>ENA-UEQN01000041-UEQN01000041.1-human-gut-metagenome-genome-assembly--contig:-NODE-41-length-116334-cov-9.363496_pt1 | contig 116334 bp, 110 predicted proteins | sample MGYA00242940_ERZ507944 | MGnify/ENA primary metagenome ERZ507944 (study PRJEB26167, sample SAMN06115449) | human gut metagenome | host: Homo sapiens | place: China:Fujian | collected 2015-08-20... | reverse complement strand
GAATAATAATAGTTATTCTGGCCCTGCAGTTAAAAAATATTAAAAGTGAATATAGTGTTGTAATTATGATTGTCGGCTGTGTAATTATATTTTTTTATTCTATTTCAGGAATAATTAAAGTTGTTGAAATATTGAAAAAAATAATTAATAATGTAATAAAAGTCTGGTAGAATGGTTTTAATGCAGAATGAGGACATTTGCCTAGAAAATGTGCGAGTAGATGATAAAAAGAATTGTTTTGTGCATATTTTGTAGTATATTCGCTGCGGGTGGAGGGAAAGCAGTCGTGCTGATATTAGATGAGAAAACAAAGGCTTGGATTCAGAAGCAGATCCAGTCGGGGCGAGGGTAAGGGACAGGGCCCTCCTATCAGCCGTGGCTGCGGGTAGGGGAATTTTCCTCCAACGGCACCAGTCACCGAATTACCTACTTTAAGCAGAACCGGGTCTGCCATTTCTTTTCGAGCTTGGAGGCGAAGGTCTTTTATCAATTTGAGTGGGCCGATAAGATAATTGACATCAACGAACAATATCCTTTATTACCAATTGAAGATACCATCCGCCTTGCGGAACAAATGGGTATCAGCTATCCCACTCAATACAATAAAAAGCGCAAGACATGCCAGCCGGTGGTCATGACCACGGATTTTTTAGTCACCTTTATGGAAGAAAATGGGACGACTTATCAAAAAGCGTACAGTGTTAAAATGAGCCAGGATTTGGATCAACCGAGAACGATGGAAAAGCAAAAGCTGGAGGCGGCATACTGGAAAGACCGCGGCACCCCATTTTCTATCATCACAGAGAGGGAACTCGATGGGGTGAAAGTCGGCAATTTAGAGTTTTTGTATGGCTATCGGTCATATGAACCGGGTGACTGCTTGCTGGAGGACTGGATTTCGCTGTTACTGGAATGTTCGAATCGGACACTCAACGAAGTGGTAGGCCTGTTGGACGTTCAGCACGGTTTGCCTAAGGGAACGGCACTGAAACAGTTTTTTACATTGGCTGCGAATAAGTGGATACCCATTCAGTTGGATAGCGGTATCCTGCGGGCAACCAGACGAATAGAGGAACTGGTGGACATGGAACGGCTGAAAGAAATGGGAGGTGAGACACACCATGAGCGAATTGCAACCTAATACATTGTATACAGATATTGATAATAATAGAAAAATCCGCCTGCTGTACTGCATGGCGAGAAACAGAAGTGAAGGGGAACGTGTTGTTTATGTGATTCGTGCGGATGGCGGTGCCACGATGCCTTATGAGGAGGCGTACGAAACGTTCGTGGATCTGATTGAGGAGGGGATTTATCAAAAAATTGAGGAGCCTGCCATCAGACTGCCGATTAGCCCGACGAAAAAGCAGCGCGAGGCAGCAGAACAGGCACGGAAATTGATCGGCGGCTTCGTCAGCGATGAACCACTCTGCTATATTAAAAAAAATAGAGCACGGTTTATTGCCCAGAAAGCGAAGGAAGTGGGATGCCAACGTACAAAAATCAGCAGATTGCTGCATCGGTATTGGGAAGGCGGCATGACCCGTGACGCATTGATCCCACAATACGATAAGCGGGGAGGAGAAGGTGACTCTACCCGCTTTAAAGCGCAGTCCTTGGGCAGGAAGGTACAGAAACAGACGGACAATCTGAGAATTACAATTGGAGAGAAAGAACGCAATCAAATCAAGTATGTTGTTGACAAATATTACAACGCCCATACCAAATACAATTATCGGGGATGCTATCAAGAGTTGTTGAACCGTTTCTACCGTAATGAAGATGGAAGTTACGCTCCGGCATATCCAACCTATGAGCAATTTTACTATCATGTACGAAAAATTGTAGACCCGGAGAGCCGGATCGGGAAGAAGAAATATGCGCAGAATTACCGGGGACTGCCGGGACGCGGCGCCAATGCGCTGATTGGGCCGGGAAGTCTGGCTCAGATGGACTCTACCATTCTGGACTGCACGCTGGTTTTGCCGGGACCGGGCAGGAAGGTCATCGGCCGGCCGACGTTGTACATCATGGTGGATGTCTTTTCCAGACTGATCATGGGGTTTTACCTGACCATTGCAGACCCATCCTGGGAGTGTGCGAAAAACTTATTGTATAATGTAGCAATGGACAAGGTGGAGTTCTGCGCTCAGAATGGCGTGAATATCGAACAGGATGAGTGGCCATGTGCCGGTTTGCCCAGAAAGATTCTGACGGATAACGGAGAGTGCGGCAAACGAAACGGTGATTTGATCCCGTTAGGCGTGGGTATCGAATTACAAACGGCTTCCAGTTACCGCCCGGATATGAAAGGCGCGGTGGAACGCTGTTTTCGCATGATCAACGAAATGGTCAGAATGTGGCTCCCGGGAGGTGTGCAACCGGATGCTCAAGAGCGGGGCGTACGGGACTACCGGCGGGACGCCTGCCTAACAGTATCTGAAATGCGTAAGGTTATCATTCGGTGTATTTGTGCGTGTAATCACAGGACGATGGAGGCGTATCCACAGGATGCCGCTGATTTGCAGGTGTCCGGGGTTGTGCCGATGCCGGTAGACATCTGGCAATGGGGCATTGGTCATCGTGGCGGTGCGCTGAGGTCGTGCAGCCAGGAGCGGCTAAAGTACTATTTGCTGACGCAGGGAAAAGCGCGTATCACAGCGCAGGGGATCCGCTTCCGGGGTTTGTACTATACCTGCCAGTCGGCTGTCAGAGAGGGATGGTTTGCCACCGCACGGCAAAAGTCGACGTGGGAAGTGCAGGTTTCATATGACCCGAACCGTCTGGATCAAATCTATATTTATCTTGAGGAAACAAAGGGGCCAGAGCGGTGTGACCGCATACTGCGCGATGATGAAAAATACCAAGGATACAGCTTGATGGAATATATGGCGGCGAATGATAAACTGAAGGGAATAATAGCCAAAGGAAAAGCTGAAAGCGAACGCTATCAGGCTGCCGCGCAGCAGGAGATTCGGAAAATTGCGGAGTGTGCGACTCGACGCATGGCAAGCGAACCGGAGCGCCGGGCACCGGTAAAAAATGTGCGGAGGAACCGGCAGGAAGCGCAGCGGGCGGAGCAGGAGCAAATGACGAAGGAAGTTCCCGTGTTGGAACAGAAGATTCCGGAGATCCATCCGGAACAGGTAGCACGGCAGGTGCCGCTAAAAGAAGATAAGCAATCTGTACATTACTCGTTGTACTCTATGCAGGAGAAGACTTTGGAGAACGATTCGTTACTGACGGGGTGGGGAAGTGATGACGATGAAATATAACCCGGGACAACAGCGTGTAGAGGCTATTTACTCAAAAGTACAGAATCCATTGCATCAGGGTAATCCGCTGATTGAAGCGCTTCCGGAAATCAAAAGCAAGGAAACCCTGGCGGCGGGGTTGAGAATGGAAATTCCGTTTTCTGAGGAACAGCTACAGTATCCGCCAGAAGTACGTGCTGATTTAGTGGGTGCTTTAAACCATTATTTCGCGCCTTGGGAACTGCATCTGACACTGGCCCAGGAAATCCGGAGCGCGATCTGCGATGGATATGTAAACCGAAATCCGTTGGAGAAGGCATTTCAGGAATCCATTCGGCAAGTACGGGCCGCTGTGCAGGAAAAGGACGCAGAATTTCACAGCTGCACCTTTTCCCGGAATAATCCGATATCCTCCAGTTTTTCTATCATCGGTTATTCCGGCATGGGAAAGAGCAGCAGTGTTCGGAACATTCTGGCTCAGATTCCGCAGGTCATTAGGCACGGTACATACCGGGGAGAGCCCTTTGCGGAGACGCAAGTGGTACTGCCATTGTCCGCCAAAGCAAGAATTCACACCATACCAAAAACAGCCGCCGTACTCCATTGGAACACGGCGGCTGTTTTCAGGTTTGTCTGCAAAATAAGGTGCCATTGCATTCGGCGGGGTTTGGGTATAACATGGAGATCACAGAACGAAGGAGGGATTTTCATGCCATTCTGCCACGTGCCGCCCAGCAGGGCGATCCGGGATCGGGCTCATATCTGGAATTATTATCTGCCGCCCTTCCATATGGCGCCCCACGTATATCAGGTAGGGGGCAACAACGATGTCTGCGTTTATCTGCTGGACAGCGGGGACGGCCTGATCCTGCTGGACACCGGCCTGCAGGAGACCCTCTATCTGGTGGTGGATTCGATCCACCGGATGGGCTTTGACCGCGGGACATCCGGGCGATCCTGATCAGCCATGGTCACGCAGATCATTTCAACGGCGCCCAGATGCTCCATGCGCTCAGCGGCGCGCCGGTCTGGATCAGCGCGGCAGACCAGGTATTCTGCCAGCAGCACCCCATTCCAGATCTGCCCGGTATCCCTTTTCCCATCCATCATCACTACGAGGACGGCGGCGCTATTTCCCTGGGACGATTCTGTATCCGGACCCGCTTCACCCCCAGCCATACCCCGGGACCACATCTTTCTTCTTCGCCGACACTGATGAAGACACAGGGGAGACCTTTCACCTAGCCATGCATGGAGGGGTGGGAGCGGACACCATGCGCCCCGAGATGCTCCGCCAGCTGGGACTGGGGGAGGAGCTGGCCCACGGTTTTGTCCGTGACTGCTTGGCATTGGCCGGAGAACCGGTGGAGATCTGCCTGCCCAGCCACGTAAACCAGACCAACTTGGCCGGCAATCTCCCTGGTGATCCCATGGACTACCGGCCCTTTGTGGACTCGACGGTTTGGCCGGCTCTAATGGAGGAACGTGCCCGGGCAGTACAGGCACTCTATCCGGCGGTGTACGGCCAGGCGACGCGGTAGTCAGCGTACCTGGTTGCGCAGGGGCTTCCCCCGCAGGTAGCGGCCCAGGTTGTCCAGGGCAATGGCGGCAATGCGGCGGGCGGTGTCGGGCAGGTGGTCGCCGCCGGCGGTGTGGGGGGTGATCAGGGCCCGGCACAGCCGGGCGAAGGAGGTGCCCAGATCCCCGGTACCCACCATCAGCACCTCCGCGTCCAGCAGGGAACGGGCCTGGCCCAGGTCCCGCCACTGGGCCTGCCGCTGCTGGTCCCGGTACTGGGGCAGGCGCTTCATGAGGGCGAGCAGCATGGCAAACAGATGCTTCGACACTGAGTGGCCATAGACCCCGGTGGAGCAGGTCAGCAGAACCCCCTCCGGCAGGACGCCGGGGGCGGTGTAGGCGTCCACCCCGGCGCTGCGGGTGTGGACGTCAGCGCAGAGCGGGTGCGTGCCTCAGGGCGGCGGGGGGCGGGTTGCCCAAGATCACCTCGGTGCCGGCATAGTCAGCGGTATCCAGCGGGATACTGGCGGCGAAGCGCTGGGAGAGGCCGGGGGCGGCGGCCAGGAAGGCCTCCTTCTCCCCCGGCGTGAGGCTGAGCAGGTTGAGAATCTTGTCCATGGTTCGGTTCGCTCCTTTCAGGGGTATGGTACCACCCTTTGGGGCGGCGGGCAATTTCGGAAAACTGAACCTGGCCAGGGGATTCATAAGCGGGAATGGGAGAAAGCCCGCTATGGATCAGTTTTTTTAAGCCTTCCTTCAGTTTATCCAATTTGATTTCTCTTCCATCCCATGGTACAATGCTTTCAGAATCCATTGCAGATGTGTTTCCTGTGTAAAGGAAGCCGTCGGAGCCGCTCACTGCCAACAGCCATCCGAGGCCATCCATTTGAAACAAAAAGGAGTGCATTGCTATGTCCAATACCCCGAAGGTCGCTGCCATGGAGGTCTTTCCCGTGGCGGGCAAGGACTGCATGGAGCTGAACCTATCTGGCGCCCACGCCCCCTACTTCACCCGCAATGTGGTGGTGCTCACCGACGACCGGGGCAACACCGGTATCGGCGAGGTGCCCGGCGGCCAGAAGATTACCAAAGCCCTGGAGGATGTGAAGCACCTGGTGGAGGGCACCAGTGTGGCCGACTACAAGATGACCCTGCGCAGGATCAACGAGTGGCTCTCCGCCAACATCAAGGACGACGTGCGGGGCCAGCAGACCTTTGATCTGCGCACCGGAGTCCACGTGGTCACCGCCGTGGAGACCCCCCTGCTGGATCTGCTGGGCCAGTATCTGGAGGTGCCCATGGCAGCCCTGCTGGGCGACGGCATCCAGCGGGATCGGGTGCGGTTCCTGAGCTATCTGTTCTATGTGGGCGACCGGAAAAAAACCGACCTGCCCTACCACTCCGAGCCGGACGCAGACTGCGCTTGGTACCGGCTGCGCCATGAGGAGGCTCTCACCCCCGACGCCATCGTGGCTCTGGCCAAGGCCACCTATGACAAGTACGGCTTTGAGGACTTCAAGCTCAAAGGCGGTGTGCTGGAGGGCAGGGAGGAGCTCAAGGCCGTACAGGCTCTGAAGGAGGCCTTCCCCAGGGCCCGCATCACCCTGGATCCCAACGGCGGCTGGCTGCTGAAGGACGCGCTGGCCCTGGCCCCCGAGCTGAAAAAGGTTCTGGCCTACTGCGAGGATCCCTGCGGCGCGGAGAACGGCTTCTCCGGCCGGGAGATCATGGCCGAGTTCCGCCAGGAGAGCGGCATGCCCACCGCCACCAACATGATCGACACCGACTGGCGGCAGATGCGCCACTGTATCGCCCTGCACAGCGTAGACATCCCCCTGGCCGACCCCCACTTCTGGACCATGGCCGGTTCCGTCCGGGTGGGACAGATGTGCAACGATTTCGGCCTGATGTGGGGCTGCCACTCCAACAACCACTTCGACATTTCCCTGGCCATGATGACCCAGTGCGCCGCCGCCGTGCCCGGAAAGCTCAACGGCATCGACACCCACTGGATCTGGCAGGAGGGACTGGAGCGTCTCACCAAACAGTCCCTGCAGATTTTGGACGGCTGCATCGATCTGCCGGAGCGGCCCGGCCTGGGAGTGGAGCTGGATCGGGAGCAGCTCATGAAGGCCCACAAACTCTATCAGGACAACTGCCTGGGCGGCCGCGACGACGCTGCGGGCATGCAGTACCTCATCCCCGGCTGGAAGTTCGACCCCAAGCGGCCCTGCCTGGTGCGGTAAATTTGGAGCACAATCCACGGCAAACAGACCGAAGCGGCATACCGCTTCGGCCTGTTTGGCTATTCCCGCACGCTTTCTCTTTACAGGCATTCGGAATGGGGCTATAATCTCTTAAGAAGAAGGGGTGAAAGGAGGGACAGTATGGCAAATTTTGCACTAATTCTGCCGCGGCCGGAGATGGTGGCGCAGGCGGGCAGGATTGCCCGCCAGCTGGGCATGAAGGTGGTGCTGAATCAGTATGCTGTCACGGAACAGATTCTGGATGTGGCGGCGGATGCTAGAAAGCTGGGGGCGGATATTGTGGTAGCGAGGGGGCTACATGCCTCCATCCTCCGGGAAAAGACGGACTTTCCGATTGCGGAGATCCGGCTGACCGGCCTGGAAATCGCCCGGCTGCTCCACAGGGCCAGGAGCCTGGTGCCCCATGTGGCCAGACCTAGGGTCGGCGTGGTTACATTCTCCAATATGGTGGGCAATATCCAGGGATTCGAAGATATTTTGGGTATTGAGCTATACATCTATTTTGTAGCAAAGGATGCGGAGATGGAACAGGAGGCAGAACGGGCGGTTGCCGACGGGATGGATGTGATCTTGGGCGGCGATTTTGTCAATGCATACTGCCGTCGGCTGGGCAAGCGTACTCTCTTCTTTGAGGGGAGCGAGGACTCCCTCTGGGAGACGCTCCGCATGGCCAGGGACCTGGGGTTTGCCTCCGATATGGAGCGGCGGAACACCGCCCATCTGCAGGTACTGTTGGACTATTCCTTCAACGGAATCATCGAACTGGATGCCCGGGGGAACATTGTCTGCGCCAACGATATGGCCTGCAAGCTGCTGAACCAGAGTCAGGACACCCTTATGGGCCGGCAGTTGACAGAGCTGATGCCGGCTGAGGATGCCGAGTTTTGGAAAGACGCCCTGACCCAGCAGCAGGAGCTCTATTTCTCCGTGCTAGAACTGGCCGGTCTCCGTGTGGTGGCGAATGCCGCCCCCATGGCTAATTGGGACGCTGCAGGTGGAATGGTGTTCTCTTTTTACGAGATGAACAAGATAGAGCGGCAGGGTGCCCGGGCTCTGCGGGAACGCTACCGGCTCCACCGCTATCTGGCCCACGGCCGCTTTGAGAATATCAACCATGCCAGTCGGGCCATGCAGAAAGTGATCCGCACTGCACAAGCGTTCGCCGAAACCAGTCAGCCCATTCTGCTCCAAGGCGAGGTGGGGAGCGGGAAGTCCCTTTTTGCCAAGAGCATCCATAACGCCAGCTCCGTCGCTCAGGGGCCATTCGTAACCTTCCGCTGTGCCGCGGGCGGGCCCAGCCAGACGGAGGCGTTGGCCGCTGCGGCCCTGGAGGCCAACGAGGGGACGCTGTATCTAAACGCGATAGACGCCCTGAAACCCGAGGGCCAGGAGTTCCTGCTCCGTCTGCTGGAGGAATCCGTTGTCCAGACTCGGATAGATGAATTACCCCGCTCGACAAATGTGCGAGTGATCGCCTCACTAGACGGCAGTTTGCTACCATGCGCCATAGCGGGACAGTTTCGTTGGGATCTGTACTATGTCCTTGCGCCCATGCTACTGGAGCTGCCCCCCCTGCGCACCCGGCCGGAAGATCTGGAGCAGGCCATTGACATGTGCCTGGACGACTGCGTAACCCGGCTGGATCGCTATGTAGTGCTCACCAAGGAGTCTCGGCGGGTTCTGATGGAATACCCATGGCCGGGTAACTACATCCAGATGAAGGCCTTTCTGGAGCGTATGGTGCTCACGACGTCCACAAGGACTGTCCATGGTGAATATGTACGCCGGCTGTTGGAGCAGCTCTACCCGGCTCCGGTTCGGGACAGACTATCCCCTGCGGAGATGGAGGCGAGATCCCCAGAGGAGGCCGCGCTGTTGGAAGCCCTGCGGAAACACTGCGGCAGCCGGGCCGCCGCGGCAGCCGAGCTGGGTATCAGCAAGACTACCCTTTGGCGGCGGATGAAGCAGTATGGGTTGACCAACGGAACGCTCCTTTGAAACTGGCACCATATTAAACATTGATAGATAAAAGAGACATTTTCCTGGCGGGTATGCCTGGGGATGTCTCTTTTTTATGGGGTAAACTCGCTGGTTGTGTTGAAGGGACTCTATTGTAGAAATCAAGCGATCATTTTTATGCAAAATATACAAAATAGAAGTTGTAATTTGGAAATCTGCACATTCGATATGAAATAATAATTTCGAAAAATAAATATTCGAAATATTTCATTTCAAATTTTGAGCCAATCACAGATCTGTAAATTTCAAAAGACTGATTTTAGGCTTTTTACAAATAGAAACTTGAAAAATTTTTTTGTAGAATGATACTGCAAAATCCGAGCGAAAGCGAGGCGAGGTTAGAATGGGTGCGACAACGCCGGTGGTTACACAGATGCGGGTTGTCCCCGTGGCCGGCTATGACAGCATGCTTATGACACTTTCTGGGGCCCATGCACCCTACTTTATCCGGAACCTGGTGATCCTCACCGACAGTAGCGGGAATCAGGGCGTCGGTGAAATCCACGGCGGTGAACACACCCGGACAGAGCTTGAACGGTACATCCCTCTGGTAGTGGGCCAGCCTATCGGCAATTACCGCGCAGTGGTGCAAAGCTTATCCGCCTTTCGTCGCGGCCGCCGGGAAGCGGGTGACAACGGCGAGGGTATCCAGAGCCTGGATATCAGCAACCTCAAGTATGTGGTCCAGGCCGAGGGCGCGGTGGAGATGGCCATGCTGGATCTGCTGGGCAAGTTCATGGGGTTGCCCATGTGTGCGCTGTTGGCCAACGGCCAGCAGCGGGACCGGGTGCGGTTCCTGGGCTACCTTTTCTATGTTAGCGACTGCGCCAGGGCCCGGCCCGACCTGCCCTACCGGGATGAGGGCGACAGCGACGACCCCTGGTTCCGCCTGCGGAATACCGAGATGCTCACCCCTGAGGCCATCGTGGAACAGGCCGAGACTCTCCAGGCCAAGTATGGCTTCCGGGACTTCAAACTCAAGGGCGGCGTGCTCCCCTGCGGGGAGGAGATGGAGGCCGTCAAGGCATTGAAGCGGCGCTTCCCCGAGGGGAACATCAACATTGATCCCAACGGAGCTTGGCGCCTGGAGGAGGCCATCGTTGCCTGCCGGGACGCCAAGTGGGCCTTGAGCTACGCGGAGGACCCGGTGGGGCCGGAGTCCGGCTTCTCCAGCCGGGAGACCAACGCCGAGTTCAAGATGGCTACCGGTATCCCCGTGGCAACAAACATGTTCGCGGTAAACTTCCGGCAACTGTATCACAGTCTGGTGGAAAAGAGTGTGGACATCGTCCTGGCCGACCCCCATTTCTGGACCATGGACGGCAGCCTGCGGGTAGCACAGGATATGAACGACTGGGGCCTGACCTGGGGCATCCACTCCAATAACCACTTCGACATCACCCTGGCCACCTTTGTCCAGTGCGCTGCCGCCGCGCCGGGGGAGATCACCGCCATCGACACCCACTACATCTGGCAGGACGGCCAGTACCTCACTCAGGCACCCCTGCAGTTCGAAGACGGGTGCATCAAGGTCCCCGACGCCCCGGGCTTGGGGGTAGAGGTGGATATGGGCGCGGTGGAGCGGGCCCATCAGCTCTACTGCTCCATGCCGGCCCGTTTTCGCGAACGGGACGATTCCATGGCCATGCAGTATCTTATTCCAAACTGGACCTACGACTCAAAGCATCCCTGCCTAGTGCGCTGATAATCCGCGAAGGAGAGAGGTGAATAATTATAGACACATATCGTGCGGCCGTTAGGGGATATTGGGCAATGTGGGTCCCAACCATCGACTAGCTTAGTAATCTGCTATGAAAATTACAGACAAGACAACAGGAGGGAATTGAAGAAAATGAAACTATTTAGAAAAGTTATGAGCGGACTTTTGGCAGGCTCCTTGATCCTGAGCCTGGTCGCTTGTGGAGCCGGTCCCGGCGCGACCGAAACCGGCGATCCATCGGGAAACGGCGCTGTTGGGACCCCATCCGCCAGTGGCGACGAGATCGTCGTCAATGTCAGCGACAACGTTACCCTAATCAACCTGGAGGTGTACGCAAATAACAATAGCTGTGAATTCCTGTACGCCGACTTGGTCTTTGACCCCCTATACTACGGAGACCGACAAGGTAATAATAGCCCATGCATTTGTACAAGCTATGATTTAAACGAAGATGGAACTGAGGTCACTCTCCACATTAAAGAAGGCGTCAAGTTCCATGACGGCACAGATCTGAACGCGGAAGATGTGGTGGCAACCTTTGAGTTCATGCTTCGCAACATGGACACCTTGGGGCTGGCCAGCGCAGTCTGGTCCAATCTGGAGAGCGTGGAGCTCATTGATGAGTATACCTGCAAAATCACTCTGTCTCAGTATTTCGCGACTTTCGAAAACTCTTTGACCTACACCTGGATTCTCTCTGATGAGGACATTGAGCAGTACGGCGATGACTTCCAGTCCGCGGAGCGGGTTATCAACGGTAGCGGGCCCTGGAAGTTTGTGGAGTGGCAGGACGGCCAGTATGCCCGCTATACCCCCAACCAGAATTACTGGGATCCTGACGCTGTGTCCAATATCGATACGTTGAATGTCTGGTTCGTCAACCAGGAAAACGCGAAGGTTTCCGGCATTACCTCCGGCAATCTGGATTACACGCAGAGTCTGCGCTCCGATATGGTTCCCATGGTAGAGAATCTTGAAGGCGTCGAGGTCATAGAGTATACCTCTGACGTCATGTATTATATGCAGTTTGACTGTGCGGAGGACTCTATTTTCAGCGATCCCAACGCCAGAAAAGCGGTGGCCTACGCCTTGGATGTGAACACGGTTCTCGGCTTGGTGGGCGGCGGCGAAAAAATGAACTGCATGTTCCTCCCTTCTCTGCTAGGCTACGATGAGAGTATTGAGGGATATGAGTATAATCCCGACCTTGCCAGAGAGTACCTGGCCAAGACCGATTACAACGGTGAGAAACTGACGCTATATGCTCGCAACGACTTGGTGGCCATAGACGATGTGATGGCCGTCTTTATCCAGAACCTGGTGGATGTGGGCTTTAACATCAGTACCAAGATTTGCGACAGCGCCGAGTTCGTCACGATCCGTCAGGACCCCAGCGCCTATGACATTTTCTTCGTCAATCTGGGCGCGTTTGATGCAGATCCCTATACCCTCTATATCATCCCCCGCATCGTAAATGACACCCACAACAGTTACTACCACAACGAGGAACTGAACAACCTGATTATTGACTCTTATACCACCACCGATGAAACGAAACGGGAAGACGAGCTTAAACAGGCTGCTCGGATCGTCTATGACGAGTGTGGTCCCGTTTTGGGCCTGTACGCGTCCAACAGCTACTGTGTCATACGGGAAGGCCTGGAAGGTGTCCTGGTTACAAAGGGCGCGGGGCCCTATTTCCGCTATGCCAGCGTGGATGAGGCAGTCTGGAATAAATAACAGCCCATCTGTTGAATTCTTTGTCGGACAGGCTAAGGGATCTTGATTACGCGGACGGAGTGGCCATATTCCGTGAGCATGGCCACTCCGTATTTATCAACTATCTCCTTTTGAATCAGCCTAATTGGTTTACGAAAGTGAGGAAAGGCAATGCTAAAATCCATACTCAAACGTATTTTTTATATGCTGATCGTGGTGTGGGTTGTGTCGGTTATGGCTTTCATTCTGATGCGTTGCGCGCCAGGAGGCCCGACAGCGACCATGCTGCCAGATACTGCTTCAGAAGAACAGCGGGCGGCTCTCTATGAGCAGTTGGGCCTGAATCAGCCTTATATCATCCAATATTTAAAGTATATGGGAGGACTGTTCACTGGAAATCTGGGACACTCCACCCTGTATAACTCACCTGTACGGGAGGTTATTGCCCAGCGTCTGCCCGCAACCATCTGTGTCTCTCTGATTTCAGCGGTGTTTGTACTGCTCATCAGCGTCCCCATTGGCATTATATCTGGCGTTACCAGAGGGAGTATGGCGGACTTCTCCCTGATGTTTTTTGTAGTCATCCTGCAGTCTATGTCCGTGGTGTGGGTGTGTGTGCTGTTGCTCCTGATTTTTGTAGTGAAGCTGGACATTCTCCCCTCCATGGGGTATTACGGCTTATCAAGGCCAGCGTACCTCGTCATGCCAGTCATCGCAATGGGTTACCGTATGTGCGCCCAAGTAGCCAGAATGGGACGTTCCAGCATGATAGATGTGCTTAACGAGGACTATATCACCTGCGCCTACGCCCGTGGCTTGTCTAAGCGAGAGGTCTATTCCAAATACGCGCTGCGCAACTCCATGATCCCCGTCATCACCATTTATGGTCTTCAAGTGGCTGCCATGTTGTCCGGCGCGGTAGTCGTAGAACAGATCTTCTCTATTCCGGGTATCGGCACAATGCTGGTGACCGCAGTTAACAACCGGGACTATCCCCTCGTACAATCCACCCTAGTAGTCACCGCCGCCATGTTTTCCCTGGTTAACCTTGTCGTAGATATTGCTATTACGTTCATCGATCCCCGGATCCGGGAAGTATAAAGGAGGTGCCTAATCGTGCAAGGAAAGATCATGTTGCGCCGGATTTTACACAGCAAGCAATTCATTATGGGGCTCACGCTGGTACTGATCCTGTGTTTTATCGCCATTTTCGCGGATCAGCTGGCACCCCATAACCCCAATGAATATCATCCAGATGCCCGCCTGCAGGCACCCGAGTGGTTTTCCCGAGGACTAGATGGCTATATCTTTGGCACTGATTCTACGGGGCGTGACATTCTCTCAAGAATGATTATTGGTGCCAAGTCCTCCATGCAGGTAGCCTTGTTTAGCACCTTCCTTTCTTTAATTATCGGGACAGTGCTAGGTATCATAGCCGGCTTCAAGGGTGGAATCTTAGATGCTATAATCATGCGAAGTACGGAAGTTACTATGGCGGTACCCACTATGACCTTGGGAGTGGTTATCATGGCCATATTCGGAACCAGTATAATAAATCTATTGATCGTTATGGTTATTAGCTACTGGATGAACTTCGCGCGAGTGGCCCGCAACGAGGTCATAGCGATTCGGGGACGTGAATTTGTTCAGGCGTCCCGAGCCCTTGGCGCGACAAATTCCCACATTATGTTTACACAGATTCTACCCAATGTGACAACCTCCCTCATCATTTGTACAAGTAACTGCTTTGGCAGTGTCATTCTCACAGAGTCCACACTGAGCTATCTCTATTTGGGCGTCCAACTCCCTACAGCATCCTGGGGGAATATGATCGCTGCGGGCAAGGACTTTATGGCGGTGGCCCCATGGACAGTCATTGTACCTGGCGTAGCCTTGATGATGGCTGTTATGGGCTTCAACTTCCTGGGTGATGGCCTGCGAGACGTGCTGGATCCCAAACAGACAAGATAACAGGAGGTGCGGAGAATGACGGAACACAAGAAAATCAGCCCGATAGTGTCTGCGAGTAGCGGGCAGAATGACGTGCTGCTTGACATCAGAGATTTAACCGTCGAATTTTGGACAGAACTTGGCATCAAGCAAGCGATCAACCACTTGAACCTGACCATCCGAAGGGGCGAGGCTCTGGGCTTAGTAGGGGAGGCAGGGGCAGGGAAAACAACCACGGCCTTAGCAATTCTACGGCTTCTTCAACCCAAAGTGGGTAGAGTAATCTCTGGTAGTATCATCTATAACGGAGTCGATATGGCCACCTATTCCGAGAAACAGATGCAGAACCTGCGAGGCAACAAGATATCTATGATCTTTCAAAACCCACTAACCTCTCTCAACCCGGTTTTTACGGTGGGAGAGCAGCTAGCGCTGGTTTTGCGGAAGCATCAACACATGAAAAATAAGGAGGCCTTTGAGGAGGCCGGAAAACTAATGGAAATGGTAGGCATCCGAGCCGACCGAATCAAAGACTTTCCGCACCAGTTTTCCGGTGGGATGCGCCAACGCATTGGAATCGCGGCAGCGTTGGCCTGTAATCCAGAGCTACTCATTGCGGATGAGCCTACCACTGCTTTGGATGTTACAATCCAGGCCCAGATCCTAGAACTGATCAAGGAGTTGGAGAAAAAGTTTGACACCTCTCTGCTGATGATCACCCACAACTTGGGTATCATTTCTGAGCTGTGCCGCAATGTGGCGGTTATGTACGCCGGCGCGATTATCGAGTATGGTTCTGTCGAAGAGGTGTTTAAAAAGCCTCTTCATCCATACACGAAGGGACTGCTGGGCGCGATTCCCACGCTGGATGACGATAAGGAAAGGCTGATGGCGATTCGGGGCGCGGTTGCGGATCCCTACCACCTGCCTAGGGGATGCAGTTTTTACCCGCGCTGTGACAAATGTCGGGCTGAATGCGAAGGGCAGTACCCCCCGCTAACCAAGATTACCGATAACCATTATGTTGCCTGCTGGTGTCACAAGGAGGGATAGCCATGGAACAGTTCAATACGAAGATCGACTCGGTTCGGGGGAACAGCCTGATTGAGGTGAAGAATCTCAAAAAATACTTCAGGGTCGGGGATAAAAATTTGCTGCACGCCATAGATGGTGTGAGCTTCTCTGTTCAGCGGGGCGAGACGCTGGGCTTGGTAGGTGAGTCGGGGTGCGGAAAGAGCACCGTAGGAACGGTGATGATGCGCCTTCAGCCGCCTACCAGTGGCGAGGTGCTGATGGGCGGGAAGAATATCTTTCAGACAAAGGGCAGGACGGAGGATCTGGAGCTTCGCAAGCGAATGCAGATCATTTTTCAGGATCCATACTCCTCCTTAAACCCCAAAAAAAGAATTCGTGATATCCTGGCGGAGGCCTACAAAATTCACAAGACCTGTACAAAGGAGCAGCTGGAAGACACCATCAACCAACTTTGCGAGATGACGGGGATCTCGCCAGACATGTTGCTTCAGTATCCACATGAGCTGGACGGGGGCAAGCGCCAAGTGGTGGGCATCGCACGGGCATTGAGCTTGCGCCCGGAGTTCATCGTTTGTGACGAGCCTGTTTCCGCGCTGGATGTTTCCGTACAGGCTAAGATTATCAATCTGTTGATGGATCTCCAAAAGAGGATGAATCTGTCCTACCTGTTCATTTCCCACGATCTGAGCGTGGTAAAACACATCTCCCATCGGATCGCGGTCATGTACTTGGGGCAGATTGTAGAGCTGGCCAGTAAGGATGACCTTTTTATCGACACCCGTCATCCCTATTCCATTGCATTGCTCTCTGCCATTCCAAAGGTGGATGTGGAGCGGAAGGTCAAGCGCATTGTCCTAAAGGGTGACGTTCCCAGCCCGATCAATCCCAGACCGATCTGCCGATTCGCCTCCAGGTGCTGGATGAGCCAGGAGGTGTGCTTCCAGAAGGAGCCGCCCTTGCGAGAGGTATCCCCGGGACACTGTGTCGCGTGCCACTTCGCTGACCAGTCCCGGGAAAAGATGAAGAGCGCCACCGTGGTAGGAATTGACAGATGATCGGCGGGGTAAAGGAGGGGTTCGCGTGAAGTTGAGCGAATACGCAGAGTTAGACGCCACGGAACTGGCTGCATTGGTGCGAGGCGGCGCGGTTTCGCCCAGAGAACTAGTAGAGACTGCCCTCACGGCTATCCAGCGGACAGACAAAGAAATCCACGCGGTGGTAGATTATACCTATGATTACGCGATGGAACAGATAAAAAAAGGAATTGACAAAAACGCACCGTTTTGCGGAGTTCCTTTCGTACTGAAAGACAGCGGTGGTGTCGCGGCCGGGATCCGCGCCACATTGGGTACTCGCCTCTCTGGCGGCGGTGTTTACGCCAAGCGCGACTCAATTTTGTTCGAGCGCATGAAACGGGCGGGTGTCATTGTGGTCGCGACCACTGCCACATCAGAGTTCTGCGTGGACTCGTCAACTGAGACTCTCCGGCATGGGCCCACCAAAAATCCGTGGAATCTGAGCGAGTCGGCGGGCGGTTCTAGCGGCGGTAGCGCGGCGCTTGTGGCTGCTGGGGCCGTGCCTATGGCTCACGGCAGTGATGGTGGTGGTTCCATCCGCATACCGGCAGCAATGTGTGGTGTAGTCGGCTTCAAGCCCTCTCGATTTCGGGTTCCCACTGGCCCCTCTGGGTGGGATCCAGGAGGAACCGTGCAGTTTATTCTCTCTCGGACTGTCCGGGATAGCGCGGCAATGTTGGATGCCATAGAAGGCCCCGACCCGGGCTACTATGGCATCGCCGCGCCTCATGATCTTCTCTATACCGAGGCGGTCAGGCGAGATCCCCGGAAGCTGCGGATTGCCTACATGACGCGCACTCCTTATGGGAAGCCATTTGTCAGTCCGGAGTGTGTTGAGGCGGTCTTGAGTGTTGTTGATATCCTGCGGGCGTTGGGGCACACTTGCGTAGAAGCCTATCCGGAGATCTCGGAGCAATATCATGACGCACGAGTGATGTATATGAATGACGGTATCGTGCTGGAGATTCAGCAGATGGCGGAGGAGACGGGTTGCCCAATCGACGAAACCACACTGGAACCGCTGGTCTATAAGACATACTTGGACGCGCTGAGTCGAAAGGGGATGGAAGTGTTTCGAGCCAGACGGGAGCTCGCGAGGGCCGGACGGGAGATGGGGCGCTTTTTCCAGTCCTACGATCTGCTGATTAGCCCAACTTGTGGACGGATTGGTCGACCGCTGGGTACGCTGAACGGCGTGGTCAACAGTGAAATTTCCGCCTCAGAGTGGGCCAGAAAGAGGCGCGATTACGCGTGTATTGCACCGTTAGCCAATGTCGCGGGGCTGCCGTCTATATCCCTGCCGCTCTATATGAGCGATTCCGGTCTACCTATTGGCGTCGAGATAGATGGCGCCATTGATCAGGATGAGCTGGTGCTTCAGCTCTCTGCACAGTTGGAGCGCGCGGCGCCCTGGAGCGAAAGAAAACCACCGATTTATGTGTCTGAGATATAGCCTAGGTAAGGGAAACGAGTTAAAGAGCCGTGTGCGACGCAGCACATCAGGAAAGGTGATTGGTAAGTTATGAAGGTATCTGAATATGCGGCATTGGACGCCACCGGGCTGGCTGGATTGATTCGGAGAAAGGAGATCTCTCCTCAGGAGGTACTGGACGCGGCCATAGAAGCCATTGAGCAGGTCAATCCTTCGCTCAACGCGATTGTAGCCCGAACCTACGATGCAGCCAGGGCACAGTTGGCAAAAGGGGTCGACATGAACGCGCCTTTTTGCGGGGTTCCGTTCGTGATCAAAGATGAAGGTGGACTCATGAAGGATATCCCATGTACGCTGGGAACACGCCTTTCCGGACGTGGGATTGTGACTGACCACGACACAATCTTGGGCGCCCGCTTCAAGAAGGCTGGTGTTGTTGTGGTAGCGACGGCGGCCTGCCCGGAATTCTGCTGGAATAATGCCACTGAGACTATACGCAATGGAGTCACCAGAAACCCATGGAATCCCAAACTGACCTCCGGCGGTTCTAGCGGGGGAACTGCTGCAATCGTAGCTGCTGGGGCTGTACCTATGGGACATGGTAGCGACGGCGGCGGGTCAATACGGATGCCCGCAGCGGCATGCGGCTTAGTGGGACTGAAACCCACTCGTTTTCGTATTCCAACCGGCCCTGACGGGGGAGATCCTGGGCAGGCGGCCGACTTTATCATGTCCCGTTCTGTGCGGGATACGGCGGCCATGCTGGACGCCGTGGAGGGGCCGGATCCAGGCTGCTATGGAACCGCCGAGCGGCCTACCATTCCATATAGCCAAGTCATACAGAAGGATCCGCCCAGGCTTCGGATTGCTTATATGCTGCGTACGCCCTATGGGGACGTATATGAAAATCACGAGTGCGTAGAAGCGGTGAAATCGGCTGTGGGCCTGCTGGAATCTCTGGGGCATATCTGTGTAGAGGACTACCCTCCCTTGGATGTTCACTATCACGAGGCCCGTATTTTAGTCCAGTCAGTGGGAACAAACGCGTGGATTGAGCGGGTGGCGAAGGGATCTGGCCTCCCCATTAGCGAGGATACTTTAGAGCCCCTGGTCTATAAGGCTTATCTGGAGGCCCGAAACGTAACAGCCAGCGCGTATGTGGCTGCAAAAAGTGAGTTGACTAAGGTCATGCGGGATCTGGGCCAGTTTATGGAGCACTACGATATTCTAATTAGTCCTACCATGGGGATCATGCCGCTGGAGGCGGGGTTCTATAATCCCTTCTCCAGGCCGGAGATGCCTGTCCACGACTGGGTACTGGAGCGCAGACGGTGGTCTGGCAATACAGCGATGTGCAATGTGACGGGGCAGCCTTCGATCACCGTCCCGCTGGAGTGGAGTAAGGAGGGACTGCCAATCGGCATCGAGATTGACGGCCGCGTTGGGGAGGACGCCCTGGTTCTGCAGCTTTCAGCGCAATTAGAGCGGGCCAAACCTTGGGCTGGCTGTCATCCGGAGATCTACGCCGGAAGATAGCTATCCAAAAAACAAGGGAGGAAGAAAGTATGTCCTTAGTAGAGCTTGAAGAAAAGATTCCAGTGATTCGCGCAAGTGGCTCAAATTATGATATCGGGCTTGCGCACGGAATAGGGGGCAAAAGGGAAATTGATATTACACTCGCAAATCTGAAAAAGAGCGTTCAGACAACCGTGGGGCAGGACTGGAGTGTTTGTGTTAAAGTCGCTGCGGCATTTCTTCCCACAGTAAAACACCGATGCCCTGCCTATCTCGAAGAGATCCAGGGCATCGCCGATGGCTCCGGTCACAGTTTTGAGGATATTTTTACCTTGAATTGCCGGACGGAGCTAGGCCAGCAGTTTAGTCGGCGCTCCGGGGAAAACTTCGGTCGGGCGATGCACTTAGGCGGTGGATGCTCTATCATCGGGATCAATCACACCCGTACCTCCACAAAGACAACCATTTACGGGCAGAATTGGGATGCCCATCCGGATCAACGGGATACCATGATCTTTGTGATTGCCTATCAGAAGGAACGGCCCAGCATAGCCTGGATGGGAGAGGCCGGCCTGATCTGCCGCATGGCCGGCATGAACTCCGCGGGTATCGGTCTGGGAGGTAACACCCTTTTCTGTGACGCGCCCATTGACTTTGACGGACTGCCTCTTCAATTTACTTACCGGTATATTATGGATCAGGATAATTTCCCTGACGCGGTGGAGGCTGCCTCCATGAGCCGGGTGGCCAGCTGCAACAATCTGATGGTTTGCGGGCCGGAGGGGGAGATGGTCTGCCTGGAGATGGAGTATAAGAGCTATGCGATGTTATACATGCGGGATGGGATCATATCCCACGCCAATCACTACAAACACCCTCACATGCCCCGCCCCCCCTACCGCCAGATGGATATTTATCCCAAGGACGAACTCCGATCGTTCCGCCTGGATTACTTAGTGGAGAACTTACACGGAAATGAGCTGGGGATACGGGACATCATGGAGATCCTCTCCGACCACGGGGTAAACTATCCAGCCTCTATCTGCCAACATCTTCCAGAGTGCGCGACAAATTTTTCCACGGTTACTGATTTGAACAAAAAAGAGATGTACATTGCTACTGGAAATCCCTGTGGTGGCTATATTTTCGTCCGCCCATTTGAGGAATAGGGGGCAGTAATGTCTACACCATTTTTTATCCAGATCAAGGGCGAGGACAACGTGGCCATTGCCGTGGAGGACATCGCCGCGGGCACCCAGGTGATGCCCGGCGTGACCACCCGGGAGGACATCCCCCAGGCCCATAAGCTCGCCCTGACCGACATCCCCAAGGGGGGAGAGATCATCCGCTACGGGGTGGTCCTCGGCTATGCCAAGGACTCCATCCCCGTGGGGGCCTGGATCAACGAGCACATGCTGGAGCTGCCCCAGCCCCCGGGGCTGGAGGACATGCCCTACGGCACCAACCTCGTTCCCCCGGAGAAGCTGCCCGATCCGCCCCGCACCACCTGGCTGGGCTACCGCAATGCCCACGGCCCGGCGGGTACCCGCAACCTGCTGGGCATCGTCACCACCGTCCAGTGCGCCGCCGGCGTGGTCAACGTGGCGGTGGAGCGCATCAGGAAAGAGCTGCTGTCCAAGTACCCCAACGTGGACGGCGTGGTGGTGGCGAACCACCCCTACGGCTGCGGCGTGGCCATCAAGGCCCGGGAGGCTCATATCCCCATCCGGGCGGTGACCAACCTCATCCGCCACCCCAACTTCGGCGGGGAGCTGATGGTGGTGGGCCTGGGCTGTGAAAAGCTCACCTACGACATGGTGCTGCCCCCTGAGGACATCACCCTCGAGAACACCCTCACCCTCCAGGACTACGCCGGCCACGACGCCATGATGGACGCCCTGATGGCCATGGCGGAGAAGAAGCTCCAGAGGCTCAACCTGCGCCATCGGGAGGAGCTGCCCCTCAGCGAGCTGCTCATCGGCATGCAGTGCGGCGGCAGCGACGCCTTCTCCGGCCTCACCGCCAACCCCAGCGCCGGCTACGCCGCCGACATGCTGGTGAAGGGTGGCGCCACGGTGCTGTTCAGCGAGGTCACCGAGGTGCGGGACGGCGTCCATCTGCTGGCCGCCCGGTGCCGGGACGCGGCCACCCGGGACAAGCTGGCCGCCGAGATGAAGTGGTACGACGACTATCTGGAGGCCGGCGGCGTGGGCCGGGACGCCAACCCCACACCCGGCAACAAGAAGGGCGGCCTGGCCAACATCGTGGAGAAGGCCATGGGCTCCATCGCCAAGTCTGGCACCGCCCCTATCGAGGAGGTGCTCTCCCCCGCGGAGAAGCCCCATAAGCACGGCCTGATCTACGCCGCCACCCCCGCCAGCGACATCGTCTGCGGACCCTCTCAGCTGGCCAGCGGCATCGGCCTCCAGGTCTTCATGACCGGCCGGGGTACCCCCTACGGCTTGGCCGCCGCCCCGGTGATCAAGGTCTGCTCCCGCAACGAGATGAAGGCCCACTGGTTCGACCTCATCGACGTGAACGCCGGCCCCATCGCCACCGGGGAGAAGACCATCGCGGAGGTGGGCACTGAGCTGTTCCACCTGATCCTGGATGTGGCCAGCGGTATCAGGCAGCCCTACTCCGACCAGTACGGGTTCCACAACGACCTGTGCATCTTCAACCCCGCGCCCATCACTTAAATACGGAAAGGTTTGTTTCGCATGGAGATCAGACAAGGGGGCGTGGTCTCACACCTGCTGGCCGATGTGGCCATTCCCCGCATGTTCCGGGCGGAACAGGTATTTCCCCGGGAGCATATCGCACCCGGGGAAATACCCTCTGTGGTAGAGCGTGAGCTCTTCAGAGAGCCCTTCCGCTCCAAAATCCGGCCTGGCATGACCGTGGCCGTCACCGCCGGCAGCCGGGGCATCGCCAACGTGGACATCATCACCCGGGCCGTGGTGGACTTCGTCAAGGCCCGGGGGGCGGCCCCCTTCATCGTGCCCGCCATGGGCAGCCACGGCGGCGCCACGGCGGAGGGCCAGCTGGAGGTTCTGGCCAGCTACGGCATCACCCCCGACACCATGGGCTGCGAGATCCGCAGCAGCATGGAGGTGGTGGAGCTGGGTGTCTCCAGCACCGGCATGCCGGTGTACCTGGACAAGAACGCCTACGGCGCCGACGGCATTATCCTGTCCTGCCGCCTCAAGCCCCACAACGCCTTCCGGGGCCCCTACGAGAGCGGCCCCTGCAAGATGATGACCGTGGGCCTGGGCAAGCAGAAGGGGGCCGAACGGGTCCACGCCGACGGCATGGACAAGATCGGCGAAAACATCCCCTCCATGGCCAAGGTGGTGCTGGAGAAGGCCCCCATCCTCTTCGCCCTCCCCTGCATTGAGAACGCCTACGACCAGACCTGGCGCATCGAGGCCATCGACAAGGACCACATCCTGGCCCGGGAGCCGGAGCTGCTCCGGGAGGCCTTCGCCCGTATGCCCTCCCTGCTGGTGGGCGAGGGCGACGTGCTGGTGGTGGACGAGACGGGGAAGAACTACTCCGGCACCGGGGTGGACCCCAACATCACCGGCACCTTCTCCACCCCCTACGCCCACGGCGGCGTGCAGGTCCGGCGCACCTGCTTCCTGGATCTCAGCGCCGCCAGCCACGGCAACGCCCTGGGCGTGGGCCTGGCCAACGTGATCACCAAGCGGTTCTTCGACAAGATCGACCCGGAGATGATGTATCCCAACTGCATCACCTCCACCGTTCTCACCTCCGCCCGCATCCCCTGCGTGGTGGCCACCGACAAGGAGGCCATCCAGATGTGCATCCGCACCTGCAACGGCATCGACCCGGCCCAGGCCCGGGTGGTCCGCATCTCCAACAGCCTGCACATCGGCCATATCATGCTCAGCGAGGCCTACTACCAGGACGTGCTGGCCGGGAAATGGCCGGGCCTCATCGCCCGGTCTGCGCCGGAGGAGCTCTCCTTCGACCCGTCCGGGGCCCTGACCACCCCCATCGAGGCGTAGGCATGGACAGCTTTTTCAAAATGGTGGACGTGCAGACGGTGCTGTTCATCTACATGGCGGTGGGCTTCGGGTGCCGCAAGGCCGGCATTTTCAACGACGTGGCCCGGGATAAGCTCACCGACTTCGTGGTGTTCGTCACCCTGCCCTGCATGATCTTCGAGTCCTTCAACATGGCCTTCAGCCTGGAGTCCCTCAAACAGGGGGCCCTGGCCCTGCTCATCGCGGTGGGCATGTCCTGCGTGGCCCTGCTGCTGGGCAAGGTGCTGTACAACCGCTTCCCCTATGAGGAGAAGAGCATCCTCCAGTACGGCACCCTGGTGAGCAACTCCGGCTTTGCCGGCCTGCCGGTGGTCAGCGGGGCCTACGGGGATGAGGGGCTCTTTCTGGGCTCCCTGTTCATCATCCCCACCCGCATTCTCATGTGGAGCGCCGGCATCTCTCTATTTACCAGGGCCGACGCCAAGCAGGCCGTCAAAAAGGTGCTGCTCAACCCCGGCATCATCGCCGTGGAGGTGGGCCTGGTGCGGATGCTCTTTCAGATCCCCCTGCCCCACTTCGTGGATACGGCGGTGGACAATCTGGGGGGCTGCACCTCCCCCATGGCCATGGCCCTGGTGGGGGCCATCCTGGTGGATGTGCCCCTGAAAACCGTCTTTGATCTCAAAAGCTTTTACCTGGTGGCGGTACGGCAGTTCCTGCTGCCGGGCATCTGCCTGGCGGCCCTGCGCCTGCTGCACGTGGATCCCCTCACCATCGGGGTGAGTGTGGTGATCACCGGCATGCCCATCGGCTCCACCACCGCCATCCTGGCCCAGAAATACGTGGCGGACGCCAAGTTCGCCTCCAAGTGTGTGTTTATCTCGACACTGACCAGCCTGGTCACCGTCCCCATACTGACCCTGTTCCTCTAAAAAGAAAGGACGAGAGCCTATACAGCAGTCCTACGACGTAGTCATTATCGGCGGCGGCGTGGTGGGCGGCGCCATCGCCCGAGAGCTGTCCCGCTACCGGCTGCGCATCGCGGTGCTGGAAAAGGAGAGCGACGTGTGCACCCAGACCAGCGGCCGCAACACCGGCATGCTCCACGCTGGCTTTCTCTACAAGACCGGTTCCCTCAAGGCCATCCATCTGCGCCGTGGAGGGCAACCAGGAGTTCGACGCCGCGGCCGCAGAGCTGGACGTACCCTTTAAGCGCACCGGCAAGCTCATCGCGGGCTTCACCGACGAGGACCGGCAGCTCCTGGAGAACTTCAAGGCCCGGGGCGAGGCCAACGGCGTCAAGGGCCTGGAGATCATCGACCGCAAGCGGATGGATGAGCTGGACCCCAGCGCCGGCGGCAACTTCGCCATGTGGTGCCCGGCCAGCGGCATCCTGGACCCCTTCCTCTACACCATTGCCCTGGTGGAAAACGCCGTCCGCAACGGCGTGGAGTACCACCTGAACTGCGCCTTTACCGGCGAGACCAAGCAGGCCGACGGCACCCACCTGCTCCACACCACCCGGGGCGACTTCCTCACCCGGTGGGTGGTGAACAGCGCGGGCCTCAGCTCCGCCGAGGTCAGCACCCAGCTGGGCATCCCCGGCTACGTGATCAAGCCCGTGAAGGGCGAGTACTTCGTGCTGGATAAGCTGGCCGGGCAGTTTGCCAGAATCCCCGTCTACCCCGCCCCCAACCGGGACAACACCTTCGACACCCACGCCACCCCCACGGTGGACGGCAACGTGCTGGTGGGTCCCGACAGCCAGCTGGCCCGGGATTTCCAGGACTACGAGTCCACCCAGGCCGCCATGGACGGCCTCATTGAGAGCGGCTCCCGCATGTTCAAGCACATGGACCGGGGCTACTTCATCCGCAACTTTGCCGGCATCCGTCCCAAGCGCATCGATCCGGAGACCGGGGCGGTGCAGGACTTCGTGCTGGAGTGCCGGGACGAGGTGCCCGGCGTGGTTAACCTGGTGGGCATCGAGTCCCCCGGCCTGGCCTCCGCCCTCCCCCTGGCCCGCCGGGCCGTGGCCCTCATCGCCCAGCGGGAGAAGCTGTAACCCAACCCGGATTTCGACCCCGTCCGCCACGGCATCCGCCGCTTCGCCGACATGAACGACGCCGAGCGGGCGGCCGCCATCGCGGAGAACCCGGACTACGGCGAGATCTTCTGCCGCTGTGAGAAGGTCACCAAGGCAGAGATCCTCCAGGCCATCCACAATCCCCTGGGGGTACGCACCGTCAACGGCGTGAAGGTGCGTACCCGGGCCACCATGGGCCGCTGCCAGGGCGGATACTGCGAGACCCGCATCACCGAGGCCCTCCACCAGGAGCTGGGTGAGGATTTCAGGGACATCCACCTGGGGCCGGAGGGCTCCTGAATGTTCACCGGCGCGGTGAAAGGAGGGGACCGGGCATGAATGTGGAACGCCATCAGGCGGTGGTCATCGGCGGCGGTCCCGCCGGCCTGGCCGCTGCCATCCAGCTCAAGCAGAAGGGTATTGACGACGTGGTGGTGCTGGAGCGGGAACACCGCACCGGCGGCATCCTGCGCCAGTGCATCCACGACGGCTTCGGCCTCACCCGGTTCGGGGAGACCCTCTCCGGCCCGGAGTACGCCCAGCGGTTCGTGGACCAGGCGGAGGAGCTGGGGATCACCTGCCTCACAGACACCACGGTGCTCTCACTGGAGGCCGACCGCACCGTCACCGCCTCCGGCCACGCCGGCATCTACACCGCCGGCGTGGCCCAGGAGTACATCAACCTGTGCAACCTAATGGTGGGCAGGGAAGTGGTGATCCTGGGCAGCGGTGATATCGGCCTCATCATGGCCCGGCGCATGACCCTGGAAGGGGCCCATGTAAAGGGTGTCTATGAGGTCCAGCCCTATCCCAGGGGCCTGCCCCGGAACATCGAGCAGTGCCTCAACGACTACAACATCCCCCTCCACCTGAGCCACACCGTCACCGACATCCACGGCCGGGAGCGGCTGGAAGGGATGACCATCTCCCAGGTGGACGAACGGTTCCGCCCCATCCCCGGCACCGAGGAGCGGCTGGACTGCGACACCCTCATCCTGTCGGTGGGCCTCATTCCCGCCGGGGACATCGCCAACGGCTCCGGCCTGGCGGTGGACGGGCGCACCAAGGGCGCCTTTGTGGATGAGCATTATCAGACCAGCATCCCCGGCGTGTTCTCTGCCGGCAACGTGCTCCACGTCCACGACCTGGTGGACTTCGTCTCCCTGGAGGCGGAGGCTCTGGCGGCCGCGGCGGCGGAGTACCTGCAAAAGGGCTCCCTGCCTCCCTGTCCCCTGGAGGTGAAGGCCGGCGCCAATGTGGGCCATGTGATTCCCCAGCATGTCAGCGGTACGCGGAGCTTCACCCTGTCCCTGCGGGTGCGCCAGCCCCTGAAGAAGGTCACCCTCACCGTCACCCAGAACGGCAGGGAGGTGCTGCGGCGGAAGTTCCCCAAGGCCCTGCCCGCCGAGATGATCCAGCTCACCGTGCCTGCGGAGAAGCTGGAGACCGCGGGAGATCTGGAGGTGAGCGTACAATGACACGGACCTTTACCTGCATCATCTGCCCCAACGGCTGTGAGATCACCGCCGAGTATGAGGGCACCGACGTGCGCTCCATCGAGGGTGCCACCTGCCCCAAGGGTCAGGACTACGTCCGGCAGGAGCTCACCGATCCCCGGCGCAACATCGCCACCAGCATTCCGGTGGAGTGCGGCGAGCTGCCTCTGGTCAGCGTCCGGCTGGACCGACCCATCCCCAAGAAGGACATCTTTACCGTCATGGACGCCATCAACAAGCTCCATGTGAAGGCCCCTACCGCCATCGGGCAGGTGGTCCTGCCCGACGTGTGCGGCCTGGGTGCCAACGTCATCATCACCAAAAACGTGGCCGCTCTGTGAGCGACCCGTTTGGATAAATTCTATTTTCAATATCTAGGAGGAAATTACTATGAAAGTCGGACTGATTGGTCTCGGTATTATGGGTAAGCCTATGGCTAAGAACCTGCTGAAGGCGGGCTATGACCTGACGGTCAGCAACCGAAACAAGGCCGCTGCGGACGAAGTGGTTGCCGCCGGCGCCAAGGCCGCCACCAACGCCGAGATCGGCGAGACCTGCGACGTGGTGCTGACCATGGTGCCCAACAGCCCCCAGGTCAAGGCCGTGATGCTGGGTGAGGACGGCGTGGCCGCCCACATGAAGCCCGGCACCGTGTTCATCGACATGAGCTCTATCAACCCCGTGGCCTCCAAGGAGATCGCCGCTGAGCTGGCCAAGAAGAACATCGAGATGCTGGACGCCCCCGTGTCCGGCGGCGAGCCCAAGGCCATCGACGGCACCCTGTCCTTCATGGTGGGCGGCAAGCAGGAGGTCTTTGACCAGTACAAGGATCTGCTGGGTGCTATGGGCGCTTCCGTGGTCCGCTGCGGTGAGGTGGGCGCCGGCAACACCACCAAGCTGGCCAACCAGATCATCGTGGCCTGCAACATCCAGGCCCTGTCCGAGGCCCTGACCCTGGCCAAGATGGCCGGTGTGGAGCCCCAGCTGGTGTTTGAGGCCATTCGCGGTGGCCTGGCCGGTTCCACCGTCATGAACGCCAAGGCGCCCATGATGATCGAGGGCAACGACAAGCCCGGTTTCAAGATCGACCTGCACATCAAGGACCTGAACAACGCTCTGGACTGCGCCCACAGCGTGGGTACCCCCCTGCCCATGACCGCCGCCGTGCAGGAGATCTTCCAGTGGCTGCACAACAATGGCTGCGGCCAGGACGACCACAGCTCTATCATCAAGTACTACAAGAAGCTCACCGGCATCGAGTCCCTGTAAGCTTCGACCAGATGTGAGGTGAACGTCTGTGAACACTGATTTTATTAAGGGCATCATTGTGCCTATCCTCACGCCGATCGACGGGGAGGAGCGCATTGATGAGCCCATGCTCCGGGATCAGGTGGACTACGTCATCAACGGCGGTGTGTCCGGTGTGCTGGCCTTCGGCAGCAACGGCGAGTTCTACATGGTGGAAGAGGACGAGATGGAGCGGGGCCTGAAAATCATGGTGGCTCAGGCCGCGGGCAGGGTGCCGGTGTACTTCGGTATCGGTGCCATCAGCACCAAAAAGTGCTGCCGCCTTGCCAAAATGGCGGCGGCCAACGGAGCCGCCGGTGTCAGCGTGCTCCAGCCCATGTTTCTCAAGCCCACCTATCAGGAGCTCTTTCTCCACTTCAAGGCCGTCGCCGAGAGCGTGCCCGGCGTGCCCATGCTGCTCTACAACAACCCCGGCCGGGTGGGGTACACGCTCTCCGCCGATCTGGTGGACGAACTGGCCCACAAGGTGGACAACATCGTGGGTATGAAGGACACCAGCGGGGACATCACCCTCACCTCCGAGTTCATCCGCCGCACCCGGGACGTGGATTTTAAGGTGTTTGGCGGCAAGGACACCCTGCTCTATGCCAGCCTGTGCCACGGCGCGGTGGGCGGCGTGTGCACCGCGGCCAACTTCATGCCAAAGCTCATCACTGACGTGTACAACAAGTTTGTCGCCGGCGATCTGAAGGGCAGTCTGGAGGCCCAGTTCAAGCTCAACCCCGTCCGCCTAGCCATGGATCCGGCCAGCTTCCCCGTGGCCGCCAAGGATATGGCGAAGCTCCGGGGGAGAGATGTGGGCGTGCCCTATCTGCCCACACTGCCCACCCCGGAGGGGGCAGTAAAAGAGGGTTTCCGCCGCACCATGGCCGCTGCTGGCCTGCTCTGAGGCCGCCGGCCCGGCGCGTCCACCGCACAGCAAAGGAGACAACACCATGACACTCAGACAAGACTGCGAACAGATCGTCCGTCAGGCCATCGCCGCTGTCCAGCCGGACGAGGCGGTGCGCCGGGCCCTGGAGGGCCGCGCCTTCCCTGCCGGTCGGCTGGTGCTGGTATCGGTTGGCAAGGCGGCCTGGTCCATGGCCAAGGCCGCCTGGGACTGCGTGGGGGAGCGGCTGGACAGCGGTATCGTCATCACCAAGCACGGCCATGCCCAGGGCCCCATCACCTCCCTGCGCATCCGGGAGGCAGGCCATCCCGTGCCTGATGAAGATACCTTCTCCGCCACTGAGGAGGCCCTGGCCCTCACCAGCGGCCTGACGGAGGCGGATACGGTACTCTTCCTGCTCTCCGGCGGCGGTTCGGCCCTGTTTGAGGCCCCTCTGGTGCCCCCCTCGGAGCTCCAGGACATCACCCGGCAGCTGTTGGCCAGCGGGGCGGACATTGTGGAAATGAACACCATCCGCAAGCGGCTCTCCGCCGTCAAGGGCGGCCGCTTCGCCAGACACTGTGCTCCGGCCAGAGTGTTCTCCATCGTACTGTCCGACATCATCGGCGATCCCTTGGACATGATTGCCTCCGGTCCGGCTTATCCGGACTCCTCCACCTGTGAGGAAGCCCGGGCCATTGCCCGGCGGTACGACCTCACCCTTTCCGCAGCGGCGGAGTACTGCTTGGAGGAGGAGACCCCCAAGGCGCTGGACAATGTGGACACCGTGGTCACCGGCAGTGTGCGGGAGCTATGCGCTGCCACCGCCAGGGCCTGCCGGAATCTTGGGTATGAGCCCATCCTGCTCACGGACAGCCTGGACTGCGAGGCTCGGGAGGCCGGGGCCTTCCTGGCCGCCATTGCCCGTAGCCACCAGGGAACGAACCGCTCCCTGGCCTTCCTGGCCGGGGGAGAGACGGTGGTGCACCTGACGGGCAGCGGCCTGGGTGGGCGCAACCAGGAGCTGGCCCTCTCCGCCGCGGCGGGTATCGCCGGCCTGGCGGACACCGCCGTGTTCTCCGTGGGCAGCGACGGCACCGACGGTCCCACTGACGCCGCCGGCGGCTTTGTCACCGGGCAGACCCGGGATACGCTGGCCAGGCAGGGCGTGCGCATCTTTGACGTACTGAAGGACAACGACGCCTACCACGCCCTGGAGGCGTGCGGCGGCCTGCTGCGCACCGGCGCCACGGGCACCAATGTCAACGACGTGGCGGTGGCGCTGATCCACCGCTGAGCCCATTCCCATCTGCCGCGTCCCCGACCCCAGCCGGTCACCGGGGACGCGGCGCGTTCTATATAAGTAAGGAGGGAGCACTCATGGATGTCAAGCAGATGCTCTATATCGTCACCATTGCCAAGGAAGGGGGCATCAGCAGAGCGGCCGCCAAGCTGTTCATCACCCAGTCCGCCCTGGATCAGCAGCTGCTCAAGCTGGAGCACGAGCTGGGCACCCCACTGTTCTGCCGCTCCCGGGGCAGCCTCTCCCTGACAGAGGCCGGACGGGTTTATGTGGACTACGCCGAGAAGATGTTGGCGATGAAGAACGAGGCATACCGCGTCATCCACGATATTGCGGACCAGCGGCGGGGCACCCTGGCCCTGGCCTTTGCCCCTGAACGTGGGATGGAAATGTTTATGGACGTGTACCCCCGCTTCTACCGGGACTATCCTCAGGTGGAAGTAGTGCCCCGGGAGCTCAGCGTCCATCGACAGCTGGAGCTGCTGGCTGGGGACGCCCTGGATCTGGGATTTATTCCCCGGCGGGAGGAGTACCTGCCTGGAATCAACCAGGTTGCCCTGTGCCGGGAGGAGTTCCTCCTCATCACCCCCCTGGACCACCCCCTGGCGGCCCAGGCCGCCCCCCCGGGGGAGCCGCTGACGGTGCTGGACGTGTCCCGCCTGCGGGAGCTGACCTTCTGCCTGATCTACCGCCAGTCCACCCAGCGGGAGGTCATTGACCCTCTCTTTGACGCGGCGGGGTGCAAGGCAAACCTATTTCTGGAGACGGGGAGCAACCGGGCCAATATCTCGATGGTGCGCCGGGGCTTGAGCTGTTCCATCCTGCCTGCCCACTATGTCCGGGGGGTGGAGGATGTGGCCCGCTTCCGCCTGTCTACCTGCCCCACCTGGACGGTGTCGGCTTGCTGCAGGCGGGGCCACTATCTGTCCCAGGCCGCCCGGCATTTCATCCAGCTTGCGGGGGAATATTTTCAGTCCGCCGGAACCGCTCCGGCGGAAAAGGAGCTGAGCCAATGAGCACCATCTATGAGATCTTCGGCCGCGACGCCCACGCCATGACCATCGCCCTGATGGAGCGGGCGGAGGTGATCACCGCCATCCCCGCCGGGGCGTCCGTGGCACTCAAGCCCAACCTGGTGGTGGCTGGCCAGCCGGAGTACGGTGCCACCACCCACGCCGGCGTCCTCTCCGGCGCCATCGAGTACCTGCGGGAGCACGGGGTGAGAGACATCTCCATCATCGAGGGCTCCTGGGTGGGGGACAGCACCGGCCGGACCTTCCGCGCCGCCGGATACGACGCGGTGGGGAAGCAATACAGCGTGCCCCTGTATGATCTCAAGGGAGACAAAACCCGCCAGGTGGACACCCCCCTGCGGCCCATGGACATCTGCTGCCGGGCGCTGGACGCGGGGTACCTCATCAATCTGCCGGTGCTCAAGGGCCACTGCCAGGCCCGCATGACCTGCGCCCTCAAGAACTGCAAGGGCTGTCTGCCCGACCGGGAGAAGCGGCGCTTCCACGCCGAGGGGCTCATGGAGCCCATTGCCGCCCTGGCCGCCGCCCTGAGGCCGGCACTCACCATCGTAGATAGCATCTGCGGCGATCTGGACTTTGAGGAGGGGGGCAACCCGGTGCCCACCGGCCGGATGCTGCTGGGCACCGATATGGTGCAGATAGCCGCCTACGGGTGCCGCCTCATGGGCCTGGGGCCGGCGCAGGTGCCCTACATCGGCCTGGCCGAGCGGTGGGGCGCGGGCAGCTCCGCTCTGGCGGAGGGGGAGCTTGTCCGCCTCAATGCCCCCACCGACGGGGCAGAGTATCCCAGGCCATCGGGCGCGGTGGCCGCCCTCACCCGTGCCGTCCAGGCCAGGAGCGCCTGCTCCGCCTGCTATGCCAGCCTGGTGCGGGCCCTCCACCGTAGCGGGGGCACGAACAAGGCTGTCGCCATCGGCCAGGGCTGGAAGGGCATGCCCTTCGACGGACTGGGTGTTGGGGCCTGCTGCGACTGCGCCCGGGAGCAGGTCAAGGGCTGCCCGCCCTCCGCCGGCGATATCCTCCGGGCCATGGATGCCTGAACTCTGCCAATGGAATATATTGCCCCAGCGTTCCCAGACTAAAATCTTTTTTGCCTTTCTGCTGAGCTTGGCATAGCAACTTGCCAAGACATAAAATTCACTAAGGTAACATCACCTTTAGGTTCTTGTGCAGCGATGTGTTGGGGTTCGAGTCCCCATGCCCGCACCAAAATGCTCTAAACGTAAGGTTTAGAGCATTTTTCAGTCTGTCAAAGAACCTCACCAGCGGCGGGGTTCTTCTGGTATAATAGAGAAAAGGGGGATTGAATATGGAGAACTGGAAAAAGGATTCCCGAAAAGACATTGTTATGGTGGATGTGGATGGATTAGTCCCCCAAGACCATCTGCTCCGAAAAGTAGAAAGGGTCATGGATTATGACTGGCTATATGAGCGGTTAAGTCCATATTATTGCGCAGACAACGGGCGGCCAGGAACGGATCCGGTTGTGTTGATCAAGATGGTTCTGATCCAGCACTTGTTTGGAATTGCGTCTTTACGTCAGACGTACCGGGATATACAAGTAAACGTAGCATACCGTTGGTTTCTCGGATATAGCTTGCTGGAAGAGATTCCTCACTTTGCAACGGTAAGTTATGCCTTCTGCAAACGCTTCCCCCCCGGAGCTGGGTGAAGAAATTTTTGCACATATTTTGAATAAAGCACTGAACAACCGGATGGTAGACCCAAGCATGATTTTTATTGACGGAACACATATTAAGGCATCCGCAAATAAAAAGAAGTTCCAGAAGGAACAGGTCGCCAAAGGCGCGAAGGTGTACGAGGAACAGCTTCGCAAAGAGGTGTCCGAGGAACGAAAAAAACTGGGCAAGAAAGTCAACGATGACGATGATGACGAAAATAAGGGAAGTTCCGGAGGAGGAACGGTTGAGAAAACGGTGTCCAAAACCGACCCGGACTGCGGAATGTTTGTAAAAGGGGCTCATGAGCGGCAGTTTGCGTACGAAGCACATACTGCCTGTGATAAGCACGGCTTTGTGTTGGGTGTTGAGGTGACCGCTGGAAATGTAAGCGATAGTGTTGCATGGGACGCAGTATACGACCAGGTAACGAACAGTTTTCCCGAAGTTAAGTTTGTAACGATGGATGTCGGATACAAAACGCCGTGGATCGCTAAAAAAGTTCTGGAAGACAGCCGAATCCCTATTCTGCCCTATACCCGCTACAAAGGAAAGAACGACAGATTCCGTCCCTGGGATTTCACCTATGACTTGGTAAATGACAGCTTTATCTGTCCCAGAGGCCACGAATTAAGGCACACGACCACCAGCAAAGAGGGCAAGCGAACTTACCGTAGTTCCACTAAAATCTGTAAAGACTGCCCTTGCAGAACAGTTTGCGGAGCAAACGAAAACGGACAACGGATGCTCACCACTCATATCTGGCAAGAATATCTTGATTTGGTGGAACAGTTGCGTAAAACCGAGCGAGGCAAAGAAATTTATGCCATGAGAAAAGAAACCATTGAGCGTGTCTTTGCTGACGCAAAAGAAAAGCACGCCATGCGATATACACACCACCGAGGTCTGGCCCGGGTTTCCGCTTGGGTGAGGCTCAAGTATGCTGCCATGAATCTCAAAAAGATGGCAGTTTGGAAGTGGAATGCTCGAGACCGCAGAAAATTCTGTGTAATCGATGTTCCTCTAAGTCAAGAATGAGATCAAACATTCAAGACGAAGGAGACGAAGATTATGCAGCCAGTACCACAGGATTTGTTGAAGGAATACGTTCAGAACCAGCACTTCACCAGCACGACGGAGATCATGGAGGCCATGAAGGAAATGTTCCGGGACGTCATCCAGACCGTCATGAAAGTGGAGATGGACGAAGAGCTTGGTCGCGAGCGCTGTGAGCGTTCAGACGAGCCGGAGGGATCCCCGAGAAACTACCGCAACGGCTACACGAAGAAGACCGTCAAGACCCAGCTGGGCGAGGTGGACATCAAGGTGCCCCGGGACCGGAACGGCTCTTTCGAGCCCAAGATCATTGGCAAGTATGACCGGAATGCGGACGGGATGGAGGATAAGATTCTGGCGCTGTACGCCTGCGGTATGAGCCAGCGGGATATCGCTGAGCAGATCAAGGAACTGTACGGCGTGGAGATCTCTCCGGAGCTGGTAACGAAGATTAGCGAAAAGATCATGCCGGAGGTCACAGCCTGGCAGAACCGTCCTCTGGAGCCGGTGTATCCCTTCGTGTTCATGGACGCCATTCACTATAAGGTGCGGGAAGACCGGCGGTACGTGACCAAAGCAGCGTATGTGGTTCTGGGCGTCACCATGGATGGCAGGAAGGATATTCTGGGAGTCTGGATCGGAGAGCACGAAAACAGCAAATTCTGGCTGAATGTGCTGAATGACCTCAAAAGCAGGGGAGTTTTGGATGTATATCTGTTCTGCACGGACGGCCTGTGTGGGATGATGCAGGCTATCGAGGCCGTCTTCCCGAAAAGCCGGTTGCAGCGCTGCATCGTCCACCAGGTGCGCAGTTCCACCAGATATGTCAGCTATAAGGACATCAAGAAAGTCGTTGCGGATCTGAAGAAGATCTACAGTGCCGTTACCCTGGAAGAAGCCGAGAAAAACCTGCAGGTCTTCGCGGAGACCTGGCGTAAGCAGTACCCCTCCTGTGTGAAAAGCTGGGAGGAAAACTGGCCGGTTTTAAGCACGTTCTTCGAATACCCCGTGGAGATTCGGAAAATCATATACACGACGAACATCATCGAGGGCCTGAACCGCCAGTTCCGGCAGATTACGAAGAACAAGCCTTCCTTCACGAACGACGACTCCCTGCGCCGGATGCTGTATCTGGCCTCCCAGCGCCACGAGTAAACCCCCAGCCACCATCGAATGGGAATGAGTTCCGAAGGGCCGGAACCCCTTGAAAATCAAGGCTTTTTGACTGGTTGCCACCATCCGCGGCAACGATTTGGTAACATTCTTCATTATTCATAAGAGAAGAGCTAACTGATTTTGATTAAGTCAGTTAGCTCTTTTTTGTGTATAATTTTCCGCACCAATGGAAGTAGGTAGGATCAGACTGGTGTAAGGATCATTTGCTTCATGTAAGCCTACCGCCATTAGCTTTGACGGACATTGCTTTACCAAGATAAAGAAAATGTTTCATTATTAATTAAATTTGAAATCTGCTTTCGTGCGACAAAGAATTTATTTCAATAACTGTTTTAAATTTGTTTCATTATTATTTTTAAATTAACACGAAATCGGGAGAAAACGCGAAAAAAATGCCGCGCGGCCTGAGCGCGCGGCATTTTTCCGGTTGTTTTACAGCTCCAGATAGCTCTTGACCAGCACCTGCAGCAGCTCGTCCCGATCGATCTTGCAGATCAGCGTGCGGGCGGAGTTGTGGTTGGTGATGTAGGTGGGGTCCTCCGACAGGATGTAGCCCACGATCTGGTTGATGGGGTCGTAGCCCTTCTCCTTCAGGGACTCATAGACGGTGGTGAGAATGTAATGCACCTGCTGGTCTTTATCCTCAGCCGCGTTGAACTTCCTGGTGTAATCGTCCATATCGACACCGCCTCTCTATAATATCCCCTAAAGTATACGCCATTTCCCCGTTCCTGTAAAGAGGGAAAACGTGCCGTCTGGGAAAAAGTGCCGCCGCGTCAGCGGGAGCGCAGCTCCGCGCCGAAGCGTTTGGCCAGCTTCTTCAGCACGCTGTTGGCTACCTCCTCGATCTCGGCGGAGGTCAGGGTCTTCTCCGCGGAGCCGATGGTCAGCCGCGCCGTCAGGGACTTCTTGCCCTCCGGCACCTGCTTGCCGCGGTACTCGTCCACGAAGGCTGCGCCGTGGAGCAGGGGGTTCTTGATGCCGCCGATGGTCTGGGCCACATCCGCCCACTTCACCTGGCCGTCCAGCAGCAGGGAGATATCGTAGTCGGTCATGGGATACTCCGCCAGATGGCGGAAGCTGTTGGTGCGGGAGCGCAGGGGGATCAGCGCATCCTGATCCAACTGGAACAGCATGACGTTGACGTTCTTGATGCCGCAGGCCATGGATACCCGCTTGCTCAGCAGGGCCAGATCGCCGATGTACTCCTCGCCCAGATAGATGTTCAGCCACACCACCTCGTCGGCCCACACGGGCTTGGACACCTGGCGGAAGCTGTACGGCTCCATGTGGGTGTAGCGGGGCATCATCTCCACCACGCCCTTGGCACGGCGGAACAGGCCCGTCACATCCTTGCCGGCGGACACAAAGGCGCCCGCCACGTTCTTGCGCTGGGAGGGCAGCTTCTCGCGCTCATCGTAGGGCGCGGTGTAGTTCTCATCGCGGAACACCTGTGCCGTCTCGAAGATGGCGAAATCGCCGTAGTAGCGCTCGTTCTTGGCCACCGCCCTGCACAGGTTGGGCAGCAGGGAGGCGCGGATGAAGCGCTCCGAGGGGGACGGCGGCGTGGACAGGGCCAGGATGCCGTCGGTGCTCTGGAGGATGGCGTTGACATAGCTCTCCTCCATCCACGGGTAGCTGAAGATCTCCTGCATACCGCAGCGGATGGCCAGATACTCCTTGATATGCCGCTCCAGATCCTTGTCCAGCTGGTTGATGGCACCGTCGAAGGAGGTGGTGATAGGCTCGGCCTCGAAGTTCTCGTAGCCGTACATGCGGGCCACTTCCTCCATGATGTCCGCCTTGATGCTGACGTCGCCGGTGGAGCGCCATGTGGGCACCACCACGTGCATGTTGTCGCCGTCAAAGGACAGCTGGAAGCCCAGCGGCTCCAGCTTCGCGGCCACGTCGTCCGGTGTCAGCACCTTGCCCAGACGGCGCTCCAGCCAGCTGAGGGCTACGTCGATCTCCGCCTTCTTCAGCGGCACGGGGTACTGGTCTGCCAGCCCCGTCACCTGCATCTCGGGATACAGCTCCCGGAACAGCTGCATGGACAGATCGAAGGCCTGATCGCAGCGCTCGGGATCGATGGCCTTTTCGTAGCGGGCGGAGGCCTCCGTGCGGTTGTCGTACCGCAGGGCGGTGCGGCGGATACCGGCGGCCTGGAAGTTGGCCACCTCCAGAATGACCTTGCTGGTCTCCGGCAGGATGGAGTCCTTTGCGCCGCCCATGACGCCGGCCAGACCCACCACACCGGCGTCGTCGGCGATGGTCAGGTCGTCGCTGGTCAGCGTCAGCTCCTTGCCGTTGAGCAGCAGCAGCTTCTCGCCCTCACCGGCGCGGCGCACGATGACGTGACCGGCGATGTGGTCAGAGTCGAAGGCATGGGTGGGCTGGCCCGTGGCCAGCATCACATAGTTGGTGATGTCCACCAGCGCGTTGATGGGCCGCATGCCCACGCGCCAGATGCGGCTCTGCATCTGATAGGGGGCGGGCTTGACGCTGAGCCCCTCGATCTGGGCGGACAGATAGCGGGGGCAGCGCTCCGTATCCTCCACGGTGACGCGGAAGCCCGCGGTATTCTCTACGTTCCGGTCGAAGTGGGGGAACGTTTTCATGGGCAGATGGTACAGCGCCGCCAGCTCCCGGGCGATGCCGTAGTGGCCCCACAGGTCGGGGCGGTTGGTCATGGATTTATTGTCGATCTCCAGAATGATGTCGTTGAGATCCAGCGCGTCCGCCAGCGGCGTGCCGGCAGGGGCGTCGAAGTCGCTGAGGTCGAGAATGACGGCCTCTCCCTCCACGGGGAACAGGTCGGCAAGGCCGATCTCCACCGCGCCGCAGATCATGCCGTAGCTCGCCACGCCGCGGAGCTTGCTCTCGTGGATCTCCACGGGCTCGCCCTCGCCGTGCCAGCGGCAGACGGAGCCGGGCAGCGCCACGGCCACCTTCATACCGTCGCGGAGGTTGGTGCCGCCGCAGACGATCTCCTTGACGGTGCCGCCGCCGATGTCGGTGCGGCAGATGCGCAGCTTGTCGGCGTTGGGATGGGGCAGGACCTCCCTGATCTCGCCCACCACCATGTCGTGGAACGACGCGCCCAGATCGGTGGCGTCCTCCACCTCCACGGTGGACATGGTCAGATCATAGGCCAGACGCTTCAGGTCCATGTCATGGGGCAGCTCCACATAGTCTCGGAGCCAGTTCAGTGATACTTTCATTTCAGCAGCCCTCCCTTATCAATGGAATTGCTCAAGGAACCGCAGGTCGGCGCTGTGGAACAGACGGACGTCGTCCACGCCGTAGCGCATCATGACCAGTCGGTCCAGACCGATGTTGACATAGAAGCCGGTGTACTCGTCGGGGTCCAGTCCTGCGGCCTTCAGGACGTTGGGGTGGGGCGTACCGCCGGGCATGACCTCGATCCAGCCCACGTGCTTGCACACGCTGCAGCCCTTGCCGCCGCAGACCAGGCAGCCCATGTCGATCTCAAAGCCCGGCTCCACGAAGGGGAAGAAGCCGGCCCGCATCCTCACCGGAACATCGCGGCCGAACACCTTGCTGAGGATGCTCTTGATCATCACCTTGCCGGAGGCAAAGGTGAAGTCCTTGTCCACGATCAGCGCCTCGTACTGGAAGAAGGCACGCTCGTGGCGGGCGTCGGTGGTCTCATTGCGGTACACCTTGCCGGGATACACAAAGCGGTAGGGGGGCTTGTGGGTCTGCATATAGCGGACGGAGCCGCCGGTCAGATGGGGCCGCAGGCACAGCTTGTCCCAGCATTCCCCCTTGTCGTGACCCTCCAGCCAGTAGGTGTCCATGCTCTCGCGGGCGGGGTGGTTGGGAGGGAAGTTCAGGTTGTCGAAGCCGTACAGCTCGCTGGTGATGTCATCCTCCTCATAGATCTCGAAGCCCATGGAGCGGAAAGCGTCGTTCAGGTCGTAGCACATCTGGGTGATGGGGTGCAGCCCACCGCTGAGGGGCAGCGTCCCGGGCACGGAGATGTCGAAGTCGGGGGAGACCTCCGATGCCTTCATCTTCAGCTCGTTCCGGCGCTGCTCCAGCAGCTCCGTCAGCTGGCCCTTGGCCTGGTTCACAGCCTTGCCCATCTCCGGACGCAGGGACACGTCCAGCTTGGGCAGCTCCTTCAGCAGCTCCGTCAGGCTGCCCTGCTTGCCCAGCAGCAGCGCCTTGACCTCCTGCAGCTCCGGCTCACTGCGGACGCCCTCGATCCTGGCGCGCCCCTCGGCCAGCAGCTTTTCCAGTTTTTCCTTCATATGGTGTGAGTCCTCCTTTTGAGAGTTTCGTTTTTGGGATAAAAAAATACCTTTCATCCCACATGACATGGGACGAAAGGCGATGCTTCCGTGGTACCACCCAGCTTCGCGGGCCGCAGCCCGCGCACTCGTTTCCCGTTAACGGAGGATGACCCGTCCGCGCATTTCCTCGCGGCAGCTCCCGGGCGAACACCTCAGCACGTCTCAGGCCGGCTTGCAGCCGGTGGCCGGCCCTCTCTTGGGGACGCCTACGCCGCGGATCTTCCCGTTCATCGCATTTGCTGGTGCTTACGATACCATATCGTACCGAAACTTGCAAGCACTTTTTTCACAGAATACCGCTTTCCTGCCGTTGACAGTCATGCTATACTGAACAAAAACGCCGGGAGGAGCAATGTGCATGCTGACCATCGACTTTGACTATGTAAAGGCCGCCCTGCCGCCCCGCGACCCTGCGGGCCACAAGGGGGATTTCGGCAAGGTGTACGTGCTGGGGGGCAGCGTGGGCTACACCGGCGCGCCGGTGTTCTGCTCCCGCGCCGCCGTCCGCAGCGGCTGCGGGCTGGTCTTTCTGGGCGTCCCGTCCGACATCTGGCAGGTGGCGGCAGGGAAGTCCGACGAGGCCATGCCCCACCCGCTGCCCACGCTGGAGGGCAGGCTCTCTCTGGCGGCGGAGGAGGACATCCGCCGCCGCGCCGCCGGGTGCGATGCCGTGGCTATGGGCTGCGGCATGGGACGCGGCGAGGAGAGCGATGCGCTGGTGCGCCGCCTGCTGACGCTGGACAAGCCGCTGGTACTGGATGCCGATGGCATAAACGCGCTGGAGCGGCATATAGATGAGTTGTCCCTCCGCCGCGGTCAGGTGACGGTGATGACGCCCCACGAGGGGGAGTTTTTTCGCGCCGGCGGCGACCTCAGCCGCGGACGGGAGAGCGGGGCGGCGGCCTATGCGGCCCGCCGCGGCGTCTATCTGGTGCTGAAGGGCCGCGGCACGGTGGTGGCCGCGCCGGACGGCCGTCTGGCGGTGAACACCACCGGTAACGACGGCATGGCCAAGGGCGGCAGCGGCGACATCCTCACCGGACTCGCCGCCGGCCTGCTGGCCCAGGGCATGGAGCCGTTTGCCGCCTGCTGCTGCGCCGTATGGCTCCACGGCAGGGCCGGCGATCTGGCTGCGGCGGACAAGGGACGGCGGGGCATGACCCCCAGCGACCTGTTAGAGAAACTGCCCTACGCGCTGAAAGAGGTGGAGTAGCGGAAAGCCTTCCCGAAAAGGAGGGATACCGTGAAAAAGATCATATTGCCGCTGCTGCTGTGCGCGGCGCTGTGCGGCTGCGGCGGCGCGGCGGCGGGGAACGCCGTACAGGACCAGTACCGCACCGTTCGGACCGCCCGCCTGGAGGCGGAGGTCACCAGCCACACGGACACCGACAGCCGCACCTTCACCCTGCTGTGCAGCTACGATGCGGCGGGAGACGCCGTCACCACCGTCACCCAGCCCCACGAGCTGGCGGGGCTCACCGCCGTGGCCTCGGGGGAGGACCTGACTCTGGCCTGCGAGGGCCTGCAATTGCCGGTAGGCGCGTCCTCGGACATCTGCCCCGCCAACTGCCTGCCCTACCTGCTGCGGGCGTTGGCGAACGGCTACGTGCTGGAGCAGGGCGCCGAGACGCTGGAGGATGCCCCCTGCCTGCGGCTGACGCTGGATACCACCGGCGCCTCCGGCGGCAAGGTGCTGTGCGCCGTCTGGCTGGACGAGTCCGGCCTGTTTCCCCGCTATGCCGAGTTTTCTCAGGACGGCCAGATGGTTCTGACTGTCCGGCTGCTGAGCTTTGAATGTACCACCGCGCCGTCCGGCACGGCGGAGGGCGGCGGCGCATAGGATACATCGGGCGGAACAAAACCGGAATTTACTGAACTGCAAAGGGTATAAATTCCGCGGCTGCGTGGGACAATGGAAGTGACCTGAGGACATATCCCTCCGGTACTTCTTGCGGCGGAGTGTGAACTTTGTGGATACGAATGTCAGACGCGGCGACATATACTACGCCGATCTCAGCCCCGTGGTGGGCAGCGAGCAGGGGGGCGTGCGTCCGGTGCTGATCGTGCAGAACGACACCGGCAACCGCCACAGCCCCACGGTCATCGCGGCGGCCATCACCTCCCAGCTGGGGAAGGCCAAGCTGCCGACTCATATCGCCCTGGCGGCGCAGGGCAGCGGCCTGCCCAAGGATTCCGTGATCCTGCTGGAGCAGATCCGCACGCTGGATAAGCGCCGCCTGCGGGAGAGAATGGGCCGCGTGGACGGCGCGGTGATGGAGCAGGTGGATGCCGCCATCGCTGTCAGCTTTGGCCTTACCGGCAGCCACCTGGTGTAACCGTCCCGCACGGGAAAAACGCATAAGCAGAACAGGTCTGTGCATACCATGGCACAGACCTGTTTTTCGTAGGGAAGGGGGCGAGGACCGTGGAGGTGCCTGTCTGTCTGGATGGCCGCCGCGTGGGCACGCTGTACGTGGAGCCCGCGGGAACGGACACGTCCTTCCGCGCTGCCTGCACCGGCCTGCCCGCCGGATTGTACCGCCTGTACGCCTGCGGCGTCGGCGGACAACTGCTGCTGGGCGTCACGGAGGACGGCCGCCTCCACCGCCGCTACTCCGCCGCCATGACCGCGCCGCTGGGCGCGGTCACGCGCTGCACCGCCCAGCCGGTGCATACCGCCCCCTGGCGTCCTCTCACCCCATCGGACGGCTTCCCATGGCCCGCTCCCGCCGGTGCGCTGCTGCATCGGGAGGGCGGCAGCACGCGGCTTGCCGCACCCTGGCCGCCGGAGGCCCCCTTCCCGCTGACGGAGCTGTTCTGCTTCGCCGCCGTGACACATCGGGAGGGCCGCCGCACCGTCCTCTACACCTTTTCCGGCGGCTGGACGCCGCAGCTGCCGCCGCGATAAGCGCCTGTAAAAAAATCGCGCTGCCCTCTACCACATCCGGCAGATTTATGCTATACTGTTGCCATCCAGCGGTATTTTGCCGCAAGATCAGGAGGGTCAACATATGAGATGTCCCTATTGCGGATACAAAGAGAGCAAGGTCGTGGACTCCCGCCCCGCTGACGAGAGCAGCAGCATCCGCCGCCGCAGGGAGTGCCTGGCCTGCGAGAAGCGCTTCACCACCTACGAGACGGTGGAGAGCCTGCCCATGGTGGTCATCAAGAAGGACGGCTCCCGCCAGAGCTTCGACCGCAGCAAGGTGCTGCGGGGTATCCAGCGCTCCTGCGAAAAGCGCCCCGTCCCCGTGGCGGACATGGAGCGCATGGCACTGGAGATCGAGCAGGAGCTGCAGAACGCGCTGGAGCGCGAGGTCAGCACCGAGGTCATCGGCGAGAAGGTCATGGAGAAGCTGAAGAAGGCCGACGAGGTGGCCTACGTCCGCTTTGCCTCCGTCTACCGCCAGTTTAAGGACATCAACACCTTCATGAGCGAGCTGAATAAGCTCCTCAGCGAGAAGTGAGTCACAGGATATTCTTCGCGCTGATCTGCTGTGTCTCCGCCACCATGCTCATGGCGGACCGCAGCTCCGCCAGCGCGGGGCGCAGCTCGTCGTTTCCCGTGTCGCACAGCAGCGCGGCCCGCCGCAAAAGCGTCTCCGCGTCGTGGATGTCCTCGTGGGACACCACGATGTGCAGATACGCCTGATCGGCCTGCCACAGGGCCTCCAGCCGCGCCAGCGCCGCACCGGCGGCCTCCGTGTCGCCCATGGCCGCCGCACGGTCAGCCTCCGCCAGCTCCGCCTGCCACAGCGCGCACCGGCGGGTGAGGTGTACGGCGTTGCACACGGAGAACGCCAGCAGCACCGCCAGCACGAAAACAGGGATGCGTATGGCTTTCATCGTGCGTCCTCCTTCAGCTGGCATACCACGTTGCCGCCCTCGTCCACGGACAGGAGGAACACGTCCCGGGGATGCTTTATTTTTCGCTTCTGCAATTGCTGCCGCAGCCAGTTCTCATCCCGGCCGGCCTGCCGCAGGTTTTCCGCCATGACGCGGCCGTCGTTGATGACCACCGTGGGCAGCAGCACGTCATCCTCCACGGCAGCCGCCATCTGCTGCGCCGTCAGCGGCTGCCGGTCGGCCCGCAGCAGCACCGACAGGTGTCCGCTGGTCTCCAGCACCGCGTACTTCACGGTGTTGATGTCCAGCACGCCCTGCCCCCGCAGCTCCTCCATCAGCTCGTCCAGTGTCAGGCGGTTGTGGTGCATCACCTCCTGCCGGATGCGGCCATCCCTGATGACCAGCGCCGGCTCGCCGCATACCAGCGACCTGAACCGCACGTTCCGCAGGCTGACGCAGCTGAACAGGGTGGACAGCGCGATCAGTGCCAGAATGGGCACCACGCCGTTGAGCAGCGGCAGCCCGAAGTCCTGCATGGGTACCGACGCCAGATCGGAGATCAGCAGCGTCAGCACCAGCTCGATGGGCTCCAGCTCGCCGATCTGCCGCTTGCCGCTGAGCCGCAGGCCCGCGATCAGCAGCAGGTACAGGATGATGGTGCGGAAAAACGCAGTTGCCAAGCGATACACGCCCTTTCCATAGGGTATTTCTCTCAGTATGCCCCTGCGGGCCGGAAATATGCCGCCCGCAGCGTTTGCATAGATACGCAGAATGTGAAAGGAGGATTCGGACACAGGTTCCGACACAAGCGCCATGCTCCCACGCGCCGGCGGATATTTTCCACCAATACATCGTTGCAAAAGCTGGAAATACAGAAAGTATTCCTGCGCTTTTGCGCCTTGTCTTGACGAAAAATCTCTCGCCGGCAGGCCGGCGGATATTTTCCGCCGCCGTGGGATAACGAGGTGGGGAGCGATCGAAAATTCGGCGGATGCTCCTCCGCATCGTCCGGATGCGCACACAGCTCATAAATATGCGGGCGACCGCAAAACAGAGGGGCTGTGACCGGATGCGAAGACACAAATGGTCTGCGTGTTTGTTCTTCCGACAGAGATCATATCTTTCAGGAGGAAAATCAAATATGTGTGGAATCGTGGGATACGTGGGCGCGCAGGAAGCCGCCCCCATCCTGCTGGACGGCCTGCGCCGTCTGGAGTACCGCGGCTACGACTCGGCGGGCATGGCTGTCTGCGGCCCCGAGGGCTTGCAGGTCTGCAAGACCAGAGGCCGCCTGCAGGCGCTGGCCGATTTGACGGAGGAGGGCCGCACCCTCACCGGTACGCTGGGCGTGGGCCATACCCGCTGGGCCACCCATGGCGAGCCTAACGACATCAACGCCCATCCCCAGGTCAGCCAGAGCGGCCTGTTCGCCGTTGTCCACAACGGCATCATCGAGAACTACGCCCTGCTCCGCGCCCAGCTCACCGCCAAGGGCTACGCCTTCCGCTCCGAGACGGACACGGAGGTGGTAGCCCAGCTGCTGGACTACTATTACGCTGCCAGCCGCGACGTGTTCGAGGCGGTGAACAGCATGCTCTCCGCCGTGGAGGGCGCCTACGCGCTGGGCATCGTCTGCGCCGACGCGCCGGATCGTCTCATTGCCGCCCGCAAGGACGCGCCGCTGCTGCTGGGCTACGGCGACGGGGAAAACTTCATCGCCTCCGACGTGACGGCGCTGCTGCGCCACACGCGGGATATCGTGTATATGGACGACGGAGAACTGGCCGTCGTCACCCGTGGAGGCATCCGCATCTATGACGAGCGCCGCCGCCCCATCGAAAAGGAGCATCACCACATCGACTGGGATGTGGACGCCGCGGAAAAAGGCGGCTACGACCACTTCATGCTCAAGGAGATCTACGAGCAGCCCGACGCCATCGCCCGCGCCATCACCGGCCGCATCCGGGACGGCCGCGTGGTGCTCAGCGACCTGACCATGACGGATCGTGAGATACGGGAGCTGGGCCGCGTGTGCATCGTGGCCTGCGGCTCCAGCTACCATGTGGGCATGGTGGGCAAGTACGTGCTGGAGCGCCTGCTTCGCCGCCCTGTGGAGGTGAGCCTGGCCTCCGAGTTCCGTTACAGCGACCCCATCGTGGGCAAGGGCGACCTGGTCATCGTCATCAGCCAGTCCGGCGAGACGCTGGACTCCATGGCCGCCCTGCGGGAGGCCAAGAAGCGCGGCGCCCGCATTTTGTCCATCGTCAACGTAGTAGGCTCCTCCATCGCCCGGGAGTCCCACGACGTGCTGTATACCTGGGCGGGGCCGGAGATCGCCGTGGCCACCACCAAGGCGTACAGCACCCAGATGGTGGTGCTGAACCTGCTGGGCCTGTACTTCGGCGATATTTTAGGCACCGTGGACTTCGACACCTACACCGCCATGGTGCAGGGCATCGAGGCCCTGCCCGCCCAGATGGCACATATCCTCTCCGACACCGCGGAGATACAGGCCGCGGCTCGGGAGCTGGCGGGTCATGAGCAGATCTTCTTCATCGGCCGCAATCTGGACTACGCTCTATCGCTGGAGGGCAGCCTGAAGCTGAAGGAAATTTCGTATATCCACTCCGAGGCCTACGCCTCCGGCGAGCTGAAGCACGGTACCATCTCCCTTATTGAGGAGGGCACGCCGGTGATCGCCGCCGCCACGTATATGCCCCTGTTCGACAAGGCCATGAGCAACGTGGTGGAGGTGCAGGCCCGGGGCGCCCGGGTGCTGGCCCTGACCACCGAGACCGGCGCGGAGCGGATGCACAGCCGCGTGGCCCGCGTCCTCACCGTGCCGGAGACGGAGACCATGCTCCTGCCCCAGCTGGGCGTGGTGCCCCTGCAGCTGCTGGCCTACTACATCGCCCTGGCCCGTGGCTGCGACATCGACAAGCCCCGCAATCTGGCCAAAAGCGTCACCGTGGAATAACGCCCCAAAATCAGCAGAAAAAGCAGCCCTCCGACACTTCAGAAGTGCCGGAGGGCTGCTTTTTTGTTTATTCCCAGACCAGCTCGGGATACTCCAGCGCCGCGCTGAAGCCGAAGTTGGAGCGCTCCTGCGCACTCAGCCCCGCGTCCAGCAGCGCACCGTACCGCAGTCCCGTCCGGTCGTAGACCTCCACCAGCGTCTGCTCGCCGCTGTAGTCGTTGGCGGCCAGCGCCAGCTTCCCGTCCTGCCAGCACATGGGCATGCGGTCCACCTCGTCCGTCAGATCGATGGTGGAGCTGCCGTAGTACCACGCTTCCGCGGCATCCGTCAGCATGGCCGCGCCCCAGTCCAGCGTTCCATCGTCCTGCCATGTGGGCCACAGCAGCGGCGTGGTGAACTCCACGGCCCAGCCGCCGCCCTCCGGCAGCAGCACCACCAGCGTCTTGCCCGCAGCGGCCACCAGCAGGTCGTCCTCGCTGTGATAGGTCACGGTGGGGTAGTCCGACCGGCTCTCCTGATAGGCAAAGCCGGCCCCGGTGCCAACGGTGCCCTCCCAGTGCAGCAGCTCGCCCACCTCCACCAGCGGGACGATCTGCTTGCAGCGGAAGTCCGCCGCGTCCAGAATGCGCAGCACGTACTGCCCGTCCTCTGCGGTGGTCAGCAGCACCTCTGACCGGTCGCCGCTGTACTGCAAGCCCACCACCCGCTGCGCGGCGATGTCCAGCTCACACACCAGCTGCGCGTTGTCCGCATCCACCCGCGTGTAGGTGTAGCCGCCTCCGGCCCGGCTGGTGCCGCTCTCCTTGATGAACGGGATGTACCACAGCCCGAAGCCCTCCGGCGCCCATTCCGCCTTGGGTTCCGCGTCGGGGGAAAAGCCCACCGTCACCAGCGTACCGCTCTCGCACCCCAGCGACAGCGGCGTGAACCGGTTCTGGGTGCGCAGCCGCGTATCACCCGTGAGATACATCTCTCCGGAGGAGCCGGTAACGACGCTGGGCTCCATCCAGTCCGCATCCCCCACCGGGATGCGCAGCCTGTCGAACATGGGGAACGTCAGCTCATCGTAGTCGCTGTAGTCGTCAAACAGCTGCCCCACGCTGTGCGCATCGGACGCCAGGTACAGGGGATACGTCTCATAGTAGTCCCGCAGCATTACCCGCTCGGTGTAGCTGCTTTCGTAGCCGTTCTCACGATTCCGGGCCTCCGCGGCCTGCCGCAGGTGCGCACCCAGCGCATCCTCCCGCCGGATCGCCGCATTGATGTACCGCGTGTTGAAGCTCTCCCACGATGGACGATCCGTTACATCGTCATACTGGGTGTAGGCGTTGTTGTAGACCCGCATGGCAAAGGACTCCTCCGACTCCCACGTATTGGCCCCCACGTCGTACACCGTGTCCCACCGCAGGCAGCTGCCGAACCGCGCGGCGGTGCGGAAGCGCAGGCCCTCCGCCGCTGCGGCGTCGCCGTGGGAGAGAACGGCGGTGTAGGGCGTCGGCACGGCGGTGGCGTCCAGCGCCGTATTGGCCGCCGTCAGTACCGCCGCCGCCAGCACCAGCATGGCCGCCGCAGCCGCAAGGCTCTGTTTCATGCGTCCTCGCCCTCCTCTCCGTCCGTCAGGGCATCCAGCGCCTGACTGACACGCTCCGGCCGGTAGTGATATGTCTCCTTGATATAGCCCATCAGGTCCCTGCCGGACTCCTCCAGCTCCTCGGCGGAGCAGTCCCCCACGATGCCGCCCTCGCGGATGAGTACGGCCCGGGAGATGCAGTCCTTCACCTCCTCGATGAGGTGGGTGCTCAAAAGCACCGTCTCCCGCTCCGTCAGGATACCCAGCAGCACCTTGTAGAAGTCCTCGCGGTTGAAGATGTCGTTTCCGGCGAAGGGCTCATCCATCAGGATGTAGTCCGCGCCCTGCGACAGCGCCATGATGACCTCGAACTGGTTCTGCATACCGGCGGAGAAGCTGCGCAGCTTCTTGTCCATGGGCAGATCGAAAAACTCCATCAGCCCATGGAACCGCTTGTCGTTGAAGCGGGGAAAGTGGGCGGCGTAGAAGTCCCGGTGGGCCGCCGCCGTCAGCCCGGGGAAAAACGAGTGCTCGCAGGTGGCAAAGCTGAGCCGGTCGATGTTGGTGCGGTCGATGGCGGCGCCGTCCAGCGTCACGGTGCCCTCGTGCCGCACAAGACCCAGCACGCACTTCATCAGCGTGGTCTTGCCCGCGCCGTTCTCCCCGAACAGCCCCACGATCTGCCCCTGTGGCAGCGTCAGGGATACATCGTGCAGCGCCTCCTTGGAACCGTATTTCTTGCTGATATGGCTGATCTCAAGCATATGTGATCCCTCCTTAACCGTAGTAGTGCGAATAGGGCGACGCGGCAATGGCGTTCATGACCCGCTGGATATTCTCCGCCGTGGGAATGCACTGCTCCGGCGTGATGAACCGCCACGCCAGATAGCACAGCCCCAGCACCACCGCCGCCGCGGCCACGGCGCACACCGCCCAGACCAGCGGCGCGGTCCACACCTGCCGCCGCAGGGTCTGCCGCCCATCGGGCAGACGGCGCATCAGGTAGATGCTGCGCCCGCCCAGATAATAGGAGCTGTACAGCATCACGGCGGACAGCAGCGCCAGCAGCACCACCACGCCGAACACGATGACCACCGGCTCCACATAGGCGGAGAAGGGGCCCATCAGCGCCGTGTCCATCAGCCGTCCGTCCCAGTAGAACATGCCGCGGTAGGTCGCGGCGTAATGCACGGTGAAGTCGATGGCAGCCGTCAGTGCGCCGATGGCCAGACTGCCGACGATGATGCCCTGCATGGTGTCCGCCGGTACGTTGGGGGGCAGGACGTGCTCAAGCATCCTGCCGCACGCGGAAGTCCTGTTTTTCGGCATCCTCCGTCTCTCCTTTCTGCAGCAGCACCACGCAGAGTCCCGCGCCCGCTGCGGCCACAAAAGCCCATATGAATGTGGAGGCAGCTCCCATCCGTGGGAAGAAGCCGCCGATGGTCAGTGCCAGCGCCGCAATAGGCGCGATGCTGAATTTCCCCCGGCGCTGGGCCTGGGAGAACCGCGCCGCCGCCGCGGCGCACAGCGCCAGCAGCAGTCCGTCCTCCGCCCACACCAGCGTGTCCCGCACGGGCATCAGATGGTGCAGGAAGCTGCTGGCATACACCGCCAGCAGCAGCGTCTGCCGTCCGGGCGTGTATAATGCGTTGTCCGGTACGATGTTCCGGATGCGCAGCTGCAATACCAGCACCGTCACCGCCGCCATCACCGCCCAGTAGAACAGCAGGCACACGGCGTTCAGCACCATCCACCACAGGTTGGCCGCACCCTCGCCGATGCGCAGCCGCCGCATGGTCAGATCCGTCTTTGTCCCGTAGCCGCAGCCGTTGAGACTCAGCACCGCCATCACACCCACCAGTCCCACGGCGCACACCACCGTGGCGCCGGTGCGGGATGGCAGATAACAGTAGTCGCTGGGAGCATATGTCTCCACGACCTCCCCGTCGGGGTATACCGTGGACTGGCTGGGCGTCTGCGCCGGCACCAGATACAGCAGCGCGCCTGCCAGTGCCGCCGTCAGCACCGTGATGAGCAGTACGCGGCCCACCGCGCCTCGGGCCGCCAGCCCCAGTACGGATAAATGCTTTCTCATACCTCCGCTCCCTCCTTGTCATACAGTGCGTCCAGCAGGCGGTGGGCCTCCTCGCGGCTCAGCCCCATGCGCCGTGCCGCGTCCACCATGGCCTGCATCTCCGTCTCCAGCATCGCCTGCCGCAGGGCTTCGATCTGCTGCGGCGACGCCTGGATACAGCTCTTGGCTCCGGCACGGGATGTGGCCAGCCCCTCGTCCTCCAGCAGCTTGAAAGCCTTCTGCACGGTGTTAGGATTCACTGCCAGCAGTGCCGACACCACCCGCCGCGACGGCAGCTCGTCGCCGTCCTGTATGGTGCCTGCCGCCAGCCCCTGCTGGATGTATCGGACGATCTGGAGATAGATGGGGGTGCCGTCCGTTTGTCGGAAGTCCTGAAATGAGATCACGCGCCTCGCCTCCTTTCTGCGAAACTGTGTTAGTCGTATAATACAGTCGTCAACTGTATTATACGTGCAATACAGTTTGCTGTCAACCCCAAAAATTAAAAAAGTCGTAAGCTCCGGCGGCTTGCCACCGGCCCTCCTGTCGGGTATAATAAACTGGCAGCGAAGAAGCAGGGGAGGGGAGCGCCATGTACCGTATTTTCATCGTGGAGGACGACGCCGCCATCGCACAGGCCGTCTGTGAGCAGGCGGAGTCCTGGGCGCTGGAGGCCCGCTGCGTCTCGGATTTCCGCCGCGTGGCGGAGGAGGCCGCGGCCTACGGCCCGCACCTCATTCTGCTGGACATCTCTCTGCCGTTTTTCGACGGCTACCACTGGTGCCGCCAGATCCGCCGCACCAGCCGCGTGCCCATCATCTTCCTGTCCTCGGCGGCGGACAATATGAACATCGTCATGGCCATGAACATGGGCGCCGACGATTTCATCGCCAAGCCCTTTGACCGGAACGTGCTGATGGCCAAGGTGCAGGCCCTGCTGCGCCGCACCTACGACTTTGCGGTGCAGCCGCCGGTGCCGGTGTGCCGCGGGGCCCGCCTGCGCACGGACGTGCAGAAGCTGGAGTACGGCGGCGCGTCCGTCGACCTGACGAAAAACGAGTACCGCATCCTGCTGTGCCTTATGGAGCGGGCGGGACAGGTGGTCAGCCGTGAAAAGCTGATGCAGACCCTGTGGGAGACGGACAGCTTCGTGGACGAGAATACCCTGACGGTCAACGTCAACCGCCTGCGCAGGAAGCTGGCCGCCTCGGGGCTGGAGGATTTCATCACCACCCGCCACGGCGTGGGCTATCTGGTGGCGCAGGACTGACATAAGGAGACCTATGAAATTTTTCGGACGATATCTCCGCCAGCACCGTCTGGCGATATTACTGTTCATCCTGAGCTGGGGCCTGCTGGCGGCCAGCTTTGCTCTGTATGGCCTGCCGCTGGCGGCAGTGGCCTATCCTGCGTTATTGAGCCTGCTGCTGTGTCTGGCCGCCGCAGTCTGGGACTATACCCGTACCCTCCGCCGCCACCGGAAGCTCTCGGAGCTCCGGACGGCGGCTAACGCCCAGCTCATGGACCTGCCGGACCCCGCCTCCATTGGGGAGGCCGACTGCATGGCCGCCATCGCTGCCCTGCGCCGCGCCGCATCGGAGCGGGAGACGGCCGATGCCGCCCGCTATCGGGAGATGGTGGACTACTACACCGCCTGGGTCCATCAGATCAAGACCCCCATCGCCGCCATGCGCCTGACCCTCCAGCCGGACGACACCCCCAATGCCCGCCGGCTCATGAGCCAGCTGCTGCGCATCGAGCAGTACGTGGACATGGTGCTGATGTACCTGCGCCTGGACGAGGGGACCAGCGACTATGTGATCCGCGCCTGCGATCTGGACGGCATCATCCGCCAGAGCCTGCGGAAATTCGCGGGGGAATTCATCGACCGTAGGCTCACCCTGCACTATGAGCCGCTGCATCTGTCGGTGGTGACAGACGAGAAATGGCTGGGCTTCGTGGTGGAGCAGGTGCTGTCCAACGCCCTGAAATACACGCCGGAGGGCGGCAGCATCACCATCGACGCGGAGGCCCCTGCCACTCTCTGCATCCGCGACACCGGTATCGGCATCACGGCGGAGGATCTGCCCCGCATCTTCGACCGCGGCTACACCGGCCGCAACGGCCGCACCTACCGGCAGGCCAGCGGTATCGGCCTGTACCTCTGCCGCCGCATCTGCCGCGACCTGGGGCATACCATCACCGCATCGTCTGCGGCAGGGGGGGGCACCGTGCTGCGTCTGGACCTGAGCCGCCGCACCGGCCCTCTGGAGTGAGCGTCTGAAATCTTACAATTCTGTTAGAATACGGGCGGGAAATGTAAGCCAACGCTATGGCAGCCGTTTCCCGCCCCTGCTATACTGTGACCTGCAAACAAAAGGAGGTCGTTTTTATGTCGATTCTGGAAGTCAGCGGTCTGCGCAAGGTGTATACCACCCGCTTCGGCGGCAGCCGCGTGGAGGCGCTGCACAACGTGGAGTTCACGGTGGAGCAGGGCGAATATGTGGCCATCATGGGCGAATCCGGCTCCGGCAAGACCACGCTGCTGAACATTCTGGCGGCGCTGGATACCCCTACCGCCGGCACGGTGCGTCTGGACGGACGTGACCTGTCCGCCGTGAAGGAGGCGGATGCCGCCGCCTTCCGCCGTGACCATCTGGGCTTCGTGTTTCAGGAGTTCAACCTGCTGGATACCTTCTCGCTGGAGGACAACATCTATCTGCCGCTGGTGCTGGCGGGCCGCCCGTACAGCGAGATGCGTGACCGCCTGCGTCCTCTGGCGGACCAGCTGGGCATCGCGGACCTGCTGAAAAAATACCCCTACGAGGTGTCCGGCGGCCAGAAGCAGCGCGCCGCCGTGGCCCGCGCACTTATCACCCAGCCCCGCCTGCTGCTGGCGGACGAGCCCACCGGCGCACTGGACTCCCGGGCCACCGATGAGCTCCTGACGCTGTTCGGCGACGTGAACCGCCGGGGCCAGACCATCCTCATGGTCACCCACTCCGTCAAGGCGGCCAGCCGCGCCGGCCGCGTGCTGTTCATCAAGGACGGCGAGGTGTTCCATCAGGTCTACCGCGGCGACAGCAGCGACGCCGGCTTCTATCAGGTCATCTCCGACACCCTGACCATGCTGCAGGCAGGCGGTGACGCACGATGAACCGCGGATTTTACCCCCGTCTGGCGTGGACGGGCATGAAGCAGAACCGCCGGCTGTACCTGCCGTACCTGCTGACCTGCACCGGCGTCACCGCCATGTTCTACATCCTCATGGGCCTGTCGGTATCCTCTGTACTGCCTCAGATGTCCGGCGGCCGCAGCACGGCCCTGATCATGAGCCTCGGCAGCGTGGTCATCGCTTTTTTCGCCCTGATCTTCCTCTTTTACACCCATTCGTTCCTGATTCGCCGCCGCAGCCGGGAGTTCGGCCTGTACAACGTGCTGGGTATGGGCAAGGGCAACATCGCCCGCATCCTGCTGTGGGAGACGCTGCTCTCCTGCGGCGCCACCACCCTCATCGGTCTGGCGCTGGGCATCCTGCTGTCCAAGCTGGCGGAGGTGGCCCTGCTGAATCTCCTTCATCTTCAGATCGCCTACACCTTCACCGTCAGCATTCCCTCGCTGCTTCTGACGCTGGGCCTGTTCGCCGCCATCCACGCCCTGATCTTCCTGCGCTCCCTGTGGGAGCTGCACCGCGTCAGCGCCGTGGCCCTGCTGCGCAGCGAGTCCGTAGGCGAGAAGCCGCCTCGCGCCAGGTGGGCGCTGGCCGTGCTGGGCATCGCCCTGCTGGGCGGCGCGTACTGGCTGGCCGTGTCCATCCGCGAGCCGCTGGAGGCACTGACCTGGTTCTTCGTGGCGGTCATCATGGTCATTGTGGGCACGTACCTGCTGTTCATCGCCGGCTCCGTGGCCCTGTGCCGCATGCTCCAGAAGAACCCCCGCTACTACTATCAACCCCGCCACTTCGTGTCCGTCTCCTCCATGGCCTACCGCATGAAGCGCAACGGCGCGGGTCTTGCCAGCATCTGCGTGTTGGCCACCATGGTGCTGGTGATGCTCTCCTCCACCACCTGCATGTACTACGGCGTGGAGGACGCCCTGCGCCAGCGCTACCCCCGTGACATCGGCGTGGAGTGCTATTTCGGCGACCGGCTGGACCAGATGGACGAAGCGCATCTGGACATCCTCCGCGCCGCCGTGGCGGATGCCGCGGGCGCCATGGGCTCCTCCCGCGACAACGTGCAGGATTACCGCGCCGCATGGCTCTACGGCATACTGACGCCGGATGGCGCATTACGCAGCGTCAGCGACAGCGGCGGCCTGATTGCGGAGCCGACCCGCGTGACCCTGCTGCCTCTGTCGGACTACAACACCCTCACAGGCACAGAGCTGACGCTGTCGGGTGATGAGGTCTATGTCTACGGCCACCGCATGACCTACACGGCCCCGCAGTTCACCGTGGGCGATACCACATGGCGCGTGAAGTCCCTGCTGGACCGCTGCACCGTCAATGGCGCCGCCGCCGATGTCACGCCGTCCCTCTACGTGGTGGTGCCCGACTTCGACAGCGCCGCCCGGCTGCTGCTGGATCTGTCCGCCAACAGCGACCTGTCCGTCCAGCTTCGTTGGTACTACCAGTTCGACAGTGACCTGCCTGACGACGCGCAGCACAGCGGCTCCGCCTCCTATGGGACGGACGGCGTGCCTGCGAACCTGACGGACGCGCTGCAATTGGCCCTGTACAACGTCAACGCGGAGACCGGACTCACCACCGGCTGGGAGGTGGAGTCTCTGGCGGCCAACCGCAGCGACTTCTACGGCGCCTACGGCGGCCTGTTCTACCTGGGCATCATGCTCAGCGCGGTGTTCTCGCTGGCCGCCGTGTCCATCATCTACTACAAGCAGGTCTGCGAGGGCTACGAGGACCAGAGCCGCTTCGCCATCATGCAGAAGGTGGGCATGACGAAGCAGGACATCCGCCGCAGCATCAACTCCCAGCTGCTCACCGTGTTTTTCCTGCCCATGGCCCTGTCCGGCGTCCACCTGTGCTTCGCCTTCCCCTTCCCCTTCATCCACAAGCTCCTGCTGCTGTTCAACCTCAGCAACACCTCGCTGCTCATCGGCACCACCGTCGTCTGCTACGTGGCCTTCGCCCTGCTGTATACGCTGGCCTATAAGCTGACCTCCAATGCCTACTACCACATCGTCAGCGGCGCGGCGGAGCGTAAATAAACAAAAAAGCGCCCTCCGGCCAACAGGCCGGAGGGTGCTTTGCACTCACTCCTCGGTGAAGTGTACGTGGTTGAAGATGTGATCCTGACAGAAGCAGTGGTAGCCCGCGCACTTGCTGCAATAGCGGAACTGCAGATCGGGGTAGTCGGTGTCGGTGCGGCCGCACACGGCGCACTTGTGGTGATAGCCCTTTTCCTTCTCCTGCTGCTTTACCGCCTGCTTGAACTGCACGGTCCTGGGGCTGTACTGCTGCCTGGTGCGGCTGGCCAGATAGTGTACCTCCGGCCAGATGAACACGGCGAAGTTCAGCAGCGCCACCACCGGCAGCACCACGCCTGCCCAGTTGTGCTGGCCAATGGCGCGGATGATGTCGAAGGCGAACAGCGCACCGTCCAGATACGCCAGCCACTTCATCTTCACGGGCAGGAAGAACATGAACAGCACCGTGGTGTCGGGAAACAGCATGGCGAAGGCGAAGAACATGGACAGGTTCACGTAGGTGGTGCCCGCCACGCTGATGAAGCTGTTGCCGGTGATAAGGCTGGCCAGAATGGCGCCGATCACCGTCAGGAGCATACCGCTGAAGTAGTAGAGATTGAACTTGGCGGTGCCCCACTGCTGCTCCAGTGTGGAGCCGATCCAGTAGTAAAAGTACAGGCTGATGATGAGCATCAGCGGGGAGCTGGCGCTGGGATAGAAGATGAATGTCACGATGCGCCAGATCTCGCCGTGGAGCAGACCGTTCAGGTTGAATTTGAGAAAGTCCAGCGCGGCGGGATTGGTGTACATTGTCAGCATGGACAGGATATACACCGCCGCGTTGCCGATGACGATGACGCGCATCAGATTGGGAATACCAAAGCGGGGGTGGGCGGCGCAGAAGCGCTGCACCCCGTCATAGAGCTTTTTCAAGGGGAACGTCCTCCTGTATCAATTCAAGTAACGCCTATTGTAGCGCATAGGACGAAAAAAGTCATGTCATTTTTTTGAACAATAAAAAAGTTTCCGGAAAGTGGATAATTTGCGGTTTTTGCGGGAAATCTATTGACAACCGCGAAAAATGTGCTATGATACGTATACAAGTGAATACCTTATCAAGAGTGGCGGAGGGACCGGCCCGATGAAGCCACGGCAACCTGTTTTTTCAAGGTGCCAAATCCGGCGAACGAATCGAAAGATGAGGGAAGGCAAGAAAGCTTCAGCACTCTGTCGGTTCGGACAGAGCGCTTTTTTATTGCGTGTTCCCAAAAGAAAGGAGAAATTTATCATGGCAAGACATCTGTTTACTTCCGAATCCGTTACCGAGGGGCATCCCGATAAGATCTGCGACCAGATCTCCGACGCGGTGCTGGACGCGATCTTTGAGCAGGACCCCAACGGCCGCGTGGCCTGCGAGACCTGCGCCTCCACCGGCCTGATCCACATCATGGGCGAGATCACCACCAGCTGCTACGTGGATATCCCCAAGATCGCCCGTCAGGTGGTGCTGGACATCGGCTACGACCGCTCCCAGTACGGCTTTGACGGCAACACCTGCGCCGTTATCACCAACATCGACGAGCAGTCCGGCGACATCGCGCTGGGCGTGGACAAGAGCTACGAGGCCAAGGCCAGGGGCGAGAGCGAACTGGACAACGGCGCCGGCGACCAGGGCATGATGTTCGGCTACGCCTGCGACGAAACGCCGGAGCTGATGCCTCTGGCGATCTCCATCGCCCACAAGATGGCCAAGCGCCTGACCGACGTGCGCAAGCAGGGTCTGGTGGACTACCTGCGTCCCGACGGCAAGACCCAGATCACCGTGGAGTACGGTGACGACGGCGCCCCCATCCGCGTGGACACCGTGGTCCTGTCCACGCAGCACAGCCCCGACGTGTCTCTGGAGCAGATCCGCAAGGACATGATCGAGCTGGTCATCAAGCCCACCGTTCCCGCCGACCTGCTGGATGATGAGACCAAGATCTACGTCAACCCCACCGGCCGCTTCGTCAACGGCGGTCCCGCCGCCGACACCGGCCTCACCGGCCGCAAGATCATTGTGGATACCTACGGCGGCAGCGCCCCTCACGGCGGCGGCGCCTTCTCCGGCAAGGACCCCACCAAGGTGGACCGCTCTGCGGCCTACGCCGCCCGCTGGGTGGCCAAGAACGTGGTGGCCGCGGGCCTCGCCCGGAAGTGCCAGGTCCAGCTGGCCTACGCCATCGGCGTGGCCCGTCCCGTCAGCGTGCTGGTGGAGACCTTCGGCACCGGCGTGGTGGCCGACGACAAGCTGGAGGCCGCTGTGGAGCAGGTCTTTGACCTGCGCCCCACCGCCATCATCCGCGATCTGGACCTGCGCAAGCCCATCTACCGCCAGCTGGCGGCCTACGGCCACATGGGCCGCGAGGATCTGGGCGTGTCCTGGGAAAAGACCGACCGCGTGGACGCCCTGAAGGCCGCGCTGGGTCTGTAAAAACCCAATATAAAAAGAGTCCCGCAGCGTATGCTGCGGGACTCTTTTTTACTTGTCGCGGCATTGAAGCCCCAGCTGATAGAAGGCCACGGCGCTGGCCGCCGCCACATTCAGACTGTCCACTCCGTGGGTCATGGGGATCATCACCGTATAGTCGCACTGCGCGATGGTGCCGTCCGCCAGCCCATCGCCCTCGGTGCCCAGCACCACGGCCAGCTTTTCGGCGCCCAGCAAACGGGGATCGTCCAGCCGCAGAGAGTCCTGCCGCAGCGCCATGGCTGCCGTGACGAAGCCCATTTCGCGGAGCGTCCCCGTCCAGTCGCCCTCCTCCGGCAGATACGTCCACGGCACCAGAAACACGTTGCCCATGCTGACGCGGGACGCCCGCCGGTACAGCGGGTCGCTGCCCTGCTGGGTCAGCAGCACCGCGTCCATGCCCAGCGCCGCTGCGCACCGGAAAATAGCTCCCACATTGGTGGGATTCATCACGTTTTCCAGCACGGCGATGCGCCGCGCTCCGGCGCAGACCTCCGCCACGGAGGGCAGTGCAGGCCGCCGCATGGCGCACAGCATGCCGCGTGTCAGGTGGAAGCCGGTGAGCTGCGTCAGTACCTCCAGCGGCGCGGTATAGACGGGAATGTCCGCATCGCAGCGGGCCAGAATTTCCGCGCCCTTGCCGGAAATGTGCTGGGGCTCCATGAGGAACGACACCGGCTGGCAGCCCGCGTCCAGCGCCCGCCCGATGACCAGCGGGCTTTCGGCAATAAACAACGCGTTGGCGGGGTCTGCGCGGTTTACCAGCTGGTTTTCCGTAGCGCGGGCATAAACATCCAGCTCCGGCGCAGCAAAATCGGTGATCTCGATGGTGCGGGCCATGGGGCCTCCTTCCTCCGTCAGGCGTTGAGGATATGCATGAACTCCTCGCCGGTGATGGTCTCCTTTTCGTACAGGTGCTTGGCCAGTTCGTCCAGCTTGCCGCGGTTGTCAGTGAGGATCTTCAGCGCCTTCTCGTGCTGCTGCTTCACCAGAGCCACCACCTGCTGGTCGATCTTTGTCTGGGTATCGGCGGAGCAGGCCAGGGACGTGTCGCCGCCCAGATACTGGTTGGTCACGGTCTCCAGCGCCACCATGCCGAAATCATCGCTCATGCCGTAGCGGGTGATCATGGCGCGGGCCAGCTTGGTGGCCTGCTCAATGTCGTTGGAGGCACCGGTGGTGATGGAGCCGAACACCGTCTCCTCGGCGGCGCGGCCGCCGGTGAGGGTGGCGATCTTGTTCTCCATCTCCTCCTTGGTCATCAGATAATGGTTGCCCTCCTCCACCTGCATGGTGTAGCCCAGCGCGCCGGAGGTGCGGGGCACGATGGTGATCTTCTGCACCGGCGCGGAGTGGGTCTGCAGGGCCGCCACCAGCGCGTGGCCGATCTCGTGGTAGGACACGACCTTCTTCTCGTGGTCGGTCATGATGGCGTTCTTCTTCTGATAGCCGGCGATGACCACCTCGATGCTCTCCTCCAGGTCCGCCTGGGTAGCGAAGCGGCGTCCGTCACGGACGGCGCGGAGGGCGGCCTCGTTGACGATGTTGGCCAGCTCTGCACCGGAAGCGCCGGAGGCCATGCGGGCCACCTTGTTGAAGTCCACATCCTCGGCGATTTTGATCTTCTTGGCGTGGACCTTCAGAATATCCTCGCGGCCCTTCAGATCCGGCAGCTCCACCGGTACGCGGCGGTCGAAGCGGCCCGGACGGGTCAGCGCGGGGTCCAGAGATTCGGGGCGGTTGGTGGCCGCCAGAATGATGACGCCGTTGTTGCCCTCGAAGCCGTCCATCTCGGTGAGCAGCTGGTTCAGGGTCTGCTCCCGCTCGTCATTGCCGCCGTACTGGCCGCCGCTGCGCTTCTGGCCGATGGCGTCGATCTCATCGATGAACACGATGCAGGGGGCCTTCTCCTTGGCCTGGGTAAACAGATCGCGCACCTTGGAAGCGCCCATGCCCACAAACATTTCCACGAACTCGGAGCCGGAGATGGAGAAGAACGGCACGTTGGACTCACCGGCCACGGCCTTGGCCAGCATGGTCTTACCGGTGCCCGGAGGGCCCACCAGCAGAATGCCCTTGGGCATGGATGCACCGATCTCTTTGTACTTGGTGGGGTCGTGGAGGTAGTTTACGACCTCCTGAAGGTTCTCCTTGGCCTCGTCCTCACCGGCCACATCGGCAAAGCGGATGCCCTCGGAGGACTGGACGTAGACCTTGGCATTGGACTTGCCCATGCCGAACATCATGGAGTTGCCGTCTCCGCCCATTTTCTTCATCATATTGCGGGAAATGAGCTGGCCGATGCCGATAAAGAGGATCAGCGGCAGCACCCAGCCCAGAATGCTCATCAGCAGGGAGGTCTGCTCCACCTCCTCGCCGGTGGTGGAGATGCCCGCGTCCAGCAGACGCTGCACCAGCCCGTCATCGGGGACGATGGCCGTTTTATAGATGGTCTTATTGTCCTTGCCGGTGAACAGGATGCGGTTGCTCTGCTCCTGTATCTCCACCTGCCCGATCTCTTTCTGCTCCGTCATGGTGACGAAGGTGTTGTAGTCCACCTCGCGGATCTGGTGCTCCGTCAGCCAGGGCATAGCCAGCAGGTTGAACAGCAGCAGCACCAGCATCGCAATAATGTAGTAGTAGAGCAAAGGCTTCTTGGGGGTTTTGACCTCTCTCATACAAGCGCCTCCTTGCAGACGTATTATTCAAAGTATTATAGCCGCGCCGTACCGTAAAGTCAAAGGGAACGGCGGAAAAAACCTGTAAATTTTTCCTGAACACCGGCGTATCCGGAACTTATTGCATATTTTGTGAACAGACTTTGCTACTTTTGTGAACATTAGCACTCTCCTATTGACAGTGCTAAAATTGGCGCTATAATGAAGCCGAACCTTGAGAGAGGGGCAAGCAAGCGGCCCCGCCGGAGAGGTTCGGAGTTGTTGATACAATGAGGGTAATATAGTGGGCGGCGGCCACCCGGTCCGCCGCGATACGAATGGAGGTATGACATATGTTGCCCAGCATTTTTGGTGAGAACCTGTTTGATGATTTCTTTTCTGATCCGTTTGGCATGATGGTGTCCCAGGGCCGCGACCCGCTGTACGGCAAGCACGCCAAGAACCTGATGAAGACCGATGTCCGCGAGACGGAGGGTACCTACGAGCTGGATGTGGACCTGCCCGGCTTCACCAAGGACGAGGTGAATGTGGAGCTGAAGAACGGCTATCTGACCATTCAGGCCGCCAAGGGCCTGGACAAGGATCAGACCGATAAGAAGGGCAAGTACATCCGTCAGGAGCGCTGCGCCGGCGCATGCAGCCGCACGTTCTACGTGGGCGATGGTGTGGAGCCCGAGGATGTCACCGCCAAGTTTGAAAACGGCATCCTGCAGTTGTCCATCCCCAAGGAGGCCAAGAAGCAGCTGCCCAAGAATACCAGCGTCACCATCGGCTGACGTGAACAGGCAAAAAAAGAATGACCCGCCTCGGCGGGTCATTCTTTTTGCGCTTTTTACCAGATCTGCGCGGCCACGATGTTCTTTTTGTAGCTGATGCGGAAGTAGAAGAACTCCGCCACGCCGGTGATGAACCAGGAGAAGATATACAGCAGGTACAGAGACGGCACCGTGTGGAAGTAGGCGAACACCGTGTAGATCCACACCACGCGGAACACGCAGGAGCCCATGATGACCACGATGGTGGGGATGATGCTCTTGCCGATGCCGCGGGAGGCGGCGATGCTGTTGTCCATCAGCGGGGCTATGGCGTAGGAGAAAGCCATGATCCGCAGACGGTCCATGCCGGCGTCGATGACGGCGGGCTCGTTGGCGAACAGGGACAGGAACTGCCGGCCGAACAGCAGCATCATCGCGCCAAAAATGGCGCCGGTGAAGATGCCGTACAGCGTGCAGATGTGATAGCTCTTAAGGATACGCTCCTTATGGCCCGCGCCCCAGTTGCGGCTGACGAAGCTGGCGCAGGCGGTGTAGAACGCCGCCATCATATTGAACACCAGGGTATCGGCGTTGGCGGCGGCGGCCGCGCCGGAGACGGTGATCTCGTCGAAGGAGTTCAGACCCGCCTGCACGAACAGGTTGGCCAGCGCGAAGATGGCGTTCTGCAGGCCGGAGGGGACGCCGATCATCAGGATGCGCTTGACCGCCGCCTTGTGGAGCCGCAGCTGCCGCATGCTCAGGCGGCAGGCGTCCTTCCGCCGCAGCAGGTGGACGACGATCAGAACGGCGGATACCCACTGGGCGATGGCGCTGGCGATGGCTACGCCCTCGGCGGACATCCGGCAGCCGATGACGAACACCAGGTTCAGAATGACGTTCAGCACACCGGCCACGGACAGGTAGATCAGGGGACGCTTGGTATCGCCGGTGGCGCTGAGGATACCGTTGCCGCAGTTGTAGATGCCGATGCCGGGCAGGCCCAGCGCATAAATACGCAGGTACAGCACGGCGCCGGGAAGGAACTCCTCCTTGGTGTTCAGCAGGCGCAGCATAGGCTCGGCAAAGAACGCGCAGATCAGGCACACCAGCACGCCTGCACCCGTGCAGATCAGCAGGGAGGAGTGGGTGGTGCGCTCCACGTTCTCACTGTCGCCGATGCCCAGCCAGCGGGCCACCGACACATTGACACCGGCGCCCATGCCGATGAGCAGGCCGGTGAACAGGGACACCAGCGTGGTGGTGGAGCCCACGGCGCCCAGCGCCACATAGGTATTATAGGCATATTTACCGGCGATGGCCACGTCGCTGAGGTTGAACAGCACCTCCAGCACCTGGGTCAGCATCAGCGGCAGGCTGAACAGCAGAATATTTTTCCACAGAGACCCGCTGGTCATCTCAATGCTTTTCATACGGCTTTCCTCACTCCCAAATGTTCCTTTTTTTATATAAAGCGCACCAGTTTCTTTACATGGCTGCAAGAGCAGAGTATATCACCGGCGCGGGGGCAAAGCAAGCATATTTACCAACAGACTTTCCAATGAAAAAACGGGGGCGATTGTGCAGAATGTACCCCTATACGGGAAAAGAGGGGGATTTTTACGGTGCTGATGTGCCGGTTTTTGAAATTTTCGCCTGCATCTTGCGGAGAAGGGCGGGATGTGCTATCCTGAAAACAGCGAAAAGAAAAGGAGAGCGCTATGAAGCTGGTTCTGATCGACATCGACAACACCCTGCTGGATTTTGACGCCTACATCCGCCGGACCATGGAGGAGGGCTTCGCCCACTTCGGCCTGCGGCCCTACGAGCCGTGGATGTACGATGTATTTCACCGCGAGAACAACAAGCTCTGGCGGCAGATCGAGGAGGGCACTCTGACGTTTCCGGAGCTGGAGAAGATCCGGTGGAACAACGTGTTCGCCGCGCTGGACATGGACTTCGACGGCGTGGTGTTCGAGAAATATTTCCGCACCGCCCTGCACGAGAGCGCCATCCCCGTGGACGGGGCGCGAGAGCTGCTGGAGGCACTGCGGGGCAGGTATCTGCTGGCCGCCGCCAGCAACGGCCCCTATGAGCAGCAGCTCCACCGGCTGGCTCTGGCGGGTATGAAGGACTTCTTCGACTGGTTCTTCATCTCCGAGCGCATCGGCGCGTCCAAGCCGTCGAAGCTCTTTTTCGATGAGGCGTTCCGGCAGGTCAACGAGGGCCGTGAGACGCCTATCCTGCCGGAGGATACCGCCATCATCGGCGACTCTCTGACCTCCGACATGGCCGGCGGCAGGGGGTGCGGACTGAAAACCGTATACTACCGCCGTCCGGGGGCCGCGCCCGCCAATGACAGCGTGGACGTGACGGCGGAGGACCTGCGGGACATCCCCGCGCTGCTGCAATAAGCTGCGAACAAACGAACGGGGCGCATGCCATTGGCATGCGCCTCGTTTTATTGCGCTCTCGGAGTCAGCAGCGCCTTACGGTGCCGCAGGTAATAGCCGTATCCGGCGGCGTCCGCCAGGAACCAGCCGATGGGGATGGCGGCCCAGATGCCCACTTCGCCCACCGGCCCCGCCAAGGCGTAGGCCAGAGCCACGCGGGTGCCCAGGGAGACGACTGTCAGCACCACGCTCATGCCGGGCCGCTGCACGGCGCGGTAAAAGCCGTACAACAGGAACAGGCAGCCGATACCGGCGTAGAACGTGCCCTCAATGCGGAGGTAGCGGACGCCGCAGGCGATGACCTCCGTATCGCCCGCCTGAACGAAAAGACCCATCAGCGGCCGGGCGAATACCACCACCAGCGCCGCTACGGCGCAGGAGAAGGCGGCGCTCACCGCCGTGGCCTGCCGCAGGCCCTGCCGCAGCCGGTCGGACTGCCCCGCGCCGTAGTTCTGGGCCGAGAAGGTGGAGAAGGCGTTGCCGAACTCCTGCACCGGCAGGTAGGCAAAAGCGTCGATCTTCACGGCGGCGGCAAAGGCCGCCATCACCACCGGCCCGAAGCTGTCCACCAGACGCTGTATCAGCAGGATGCCGAAGTTCATGGCCGACTGCTGCGCGCAGGTCAGCAGCGACAGATCCATCAGCTCCCGCAGGATATGCCGGTCGAACCGGAAGTCCGCCCGCCGCGGCAGCATGTGGCGGCAGCGCAGCAGGGCATAGATCGTCAGCCCCAGACCCGCAGCGTACTGGGCGATCACCGTGGCCGCTGCCGCGCCGGACACGCCCCACCGCAGCACCAGTACGAACAGAAGGTCCAGCCCCACGTTCAGCAGGGCCGCGCCGCCCAGAAACCACAGCGGTGCGGCGGAGTTGCCCGCCGAGCGCAGCAGGCAGGCGAAGAAGTTATAGAGGAACGTGGCCGCCAGCCCTACAAAAATGATGCGCAGATAACCGGCCATGTCGCCGTACAGCGGATCGGGCACCTGCAAAAACCGCAGGATGGGGTCCAGCAGGACGTATACCAGCGCCGTCACCGCCGCCGTCACTCCGCCGATGAGGCAGAGGGCCAGCGCCGCCGCCCGATGCAGAGACGCCATGTCCTTCCGGCCCAGATAGATGGAGAACAGTGCCCCTGCGCCCATGGCCAGCCCCAGAAACACGGAGGTCAGGAACGTCATCAGCGTGAAGGCGGAGCCCACCGCTGCCAGGGCGTCGCGGCCCAGCGCACGCCCCACGATGAGAGTGTCCGCTACATTATACAGCTGCTGGAGAAGGCTTCCCGCCATCATGGGCAGCGCGAACAGCAGCAGGCTGCGGGTGATACCGCCGCGGGTCATGTCCCGATACATACAAACTCCTCGTCAGGAAAGGACGGGGGCCGCAGGCCACCGTCCTTCATCGTTGTTGTGCCGGCTCAATAGCCGTAGAGCATGGAGCGCTTGATGTCCGCCAGACAGTGAGCGCCGCACATGGCCATGGTGTCGGCCAGCTCGGCCTTCAGCTTGTCCACGTAGACCTGCACGCCCTCGAAGCCGCCGCCGTACACCATGTTTACGAAGGGACGGCCGATGAGGACCGCGTCCGCACCCAGCGCCAGCGCCTTGAACACGTCCATGCCGGAGCGGATGCCGCCGTCCACCAGAATGGTCATTTTGCCGCCCACAGCGTCTGCGATGGCGGGCAGCACCTCCGCCGTGGCGGGGCACTGGTCCAGCACACGGCCGCCGTGGTTGCTGACCACGATGCCGCTGGCGCCGGCCTCCAGCGCCTTCTTTGCGCCGTTCACCGTCATGATGCCCTTGAGGATGAAAGGCTTACCGGCCAGCTCCGCGATCTGCCGCAGCTCGTCCACGGTCTTGCTGCCGGCGGGAGGCGTCATGTTTTTCAGGAACGGCAGGCCCGCCGCGTCGATGTCCATGGCGATGGCGATGGGATCGGCGGCCTTGGCCAGCGCCATTTTTTCCTCCACCAGCGCCATATTCCAGGGCTTTACCGTGGGCACGCCGCAGCCGCTGTTTTTCTTCAGGGCCTCGGCCGCGCCTTCCATGACGGCGGGATTGATGCCGTCGCCGGTGAAGGCGGCGATACCTGCGGCGGCGCAGGCGGTCACCAGAATGTCGTTATACGTCAGATCGTCATACTTGTCGCCGTAGTGCAGCTGCATGGCGCCCACCGGCGCGGCGAACACCGGCAGCACGACCTTCTTGCCGAAGAAATCGTAGGACGTGTCCACGGGCTTGTTCTCGCAGATGGTGTCCATGTTGACGCACAGCTCCTGCCACTTCTGATAGTTGCGGATGAAGCCGGTGCCGATGCCCTTGGCTCCGGGGCCGGGGATGGTGTTTTTGCAGGCCATGCCGTTGCAGGTGGGACAGGACTTGCAGTAAGGACCCATACAGGTGCGGGCGTTGTTCAGGATCTCCTGATATGTCATGAAAGTGTACCTCCGGTTTCAAATGTGTAGTACCGCCATTGTACTCCGACGGCGGGAAAAAGCAACTCCGAGTTTTTCTCAGTGGTGGAAGCTGGTGACCTGGGGAGGCTCCGGCTGGGGCAGGCCGTACTGGGCCCTGCCCAGCTGGATGGCCTTCATGAGGAACGCCATGTTCCGTCCCAGCGTCCGCATGGTCTGGAGGCCCTCCCTGTCCTGGCGCACCTCCTCCGGTGTATTGCCGTACACCATGTTCCAGTACTGGCTGCTGGCGATGGGCATCCCGGCGATGGTGAAATACTTGTTCAGCACGTCGAAGCTGGAGGTGTTGCCGCCGCGGCGGCAGGACACCACCGCCGCGCCCACCTTCATGGTCAGGTTCCGGATACCGGTGCTGTAAAACAGCCGGTCCATAAAGGAGATGGCGTCTCCGGCGGGGGAGGCGTAGTGTACCGGCGCGCCGATGACCAGCGCGTCTGCCTCCAGCAGCTTGGGAGACGTCTCATTCACCGCGTCGTCGTACACGCACTTTCCCAGCTTGCGGCAGGCGCCGCAGCCGGTACAGCCGCAGACGACTCTGCCGCCGGCCTGCACGATCTCGGTTTCGATGCCCTCGGCCTCCAGCGTGCGGGCCAGCTCCTCCAGCGCCGTGTAGGTGCAGCCCTTGGGATGGGGGCTGCCGTTGATGAGTAATGCCTTCATTACCGCACCTCCTCGGATGATTTCGCGGCCATTATAGCACATTTCCCGCAAAAAGCAACACCGCGGAGGGAAAACCTCCGCGGTGCCGTTTTGCACAGGCGGCTCACGCCTCCTGCGCCGCGTATTTCTCCAGAATGCCCCGCAGCGCCGACAGGGAGCTGGTATGGCATCTCTCGATGATGGTGCTGCTGCCCTTCAGCTCACTGAGGGCGCCCTGCACCAGCTTGTGGGACATGGTATTGGTGAAAAAGATCATCAGGTCCGGCCGCCCCAGCTTGTTCTTCAGCCCGCCGGAGGGCTTGGTCAGCACCTTGGCCTGACACTGGTACGCGCCGCAAAGCTCCTTATAGCGGCGCTCCATGCACTCATTTCCACCCAATATGACAACGCTCATACACGCCGCCTCCTTCAATTTGAAATTCAGTTAGACTACTCTAACCTCACCCATCATACCAGACTTTTCCGCAGAATGCAAGACATATTTTTGCTTTCCTGAAATGGAGTCTCTTGCATTTTGCAGGTCGATGAAATATAATGTGCAAAACACAGGCCCGCAGGGGCCGGAAGGGGGCAGCGGTATGCGTATCGTTGTAAAAGTGGGGACCTCCACGCTGGCGCACGCCACGGGGCGGCTGAACATCCAGCGGATGGAGCGGCTGTGCAGGGTGCTGAGCGATCTGAAAAATGCGGGGCATGAGATCATTCTGGTGTCCTCCGGCGCCATCGGCATGGGCGTGGGGAAGCTGAATCTCCCGGGCCGTCCGGCGGACATGCCCAGTAAGCAGGCGGCTGCCGCCGTGGGCCAGTGCGAGCTGATGTATACCTACGACAAGCAGTTCACGGAGTACAGCCACACCGTAGCCCAGCTGCTGCTGACCGGCGAGGACATCAAAAGCGAGCAGCGCAGCCGCAACGTCCGCAACACGCTGTCCCGTCTGCTGGAGCTGGGGGCGCTGCCCATCATCAACGAGAACGACGCCGTGGCCACCGACGAGATCGGCGTGGAGAACACCATCGGCGAGAACGACAGCCTGTCGGCCATCGTGGCCGCCGCCATCGGCGCGGATCTGCTGGTGCTGCTGTCGGACATCGACGGGCTGTACGACAAGGATCCCCGCCGCCATCCCGATGCCCGCCTGATCCCCACGGTGGAGCGGGTGGACGACGAGCTGTTCACTCTGGCGGAGGACAGCAGCACCGGCTTGGGCACCGGCGGCATGATCACCAAGCTGCGGGCCGCCGCCATCGCCACGGAGGCGGGCTGCGAGATGGTCATCGCCAACGGCAGCAAGCCGGAGGTGCTGTATGACATCGCCGCGGGCCGCCCTGCGGGCACCAGATTTTTAACAGGAAGGGCTGCTGTATGACCACTATCGAGCTTCTGCAAAAGACAAAGGCCGCGTGGCCGGCGCTGAGCGCCGCGCCTGCGGAGGAGAAAAACCGGCTGCTGCTGGCGATGGCCGATGCGCTGGAGGAGAACACCCCCGCCATTCTGGCCGCCAACGCGCAGGACATGGCGGACGCGGAGGGGCGCATTTCCGCCGTGATGCTGGATCGCCTGCGGCTGGACGAGGGCCGCATCTGCGCTATGGCCGACGGCGTCCGCGCCGCTGCGGCGCTGCCGGATCACACCGGGCGCACGCTGGCGCAGTTTACCCGCCCCAACGGCATGACCATCACCAAGGTGCAGGTGCCTCTGGGGCTGGTGGCCATCATTTACGAGAGCCGCCCCAACGTCACCTCAGACGCCGCGGCACTGGCTGTCAAGAGCGGCAACGTCTGTATGCTCCGAAGCGGGAAGGAGGCGTACCGCTCCTGCCGCGCCGTCGTGGCGGCGCTGAAGGCGGGCATCACCGCCGCCGGAGGCGATGCCGACATCGTGAACATCGTGGAGGATACCACCCACCAGAGCGCCAACGATATCATGCAGGCCCGGGGGCTGGTGGATCTGCTGATCCCCCGCGGCGGCGCGGGACTCATCCGCGCCTGCGTGGAGAACGCCGCCGTGCCCTGCATCGAGACGGGCACCGGCATCTGCCACGTCTATGTGGACGCCGCTGCCGATCTGGACAAGGCCGTGCGTATCATCACCAACGCCAAGACCAGCCGTCCCTCTGTGTGCAACGCCGAGGAGGTGTGCCTGGTCCACACCGCCGTTGCGGAGAAGCTCCTGCCCATGCTGCACAAGGCACTGGTGGCCGACCGCATCGCCGCGGGACAGCCGCCGGTGGAGCTGCGGCTGGACCGCCGCGCCGCCGCCATCATCAGCGGCACGCCCGCATCGGAGACCGACTTCGACACCGAGTTCCTGAACTACATTCTGGCTGTGGCCGTGGTGGACAGTCTGGACGATGCCATCGCCCACATCGCCGCCCACTCCACCCATCACAGCGACTGCATCGTCACGGAGGACGCCGCCGCTGCGGCCCGCTTCACCCGTCAGGTGGACAGTGCCGCCGTGTACGTCAACGTCTCCACCCGCTTCACCGACGGCGGAGAGTTCGGTCTGGGCTGTGAGATGGGCATCTCCACCCAGAAGCTCCACGCCCGCGGCCCCATGGGACTGGACGAGCTCAGTACCTATAAATATGTCGTCACCGGCGACGGACAGATCCGATGAAAAAAAACACTCCCGACCGATGGTCGGGAGTGTTTTGCGCTTTATTCGGCCTCGTGGTGGGACTGACGCTCCGCCATGGGGATGTAGTGGCCGTGGGTGGTGACGGCGCGGTACGCCGGACGCATGATGCGGTGGCAGGTGATGAGCTCCTCCATCCGGTTGGCGCACCAGCCCGCGATACGGGCGGAGGCGAACAGTGGCGTGAACACGTCCTGAGGGATGCCCAGCATGGTGTACACCAGGCCGGAGTACATGTCCACGTTGGCGCACATGGGGGTGTTGTCACCGCGGCGCTCCTGCACCAGCGGGATGCCCAACTCCTCCACCTTCTGCAGAAGGGCGAAGTCCTCGGCGTAGCCCTTGATCTCCGCCATGTGCTGGGCGTATTTCTTCAGCAGCACGGCGCGGGGGTCGGACATGGTATACACCGCGTGGCCCAGACCGTACAGCTTGCCGGACCTGTCGCCGGCCTCCTTGTCCAGCAGCTTCACCAGATAGTCGCGGATGGAGCCGTCGTCGTGGGGGTCCACATTCTCCTTGACATAGCGGAACATCTCCATGACCTTGGCGTTGGCGCCGCCGTGGAGCGGGCCCTTCAGGGAGCCTACGGCTCCGGCGATGGCGCTGTACGTATCCGTGCCGCTGGAGGACATGGCGCGGCAGACGAAGGTGGAGTTGTTGCCGCCGCCGTGCTCCGCGTGGACCATCAGCATCATATCCAGCAGGTGGGCCTCCTCCTCGGTGTAGTTGGTATCGGGCCGGATCATCCGCAGGAAGTTCTCCGCAGTGGACAGCTCCGCCACGGGGAAATGGATGTGCAGGGAGTCCCCCTGGAAATAGTGGCGCTTCACCGCGTAGGAGTTGGCCACGATGGAGGGGAAGCAGCCGATGAGCTTTACCGACTGCAGGAGCAGGTTCTCGATGGAGGTGTCATCGGCGCTGGCATCGTAGGAGTACAGGCTCAGCACGCTGCGGGCCAGCTCGTTCATCATGTTGCCGCTGGGGTGCCGCATGATCATGCCCTCGGTGAAACCCTCCGGCAGCTTGCGGGCCTGGCTCATGATGTCCTTGAACCGCTTCAGCTCGGCCTCCGTGGGCAGGTAGCCCATCACCAGCAGGTACGCCACCTCCTCATAGCCGAAGGTGCCGGCTCTGCGGTGGGCCTCCACGATGTCGGTAAGCTCGATGCCGCGGTAGTACAGGCGGCCCGGGGTAGGGATGCGCTGTCCGTCCTGCAGCAGGTAGCCCTGCACGCTGCCTACCTTGGTGACGCCCACCAGCACGCCGGTGCCGTCGCTGTTGCGCAGACCCTTTTTGACCTCACCCTGATAGAACTGGGGGCCGATGGCATACTCCTCCTGAATGCGGCGGCTCAGCGGTTCTGTGTAGCGCTCCAGAATACCGGTATCCTTCTCAACCATAATGCTTTCCTTTCTCCTGCGGCGTCCGCGGGCTTTCATCCTGTTGGGGCGATTATAACGCGCCCATTTGTGTTTTGCAAGATGAAAATGCGTGAAATTCATAAATGACGGAAAAATTTCTTAAAAACAGGGAAAAATCAGGGGGCGCGACACATAAAATGCAATAATTAATTTTTTAACTTTCATTTTAGGGCTTGCGCACGCAAAATTATCTGCTATACTATACCCATCAAAAATGATACGTCAAAAATTCTCCGAAAAGGAGCGTGACCATATGATCCAGCTGCACCACGGCGGCGTCACCCTGCAAAACGGGGTGCCGGCGCCCGCCAAGACTGCCGCACCGGCCCTGCGTGACAGGACCATGGCCTACCAGATCCTCCGCCGCCACGACAAGCCGGCGGGGGACGGCCTGCTGCACCTGACCTTTGACAGTCTCATCTCCCACGACATCACCTACGTGGGCGTCATCCAGACCGCTAAGGCCAGCGGCATGACGGAATTCCCCGTGCCCTACGTGCTGACCAACTGCCACAACAGCCTGTGCGCCGTGGGCGGCACCATCAACGAGGACGACCATGTGTTCGGCCTGTCCGCTGCCATCAAGTACGGCGGTGACTACGTCCCCGCCAATCAGGCCGTCATCCACCAGTACGCCCGGGAGATGATGAGCGGCTGCGGCCGCATGATCCTTGGCTCCGACAGCCACACGCGCTACGGCGCGCTGGGTACCATGGGCGTGGGAGAGGGCGGTCCCGAGATCGTCAAGCAGCTGCTGAAAAACACCTATGACATTGCGGCGCCGGAGGTCATTCTGGTGTGGCTCACCGGCCAGCCGCCCCGCGGCGTCGGCCCCCACGACGTGGCCATCGCCCTGTGCGGCGCGGTGTACAAAAACGGCTTCGTCAAGAATAAGGTGCTGGAGTTCGCCGGTCCCGCCGTGTCCCGCCTGCCCATGGACTACCGCATCGGTATCGATGTGATGACCACGGAGACCGCCTGCCTCAGCTCCATCTGGGAGACGGACGAAGCCGTGGCGGACTATCTGGCCCTCCATGGCCGCCCCGAGACCTTCACCGCCCTGCATCCACAGGACGGCGCGTACTACGATGGCATGATCACCATCGACCTTGACCGCATGGAGCCCATGGCCGCCCTGCCGTTCCACCCCTCCGAGGCGGTGACGCTCCGCGAGCTGCTCCATGACCCCGGCGACCACCTGCGGGAGGTGGAGAAGCGGGCCGCCGCCCAGTTCGGCGGCAAGGCCGGCCTGCACCTGACGGACAAGCTGGCGGACGGCAAGCTGGTGGTGGATCAGGGCGTCATCGCCGGGTGCGCCGGCGGCATGTACGACAACATCGCCGAGGCCGCCGCCATTCTGGCGGGCCACGATACCGGCAGCGGCTACTTCTCCCTGTCGGTGTATCCGCCCTCCGTCCCCGTGAATCTGGAGCTGATGGAAAACGGCGTCCAGCAGTCCCTGCTGGCCTCCGGCGCACTGTTCAAGCCCTGCTTCTGCGGCCCCTGCTTCGGCGCGGGGGATGTCCCCGCCAACAACGGCCTGTCCATCCGCCACACCACCCGTAACTTCCCCAACCGCGAAGGCTCCAAGCCCGCCGATGGTCAGCTGGCCGGCGTGATCCTCATGGACGCCCGCTCCATCGCCGCCACGGCGCGGAACCACGGCGTCCTCACCTCCGCCGCCGACGTGGACTACACGCCGCCCGCGCCGGTGCAGCGCCGGTTCGACCGTGCGGTGTACGACCGCCGGGTCTACTTCGGCTTCGGTAAGGCGCAGCCGGACGCACCCTTGAAGTACGGCCCCAATATTGCCGAGTGGCCCGCCATTCCCGCCCTGTCCGACGACCTTCTCATGCAGGTGGCCTCCGTCCTGCGGGACGAGGTCACCACCACCGACGAGCTGATCCCCTCCGGCGAGACGTCCTCCTACCGCTCCAATCCCCTGAAGCTGGCGGAGTTTGCTCTGTCCCGCCGCGACCCGGACTATGTGCCTCGCGCCAAGGCCACGCAGGCGCTGGAGACGGCGCGTGCCGCCGGTACGGTGCCGCCGGAGCTGCAAGCGGTGCTGATGGCGCTGCACCTGCCGGAGAGCGCACTGGAACGCATGCACATCGGCTCCGTTATCTTCGCCAATAAACCCGGCGACGGCTCCGCACGGGAGCAGGCCGCCTCCTGCCAGCGGGTGCTGGGCGGCTGCGCCAACATCTGCTATGAGTTCGCCACCAAGCGCTACCGCTCCAACTGCGTCAACTGGGGCATGCTGCCCTTCACGCTGGCGGATGGCGCGCCCTTCAACGCCGTGCCGGGGGATTTCATCTTCGTCCCCGCCGTCCGGGAAAAGGTGGCGCGAGGCGACGAGGAATTCCCCGCCGTCCTCGTCCATGCCGGAAAGACGCAGCCCCTGACCCTGTACCTGAAAAACACCGGCGCGGAGGAGCGTGAGCTGCTGCTCACCGGCTGCCTCATGAACCACTACGCCGCGCAGAACCGGAGGTAACGATGGAAAAGATCAAAATGCCTGTCCCCATCGCCGAGCTGGACGGCGATGAGATGACCCACATCCTGTGGGGAATGATAAAGGACCAGCTGATAAAGCCCTTTGTAGACCTGAACACCGAGTATTACGACCTGTCCCTGCCCAACCGGGACAGGACGGAGGATGCCGTGACCCGGCAGGCGGCGGAGGCCATCAAGCGCCTGCACGTGGGCGTGAAGTGCGCCACCATCACCCCCAACTACCAGCGGCAGGAGGAGTACGGCCTCAAGCAGCTGTGGAAGTCCCCCAACGCCACCATCCGCGCGGCGCTGGACGGTACGGTGTTCCGCGCCCCCATCCTCATTTCCCGTGTGAAGCCGGTGGTGACCTGCTGGAAAAAGCCCATCACCATCGCCCGCCACGCCTACGGCGACGTATATAAGGCCGTGGAGTACCGCGTCCCCGGCCCCGGTAAGGCGGAGCTGGTGTTCACCGACGACCACGGCGCGGAGCTGAGCCGCCAGACCGTCTACGACTTCACCGGCCCCGGCGTTTTGCAGGCCATGCACAACCGGGACGACTCCATTCTGTCCTTCGCCCGCTGCTGCTTCGCCTACGCGCTGGACGTGCGGCAGGATGTCTGGTTCTCCTCCAAGGACACCATCTCCAAGGACTACGACCAGACCTTCAAGCTGCTGTTCCAGAAGGTGTTCGACGAGGAGTACCGCGCCGCCTTTGAGCAGGCGGGGCTGCATTACCGCTACGCCCTCATCGACGATGTGGCCGCCAAGGTCATCCGCTCCTCCGGCGGCATCATCTGGGCCTGCAAGAACTACGACGGCGATGTGATGAGCGACCTCATCGCCGCCGCGTCCGGCTCTCTGCCCATGATGACCAGCGTGCTGGTGTCGCCGGACGGCAACTTCGAGTACGAGGCAGCCCACGGCACCGTCACCGACCATTTCTACCGCTGGCGCAAGGGGGAAAAGGTGTCCACCAATCCGCTGGCCACCATGGCGGCGTGGTCCGGCGCCCTGAAAAAGCGGGGCGAGCTGGACGGCAGCGATGCGCTGGTGCATTTTGCCGATTGTCTCTATCAGGCGGGGCTGGACGTGTTTGAGGAAGGCTATCTCTCCGAGGATCTGGCGCCTCTGTGCGACCCGGCGGAGCTGAAGGAGATGCCGGACAATGACCGGATCATCGCCCTCATCCGCACGCGGCTGGAGATGCTGCTGGCCCGGTAAATACGCATAAAAAATCCCCCACGGCACCGCCGTGGGGGATTTTTTTGCTCATTTGAAGAACTCAAACCGTGGGGAATCCCTGGTGACAACGCCGGCCTCGATCTCGATGCCGTCCCCGAAGAACCTGTGCAGCAGCGCCGCCAGCTCGTCCGCGGCGGCCTGCACCTCATCGGCGTTCACATCGGAGAAGCCGTCGATGGGGAACAGGATGGCTTTCGTCTCCTCTGTGATCTTGCCCCGCTCCGACTGCCGCCACGTCCAGCGGCGGGTGCGGATCTCGCTGCCGGAGGCGTACACCGCCTCGCCCATGTCCGGTGTCTCCTCCTCCGTACTGCCGAAGGGGATGAAGGTGTCGCCCTCCTTGGCCAGACGCACGTCCAGCCCCTCGTCGATGGTATCCAGATCGTGGGCGCCCATGGGCAGCCGGTGCTTGATGGACACGGCGTTGCCCAGATCCACGGCGGCGTTGATGTGGGGGAAGCCCTTGCCCTTGGCAATGCGGGTCAGCAGCGCTTCAATGGAGCACAGGAACTTGTTGGGGTTGATGCCCAGCGCCGTAAAGGCGTTGCGGTAGGGGAGGATATCCTCCGTCTCCTTGGGCTTCTTTCCCGCAAAATACGCTTCGCAGGCGGCCACGTTCTCCGCCAGCATCTGCTCCAGCTGGGGGATGTCGTGGGTATTGTCCAGCCCCCGCACGGCCACCGCACCGAAGCAGGCGTTGGGCAGCTTCTCAAAAAATTCCTGGGATACCTGATAGTACATGTGGTTGCCTCCTTTTTTCCGGCTTTCCCGTTCTGTTGCGGGTATTATAGACCTCTTGCCGCCGTTTGCCAAGGGCCTGTAAAGAAAAAAGCGCCGTCCTGTGTGAATGGTGTCGTTGTTTACCAAAATGTGAAAAATGCGCATGAGCTGGAATGGATCCCTGTGGCCGCCCCGGTCACGGTTGGAACACCTGCCGAAAAAATGTATACCGCCGTTATGCTTCAGCGTGATCCGCAGAACGTGGCGTATTTCCTTGAGCCGGAGGAAATCACCAGCATAAAGAGAATGGATACGCCGTCTCCTACCGGAGGGCGACACGCACCCAACATCTTCTTCAGAGACAACGTATCCATTTATGACCCCAGTGTATCACAGAATATACAGGGAGTCAACACACAGGACATGCGCAGCGGCGCGGAATATGCACGCCTGCCGCGGCTGGTGGATGCCAACGGCATGGACGCGGCCCAGCGGGCGGCGTGGCGGCAGGCACTGGCGCAGATGCCGCGGGAAAAGCAGATGCAGTTCGAAATGGCGGCGGACATCGCCCGGCGCTTCGGCGCGGTGGTGCAGGCACGGACCATGGCGGACGGCGTACAGGGCAGCTATCAGGACGGCGTGATCTCCATCGCCACCACGGCGGTGGACCCTGTGCGTCAGGTGCTGATCCACGAGCTGACCCACCACATGGAGAGCAGCGGCCTTTACAGCCGGTTTTCCGACGCGGCGCTGCAGTTCGTGGCGGAGGACATGGGCGCGGATGTGGATACCCTGCGCCGCGCCGTGATGGCCGACTACGCCCGAGCGGGCGTGGCGCTGGAAGAGGACGGGGCCACGCGGGAGATCGTGGCCAAGTTCGCGGAGGAGAAGCTGTTCACCGACGAGGAGACCGTCCGGCGGCTGCTGGCACGGGACCGCAATCTGTTCCAGCGCGTCTATGACTGGATCCGCGACACGGTGGCCAAGATGCAGGGCACGCGGGAGCAGCGCCGTCTCATCGACGCGCAGAACCTGTATGAAAAGGCCCTGCGGCAGGCGGCAGACGGGACGCAGAGTGCGGCGGGCACACAGGGCGCGGCGGCGTATTCTTTTGCATCACAGACGGTTCCCACATGGGAGAAGCTGGGGCAAAAGCCAGACATTGAAATCGTGGACATCCGGAACAACGGGCGGAAGCTGCCGTATGCGGCAGAACGGCACGATATTCTGAACAGCGAGGAGGTGAGAAGTCTTTACTCTCAGCCGCCCGTCAACAGGGACACGGGGGAGTTGATTTTTGTGACACCCGCGACACTGTCACACTCCTTCTCCAACTCCGGAGAGGACAGCATCTACGCGGTGAGACATCTGCGAAGAATTCTGGAGAACGCCGTACTGACACATGCGGAGCCCAGCAGGAAGGCAAATGATAATTCCACCGGTGTCTATACGCTGTTCGGCGCCGTGCGTACTGAGACCGGCATCCAGCCGGTAAAGCTCAAGGTAAAGGAGTATCGGAATGTTGGGCAGGATATACCGGAAGCTGTCCGCGCCTACTTTGAGAGGAACGGTACGCAGGAGGAGTACTCCAGAGCATACGACAGCAGGGTACTGAGCCTGGAGAGCATAGAAAAAGAAGAGCCATCCAGTTCAGCATTCACGAGTACGCCAAACGGCGCCGTCGAATACCCTTCAAGCTCTTTCACCATTAGGGTACATGATTTGCTTCGCCTTGTCAATAGCAGATACCGGAAATATGTACCGACATTCTCTGAAATGGAAAAGCAGCTTTCCACCGGCCGGAGCATCGAGGAGATGGCGGGGAAATGTGAAGCCGAAGCACAGCAGGGATGCACAGAACGGCTGGTATCGGTACGAGACGCAATTCGCCGTTCCGGTCCTGAACGCAAAAAAAGCCATAGACCACTACACGGTCTACGGCGGGACGCTTCTGATCCGGAACGACGCAGATGGCAGATCGTACCTGTACGACCTGCTGGATGTGCAAAAAAGAAGGTAATCAGCGCCGCCTCCTTCTCCGCTGCAAGGCGTTCGGAGGTATTCGCGCCAAAACCTTCTGCGAATAGTATATACGCCTCCGGCGAAAATGTCAACACCAATCGTGCGGCGGCCCGCAAGGCAGCGCAGCTGGCCACCATCGAGAGAAGCAACCCGTTTGACCCCGAGCTGGGCGCGCATGCGTGGATCAGGAGCGCGGAGGACATCCTCACCGTACAGGGAGACCATCGACAGCTTCGGCGGCGTGGATGACGTGACGCCGGCCGCCCAACACACATAAAGAGAGCCTGTGGCATTGCGTCACAGACTCTCCTTTTATATATGTATGATGCGATTCTCCGCAGACGGCTCACTTCTCGCCGAAGGTGTAGGTCAGATCGCCCTTGCTGCAGATGTAGTGGACCTGATAGCCGGAGGTGGTATTCTGCGCCTCCGCCGTGGGCACGGCCACGGCCACGTAGCCGGTCTGGAGCTTCACCGTGGTGCCATCGTCGTACGTGATGGTGTCGGTGACGTTGTACTCCCAGCTGAGCCCGAAGTCGCGGTAGGTTCCTGTGGACATGTAGTCCTGCTGCAAATAGGCGTAATAGGCCCGCACGTTGGCCAGATCTGCCGACTCCTTGGCTTTGTGGATGCTTCTGCCCATGGCGGGGATGGCAATCGCCGCCAGCACCGCAATGATGGCCACCACGATGAGCATCTCCATCAGCGTGAAGCCCTGTTTCCTTTTGTTATGTACCATCGAAATACCTCATAAAAGCCGAAATATCGGCGAAATCTTCAGGGCAAAACAGGCACGACTGGAGGTCGTGCCTGTTTTGTGGTCGGAGTGGGGGGACTTGAACCCCCGGCCTCTTGGTCCCGAACCAAGCGCGCTACCAACTGCGCTACACCCCGTCAGCCGTTCTATTATAGGCGCAAATGCGCCTGCTGTCAAGGAAAATTTCGCCGCCCCTACACCCCCTGTATTTTGCTGCCGATCCGGAGCCATTCCGGCGTCTAATGCCGGACAGGCGCGCATACACTGTGCCGGAAGGGAGGTGTATCCGTATGGCACAGCGTTCCACGGCGCCGCAGCGCCGGACGGCGGCCCGCCGCGCGGCCTACCGCGCCCGTGTCCGCACCGCAGCAGACAGCCGCCGCCGTCCGCCTCAGCCGCCGCGCCCTGCTGCGGGCAAGCCCGCAGCCCGGAAACCGGCATCTCCGCAGGAGAAGCGCCGCATGGTACAGCTGCTGGTCAGCGGTGTCCTGTTGGTGGTGGCTATCGCCGTCAAGCTGCTGATGCCCGACGTGCTGGACCGCTATCGCACACGGGTGCTGGATCTGTTGGGGGCCGATACCGACTTTGTGGAGGTGTTCTCCGCTGCGGGCCGCGCCTTCTCGGAGGAGGGCGCCATCGGCGGCGCGCTGACCGACGCCTATACCGCGGTGTTCGGCTCGGAAGAGGTGACGGCGTCGCCGTCGCCCACATCCGCCGTCTGCACGCCGGAGGCGCAGCCCGCCGATGCGGAGCTGCTCCAGCAGGTACTGGGCTTCGCCTATACTGCGCCGGTAGAGGGGCAGCTGTCCTCCGGCTTCGGCCTCCGCACCGACCCGCTGGAGGGCGTCAGCCGCTTTCACTACGGGCTGGACATCGCCGCGCCGGAGGGCGCGGTGGTGTCCAGCTTTGCCGACGGGACGGTGACGGCGGTGGGGGAGAGCAGCGAGCTGGGCCGCTACGTCGCCGTCTCTCACGCCAACGGCTTTTCCACGCTGTACGCCCACTGCACCCGCGTCACCGCCTCCGCCGGACAGCGGGTGTCACGGGGCGATCCCATCGCCGAGGTGGGCGATACCGGCCGCGCCACCGGTCCTCACCTCCACTTTGAGCTGCACTGCGGCAGCACTTACCTGAACCCTGTTTACTATGTCACGTTCTCCTGATGTCACCGTCTGCGTCCGTCCCTCCGCGCTGCTGACGCCGGCGCTTTTCCTGCTGCTGACGGATACGCCCATCCTGCTGGCGGCGCTGCTGCCGGCGGCCCTGCTCCACGAACTGGCCCACTACGCGGTGCTGTACCTGTGCGGCGTCCGTACCGCCCGCTTCGCCCTCACCGGTCTGGGCGCATCGCTGTACGTGCCGGAGCTGCACCGCCTGTCCTACGGCGCGGAGCTGCTCAGCGCCGCCGCGGGGCCGCTGATGAACCTGCTGCTGTGGGTGCTGCTGAGCCTTACCGGCAGAGAGGAGCTGACGCTGTTCGCCGGAGCCCAGATGGTGCTGGGCGTTCTGAACCTGCTGCCGGTGCGTCCCATGGACGGCGGCCGCATCCTGTGGCTGGCCACGGCATACCTGACAGAGCCCTACACCGCCGACCGCGTAGCCGCCGCCGTAGGGCTGGCCGCATCGTCGGCGCTGCTGGCGCTGTGCCTCTGGCTGGTGCTGACCACCGGCAGCGGCCTGTTCCTCCTGCTGGGAGCGCTGTGGCTGGCGTACCGCAGTCTGCCGCCGGAAGTTTTTTTGCCCCGCCGCCTTGCCAAACCGACAAAAAACAGGTAAAATGAACTGTTACCGAAATACACCGCAAGGAGAATGACCGTGGATAAGCGACTGGAACGCATCCTGCCTCGGGTGCAGAAGCCCGCCCGCTACGTGGGCGGCGAATATAACGCCGTGCTGAAGGACAAGACGCAGGTGGACACCCGCATCGCCTTCTGCTTCCCCGACACCTACGAGATCGGCATGTCCAATCTGGGCATGCGGATCCTGTACGGCGTCATGAACGAGATGGACGGCGTCTGGTGTGAGCGCGTGTTCGCCCCCTGGGGCGACATGGAGGAGGAGATGCGCAAGGCGGCTATGCCGCTGTTCGCGCTGGAATCCGGCGACCCCATCACCGATTTTGACATTGTGGCCTTTTCCGTGGGCTATGAGATGGCGTTCCCCGCCATCCTGAACATGCTGGATCTGGCGGGCATCCCGCTGCACGCGGCGGAGCGCACCGGCCTTTCGCCGCTGGTCATCGCCGGCGGCACCGCCATGTACAACGCCGAGCCCATCGCCGACTTCATCGACCTTGTGAGCCTGGGGGAGGGCGAGGACCTGACGGTGGAGCTGGTGGAGCTGTACCGCACTGCCCGGCGGGAGGGGTGGAGCAAGCAGCAGCTGCTGCGGGCCGCCGCCCGGCTGGACGGTGTCTACGTTCCCAGCCTCTACGATGTCACATACCACGAGGACGGCACCGTGGCCGCCATCACCCCGAAGGACGGCGCACCGGCCCATGTGACAAAGCGCATCGTCCACGACATGGACAAGTCCTATTTCCCCGTCAAGACCATCGTCCCCAGCACGGAGATCGTGCAGGACCGCGTGACGCTGGAGCTGTTCCGCGGCTGTATCCGGGGCTGCCGGTTCTGTCAGGCGGGCTATGTCTACCGCCCTGTCCGCAACCGCAGCCGCGACCTGTGCGCCGATTACTGCGTCCGCGCCTGCGATGACACCGGCTATCAGGAGGTGACGCTGTCCAGCCTGTCCACCAGCGACTACCCGCCGCTGACCACGCTGTGCGATGAGCTGGAGCCCTTCTGCGACCAGCGCCACGTCAGCCTGTCCCTGCCGTCCCTGCGGGCGGACAACTTCTCCATGGCGCTGATGCAGCGTCTGGCCAAGGGCCGTAAGACGGGCCTGACCTTCGCGCCGGAGGCCGGCACCCAGCGCCTGCGGGATGTCATCAACAAGAACGTGACGCTGGATGACCTGCTGCAAAGCTGCCGCACCGCCTTTGCCGGCGGATACAGCGCCGTGAAGCTGTACTTTATGCTGGGCCTGCCTACGGAGACGGACGAGGATGTGCTGGGCATCGCCGATGTGGCCGCCCGCGTCATGCACGCCTGGCGGGAGAGCGCCCAGAACAAGCAGCGCGGCGTCCGCATCACCGTGTCCACCAGCTGGTTCGTTCCCAAGCCCCACACCGCCTTCCAGTGGGAGCCCCAGATCTCCAAGGAGGAGTACGAACGCCGCGTGGCCCTGCTGCGGGAGGCCATCAAGACCAAGACCGTCACCTATAACTGGCACGACTCCGACACCAGCTTTCTGGAGGCGGTGCTGGCGCGCGGTGACCGGCGGCTGGGGAAGGTGCTGGAAACGGCGTGGCGTAAAGGTGCAAAGCTTGACGCCTGGGAGGAGTATTTCTCCCTGGACCGTTGGCTGGAGGCCTTCGACGAGTGCGGCCTTGACCCTCATTTCTACGCCAACCGCACCCGCGCAGAGGACGAGCTGATGCCGTGGAGCATGATCTCCTCCGGCGTCACGGAGCAGTACCTCCTGCGGGAGCGCCATAAAGCCTATGAGTCCGTGACCACACCGGACTGCCGCACCCACTGCAATGGCTGCGGTGCCAATCTGCTGGTAGGAGGAAAGTGCGATGTCTAAGCTGCGGCTGCTGTTTATCAAGGAGGCTCAGGCGTCCTATATCTCCCATCTGGACCTGCTGCGCACGTTCCAGCGCGCCTTTCCCCGCACAGAGCTGGATATCAAGCACTCCCAGGGCTATCACCCCCATCCCATCATCTCCATCGTCCTGCCCCTGCCGGTGGGCCAGTCCAGTGACTGCGAGCTGCTGGACTTCGAGGTGACGCAGGATACCGACGGCAGCGGCATCGCGGAGAAGCTGAATACCGGCATGCCCAGCGGCCTGCGGGTGCTGGACTGCTATCCCGCCGTCCGTCCCGTGCGGGAGCTGACATATCTGCGGGCGGACCTGACACTGGAGTACGATAACGGCGTGCCGGAAAACGCCGCCGCCCGTCTGACAGAGCTGCTGGGGCGTCAGGAGCTGGTGATCCAGAAGCGCACCAAGCGCAAAGATCTGGCAGACGTTGATATCGCGCCCATGATAAAGGACTTTTCCTTTACAGAGGGAGAGGGCGTTGTCACCGGCACGGTGACGGTGCTGGCCCAGAATCCCGGATTGAATCCCCAGCTGCTGGAAAAGGCGGTGGAGCGGTATCTGCCCGAGCTGACGCCGGACTTCCTCCGCGTCCGCCGCCGCGCCATTCTGGATGCCGAGGGGCGGGATTTTCGATAATGCCCCGTCATTTCCCGGATTCAGCGAGAAATCACACAAAATTGCAGAAAAATATGAAGAAATCTCTTGCATTTTCCGAGCTTCTGTGTTATTCTATCATGGCGTAAAAAGGGCGGTCCTCTGTCGCCGGTGTCCCGAAAAGTGCGGACATCACACAAATAGCGGCATGAACACCTATATTTTTAGGAGGAAAAATCCATGGATCTCATCAAAGCTCTGAACGAGAAGCAGCTGAAGGAAGTACCCCAGGTACTGGTGGGCGACACCGTCCGCGTACACGTGAAGGTCAAGGAAGGCGCCCGTGAGCGTATCCAGGTCTTCGAGGGCACTGTCATCGCCAAGAAGCACGGCGGTATCGAGGAGACCATCACCGTCCGCCGCCTGTCCTACGGCGTCGGCGTGGAGAAGGTGTTCCCCGTTCACTCCCCGTCCATTGAGAAGATCGAGACGGTGCGTCACGGCTATGTCCGCCGCGCCAAGCTGTACTACCTGCGCGACCGTGTTGGTAAGGCAGCCAAGATCCGCGAGAAGCTGTAAGCGACCCCCTGAGATCAGAAAAGCGCCCACGTCTGTGGGCGCTTTTTGCCGTCTTTCCCCCTTTGCAGCAGGGGAAAATTATGCTATACTGTTGGAAAATTCATCATGAAGGGCAAATACGGAAATAAAAGCTTCCTGATGCATTCGTGATGAACGGAAATATTTACCAGAGGAGGTGTGCGCCGTGCAGATCGAAGGGCTCAGCTGGTTTCCCGGGCACATGACAAAAACCAAGCGGATGATCGTATCCGAGATCGGCCACATGGACGCGGTGTGTGAGATCGTGGATGCCCGTATCCCCCAGTCCAGCCGCAACCCCGACGTGGACGAGCTGACGGCGGGCAAGCCCCGCCTGATGGTGCTGAACCGCGTGGATCAGGCGGACCCCGCCGAGACGAAGAAGTGGGCCGCAGCCTTTCGCGCACAAGGCTTTGCGGTGCTGGAGGCCAACGCCAGGGGCGGCGTGGGCACGGAGAAATTCGCCGCCGCCGTGCGGGAGCTGCTGAAGGATAAGCTGGCGGCCTACGCCGAGAAGGGGCAGGTGGGCCGCACCATCCGCGTGATGGTGCTGGGCATCCCCAACGTGGGAAAATCCACGTTTATCAACAAGGTGGCCAAGCGCAAGACTGCCAGAGCCGAGGACCGGCCGGGTGTCACCCGCTCCAAGCAGTGGGTGCCGGTGGACGCCACGCTGGAGCTGTTGGATACGCCGGGTATTCTGTGGCCAAAGTTTGATGACACAGAGGTTGGCAAGCGATTGGCCTTTACAGGCGCTATCAAGGATGACGTGCTGGACATCGAGGAACTGGCCTGCTATCTGATGGACTATTTGGCCGCCCATTACGCCGACGTGCTGCGGGAGCGGTACAGGATCGATGTGGAAGAAGGCGACAGCGGCTACGAGCTGCTGGAAAAAGCGGGACGGAAGCGGGGCTTCCTTATGCGGGGCGCGCAGGTGGACACCGAACGCATGGCCCGTATCCTGCTGGATGAATTCAGAGGCGGCAAGCTGGGACGCTTTACACTGGAGACGGTGGAGGACTGCGGAAAATGAGAGAGACGGCGGACCTCTGGGCCTACGAGCGGGAGGCGCGGGAGCAGGGCTATACCGCGGTGTGCGGCGTGGACGAGGCCGGCGCGGGCCCGCTGATGGGGCCGGTATATGCAGCGGCGGTGATCCTGCCGGAGGACTATGACCTGCCGGAGCTGAACGACTCCAAAAAGCTGACGGAGAAAAAGCGGGAAATGCTGTTTCCCTTGATAAAAGAGCGGGCCATCGCCTGGTCCGTTGCATGGGTGGAGGCATCGGAGATCGATGCGACTGACATCCTCAGCGCCCGCATGAAGGCCATGCAGATGGCCATCGACGGCCTTTCCGTGACATCGGACATGGCCCTCATCGACGGCAATCGGGACAAGGGACACAGTGCCGCCATCTCCACAGCGCACCGGTGTATCGTGGGCGGCGACGGCAAGTCCGCGTCCATCGCGGCGGCGTCCGTCCTGGCCAAGGTGAGCCGTGACCACTACGTGACGGAGGTGCTGGACAAGGCGTATCCCCAGTACCAGTTCGCCCGACACAAGGGCTACGGTACCAAGCTGCACTATGAGATGCTGGACAAATACGGCCCCTGTCCGGAGCATCGGCGCAGCTTCCTGAAAAAGTGGGAGGCAAAGCGATGAGCGCGGTAAAGCCCGCCCCGGAAAAGGGCGGACGGTCTGAGGGGACGTGGGGCGAGGCGCTGGCGGCGGAGTACCTGCGGCAGCGGGGCTGCCGGCTGGCGGCCCACAGCTACCACTGCCGGTTCGGCGAGATCGACCTCATCGCCTGGGACGGGGACGTCCTGTGCTTCGTGGAGGTCAAGACCCGCTCCAACACGGACATGGGTCTGCCCCGGGAGTATGTGACCCCGGCCAAGCAGAGACGGCTGAAAAAGACAGCACTGTACTACCTGTGCGAGAAGCAGCTGGACTGTCCGGCACGCTTCGATGTGGCGGAGGTCTATGCGGACAGCCCTTATAGCCGGGAGAACGTCCGCATAGAATATCTGGAAAACGCCTTTGAATAGGGGAGTGACCAAACGGTGATATCATATTTCGACGCCCACTGCGACACCATCTGGCGCTGCATGGAGACGGGGCCAGTGGCCGACTACGGTGAGACGGAGCAGGAGCAGAGGGCCTTCTTCAAGACCGGCGGCGGCCTGCGGCAGAACTGCGGCCACGTGGACCTGCTGCGGGACAGGGGCTTTGCCAGACGTGGCCAGTTCTTCGCCCTGTACGACGACGTGAAGCGCCTGCCGGAGGGCACGGCGTGGCAGCGCTGCTGCGAGATGCACGACTGGTTTTTGCGGGAGCTGGCGGAGAACGGCGACATGGCCGTGCTGTGCCGCAGCGGCGCGGAGGCGGACGCGGCGGCGGAAAGCGGCAGGACGGCGGCATTCCTCAGCGTGGAGGGCGCGGATCTGCTGGACTGCGACACCGAAAAGCTGCGTCAGGCGGCGGCGTGGGGCGTGCGGCTGGTGAACCCCGTGTGGAACAACGCCAACGCCCTCAGCGGCAGCTGCGCCGACGATCCGGACCGCGGCCTGTCGGCCCGGGGCCGGGGCTTCATTCGCGAGATGGAGCGGCTGGGCATCTACGCCGACGTGTCCCATCTGTCAGACCCGGGGTTCTGGGAGCTGTACCGCATGACGGAACGGCCCATCGTGGCGTCCCACTCCAACGCCAGGGCCCTGTGTTCCCAGCGGCGGAACCTGACGGACGACATGTTCCGCGCCATACGGGACACCGGCGGCGTGGTGGGACTCAACCTGTACCGCGGCTTTGTGGGCGGCGCGTCCATGGACGCGCTGGTGGCCCATGTGGAGCACTTCCTGCATCTGGATGGGGAAAAGACCCTGTGCATCGGCGGGGATCTGGACGGCTGTGAGGCGCTGGCGGCGGGGATGAACGGCGCGGAGGACGTGCCGCAGCTGTACGAGGCGCTGGAGGAGCGGGGGTACGGGAAAGCCCTGCTGGAGGACATATTCTGGAACAATCTGCGCAGGCTGCTGTGAAGCGGCGGCCGGAGAAAGGAGGGACGCCATGGCGCTGTATGCCATCGGGGACCTGCACCTGTCGCTGAACAGCGACAAGCCCATGGACATCTTCGGGGAGAAGTGGCATGGCTATGTGGACAAGATCAGGGCGGGGTTCGCACCGCTGCACGAGGACGACGTTACCGTGCTGTGCGGCGATCTGAGCTGGGGCATGAGTCTGGAGGAGTCGCTGGAGGACTTCCGGTTTATCCACGCCCTGCCGGGAAAGAAGATATTGATGAAGGGGAACCACGACTACTGGTGGAACACCGTGGCCAAGATGCAGCGGTTCTTTGACGAGAACGGACTGGATTCCTTTGAGATCCTGCACAACAACTGCCTGTTCTACGGGGACAAGGCCCTGTGCGGTACGCGGGGCTGGTTCTACGAGCTGGACAGCGAGGGGACCCACAACGGCAAGATGCTGGCCCGTGAGGCGGGGCGGCTGGAGACATCGCTGCAGGCGGCGGGGGATCGGGAGAAGCTGTGCTTCCTGCACTATCCGCCGCTGTATCAGGGCTACGAGTGTCCCGAGATCCTGCGGCTATTGCAGCGCTACGGCGTGAAGCGGTGCTTTTATGGCCATCTCCACGGCGCCAGCCACAAGCGGGTGCTGGAGGGGATGCACTACGGCACGGATTTTTCACTGGTGGCGGGGGATCGGCTGGACTTCGTCCCTAAAAAAATTTGCGAATAAGAGAAAAAACAGTGGAAATTCCCATTCTTATCTGGTATCATATTATATCGCATTGGTGTTGCTATGAAAACAGGCCGATGCGGAACGGAGGAATAAACAAATGACTGTGAAAAGCTGTGAGAAACTGGAGAAAAGCAGAGTTGCTCTGACCATCGAGACGAGCGCCGAGGAGTTCGAGGCCGCCGTCAATAAGGCGTATCTGAAGATGCGCGGTAAGATCAACGTACCCGGCTTCCGTGTCGGCAAGGCCCCCCGCAAGATCATCGAGAAGATGTACGGCGCTGAGGTCTTCTACGAGGAGGCTGTCAATATCATCCTGCCCGACGCCTACGAGGCGGCCGTGAAGGAGCAGGAGCTGGAAGTGGTGGGTTATCCCCAGGTGGAGCTGGAGTCCTGCACCAAGGACGGCGTGGTGTTCAAGTGCACCGTGGCCGTGTATCCCGAGGTGAAGCTGGGCCAGTACAAGGGGCTGGAGGCCCCCAAGGCGGAGGTCAAGGTGGTCGCCGCCGACGTCAACGCCCGCCTGAAGGAGATGGCCGACCGCAACAGCCGTCTGGTGTCCGTGGAGCGCGCCGTGAAGAAGGGCGACACCGCCGACATCGACTTCGAGGGCTTCGACAACGGCGTGGCCTTCGACGGCGGCAAGGGTGAGAATTTCGATCTGGAGATCGGCTCCGGCAGCTTCGTGCCGGGCTTTGAGGATCAGCTCATCGGCATGAAGGCCGGCGAGGAGAAGGACATCGACATCACCTTCCCCGAGAACTATACCCCCGAGCTGGCCGGCAAGCCCGTGGTCTTCCATGTGAAGGTCAACGAGGTCAAGGAGAAGCAGGTCCCGGCCATTGACGACGAGTTCGCCAAGGATGTGTCCGAGTTCGACACCCTGAAGGATCTGAAGGCCGACATCAAGAAGAAGCTGACCGCCGAGCGTACCGAGTCCGCCCAGCGCGCCTTCGAGGACGTGCTGATGGCCAAAGTGGCCGAGGGCATCGAGGCCGACATCCCCGAGGAGATGGTGGAGCTGCAGGCCGAGCGTATGATGGAGCAGTTCAAGCAGCAGCTGGCCTCCCAGGGCATCCCCTTCGACCAGTATCTGAAGATGACCAACACCGCCGAGGCCGACTTCCGCAAGCAGGCGCAGGGTCCCGCGGCCGATCAGGTGAAGATGGATCTGGCAGTGGAAGCCATCATCAAGGCCGAGGGCCTGGAGGCCTCCGACGAGGACGTGGAGAGCGAGATGAAGTCCGTGGCCGAGAAATACGGCATGGATCTGGACACCGTGAAGAAGTACCTGCGTCCCGAGGATGTGAAGGAGCAGGTCATCCGCGAGAAGGTCGTGAAGCTGGTGGCGGACAGCGCCGTGGCTGTGGCTCCCGCCGAGGAGAAGGCCGAGCTGGAGGCCGAGGGCGAGGTCGTGGAGAAGAAGGCTGCCAAGAAGGCTCCTGCCAAGAAGCCCGCTAAGAAGGACGCGGAAAAAGACGCAGAATAAGAGAGAGCGCTTTTGAAAATCATATGCGGGTGGGTATAATCTGGTAGCTATCTTTTACAGGAGGTTTATTTTATGAGCTTAGTCCCCTATGTTGTGGAGCAGACCAACCGCGGCGAGCGGTCCTACGACATTTTTTCCCGTCTGCTCAACGACCGTATCGTATTCCTGGGCGAAGAAGTGAACGATACCACCGCCAGCCTGGTCGTGGCGCAGCTGCTGTATCTGGAAGCGCAGGATCCCGATAAGGACATCCAGATGTACATCAACAGCCCCGGCGGCAGCGTGACCGCGGGCATGGCTATCTACGATACCATGCAGTATATCAAGTGCGATGTGTCCACCATCTGCATCGGCATGGCCGCCAGTATGGGCGCCTTCCTGCTGTCCTCCGGCACCAGGGGCAAGCGCATCGCGCTGCCCAATGCCGAGATCATGATCCATCAGCCCTCCGCAGGTACGCAGGGCAAGGTGACGGACATGGAGATCGATGTGGAGCACTTCCTGAAGATCAAGCAGAGGCTGAACAAGATCCTGTCCGAGAATACCGGCAAGCCGGTGGAGCAGGTGAAGGCCGACTCCGAGCGGGATCACTGGATGATCGCCGAGGAGGCCAGGGAATACGGCCTGGTGGACAAGGTCATTTACAAGAGGTAAACAAGCATGGCGGAAGAAAAAAAGGTGCTGCGCTGCTCCTTCTGCGGAAAGGCGGAGGGGCAGGTACACCGCATGATCCAGGGCCCCGGCGTGCGCATCTGCGACGAATGCGTGCAGCTGTGCATGTCCATTCTGGACGATGGGTACAGTGCGGCGATGGACGAAGGCTTCGAGAGCGTGGAGGATCTGCCCACGCCGCAGCAGATCAAAGAGGTGCTGGATCAGTATGTCATCGGTCAGGAGGGGGCCAAGATCGCCCTGTCCGTGTCGGTGTACAACCACTATAAGCGCATCTATTTCGGCGGCAACGAGGATGTGGAGCTGCAGAAGAGCAACATTCTGATGATCGGCCCCACGGGCTCCGGTAAGACGCTGTTCGCCCAGACGCTGGCGCGGGTGCTGAAGGTGCCCTTTGCCATCGCCGATGCCACCACACTGACCGAGGCCGGCTATGTGGGCGACGACGTGGAGAACATCCTGCTGCGGCTTCTGCAGGCGGCGGATTTCGATGTGGAGCTGGCGGAGCGGGGTATCATCTATGTGGATGAGATCGACAAGATCGCCCGCAAGAGCGAGAACACCTCCATTACCCGAGACGTGTCCGGCGAGGGCGTGCAGCAGGCGCTGCTGAAGATCTTAGAGGGCACTGTGGCCAACGTACCGCCTCAGGGCGGGCGGAAGCACCCCCATCAGGAGTTCATTCAGATCGATACCAGCAATATCCTGTTTATCTGCGGCGGCGCCTTCGACGGTCTGGAGAAGATCGTGGAGAAGCGCGTGGGAAAGCAGGGCATCGGCTTTGAGAACACGGTGCAGAGCAAGGCAGACAAGGCCAGCACCAGTGAGCTTCTCAAGCAGGTGCAGCCCCACGACCTGCTGAAGTTTGGCATCATTCCCGAGCTGGTGGGCCGTCTGCCGGTGATCTCACCGCTGGAGGCTCTGACCAGAGAGGATCTGGTGCGCATCCTGACCGAGCCCAAGAACGCGCTGGTCAAGCAGTACAAGGCGCTGCTGGCTTACGACGGCGTGGCGCTGGAGTTCCAGCAGGGAGCGCTGGAGGCAGTAGCCGATAAGGCCATCGAGCGGAATATCGGCGCCCGCGGACTGCGGGCGGTGATGGAGGGGATGCTGACCAAGGTGATGTATGACATCCCGTCCGACCCCACCATCACAAAAGTTACCATCACGGCGGACTGCGTCAACGGCGCGGAGCCGGTGGTGGAGCGCGACCCCGAAAAGGTGACGCGCAAAGCAAAACTCAAGACCGGCGCTGCGGAAAAACAGACCGCACCGGCCTCTTGACGGACCGGCAAAGAGGAGAGGCGACACGCTTCTCCTCTTTTTCGCTCCGGTGAGAAAGGAGTACCTATGGAACCCATTACCATGAACATACCCGTGCTGGCACTGCGGGGTCTGACGGCCTTTCCCAACGAGACGCTGTCCTTCGATGTAGAACGGGACATCTCCATCTACGCCCTGGACAACGCCATGGAGAATGACCGCAGGCTGTTCCTCGTGACCCAGAAGGAAATTTCGGTGGCAGATCCCACCGAGGAGGACCTGTACCGTGTTGGCACGATCTGCCATATTCTGCAAATCATCAAGACATCCGAGAACAGCGTGCGGGTCATCGTGGAGGGCGAGGAGCGTGCGCGGCTGCACCGGATGTGGCAGGGAAAGCCGTTCCTGCAGGCCAATGTGGAGGTGCTGGAGGAGGAGTTCCCGGGCAAGATCACGCCGCGGGTGGAGGCCATGCTGCGGCGGACCTACGCGCTGTTCGGCGCGTATAAGGAGCTGGCGCCGCAGCTCAGCGACGACTTTATCGCAGCGGTGCTGGACTGCCGCGACACGGGACGGCTGGCGGACCTCATCGCACAGAACATCACCCTGCGCCATCAGGATAGGCAGCGGGTGCTGGAGGAGCTGCGGCCCAACCGGCGGCTCCAGATCGTCAACGATATCCTGACCCACGAGGTGGACGTGCTGTCGCTGGAGATGCAGATGGAGCAGAAGGTGCGCCAGCGGGTGGCTCAGGTGCAGAAGGACATGATCCTGCGGGAGCAGGTGAAGGTGCTGCAGCATGAGCTGGGCGACGACGGCGACGAGGAGATCGCCGAGTACACCGAGAAGATCCAGCGGGCCAAGCTGCCCGAGGAGGTACATAAGCGGCTGACCAAAGAGGTGGAACGGCTGGCGAAGCAGCCCTTCGGCAGCGCGGAGGCCTCCGTTATCCGGAACTATCTGGACGTGTGTCTGGAGATGCCGTGGAACAGGTTCAGCCGCGAACGGGCGGATGTGGAGCAGGCACGGAAGCTGCTGGATCGGGATCACTACGGTCTGGAGAAGGTGAAAGAGCGCATTCTGGAGTTCATCGCCGTGCGGCAGCTGAATCCGGACGCTAAGGGCAAGATCCTGTGTCTGGTAGGCCCTCCGGGCGTGGGCAAGACCTCGGTAGCCATCTCGGTGGCCAAGGCTATGAACCGGAAGCTGGCGCGGCTCAGTCTGGGCGGTGTGCGGGACGAGGCGGACATCCGCGGTCACCGCAAGACCTACATTGGAGCCATGCCGGGGCGTATCATCGAGGCCATCAGCCGCGCAGGGGCTATGAATCCGCTGCTGGTGCTGGATGAGATCGACAAGCTGGGCAGCGACATGCGGGGCGACCCCGCATCGGCGCTGCTGGAGGTGCTGGACGGAGAACAGAACACATCGTTCCGCGACCATTTTCTGGAGGTGCCGGTGGATCTGAGCCGCGTGATGTTCATTACCACGGCCAACACCACGTCCACCATTCCCCGCCCGCTGCTGGACCGGATGGAGGTCATCGAGCTTACCAGCTATACCGACGAGGAGAAGCTGCAGATCGCCAGGACCCACCTGCTGCCCAAGCAGATGAAGGAGCATGGACTGAAAAAAAGCCAGCTGCGCATCAGCGACGACGCCATCCGCGCGGTCATCACCGATTACACACGGGAGTCCGGTGTCCGGACGCTGGAGCGTCTGCTGGGCAAGCTGTGCCGTAAGGCCGCTATGCGTCTGGTGGAAACGGATGTAAAGCGAGTTGACATTACACCAAGGGATCTACAGGAGCTGCTGGGCGTGCCCCACTATCAGGACAACGCACGGAGCCGTCAGGACCAGATCGGCGTGGTCAATGGACTGGCCTGGACTGAGGTAGGCGGCGAGCTGCTGGAGGTGGAGGCCGGCGTGATGGAGGGCTCCGGCAAGCTGGAGCTCACCGGCAATCTGGGCAAGGTGATGCAGGAGTCCGTGCAGGCGGCCTACACCTGCCTGCGCAGCCGCGCGGCGGAGCTGGGTATCCCCAGGGATTTCTACAAGACCAAGGACATCCACGTCCACTTCCCCGAGGGTGCGGTGCCCAAGGACGGGCCGTCGGCGGGCATCGCCATCGCCACGGCCATGCTGTCCGCCCTGACGGGGCGGCCGGTACGCCACGATGTGGCCATGACCGGCGAGGTCACACTGCGGGGACGCGTGCTGCCCATCGGCGGGCTGAAGGAAAAAACCATGGCGGCTAAGCGCAGCGGTATCCGGACGGTCATCATCCCCAAGGAGAACGAAAAGGATCTGGAGGAGATCGACCAGACCGTGCGGGCGGCGCTGCGGTTCGTGACGGCGGAGACGGTGGACGCCGTGTTTGCCCATGCGCTGGCGCTGCCGAAAAAGGAGGCGGCGGTGGAGCATCTTACCGCCATGGCCGGACTGGAACGGCAGGAGGTGCGCTGTGGCGATCAACTTTAACAAGGCGGAGTTCGTGCTGTCAGCTGTAAAGGCAAGCACCTTTATCCGCGACGGAAAACCGCAGGTCACGTTCGCCGGACGCAGCAACGTGGGAAAATCCTCCGTCATCAACCGGCTGCTGGGGCGGAAGAATTTCGCCCGCGTGGGCGCGACGCCGGGCAAGACCAACCAGATCAACTACTTCGATATCGACGGGAAGATCTATTTTACCGACCTGCCGGGGTATGGCTACGCCAAGGTGTCCAAGGAGGAGCGGGACCGGTGGGGGCGGCTGATGGAGAGCTATTTTGCCGAGCCGGACCTCATCACGCTGGGCGTGCTGATCGTGGACGCACGGCACAAGCCTACCGCCGATGATGTCACCATGTGCGACTGGTTCAAGGGCACGGGCTGCCCCGTCATCGTGGTGGCCAACAAGCTGGACAAGCTGAAAAAGAGCGAGATCGAGCCGAATCTGGCGCGCATCCGCGAGACGCTGTCGCTGGACGAGAGCGCGGCGCTTATCCCGTTTTCCGCGGAGAAGGGGATCGGCAAGGCGGAGCTGCTGGCGGCGATCGGAGACGGCTGCGGTAAGTGAATATGAAAACCCCAGCGGTCTGCCACAGGCAGACCGCTGGGGTTTTGCCGGTTATTGGAGCTCCTGCTCCAGTACGTCGAACTCCGGCGTGGAGAAAAATTCGCCGAGAGTGATGTCCAGACCGTCGCAGAGCATTTTGATGGTCAGCAGCTTGGGGTTCTGGCTTTTGCCGTAGAGAATGTTCTTGATACTGGACGGCGGCAGGGCGCAAATGGTCGCAAGGCGGTTGATAGTCAGGCCGCGCTCCTCACAGAGGTGCAGGATGCGGTCCCTGACGGCTTCGGTGGTAGTCATAACGGCCTCCTGTGTTTTTCCTCAGGATAGCCGAAAAGGATTGCAATTATAGGCTACGCATGCTACTATTAGGCTATGCATAGTCTATGAGGAGGGGAAATATGGCAGACTATCAAAAAATGTACGTCATCCTGTGCGCTGCAGCAAGTGATGCGGCAGATGAACTGGCGGATATTCCGCTGGCCATGCGGTGCCGAGATAAGCTGCAGAAGGCTTTGTTAGCGGCCGAGGATATTTATATGGAAACGACCGTCGGTGTGCTGGACTGTGAGGGTGAATAAAAAATACCTTGGACGAAAACGTCCAAGGTATTTTTTTGTGTATGTAATTATTCCGCTTTTTGCCTGGTGGGGAACTGGATCTGGGCCAGGATGACGGCGGCGAACATGATGGCGCAGCCAATGTACTCCCGCACGGTCATCTGCTGCTTCAGGATGATGGCGCCGGCGATAACGGCGAACACGCTCTCCAGACTCAGCAGAATGGTGACAACGGTGGGGTTGGAGTCCTTCTGGGCCAAAATCTGAAGCGTGTAGCCCACGCCGCAGGAGAAGATGCCTACGTACAGCAGGGGCAGGGCGCAGCTGAGGATGGCGGCGAAGTCCACGTCCTCAAAAATGAACATGCAGATGGTGGAGATGATGCCGGCGAACAGGAATTGCAGACAGCTGAGCTTCACGCCGTCGCAATAAGCGGTGAAGTGGTCGATGACCAGAATGTGGACGGCGAAGCACACCGCACACACCAGAACCAACAGGTCGCCGGGGGCCAGAGAGAAGTCGCCCTTGATGCACAGCAGGTACAGAGCCACCACGGACAGCACCACGGCGATCCAGGTGGGAAGGCTGACCTTGCGCTTGAAGAACAGACCGAACACGGGGACCAGTACCACGTACAGCGCCGTGATGAAGCCGGCCTTACCGGCATCGGTGCCGGCCACCAGACCCGCCTGCTGAAAGTTGGAGGCAATGGCCAGCGCCGCACCGCAGCACAGGCCGCCCAGCCACAGCTGCTTGTTGGCGGCTTTCTTCTCCTGAGCGGTGAGGGTGGGCTTGTTTTTCTTCAGCTTGTCGCTGATGAGAATGACCACCAGCAGGGCCAGCACGGCGATAAAGTAACGGGTGGCGTTGAAGGCGAAGGCCCCGATGGAGTCGGCGCACAGGTCCTGCGCCACGAAGGCGGTGCCCCAAATGAACGCGGCAAGGATCGGGAACACTACCTGACGCAACTGATTGTATTTCATGGGTCAGTTTCCTTTCTCTCTCTCTAAAAAAATGGTTATTTCTCGGGGCCGGTGTGCCAGTGGAACTTCCGCTCCTGGCCCCGCAGAAGGCGCTGGATATTCTCGCGGTGGCACCACAGCACCAGCGCGGCGATGATGACGGTCAGCGATGTGTACAGGCCATTGTGGCCGCAGAGGAACCAGGTGGACACCGGCATGCTGACGGCGGCGGTGATGGAGCCCAGGGAGACGTACCTCGTGGTCAGCCACAGCAGGGCGAACAGGCCCCAGGCGATCAGCGCCACCCGCCAGTTCAGCAGCCACACCAGCACGGCGCCGGACAGGATGCCTTTGCCGCCCTTGAAGCCGAAGAACACGGGGAACATGTGGCCCAGCTCGCTGCCCAGCCCACCCAGCAGGACGCCAAACGTCCAGTCGCCCGCCAGGTAGTTGAGGATGACGCCGCCGATGAGGCAGGCTGCCACGGTCTTGCCCATGTCCAGCAGAATGACGCCCAGAGCGTACTTGGCACCGTAGGTGCGGTAGAAATTGGTGAGACCGGCGTTGCCGCTGCCGTGCTGCCGCACGTCATCGCGGATGATGAAGTGGCTCACCAGCACGGAGCCGTTGAGACAGCCCAGAAAATAGCCCAGCAGTACTACCACGAACATGGCGAACACCGCTGCCCAAACGAGGCAGGTCAACCGTCATCCTCTCCTTTCTGGCGAATGGTAATGGTGATGGGGGTGCCCTCCAGACCGAACACGCTGCGGATCTGATTCTCCAGATAGCGCTGGTAGGAGAAGTGGAACAGCTTTTTGTCGTTGCAGAAGATCACGAAGTGGGGCGGCTTGACGCCCACCTGTGTCATGTAGTAGATCTTCAGGCGTCGGCCCTTATCCGTGGGCGGCTGCACGCGGGTCTGGGCGTCGGCCAGCACGCTGTTGAGCATACCGGTGGTGATGCGCACGGCAGCCTGGTCATTGACATAGTTGATCAGCTCGAACAGGCGGTTTACCCGCTGGCCCGTCAGAGCGGAAATGAACAGGATAGGGGCGTAGGGCATATAGCTCAGGTCGCGGCGGATGTCCTCCCGCATGCGGTCCATGGTCTTGCCGTCCTTCTCGATGAGATCCCACTTGTTCACCACGATGATGCAGGCCTTGCCGGCATCGTGGGCCAGACCCGCTACCTTGGTGTCCTGCTCCGTCACGCCCTCCTGCGCGTCGATAAGGATCAGGCACACGTCGCTGCGCTCGATGGCCATGGTGGCGCGGAGGACGCTGTACTTCTCGATGCTGTCGTCCACCTTGGACTTTTTCCGCATGCCGGCGGTATCGATGAAGTTATATTTGCCGTAGGAGTTCTCGAAGTAGCTGTCGATGGCGTCACGGGTGGTGCCGGCCACGTTGCTGACGATGACCCGCTGCTCGCCCAGAATTTTGTTGGTGAGGCTGGACTTGCCTACGTTGGGCTTGCCGATGATGGCCACCTGCACCACGTCGGAGTCCTCCTCCTCGCCGTCGTCCGGCGGCAGGTACTGGAAGCAGGCGTCCAGCAGGTCGCCGGTGCCATGGCCGTGGACGGCGGAGATGGCGATAGGGTCACCCAGACCGAGATTGTAGAACTCGTAGAAATCCGGGTCGATGGTGCCGGTGGCGTCCATCTTGTTCACTGCCAGCACGATGGGCTTGCGGCTGCGCTGGAGCATGCCGGCCACCTCCTGGTCCGAGGCGGTGAGGCCGGTCTTGATGTCCGTGACGAAGATGATGACATCGGCATTGTCGATGGCGATCTGCGCCTGCTCCCGCATGAAGGCGAGGATCTGGTTGTCGGTGTTGGGCTCGATACCGCCGGTGTCCACCAGACGGAACTTCCGGCCGGCCCACTCGCTCTCGCCGTAGATACGGTCTCGGGTGACGCCGGGGGTATCCTCCACAATGGACAGGCGCTTTCCGATGAGCTTATTGAACAGCATGGACTTGCCCACGTTGGGGCGGCCCACAATGGCGATCAAAGGTTTTGCCATAAGTTTACCCTCCTTTTCAACTGACGGTGCTGGAGGCGTCCAGCATGGCGTCCAGCAGGTCGCCGCCGTCGATGCCTACGATCTGCACGGGGCAGCCCAGCTCGTCCGCCAGACGCGCCACGGTATAGTCGTCCAGAAACACCGTTTCGCCGTGGCGCAGCATATGCAGCGGCAGCAGTACCCGCCCCAGGGACGGGACCCTTTGCAGCTGCGCCGACAGGTCCTGCCCTGTCAGCAGACCGGCCACGTCGATGGTGTGGCCGAAGAAATCGTTTTCCACCGCGATGACCTGCCCCTCCAGACGGGGAAAATACGCCTTGGCCTGTTCCAGCAGTCCCCGCAGGAACGGGGCGGCGGCGGTGCCGGTGGCGATGGTGAAGGGGGACGGCGCGGCGGCGGGATCCTCCAGACGCATGGCGGAGAGGAAGTCCTGCTCCAAGGAGCGCAGCATGCCTACGCCGTTTTCCAGCTGGCGGTAGCCCTCGTAATAGTCCTCCTGCGGCAGCGGCAGCCCCGCCCGCAGGTACAGCTCGTCGGCGCAGAAGAAGCGCCGTGTGCCGAAGCGCCGCAGGTTCTCCTGCCCGAACTCCTCGGCGATGGCGATGATGTCCCGTGCATCCTCGGCGCTGACGGGGCGCAGCTTGGCAAGACCCTGCCGGTACTTGGTGATGCCCACCGGCACCAGCGAGCAGCTGGAAAACTGCCACTCCGTCAGGTCACGCAGAGTGCGGCGCAGCTGGTCGCCGTCGTTCCAGCCCGGGCAGATGACGATCTGGCCGTTCATGACGATGCCCGCCTTGCAGAAGGCCTGAATGTAGTCCAGAGAGCGCTCGGCATTCTTGTTGCCCAGCATGGTGCAGTGCAGCTGGGGGTCGGTGGTGTGGACGGAGACGTTGATGGGGCTGATGTGCAGGTCGATGATGCGCTGGGCCTCCCGCTCCGTCAGGTTGGTCAGGGTGATGTAGTTGCCCAGCAGGAAGCTGAGCCGCGCATCGTCGTCCTTGAAGTACAGCGTGGAGCGCATGCCGGGGGGCATCTGGTCCACGAAGCAGAAGATGCAGTGGTTGGCGCAGGAGCGCATCTCATCCATCAGATAGGTGTCGAAGTTCAGACCCAGATCCTGCCCCTCCGCCTTGCGGATGGTGACGGTACGCACATCGCCCGACGCAGTTTTCAATTCCACGCGGGACAGGGGGTCATAGCCGTAGAACCGGTAATCCAGCACATCCACGATGGTATGGCCGTTGATGGTCAGAAGCTGTTCGCCCACCTGTATACCGGCTTTTTCCGCAGGGCTGTGCCGGTCGATGGTGGTGATGATGGTGCTCATAGATGCGTCCTCTCTCGTAAAAGGGCATACGCCCACATGATAACCATTCCATTATAGCCGCTTTTATGGCAGGACGCAAGCTATTTATCGTGTCCAGTATAAACAGCGGCGAGCGGATTGTAAAACGCATGATTTCGATGCATCTCATGAGGGAAAGTGGGGGAGCGGGCCTGCGAAAGGAAAGGGCTCCGCGCCTGCGGGGCGGAAGAAAATCAAACGGGCCGCGTGGAGGACAAAACGCACAAAAAAGCAGGAGGGAAGCTGCGCTTCCCTCCTGCGTGGACACATAAGAATTTACTTGTCCGCTGCCACAGACTTGACGACCTTGACTTCGCGGCCGTTGTAGGTACCGCACTCCGGGCACATTCTGTGAGGCAGATGCAGAGCACCGCACTTGGGGCATGCCACCAGAGCGGGAGCTGCCAGCTTCCATACGGAAGAACGTCTCTTATTGCGTCTTTGCTTGGATACTTTTCCCTTAGGGACTGCCATGTTGACACCTCCTTGGTATTAACTGCCTGAGCAGCAATTTATGATGGATTCACTCGTCCTTCTGCAACAGCTGCGCCAGCTTGGCCAGCCGGGGATCCACCGCCTTCTTGCAGCGGCAGCTCTCGCGGTTCAGGTCGGCACCGCAGCCGGGACATAGTCCCTTGCAGTCCTCAGAGCAGAGAAATTTCGTGTCCATATCGAGGATAAAGGCGTCCCGCGCCAGTTCCGTCACATCCACCTCATCGTCGTCCAACAGCACGATGTCGTCATCCTCATCGGACTGACGCTCCTCGGCCAGCACACAGGCGTAGTCCGTGGATTTCTCCTGATCGAACGCCTGGGCGCAGCGGTCGCAGATGCAGTGGAGCGTGGTGGTGATCTGAAGCTCACACAGCAGCATACCCGCCTGATTCCGCAGCTGGCCGTCCACAACAACCGGTCGCGTTACAGGATAAGTACCGCCGAACTCCAGATCGGAAAGGTCCATCTCAAAATGGATCTCCTGCCGGGAGCCGGGGGTATGCAGCAGCTTGTTTACGTTCAGACGCATAGTACACCTCGCAATGACACGAGTAGTATTATAGCCGACACAAAATCCCTTGTCAAACATTTTCTCACAAATATTTTGACTTTTTTCCAAAAGCGGTTACAATGGACGGAGAACACAAGGGAGGTGCGCCCATGCGGGAGCTGACCATCGGGAAAAACGACGCCGGAGTACGGCTGGACCGCTTCGTGTCCAAGGCGCTGCCGCTGCTGCCGCCGGCGCTGATGCAGAAGTACATACGCATCAAGCGCATCAAGGTCAACGGCGCACGGGCCCAGCGGGACCAACGGCTGGCCCAGGGCGATGTGGTGCAATTATACATCAACGACGAGTTCTTTGACAAGCCGTCGGAGGAGAATCTGTTCCTGACGCTGTTCAAGCCCCAGGTGGACATCGTGTACGAGGACGAGAACCTGCTGCTGGTCAACAAGCGGCCGGGGCTGGTGGTCCACGCCGACGAGACGGAGAAGGTGAACACCCTCATCAACCACATCCAGGCGTACCTCTATCAGAAGCGGGAGTGGAACCCCCGCTGGGAGAACGCCTTCGCTCCCGCGCTGTGCAACCGCATCGACCGCAACACAGGAGGCATGGTCATCGCCGCCAAGAACGCCGAGACGCTGCGGATCATCAACGAGAAGATCCGGCTGCGGGAGATCGACAAGCGCTATCTGTGCATCACCGTGGGGCGTCCCAAGCCGCCGGAGGGCAGGATCGAGTGCTTCCTGCTGAAGGATGAGCAGAAAAAGCAGGTGGCGGTGTACCATAAGCCGGTGCCGGGGGGCAAGACCGCCGTGACGGACTACCGCACGCTGGAGACACGGGGCGAGCTGTCTCTGGTGGAGGTGGGACTGGAGACGGGGCGTACCCACCAGATCCGGGCGTCCTTTGCCGATCTGGGCTGTCCGCTGCTGGGGGACGGTAAGTACGGACGGGGCGACGTCAACCGCCGGTACGGGGAGACGCGGCAGGCGCTGTATGCCTATGAGCTGACCTTCGACCTGCCCACGGACGCGGGGATCCTGAACTACCTGCGGGGCAGGACTTTCACGGTGGAAAACGTGCCATTCCGGGCAAAATATTTCGGCTGAAAACGTCGTGCGGAGCTGCTGACGCAGCCCCGCGCGATTTTTTTTGGGAAAAGCGGGAAAAGGCATTGACTTTTGGGGGGATACCATATATATTGTACCTGCTTTCTTTCGACGGAAAAAGCGGCGCAGGAACAGGCGCCGGCGGTTTCCGGGGAGGAGGGTTATTTTATGTATGAACGGGGGAGGATAAATGGCCAAAGAGTTGATTCGCCTGCGGGATCTCTGCATGGCGTTTGACGACGAGCTGGTTCTCGATAACATCAATCTTTATATCAACGATTCCGAATTCCTCACACTGCTTGGACCCAGCGGCTGCGGCAAGACCACAACGCTGCGCATCATCGGTGGGTTTACCACACCCACTTCCGGTGATGTGACCTTTGACGGGGTGAGGATCAATGACGTTCCGCCACACAAACGGCAGATCAACACGGTGTTCCAGAAATATGCGCTGTTCCCGCATCTGGATGTGTTTGAAAACATCGCCTTCGGCCTGCGCATCGCCAAAGTGCCGGAGGCGGAGATACGGCAGCGTGTCACCGAAATGCTGGAGGTGGTCAGCCTGAAGGGCTTTGACCGCCGCCGCATCGACCAGCTGTCCGGCGGCCAGCAGCAGCGGGTGGCCATCGCCCGCGCACTGGTGAACCGTCCGAAGGTATTGCTTCTGGACGAGCCGCTGGGCGCGTTGGATCTGCGTCTGCGCAAGGATATGCAGAACGAGCTGAAGCGTATCCAGCAGCAGATGGGCATAACGTTCATATATGTGACCCACGACCAGGAGGAGGCGCTGACCATGTCCGACACCGTGGTGGTGATGGACAAGGGCCGCATCCAGCAGATCGGCACGCCGGAGGATATCTACAACGAGCCGAAGAACGCCTTCGTGGCGGACTTCATCGGCGAGAGCAACATCCTCAACGGCGTCATGGTACGGGATAAGGTCGTGAAAATGTACGGCAAGGAGTTCCCCTGCGTGGACGCGGGCTTCGCCGAGAACGAGCCGGTGGACGTGGTCATCCGCCCCGAGGATATCGACATTGTCCCCGTGGAGCAGGGCCAGCTCATCGGCACCGTCACCAACGTGACGTTCAAGGGGATGCAGTACGACATCATCGTGGACTTCCGGGGCTTCAAGTGGCTCATCCAGACCACCGACCACTCGCCAGTGGGCGCACGCATCGGCGTGAAGATCGACCCCGAGGGCTTCCACATCATGAAGAAGAGCGAATACTCCGGAATGTTCGGCGACTACTCCTCCTATTCCGAGGAGTATGAGGAATTGGCGGACGCCAGCGTGGAGCTGGAAGAGGAGGAGAGCGAGGATGAAGACTAAGCTCTCCCATTTCGCCATACCGTATGTGATATGGATGGCCATTTTCGTGGTGGCACCCATCATCATCATGGTCGTCTATGCCTTCTCCGACGGAGCGGGCGGGGCTACGCTGGACAACTTCGTGCAGATGGGCGGCTACGCCGCCGTGTTCGGCCGGTCCTTTAAGCTGGCCATCATCGCCACGGCCATCTGCCTGCTCATCGGCTACCCGGTGGCGTATTTCATCAGCCGCGAGGGCGCAGCCTTCCAGCGGATCGCCATGGTGCTGATCATGCTGCCCATGTGGATCAACTTCCTGCTGCGGACGTACTCGTGGATGACCATTCTGGAGAACAACGGGCTTTTGAACCAGCTGTTCCAGAAGATCGGGCTTATTGCGCTGTACAACAGCATCACGGGCAGCAGCATCGAGTTTTTCCCGATGATGGATACCCAGGGCGCGGTGGTGCTGGGCATGGTGTATAACTATCTGCCCTTCATGATCCTGCCTATCTACTCGGTCATCGGAAAGATGGACCGCTCACTGTTGGAGGCGGCCAGAGATCTGGGCGCCAACTCGGTGACGGTGTTCCGCAAGGTCATTCTGCCCCTGTCGCTGCCGGGCGTGCTGTCGGGCATCACCATGGTGTTCGTGCCATCGGTGTCCACCTTCGCCATCAGCCGGATGCTGGGCGGCGGCACGGAGCTGCTGCTGGGCGACCTCATCGAGCGGCAGTTTTTGGGCGGCGCGTACAACCCACAGCTGGGCGCGGCCATCTCGCTGGTGATGATGGTCATCGTGGTCATCTGCATGCTGGTGATGAATCGCTTCGGTGAAGGCGAGGAACAGGCGGTGATGCTGTGAAAAAGAAAAGAGACGTGCGGTTCGGCAGCCGCTTTTTCATGGCGCTGATCGGCATTTTCCTGTATGCGCCCATCGTGCTGCTGATCGTGTTTTCCTTCAACGCGGGAAACAGCAACACCGTGTGGAAGGGCTTCTCCCTGATGTGGTATGCAAAGCTGTTCCAGAACCGCATCATTATGCAGAGCGTGTATACCACGCTGCTGGTGAGCCTGCTGGCCACGGTCATCGCCACGGTGGCGGGCACCTTCGCGTCCATCGGCTTCCATGCCATGCGCCGCAGGGCCCGCGACCCGCTGATGATGGTGAACAGCATTCCCATGATGAACGCCGATATCGTCACCGGCGTCAGTCTGTGCCTGCTGTTCGTGGCCTTTTTCAACGGATGGGGCACTTTTGCCGGCTGGGTCAACAGCTGGCAGAGTCTGGTAGTTCTGCCGGAGCGGCTGACCATGGGCTTCGGTACCCTGCTTATCGCCCATGTATGCTTCAACATCCCATATGTCATTCTGTCCGTAGGCCCCAAGCTGCGGCAGATGGACAAGAATCTGGTGGACGCGGCGCAGGATCTGGGCTGTACGTGGATGCAGGCGTTCTGGAAGGTCATCCTGCCGGAGATCAAGCCGGGCATCGTATCCGGAGCACTGACGGCATTTACCATGTCCATCGATGACTTTGTCATCAGTTATTTTACGGCGGGCTCGTCCGTATCCACGCTGGCCATGACCATCTACGGCATGACAAAAAAGCGTGTCAGCCCGCAGATCAACGCCATCTCCGCGCTGCTGTTCGGTACGGTGCTGCTGCTGCTGGTCATCATCAATGTGCGGGAATCCCGCCAAGAGCGCAAGGCCATGCAGCAGAGGTGAGCAGGCGCTCTGACTATTTTATAACGTTCTATTTCAGGAGGATAAAGCATTGAAAAGAATCATCGCGTTTGTGCTGACGGTCATGATGACCGTGGGACTGCTGGCCGGCTGCGGCGACGGAGGTAAGGAGCAGCGTGTTGTCAACGTGTGCAGCTGGGGCGAGTATATCGACGAGTCTCTTATCGGCGAATTTGAGGCCCAGACCGGTATCCATGTCAACTATCAGACGGCGGAGAGCAACGAGACGCTGTACTCCCTGCTCCAGACCGGCGGCGCGGATTTCGACGTGATCGTGCCCTCCGATTACATGATCGGGCGGCTTATCGACGAGGGGATGCTGGCAGAGCTGGATTACAGCGCCATCCCCAACTATGACCTCATTGATCCGCAGTACAAGTCCCTGAGCTTCGATCCGGAGAACAAGTACACCGTACCCTACAGCTGGGGTACTGTGGGCATCATCTACAACACCAAGATGGTGGATGAGCCCATCACCAGCTGGGGGGCTATGTTCGACGAGAAATACGCCGGACAGGTGCTGATGATCAACAACTCCCGCGACGCGCTGATGGCGGCCCTGTGCTATCTGGGCTACGACATCAACACCACCGACGAGGCTCAGCTCGATGAGGCGTTCCAGATGGTGAAGAACGCCAAGGACAAGGGCGTGTATCAGGCCTTCGTCATGGATGAGATCTTCGGCAAGATGGAGGGCGGCAACGCGGCCATCGCCATGTACTATGCCGGCGACTATCTGACCATGCTGGAGAACAACGGGGATCTGGCCTTCGTGGTGCCCGAGGAGGGCAGCAACTGGTTCGTGGACGCCATGTGCGTCCTGAAGTCCAGCCAGCATAAGGACGAGGCCATGGAGTGGATCAACTTCATCGCCGGAACGGATGCCAGCCTGGCCAATATGGACTATATCTGGTACGCCTCCCCCAACGCCGAGGCGCTGGCGGAGTACCCCGCCTACTACGAGGAGCAGAACGGCGAGGCGCTGGATCAGGAGCTCTACAACATCATGGCGGCACCGGTCGACGTGCTGGATCGCTGCGAGCTGTATGTGAACCTGCCCCAGGAGACGCTGAAATACTACGACAAGCTGTGGACCCAGTTGGGCGTGTAACACCGCGGGCTCTTTGAGGACAAAACAGCACCGCGCCTGTGGCCGCGGATACAGCTGCGGCCAAGGTGCGAGGAAAATTTTAAATCAGGAGGTACGAACATGATCGAGACCGGCATGACCCATACCGTGGAAAAGACCGTGACCGCCGACATGACCGCCAAAGCCATCGGCTCCGGCGGGCTGGAGGTGCTGGGCACCCCCTACATGATGGCCCTGATGGAGTGCGCCGCCATGTGGTGCGTGCAGAACGAGCTGCCGGAGGGCAAGGGCACCGTGGGCGTGGAGATCGCGTCCAGCCATCTGGCCCCCACCCCCGTGGGAATGAAGATCACCGCCACCGCCGAGGTGACGGGCGTCTCCGCCAACGGCAAGATGATCACTTTCAAGGTCAGCGCCTCCGACGAGGACGGCCTGATCGGCGAGGGCACCCATACCCGCGCCGTCATCGACAACGCGCGGTTCCAGCAGAAGTGCAGCGACAAGCTGCATAAGGTCAAGTAAAGCAGATACGGCAAAAAGGACTTCCTGTACGAGGGTACAGGAAGTCCTTTTTTGCGCCCTTGCGGCGGCGCGGCATATCTGGTACAATAGTAAGGTTAAGAAAGCGGAAAGGGGAGAGCATATGCGCGTACTGGCCACCATAGCGTTCTCCTTTGCGGCAGGACTGTTTCTGGTACTGCTGCTGCCGTGGTCCGGATGGTATCTGTGGGCGGCGGCGGGGCTGGCGCTGGCCGCGCTGGGCCTGTATCTGTGGGGGCGGACGCAGAAGCGGTTCCGGCGGGGCCGGCTGATCCTGTGGCCGCTGGCGGCGTCGCTGGTGTATTTCACCGCGTATCAGGCGGTGGTGCAGCAGCCGGTGCTGGACCTCTGCGGCACGGAGACGGCGTTTGCCGGCACCGTCTGCACCTGGCCGTGGGAGACGGAGCGAGGCGCTGCGGTGACGGTGCGGCTCCATGGGATGCACGGGGCCAAGGCTACGTATTATGGCGGGGAGGAGCTGCTGACGCTGGAGCCGGGGCAGACGCTGTCCGGCGCGGCGTGGTGGCAGGATGCCTCCAATATCCGAGGCACAGAGCTGACGCAGTTCACGGCCCGAGGCGTATACGCCCTGCTCTATCAGCGAGACGAGCCGGAGGTGGGGCAGGGCAGCGCAGGAAAGCTCCGCTGGCTGCCGCTTCGAGCGGCGCGGGCCATGCAGGAGAGGGCCGCCGCCATCTGGGACGACCAGTCGGTGCAGGGCTTTCTGATCGCGGAGCTCACCGGCGACCGTGCGGCGCTGCCGGAGGGCGACGCCGTGGTGATGGAGGAGACGGGACTTGCCCATCTGTTCGCGGTATCCGGCCTGCACTGTGCGTTTCTGGTGACGCTGCTGGGGCTGCTGACTCCGGGAAACCGGCGGCGGACGCTGTGCGCCGTGACCATACCGGCGCTGCTGTTCTATATGGTGATGGTGGGCCTGTCGCCATCGGTGGTACGGGCCTGCATCATGCAGATATTCCTGCTGACTGCGCCGCTGTTCCGGCGGAGCAGCGACGGCCTTACCGCTCTGGCGGCGGCGCTGGGCGTCATCCTGCTGGCCAACCCCTTTTCGGCGGGGAGCGTCAGCCTGCAATTGAGCTTTGCCGCCGCGCTGGGCATGGTGCTGCTGACACCGCGGCTCTATCAGACGCTGAGCGGCTGGTATCACGGGCAGCGGCGGCTGGTGGAGCGGATGATCCGCTTTTTAGCGGCCAACCTGGCGGCTACGCTGGGAGCCATGGTGTTCACCGCGCCGCTGATCGCATGGTACTTCAACATTTTCGTGATCGTGGCGCCGCTGGCCGGGCTGCTGGCGGTACCTGCCGCGGGCTGGAGCTTCATGGCGGCCTTTATCACCACCCTGCTGGGGCTCGTGTGGCTGCCGCTGGGGCAGGTGCTGGGCTGGGTGTCCTTCGCGCTGGTGAAGTACATCCTGTGGGTGGCGCGGACGCTGACGGCGCTGCCGTTCCACGCCGTCTATTTCAACAACCGCATCCTCATCTACTGGATGCTGTACAGCTATATCGCGTTTATCGGCTGCGCCGTCACGAAGGACCGGCGGCGGAAGTACGCCATGGCGGCGGTGCTGTCGGCGATGATGCTGGCGGTGTCCGTATGGCTGGGAGATACCGGCCGGTACGGTGTCATGAACGCCCTGGCGCTGGATGTGGGGCAGGGCGAGAGCGTGGCCCTGTGGTCCGGCAAAGAGGCGGCGCTGGTGGACTGCGGCAGCAGCAACAGCTACGTGGACGCAGGCGGCGTGGCGGCGGATCAGCTGGCCAGTCTGGGCGTGCGCAAGCTGCGGTGCGTGGTGGTGACCCACTACCACGCCGACCACACCAACGGCCTGTACGAGGTGATGGAGCGCCTGCCGGTGGAGACGCTGTATCTGCCGGACATCGAGGACGAATACGGCGTGCGGCAGCGGCTGGTGGAGCTGGCGGCGCGCAAGGGCACGGACGTGGTGTTCGTGACATCCCCCACCGTTCTGACGCTGGGAGAGATGACGCTGACGGTCTATCCGCCGGTGGCGGCGGAGGGCGACCTCAACGAACAGGGCCTGTCAGCGCTGGCCACGGCGGGCGATTTCGACCTGCTGATCACCGGCGACATGGCGGGGAGCACCGAGCGGAAGCTGGCAGAGACATATCCTCTGCCGGATATAGAGGTGCTGGTGGTGAGCCATCACGGCTCGCGGTACAGCTCGGACGAGACGTTCCTGCGGGCTGTCCGGCCGGAGGTGGGCATCATCAGCGTGGGCGACAACAGCTACGGCCACCCCTCCGGCCAGGCTATGGAGCGGCTGGAGGACGTGGGCGCGGACATCTGGCGCACGGACAGGCAGGGCACGGTGCGCGTCACGGTGAAGGGAGAGGACTGACATGGCAAAAAAGGAGAGCCGCAGCGGCGGCTATGAGACGCTGCGGGCCGCCGTGAAGGCAGGCGTACCGGCCAATCTCTATATTTTCTACGGTGAGGAGCGCTATCTGCTCCAGACCATGGCGCAGCGGCTGAAGGAACTGCTGATCCCTGCGGGCTTCGAGGAGTTCAACTACCACCGTCTCGCCGGTAAGGGCCTGACGGTACAGGAGCTGGCGGAGACGGCAGAGGCCATGCCCATGATGGCGGAGCACACCCTCATCACCGTCACGGACATGGACATCTTCAAGCTGGACGAGGGACAGCGGACGGCGCTGATCGATCTGCTGTCCGACTTTCCGCCCTACTGCACGCTGATCTTCCTGTACGAACAGCTGACCTACAAGCGGGACGGGAAGATGAAGAAGCTGTGCGCTGCCCTGAATGAGCACGTGCAGGAGGTGGAGTTCGTTCAGCAGGAGCGAAAGGACCTGCTGAACTGGCTGAAGCGGCGGTTCGCCGCCGTCGGCCACGACATCGACCAGACGGCGGCGGACCACCTGCTGTTTACCTGCGGCAGTCTGATGCGGGGACTGATACCGGAGATCGAGAAGATCGCCGCCTACGCAAAGCACGAGCGCATCACCATAGCGGACATCGACGCCGTGGCGGAGCCGGTGCTGGACGCCCGCATTTTTGACATGACCAACGCCGTCACGGCGCGGAACTATGACCGCGCCGCCGGCGTCCTGGCGGAGCTGCTGCGGATGCAGATGGAGCCTATCGCCATTCTGGCGGCGCTGGGCAAGGAGCTGCGGCGGCTGTATACGGCGCGTCTGGCGCTGGACGGCGGCAAGGACCGCGTTTGGCTGAAGGAGCTGTGGAGCATGAGCAGCGACTATCCCGCCAAGCTGCTGCTGCAGGCGGCGCGGAACGTGGATCACGACTGGTGCCGTCAGGCGGTGAAGCGCTGTCAGGTGCTGGACCGCCGTATGAAAAGCGAGCGCAATATGGATAGTGAGGGCGAGCTGAAGCTGCTCCTCATGGAACTGGCAGGTGGGCGATGAAGCCCCGCGTCCGCGAGGTTATCGTGGTGGAGGGCCGCTACGATAAAAACACGCTTTTGCAGGCGGTGGACGCCGTGGTGGTGGAGACCGGCGGCTTCGCCGTGTTCCGCAACGGGGAAAAGGCCGCGTACCTGCGGCGGCTGGCGGAGAAGCGCGGAGTGATCCTGCTGACAGATCCCGACGGCGCGGGCTTCGTTATCCGGAACCATCTCAAGGGCATCCTGCCGCCGGAGCAGGTGAAGCAGGCCTATGTGCCGGACGTGTACGGCAAGGAGCGCCGCAAGAAAAAGGGCGGGAAAGAGGGGAAATTAGGCGTGGAGGGCATGCCGCCGCAGGTGCTGATCGAGGCGCTGCGCCGCGCAGGCGCTACGTTTGAGGACGGGACGGAGGCTCCGCAGCGGGCGGGACTGACCAAGGCGGACATGCTGGAAAAGGGGCTCATCGGCCCCGCGTCTGCGGAGAAGCGGGCGGCGCTGCAGCGGCGGCTGGGCCTGCCGGAGCATCTGACGGCCAACGGCCTCATGGAGGCGCTGGACACGCTGCTGACCCGAGAGGAATTCGATGCGCTGTGAGTTTTTTACGGGAGTGCGGGCAAACCCCTTGCAATTTCCGGCAGCGGCGGGTATAATAAACCATTGTTTTCACGCGAAAACAAATAACGACATACAAGGAGTGTGAGAAAGATCATGGCCGAGGAAATCAAGACCCCCGAAACGGAGGAGTCCGGCAAAAACTTTATCCTGAATTTCATCGACGAGGACATCGCAGAGGGTGGTCAGTTCCAGGGAATGACCGTCCACACCCGTTTTCCGCCGGAGCCCAACGGCTACCTGCACATCGGACACTGCAAGGCGCTGACCATCGACTTCGGTACTGCCGAGAAGTACAGCGGCCTGTGCAACCTGCGAATGGACGACACCAACCCCACCAAGGAGGACGAGGAGTTCGTGGAGGCCATCAAGCAGGACATCCACTGGCTGGGCTTTGACTGGGGCGACCGCTTCTTCTACGGCTCCGACTACTTTGAGGAGGACTACCGTCAGGCGGTGCTGCTCATCAAGAAGGGGCTGGCCTACGTGTGCCAGCTGACGCCGGAGGAATTCAAGGCAAACCGCGGAGATATCGGCATCCCAGCCGTGTCCCCCTACCGCGACCGGCCCATTGAGGAGAGCCTGGACCTGTTCGCCCGCATGCGGGCAGGGGAGTTCCCCAACGGCGCGATGACGCTGCGGGCCAAGATCGACCTGACCAGCGGCAACTTCAACATGCGCGACCCCGTCATCTACCGCATCAACCACATGAGCCACCACCGGCAGGGCGATAAGTGGTGCATCTACCCCATGTACGACTTCGCCCACCCCATTCAGGACGCGCTGGAGGGCATCACCCACAGCCTGTGCTCCCTGGAGTTTGAGGCCCACCGTCCCCTGTACAACTGGGTCATCGAGCACTGCGAGCTGCCGGCCCGTCCCCGCCAGATCGAGTTCGCCCGTCTGGGCATCGACCACACGGTGATGTCCAAGCGGAAGCTGCGCAAGCTGGTGGAGGAAAACTATGTCTCCGGTTGGGACGATCCCCGTATGCCCACGCTGTGCGGCCTGCGCCGCCGGGGCTATACCGCCGCGTCCATCCGCAATTTCTGCGAGCGCATCGGCGTGGCCAAATCCCCCAACGTCATCGAGTACGGCTTTCTGGAGCACTGCCTCCGCGAGGATCTGAACGCCAACGCCGAGCGCACTATGGCGGTGCTGCATCCGGTGAAGCTGACGGTCACCAATTACCCCGAGGGACAGAGCGAGACCTTCACTGTGGAGAATAACCCCACCGATCCCACCCAGGGCACCCACGACATCACCTTCTCCCGACACCTGTGGATCGAGGAGGACGACTTCATGGAGGTACCGGTGCCCAAGTACAAGCGCCTGACCCCCAACGGCCCCGAGTGCCGCCTGAAGGGCGCGTACCTCGTCACCTGCACCGGCTGCGTCAAGGACGAGAATGGCCGCGTGACGGAGGTGCTGTGTACCTACGACCCCGACTCCCGCGGCGGCGACCCCGCCGACGGCCGCAAGGTCAAGGGCGCTACGCTCCACTGGGTGGACGCGGAGAACTGCATGGACGCCGAGGTGCGCCTGTATGACAACCTGTTCTCCGACGCCACGCCGGACGGCCCCGACAAGGACTTCCTGGACTGCCTGAACCCCGAGAGCCTGACGGTGCTCAGGGGCTGCAAGGTGGAGCCGGAGATGGCCGCCGTGGCCGCCGCCTTCGACAAGAAGGAGGGACGTACCGGCGTCAATGCCCCCACGTTCCAGTTCATGCGGGTGGGCTACTTCTGCCTGGACAATCGGGACAGCACGGCGGAGCACCTGGTGTTCAACCGCAGCGTGTCCCTGAAGGACAGCTTCAAAAAGTAAACGGAAAGAGCGTCTCCGGCGGAGCCGGAGGCGCTCTTTTTTACCCGAACCACCCCTTTTTCCGGTGGGGCGGCGGTGGCGGCTGGCGCTTCTGGAAGGGCTTGTCGATGAGGATGATGTCGTCGCCGAACTTCTGGATGCAGTCCCACGGGACATAGAAATCCTCTCCGCGGCCGAACAGCCCGAAGAACCGGCACGGCCCAAAGACGATGATGCCTTTCACCGTGCCCTCCGGCACCTGTACGTCCAGATCGCCCACACAGCCAAGGCGGCAGCCGTCACAGAGATTGATGACCTCCTTGCGCCGCAGCATGGAAAATTTACACAGCATCGCGCTCACCCCGTGCAAGCCTATGCGCCGCGCCGCCTGTCCCATGCTGTCGTTTCCGAGAACATTCCGCCCCGTGGAATAGCCGCTGCAGCGGCGGGAAATACTGCCACTATCACAGTGGAAGGACGGGCGGACATGCGGGGAAAGGTGGAGATCTGCGGCATCAACACAGCCAAGCTGCCGGTGCTGAAAAACGATGAGATGACGGCTCTCCTGCGCCGCACCAAGGAGGGCGACAGAGCGGCGCGGGAGAAGCTGATCTGCGGGAACCTGCGGCTGGTGCTGTCGGTGATACAGCGGTTCCTGGGCAGGGGCGAGAACGTGGACGATCTCTTTCAGGTGGGGTGCATCGGCCTGATGAAGGCCATCGACAACTTTGACATCAACCAGCCGGTGCGGTTTTCCACCTACGGCGTGCCGATGATCGTGGGGGAGATCCGCCGCTATCTGCGGGACAACAGCGCCGTCCGCGTCAGCCGCAGCATGCGGGACACGGCCTACAAGGTATTGCAGGGGCGGGAAAAGCTGATGGCGGAGACCCAGCGGGAGCCTACCGTGGAGCAGATCGCCAAGTATCTGGACATCCCGCGGGAGGACGTGGTGATGGCCATGGACGCCATCGTGGACCCCGTCAGCCTCTACGAGCCGGTGTACGCGGACGGCGGGGGCGATGCGGTGTGTGTCATGGATCAGGTGCGGGATGACCGGAACACCGACGAGAGCTGGCTGGACCGCATCGCGCTGAAGGAGGCCATCTCGCGGCTGGACCCGCGTGAGCGGAGCATCCTGGCCCTGCGGTTCTGTCAGGGAAAGACCCAGATGGAGGTCAGCGGCGAGATCGGCATCTCTCAGGCCCAGGTATCGCGTCTGGAGAAGGGGGCCATCAGCGCTATCCGGCGGAATATGTGAGCGGACGCAAAAGGCGCGGCAGGGGAGACCCTGCCGCGCCTTTATGCCGTTATTCCGCCGGTTCTGCCGCGACCTCCGGAGCCTCCGGCTCTGCGGGCTCCTCCCACGGGACCATGGTGGCCACACAGCGGTTGATATTCTTGCCCTCATTGAAGAACTTCCGCTCATAGTCGGTCATGACGCCCACGGCGCCGTCCTTATGCAGGTCCGTAGTGACCTCCGACAGCTGAAAGCCGAACTGAGGGATCTCCTCCACTGACCAGGCGAACAGCTTGTCATTGTCTGTCTTGAAGTGGATCTGCCCGCCGTCGGCCAGCACCCTGCGGTACTGCTTGAGAAAATTGCCGTGGGTGAGCCGCCGTTTCTTCTGATTGCTCTTGGGCCACGGGTCACAGAAGTTGATGTACAGCCGGTCCACCTCACCGGAGGCAAACATGTCCGGCAGCAGCGCCGCATCGCCGTCCACGAAGAACACGTTCTTCAGGCCGGCGTCCATGGCCCGCTCCATGGCGACCACCATGGCGTCCGGCACCTTCTCCACGGCGATGAGCAGCACATCCGGCTCTGACAGCGCCGTGTCCACGGTGAAGCGGCCCTTGCCGCAGCCCAGCTCCACCCGCAGTTCCTTCGCATCGGGCATCAACGTCCGCCATTGGCCGCGCATGGTGAAGGGATCGCGGACGAGACAGCTGCTGCACGCCTCCATGCGGGGCAGCAGATTTTTCTTTTTACGCATACGCATGGCACAGAACTCCTCCTGTATATGGTGAATACCGGCGGTCATTCTACCATATCTGCTGCCTGTTTGTAAACCTCTGTTCCACAGGTGACCGGATTTTTGAGGCGTTTCCGACAGTTCACCCTTCAAAATGCGCAAAGAACGGCCGCAACTTTTGTAAGAACTGCTGAAAAAGAAAAAGCACCGTCAGTTGCACTTGATAAAATTCTAACAGTCTACTATAATGCAGTATGTATGGGAGGGTCATGCCCTATGGGCGCGATCCCGCCCGCGACAGCTACCGCCGCCTGCGGGCTGCGGCGCACGAGGATGAAGGAGGAATGGATATGACCCATGTTCTGCTGGAAAAGAAGGAGCATATCGCCGTGGCTACCATTAACCGGCCCAAGGCGCTGAACGCTCTGAATTCCGAGGTATTGTCCGACCTGGATGAGCTGGTGGATATTGTCACCGCCGACCAGGACATTTATGCGCTGATCATCACCGGCAGCGGCGAGAAGGCTTTCGTGGCCGGCGCCGACATCGCCGAGATGAGCACCCTGACCAAGGAGGGCGGCGAGGCCTTCGGCAAGCACGGCAACGACGTGTTCCGCCGCATCGAGACCCTGCCCATCCCCACCATCGCCGCAGTCAACGGCTTTGCACTGGGCGGCGGCTGCGAACTGAGCATGAGCTGCGACATCCGCCTCTGCGCCGATACTGCCGTGTTCGGTCAGCCTGAGACCGGTCTGGGTATCACCCCCGGCTTCGGCGGCACCCAGCGTCTGGCTCGTCTGGTCAGCCCCGGCATGGCAAAGCAGCTGATCTACTCTGCCAAGAACATCAAGGCGGACGAGGCTTACCGCATCGGCCTGGTCAACGCCGTGTATCCGCTGGAGGAGCTGATGCCCGCCGCGGAGAAGCTGGCCCAGACCATCGCCAAGAACGCACCCATCGCGGTGCGCGCCTGCAAGAAGGCCATCAACGACGGCCTGCAGACCGACATCGATCAGGCCGTGGTCATCGAGGAGAAGCTGTTCGGCAGCTGCTTCCAGACCGCCGATCAGATCGAGGGCATGGGAGCCTTCCTGGAGAAGCGCAAGCACGAGCCCTATCAGAACAAGTAACACAGGTTAATTGACAGGCATCTGCCTGATGATTAAGTCATTCATGTAAAAATTTGATTTAGGAGGAACTATCATGAAAGTAGCAGTATTTGGTGCAGGTACGATGGGCAGTGGTATTGCTCAGGTTTTCGCAGCGAAGGGCCACACCGCCCTGATGTATGCTTCCAGCACGGCCAGCGCACAGCGTCATAAGGATAAGCTGGCAGCCTCCCTGAATAAGAAGGTCGCCAAGGGCAGGATGACCCAGGAAGCGGCTGACGATATTATGAGCCGCGTTCTGGTCGAGGAGTTCGACGCCGCCGCCGATGCCGATCTGGTCATCGAGTGCGTCGCCGAGAACATGGCCGTCAAGAAGGAGCTGCTGGCCAAGCTGGACGCTCTGTGCAAGGATGAGACCGTCTTCGCCTCCAACACCTCCTCTCTGTCCATCACCGAGATGGGCCAGGGCCTGAAGCACCACCTCATCGGTATGCACTTCTTTAACCCCGTGCCTGCCATGAAGCTGGTGGAGGTCATTGCCGGCGGCAACACCCCCGCGGAGCTGGTGGATTACATCAAGAACCTGTCCACCGAGATCGGCAAGACCCCCGTGGTGGTCAACGAGGCTCCCGGCTTCGTGGTCAACAAGATCCTGATCCCCTATTGCAACGAAGGCGTTTGCGTTCTGCAGGAAGGCGTTGCCTCTGCGGAAGATATCGATATTGCTATGCAGCTGGGCTGCAACCACCCCATGGGCCCCCTGCATCTGGGTGACCTGATCGGTTGGGACGTGGTCCTGAACATTATGGACGTGCTGTTCAATGAGACTCACGATAGCAAGTATCGCGCAAACGTGCTGATCCGGAAGATGGTTCGTGCGGGCAAATTGGGTATTAAGTCCGGCGAAGGCTTCTTCAACTACAATAAGTAAAAATCAGGAAAAGGAGAAAAGAGTATGGATTTCCATCTGACTAAGGAACAGCTGCTCGTTCGCAAGATGTACCGCGAATTTGCAGAGAACGAAGTAAAGCCCCTGGCCACTGAGATCGATGAGGAAGAGCGCTTCCCCATGGAGACCGTCGAGAAGATGGCGAAGCTGGGCATGATGGGCATTTACTTCCCCAAGCAGTACGGCGGCGCTGGCGCCGATGTGCTGTCCTATGCAATGTGCGTGGAGGAGCTGGCTAAGGTCTGCGGCACCACCGCTGTCATCGTTTCCGCCCACACCTCCCTGTGCGCCGCCCCCATCTTTGAGAACGGCACCGAGGAGCAGAAGATGAAGTATCTGCCTGACCTGTGCTCCGGCAAGAAGATCGGCGCTTTCGGCCTGACCGAGCCCGGTGCCGGTACTGATGCCCAGGGTCAGCAGACCACCGCTGTGCTGGATGAGTCCGGCGAGAACTACATCCTGAATGGCTCCAAGTGCTTCATCACCAACGGCAACGTGGCTGATACCTTCGTCATCATCGCCGTCACCGGCAAGACCACCGACAAGCGCGGCCGCACCATGAAGGAGATCTCCGCTTTCATCGTGGAGAAGAACGACAAGGGCTTCTCTCAGGGCAAGCATGAGAAGAAGATGGGTATCCGCGGCAGCTCTACCTGCGACCTGATCTTCGAGGATTGCGTGATCCCCAAGGATCGTATGCTGGGCAAGAAGGGCGAGGGCTTCAAGATCGCTATGAAGACGCTGGACGGCGGCCGTATCGGCATCGCTTCCCAGGCTCTGGGTATCGGTGAGGGCGCCGTTGAGGAAGCCATCAAGTACACCAAGGAGCGCGTGCAGTTCGGTAAGCGCATCTCCCAGTTCCAGAACACCCAGTTCCAGCTGGCGGATATGCACACCCGTATGCAGGCCGCTCAGTATGTGGTTTACGCTGCTGCTATGAAGAAGCAGAACCACGAGCCGTACTCCATGGATGCCGCCATGGCTAAGCTGTTCGCCGCTGAGGCCGCTTCCGATGTGACCCGCCGCGCCGTGCAGCTGTTCGGTGGTTACGGTTACACCCGTGAGTATCCTGTGGAGCGCATGATGCGCGATGCCAAGATCACTGAGATCTACGAGGGCACTTCCGAGGTCCAGCGCATGGTCATCGCCAGCAATCTGGGCGTTAAGTAATTGAGGAGGTAAAAGGTAAAATGAAAATCATCGTCACTGTGAAGCAGGTTCCCGATACCTCCGGTAAGGTGGCCGTGAACCCCGATGGCACTCTGGACCGTGCGTCCATGCAGACCATCATCAACCCCGATGACATGAACGCCGTTGAGGCGGCTCTGGCTCTGAAGGA
>ENA-UEQN01000039-UEQN01000039.1-human-gut-metagenome-genome-assembly--contig:-NODE-39-length-118766-cov-13.452148_pt1 | contig 118766 bp, 117 predicted proteins | sample MGYA00242940_ERZ507944 | MGnify/ENA primary metagenome ERZ507944 (study PRJEB26167, sample SAMN06115449) | human gut metagenome | host: Homo sapiens | place: China:Fujian | collected 2015-08-20... | reverse complement strand
ATCCGTTTTTGTTTGATTGCCAAACATTGTATTCGTTCCCTTTCCGTAATGGAACCGTGAGCATTATTATGACAGATCTTGTCACAGGTACAACGGAAACGCTTTTAAGAGATGCCGCTGCGGCAACGTCATTGGTTGGATTTGCTAAAGTTGATCAGGACACAGCAGCATTTCTGGTAACAGCCGATTCACAATTGCAAATGGTCCTGCTGTGGAACAGATCCACAGAGAGGCTACTTGAAATTTTTAACACCGCCAATCTATCGTTAGAAAGGCCTCCACAAATTACCGCCATTGCCTCAGATGGAACCTATTTATACTATTTAATGAAAGAAATGGACGGAAGCAATTGGTTGCAGTGCAATTCAATAAACGGGTCGGTTTTGTGGAGGAAGAATCTAGCATTGCCGGAATATGAAGACGCGCAATATACGGCGGACCAACTCTATATTCAAGATCAAACCTTTTTTATAAAGTGGTACAATTGCGGGAGTGCACCCTATTTTACCGTTTTACAAAAGGAAGACACAGAATTTTCGCGGCTACCCATTCCACAGTGCACCCCCTGTTATTTGTTGACCCCACATCCGATTGCCGAGGAATGGCTTCTGTTTAGCACATTTCCCGAGCAGCAGGCATATTTGAAAAAGGATTTTGCTCATCTTGTTTTGTATAACCTAAAAACAGCCACATGGCAATCCGTCCGATTGGATATGGGCACGGAAACAAACTACCGTCTTTTTGCAAACGAAACAGGAAACGTCATTGCTCAGATTTATGCTGAAAACGGGGACAACACAAAGCTTATCCAGTATCCGTGTGCAAATCTGATAAAATGAACCGAGTTGCACATAATGAATGAAGCCTTGCTTGTTTGAAGAGCAAGTGTATACACAATGTCTGAAACGATGCGCTCGAATCCAACTTTAACAAGATGCTCAATAAGTTTTGGATGGCGCCGATATACGCGCAGGTAAGTACTGACCTGCATAGCCTCCTTCGTAGGTTCATAGAACTGCCGGAGTGCGCAATACTGCCACGGTGTTCCCTGCAAGGCTCTTTTCAGTGATGGCAGGTAAACCGCCCCAGTATCATCAGCTTCATAACTGCTTGTATAGGGAGAAAATCTCGGTCGGTTTCCTCTACGCCAGTGCGTTGCGCTATCGTAACTGCTGTCATAATAGTACGCATCTGTGGCGGTGCCTTCTTGCCCTACGGCGCGGATGAACAGCCTTGCGTTCTCATAGATTTCTTTCACAGGTGTGTTGGTTTTTGACTTATACGCCCAGCGCGCTTTGAAGATCCGTATCAGCAATTCTTCATCGCTGATTTTTTGAATAACCTGGCAGGTTTCCCTGTCCTCATGGTAGGCGGCTCTTCTCCCCTGCGCTTTGGCGATTGCCTTTTGTTTGCATTGCGGGCAGACAAAGATTTTTCCGGTTTTCGGCTTTTTTATCACAGAAAACTTCTCGCAATAGGTACAAAAGACCTGCGTTTCCGGCTGGTTTCTGTCATACGAATAAAACAGATAGTGCGGCATGACATTTCGGTCAATCCAGCGTGCCAGATTTGACGGCGCAGCTGGGATCTTTTTCATTTTCTCGACTATGCCCATATCACGTTTGCAGCGGCGCTTTTTTGCCTGCTTGTTGCGAATACCATACTGATAGACCTGCAACGCCTCCAATATTGTGATGCCACTTGCACTTTGATGGATAAAGTCCGAAATCGTAACTCCATCCGTCCCTTTATAGAAAACGCAGGATTCCCTAAATTTATAGAAACTTTCATCCACAAGATTTTCCAGCATTGAATCCCGCCACTTGACGTTTCCCTCGGCATCACGCTCCAGCGTGACAAAGTCATCCTTGCCCTGAAACACGACCCATTTTGGCATGCGGTCATTTGCTTTCAGGCGTTCGCATTCATAGAAGTAAACCGCCAGCACCCTATGCCCGCCGAGCAGCTTGACGGCGGCGGTGACAAGGTATTTCACCCGATCCGTGTACAGCACCCCGGCATTCAGGCTGATGTTCAGCGGAGCATTGGCCGCGTGGCGGCAGGCTCGTTTGTCCAGTTTCATCCTGCCGCCTCCTCTGTGCCAAAGTCACCAAAGGTGAGTTGTTCTTCATCTGCGGGTTTCGGGGCTGGCTTAGGCTCTGTCTTTTTGGACTTTTCCTTTTTTCCTGCCTTGGGCGTTTTCCCATTGTAGGTCTTGGGGACAAACTTTTCTTCGGATTCTGCGTCCTCCTTGGCATCGGCATCGCGGAAATACTCCCGCGCCCACTGGTAGCAGAGTTCGTCCGGCACGTCGCCGCCGAAGCCGCCCACAGGCTTTTCATCGTTGTCCTTCATTTCCTGTTCCAGATACTCCCGCGCCTTGCGGTTGATGTAGTGGAAGCAGTTTACCATCTTTTTCTTGGGATTCATCACAAGACGGGCAAAGTCGGGGTCAGCCAGACATTCGGTCTGCACGTCCTCCATGACGCATAGCTTCATATTGCGGCGGGTCAGGCGCTCAGTGTCCTGCGAGACACGGTTCATGGATGCCTGCATCACATCGTCATCCGACATAGCTGCAAGGCGGTCCAGCTCCTGCTGTTCCCGCAGTTTCTTCTGCGCCTGTTTGGTTTCCCATTCGGCTTTGCGCTTGGCTTCGGCGGCATCGAATTCGGCCTTTTTGCGGGCTTCTTCCGCGTCCTCCGCTTGCGGGTCGGCTTTTGGGGGTTCAACCGGCTCAAATTCTTCGCTGAAAGAATCTACAGTTTCACTGTCCGAGGATACCTCAAAAGCATCGTCCTCGGCATCGCGGTTCATCATATCGATTTCAGATAATATACCCATTGTCCTATCCTTTCTAAAAAAGGCAGAGAGCCACCCAACGGTAGCTCTCTGCCATAACTTTGCGCGGCATCAAGCCGCTTTTTCTTTTTCTTCTTCTTGCCGCAAAGCAAGCTGCCAGTCATCTATTCCCTTGTAGGCAGTATTCCAGACAAGGCTTGTGCTTTGCAGCCCGGCTGCATGGGCAATCTGCTGTACCTTTTCGGCAGCTTCTGCCACATACTCATTCTCTAATTTGTCCATGTCGTAGGCTTCCACGACCAGCTTGGTGCCATTCTGTGCCATACAACGCAGCGCGGATTCCAAGCCGTTCAAGCTGTTTACCCCAGCCACAGCGACAAACGAGCGTCCTGTCAGGCAGTGGGCAATATCGGCTTTGAGCAGCCCTTCCGTCACATATACGGTCTTGGCAAACGGCTCGCCCACAAAATGCAGCGGGCTGCCGGAGGTCACGCCGTGCGGCTTGCCTACGGACGACAGCCAGATATACTTAGCACCGCTTTTGCCCGGCGGGTCATCCCTGCGGTGCAGCGGCGTGTCCAGCCGTATCTGCATACCGCAAATAAGACCGTCCATACCAACAGCCGGTACCAGAATGCCCGCCGTGCGGCTGCCAAAGTTGATCGTCCACCGTCCGGCATCGTCTTGATAAAAGCCCGGCACACCCTGCAAGGTGCAGCCCTGCCGCCGCAGACGTTCGGCATAACTGCGGCACAAAAACGCGGGCGGGGTCGATTTGAACCCGAACCTTGCGATTTGTTCCTCGGTCAGCCCGCGCCGCGGCGACAGCAGATGCGCCTTGTGCGTGGGTGTCAGCGGCAGCATGGAGAGCAGCAGCGAGTAGGTCTGATGGATCTCCTGCGGGGTGGCACGGATGTTTTGTTCCGGCTTTACCCCGATGCAGTCATTTACCCTTGGCCGGGGCGTATACCGCCCCAGTGCTTCGCAAATCTCGCGGTAGGCATCGGCATTGCCGGTGCAGTTATAGCGGGCATACAGTGCCAGCATACCGCCCGCCGCGCCGCAGCGGTTGCAGCGCCAGACATTTTTGTCCGTGTTGACATTGAGCCGCCCGCGCAGATCCCCGCAAAAGGGGCAGTTCAGGTACAGGCTCGACGGCAGACGGCGGCGGACGGTAAGCCCCAGCAGTTCTACCACATCGGCAATGCCAAACGGGAACGTATCGGAAGATGAGGTCATACGAAACGGCCTCCTTCCCGGTTATCCCGCCTGTTTCTCCTGCAAGCTGTCCCATATAATGGCGGCCGCCGCGCGGAGAATGTTGTTTTCTCCCTGATAGCCTTTCACATACCAGCGCAGGCTGGCAGGGCGGCGGTCAGCCACCTGTGCCAACGTCCAGCCCTTGCAGGTGCCGCAGTCTACGATGACGTTTTGCGCCTGCTCGTAGGTCATCTGGCGGCGGATTTTCTCCACCGGACTGCTTTGGGTATATGCAGCGGCGGGCGGTTCCTGTTCCAGCACAATGACATTCTGCGTCGGTTCTATCGGGGTCTGCGCGGGCTGCACGGATTCCGGCACAACCGTCTTAGGTTTTTCTACGACTTCTGCCGTTACCTGTTCGGGAACAGGCATATCGTCCGCCATGATGGCATCCAACGGGTCCGCCTTGGCAGACTCCTGCGGGGTAGCTTTCACGGGCTCCGGCTGCTTCTGCACAGGCTCTGCGACTTCCGCTTTCGTCTGTACCAGCTTGGAAATCTCTGGTTTTGCGCCCACCGGCACCTCGCTGCCGTACTCCTCGGATTCACTGCCCACATCGGCAAACTGGATGCCAAAGCCCGCATTGGAGAGTGCCGTGTCCAGCGCTTCCTCCTGCGCAGCCTCCACATACAGCCCACCGGGCGTTGTGTCCAGCGTGCAGTTGGCAACATAGCTGCTCAACGGCTCGGCATCCTCGCGGTCACGGTAGACCTTGGCTTCAAAAATGGCCATTTTCTCGGTGATGCGCAGGGCGTTGAGCTTCAGTCGCCCCGTGGGGCAGGCCAGCCGGAACCACAGCTTTTTGTACCGTAAGTCAAGGCGCATCACGTCCTCCCCGGTCTTGCGGGAAGTTGTGCGACGCAGGAATTTCAGCGGGTCAAAGCCTGACACATGATTTAGCGCGGCCACAGTGGCGTTAGTGGTGTACAGCATAGATTCTTGATTCCCTTTCATGGGTGATTTCTCCCTTCAATTTTGTATTCAGCCGGCCTGTTGCAGCTCCGGCAGTGCGTTTCGTTCGGTGTGGTACGCCTTACAGTACAGGCGGATGCGCTCGCCCAACATGGTATTGCGCTTGCTGATATCGGCGCGGTGAACCGCCATAAACAGGATTGGCTTATGTCCCACAAGGATGACTTTTTTCTTGGCGCGGGTTACGGCTGTATACAACAAATTGCGATACAGCATGATTGTGTGTGCCTTGACGATGGGGATAATGACCGTTTCAAACTCTGACCCCATCGCTTTATGAATCGTAGTAGCGTAGGCAAGGTCAACATGCGCCAGTTGTTCCGGCGTGTAAGTCAACTTGCGGTCGCCGCCAAAATCCATCTGCACAAGCCGTTCGCCTTTGCTGTTCGTGGTAATCCCGGTAATAAAACCGAGGTCACCGTTGGACACTTTCTCGGTGTTCTTTGTCTGCATAACACGGTCATGGACACGGAAGATACGGCTGCCAATCTTCACTTCTTCCTCGGCCGAACGGAACGGATTGACTCGCTCCCGGATGGCGCGGTTGAGTTGCTCGGACGCTGCCTCGCCTTTCTCGCGGAACGGCGAAAGGATCTGCACATTCTCGATGCCGCGCTCGGCAGCTTCTTTGCAGTAAATATCTTGGATGCGCCGCGCCGTTTCGATTTGCGTCGGGCTGTCCACGAACACAAAGTCGTTGCCGTAGTACAGCTTGGTGCTGCCCTCATTGATGAACTTCGCATTGTAGGCAATCAAGCCGTCTTTCGACTGGCGGAAGATCCAATCCAGCACTGTGACAGGCACCATTCCGCTGTGGATCAGCTCATAGAACACGTTGCCGGCGCCTACGCTGGGCAGCTGGTTCGGGTCGCCCACAAGAACGACCCGTGTGTGCTGAACGATACGCTTGAAAAACTGCTGTGCCAGCCACATATCCACCATAGAAAACTCGTCCACAATGACGAGGTCGGCATCCACAAAGCGAACGCGCTCGCCATCGCCCACTTCTTCCCCGGTGCCAAGCCCCAGTGCGCTGTGCAGCGTGCGGGCTTCGTCCACGCCGGTGCTTTCCGCCATGCGGCGGCTGGCACGACCCGTAGGAGCCATGAGGGCGAACTTCCCTTTCGGGTGCAGGTTCTTGAACACCTCGATGATGGCCTTTAACACGGTGGTCTTGCCGGTGCCGGGTGAGCCGGTGATAATCGTCAGCCCATGCCGAAATGCCGTGCGCACCGCCTGCTCCTGTTTTTGGGAAAGCGTAATGCCCAGGCTTTCGCGCACCGATTCCAGCGCAGACTCGATATTCTCGGCTACGCTGATGTTGGCAAGCCGCTCGGCAATCATGCGGGCGGTGTCGTCCTCCTGCCCGAACACGCGCGGGCTGTACAGGTACTGCTTGTAGGCAACCACTGCGCCGTGCAGAATCATCTTCTGCAAGGTTTCCTGCACTTCCTCGGTGCGGACGCGCTGTTCCGGGATGGGAATGGGCGCATTGAGCAGGAGCAGCGTTTCCTTTACTAAATCTTCCGATGGCAAGAATAGGTGCCCTGATTTGCTGCGGGCATCCTCCAGCGTGTAGAGCACTGCGCCTTTGATACGCTCGGTGCTGTGCAGACGATTGTCCGTCTTGCGGACGATGCCATCCACACGCTTGAAGCCGAAGCCGGAAATCTGGCATAAATCATACGGGCATTTTTTGAGGATATCTACACATGCCGGGCCGAAGTGCTGATAGATTTTCAGTGCTGTGGCGGGCGTGATCTTGAACGGCCCCAAAAGGCTCATAAGGTTGCGCAGAACGCGGCTCTCGGCGTAGGATTCCTCAATGTCCTTGAGTTTTCCCTCGGTGATGCCGCGGATTTGCAGCAGCTTTTCCGGCTCGTTGTCAAGGATATTCAGGGTGTCCGGTCCGAACGTGGCAACAATGTCCTCTGCCGTCTTGGGACCGATGCCCTTGATAAGCCCGGAACCCAAGTATGCCAGCAGACCGTCCGCTGTCTGCGGAACGATTTCCTGCCACTGCTCGACTTGCAGCTGATAGCCGTACTTGCTCTCGACCCACTCGCCGTCCAGTTCCAGCTCCACCGCCTTGGTGCGGGGCAGTTCGTACCCCACCGCCGTAAAGCGCAGCATACGGTCGCCGTAATAGCGGCCGTTGCAAGCCTGTAGCGGAATGCGCGGATCATTGGTTTTGACAACGATGATGGAGAATTTGTTTGCTTCGTTGTAAAAAATCGTAGATTCGTAGGTGACACGGCAGCCGGTAATGCCGCTGTGTTCCTGTTCACTGTCGTGCATAGGCACGCTCCCTTCTCTGTCAGGCGGCTTCGTCCGCCGCTTTTGCCTTGATGCAGAACCGCCGCGATTCCGACACCGTGACGTACTCGTCATAAATATCCGGGTGCAGCAGCTTCAGCTTTTGGAGGTTGTCTTTCGTGATGCCTGTCCGGCTGACGGGGTTGTAGCTGATTGTGTACTGTGTACCGCCGTACTCCCCCATCGCCATGCAGCTGCCGTCCAGTTTGGCAACCATCTGACCTTTCAGCCGCTGCATTTCTGTGTCCAGCGTCCTAACTCTCGTTTCCACCTGCTACTTTTGCTCCTGTAAGCGGAGATACCGTAGCATGGTGGCAGACAGGTCGCTGTCCAGTTCAATTGCCGGAATTGTTTTGTCAGCAGCACCCAAACGGCGGCGCAGGCTTTCGAGGATCAGGCTGCCGTCCTCGGTGTAGGGTGGCGGGATGCGGGTCAGGATGTGATCGTGCCAGAACTCTCGTTCCAGATAGACCATCTCCTGCTCGTATTCTCGGTCGCGGTACAGGTGGCGGATAATGACTTCGTCCTCATTGTTGCCATACAGACAGCAATAGAAGATTTCGTCAATATCCATAACGGCCATGTAGTGCCGCCCTTGTGTTTCGTAGTAGACGGGAACACATTCCTCGCCGTCCTTCCACCAGTGGTCTTTTGCGTTGTAGTTGGTCGTTTTGATTTCCAGAATCGCAATTTTTCCGTTTGGCCGGCGGACAAAGTAGTCTACATCTGCCAGCATGAAGGGATACTGCGGGTGTTGGAACATTTTCTTGATCTGGAAAACCTCCAACCCGGTTTTCTTGGCGAAAATCCGGGCGACCAGCGGTTCCAGCAGATGCCCCATTTCCAGCGCTACCCAGTTGCCTGCATCATCGGCAGCCGAAGCAATGTTCAGCTTGTCGTCGTATAGGTCGCGGGCAGTGCGAAACGGAGAAATGCCGAGGATCGCGGCAACATCGCTGCCGCCTATCCCCCGCCTGCGGTATGCCAGCCATTCCTGCTCGGTGAGGTTTTCGGTGCTGACCAGAACCTTGGGTTCCCGCCGTGGGGTATCCGGCATCCTCAGCCCCTCCTCTCGCGCTGGCGATAGGGGCGTTTGGGCCGGGTGCGCACATGGTACAGCCGATACTGCAAATTGCGCGGGATGGGTCTTGCCTTGCGCGGGCGCGTGATGCGCCGCGCGATGGCCTTGGGTCTTGCCTGTTCGTTCATTTGGTGTTCCACCTTTCCTATATAGAATGTATTTCTCAAAGCCGATTGGCCTTGAAACAAAATAAAAAAAGCGAGAATGACCGCAGGCAATGCCTGATGTTCACGGCAAACCGTGAACCACGATCCTTCTCGCTATGGTTGGGTGTTTTCCACCCCGTATAAAAAGAAAAGTGCCGGCAGCGCCCACCCAAAACAGGCAGGACAAGGCTGCTGGCACGAATTACAAACTAAAACCACGTGTGCGCAAGGCACAAAAATCATTTACAGATGGAGTATAGCACAAGAATGTCCGCCCTGTCAAGATGGTGAGATTTTGCATGATAAAAGCATAGTGTCCACATTACATCCGCGCAGCTTTTGTATATACCATCGTTGTTTTTCCTATTAAAATTAGAATACAGCAAGATTTATTTCTTAAATCGATGCTGTCACGCGCGCGAAGAAAAGCTGACACCACAAAGGCAATAGGAGACATTTATTATGCGAGATTCCGAAAGTGTACCCATTCATCTGAAGCTGACGCTTTCCATTAAGGAAGCATCTGAATACAGCAATATCGGCATCAACAAAATCGATGCCATGCTCAAACAACCCAACTGTCCTTTCGTGTTGTATGTAGGGTCAAAGAAATTGGTCAAACGCAAAGAATTTGAAGCCTACATCAGCAGCAAGCTGATTATTTAAGAGAGGTAATGCCGTTGAAAATAGGGATTTCATGTGCTATAATTTCAGTATCGCGTTGGATTCCCGCTTTGGAAAGGAGTCCACTATGGGTAAAAGCCTAAAGCGAAAAGAATGCGGAAAAGGCATACGCCAAAGAAAGGACGGGTTATATTCCGCAAGATACTATACCAAAGACGGGGAGCGGCGAGAAAAATATTTCAAGTCGCTGCCTGAAGCCAAGAATTGGCTTGCCGATACGAAATACGAATTGCGTCATCACGTCATTACCTGCAACTCTGACATGTCCGTAGACAACTGGTTTGACTACTGGATCACGAACATCATCTGTAACCTTTCCCCGAACTGCATCCGCAACTATACGGAACGCTATAAGAGAAATGTTCAGCCACTGATTGGAACCATGTGCATGGGCGACGTAAAGCCGATGCACTGCCAGATTATTCTGAACCGCATGGAAAGTACTTACGCCGGTTCTACAATCCGTCAGACTTACATTGCTATGGGTACCATGTTCAAATCTGCTGTGATGAACGATATTATCGTCAAACATCCGATGAATGGCGTGCGCTATAACAAGCCGGTCCGTGCAGTGGACGATATTCGCTACCTTTCCGTTGAGGAACAGAAGCGCTTCCTTGCCGTAGCCAAGGATTCTCACAACTACCGGCAATATGCACTGCTGCTGGAAACCGGGCTGCGCACGGGTGAACTGATTGGTTTGACTTGGGATGCCATCAACTGGAAGAAGCGTACTCTTACCGTCAATAAAAGTTTGGAGTACCGCCACCACTTCAAGTACTGGCGTGCCGGGCCTCCCAAAACGGTGAAAAGCTACCGCACTATCCCCTTGACCGATACCGCATATCGTATTTTGAAGAACTGCTATGATGAGCGCTTGACCCGTAAAGAGTCGCCCACGTTGCAGCAGATTCTGGAATACACAGATCGCCGTACCGGAAGGCAGATGTACTTCTGCATGCACGATTTGGTCTTTGTAAACTATCGAACCGGTGAGCCGATTAAGAACAGTTCCTATGACACCCACCTCTATAAGCTGTGCGAAAAAGCCGGCATTGCTCCCTTTGGGATGCATGCGCTGCGCCATACGTATGCTACCCGCGCGATTGAGCGCGGCATGCAGCCCAAGGTCTTGCAGCAGCTGCTGGGGCACGCCAGTATCAAGACGACGATGGACAAATACGTCCATGTTTCTGATGATTCAATGCAGAACGCCGTGCGTCTTTTTGAGGCAGCTAATAGTGAGAAAAAGGGGTAAACCTCGAAAATGGGGGTAAAATGGGGGTAAAACCCCAAATCCGGCAACAAAAAACAACGATAATAAAGGAGATATGGAGAAATATGAAATTAGGTATCGTGGGTCTGCCCAATGTGGGCAAATCGACTTTGTTCAATGCGCTGACCAGCACACAGAATGCGCAGGCAGCCAACTACCCCTTCTGCACCATTGAGCCGAACTCCGGCATTGTGCCGGTGCCTGATGCACGGCTGGACAAGCTGGCCGAGATTTGGCAGACCGACAAGAAAACCCCTGCCATTGTTGAATTTGTCGATATTGCAGGCCTTGTCAAGGGCGCCAGTCAGGGCGCGGGCCTCGGCAACAAGTTTCTGGGGCATATCCGCGAGTGCGATGCCATCGTCCATGTGGTGCGCTGCTTTGACGATGACAACATCATCCATGTTGTGGAGGATGTCAACAAGCCCGAGAGCGTTGACCCCATCCGCGACATTGACGCCATTGATCTGGAGCTGATTCTGGCCGATCTGGAGGTCGTCAGCAACCGCCTTGGCCGCCAGCAGAAGGCCGCCAAAACCGGCAACAAGGCTGCCGCGGCGGAGGCCGGCTGGCTGGCGGAGCTGGCCTCTTGGCTTGAGGGCGGCAAGCCGGCGCGCTCCTTCGACTTTGACGAGGGTGACGATGCACAGAAGGCCGTCCGCAAGGAGCTGGGCCTGCTCTCCGCCAAGCCTGTGATCTACGCCTGCAATGTAGGCGAGGACGATCTGCTCGGCGGGCTGGACGAGAATCCCTACTTCCCGCTGGTGGCCGCCCGCGCCAAGGAGGAAAATGCGCAGGCCATCCCCATCTGCGCCAAGACTGAGGAGGACATTGCCGGCTCCACGCAGGAGGAAAAAATCGCATTCCTGCAGGAAATGGGCATTGAATCCACCGGTCTGGACAAGCTCATCAAGGCCAGCTATGAGCTGCTGGGTCTTATCAGCTTTTTGACTGACGGCAAAAAGGAGTGCCGTGCTTGGACCATCAAGCGCGGCACCAAGGCCCCGCAGGCCGCCGGCAAGATTCACAGCGATTTTGAGCGCGGCTTCATCCGCGCACAGGTCATTGCCTACAAGGATCTTGAGGACGCCGATTTCAACTATGCCGCCGTCAAGTCCAAGGGCCTGCAGCGCACCGAAGGCAAGGAATATGTTGTGAATGACGGCGATGTCATCGAGTTCCTGTTCAATGTATAATTGCCCGAACAACGCCGTTTTTTAGGAGAATTCAAGATGATTATTGGCATTATGGGCGCTATGCCCGATGAAGTGGACCAGCTGTGTGCCCGGCTGGAAAATGTAACCAAGGAGCAGTACGCCGGGGTGGAATACCACCGCGGCACCCTGCACGGCAAGCAGGTAATTGTCTGCTGTGCGGGCATGGGCAAGGCCAACGCCGCCTCCACCGTGCAGGTGCTTTGCACAAAATACTGCATTGACAGGCTGATTTTCAGCGGCATTGCCGGCAACATGACCAGCAAGATCGGCATTGGCGATGTCTGCATCGGCGAGACGGTCGTTTACCATGATGCAGAGCTGAGCATGATCGCCCAAAGCGCACCGTTCCAGACCGAATACCACGGGGACCCCGCTCTTGTGCAGACCGCGCTGGACGCCTGCGCGGCCTGCGGCGTGAAGGCCATTGCGGGCAAGATTGCCACCGGCGACACCTTTGTGGGCGATGCCGAGACGAAAAAAGCCATCGAGGAAAAGTGCCATCCCGACTGTGTCGAGATGGAGGGCGCTGCGGTCAGCCAGATCGCCGGGCGCAACAATGTCCCCTGCGTCATCCTGCGCGCCATGAGCGACAACGCGGACGAGAGCGGCTATGAGGTTCTGGTCGTCAAGCAGTTCAGCATTGCGGAGTACATCAAGACCGCGACCGAGATCGTCGCGCGGATGATCGAGAGTCTGTAAATTCTTATAAAAAAGCACCTGCCTGTGTGGAATAGGCAGGTGCTTTTTTGTTGTAGGGGGCGGCGTCCTCGACGCCCCGCGGGCGCATGTTGGTGCGCATCCGCCATGGCAATCCATTTGCGGACAATAAGGGCAAGCTTGCCCCTCATCAGTCCGCTCCGCGGACAGCTTCCCCCAAGGGGGGAAACCTTTCTCAAAAATACGCCTTGATCTGGAACTTATCCTCCGCTGCTTTTTCCTCCACCTTCAGATGCTCGTGGTTAAAGTCAAACTTTACGCTCTTGCAGTCATCGGTGTTGCGGGTCAGGCGCAGCAGCTGCTCGACCCGCTTCTGCTCCTCCTTCGTATAGAAAAGGTAGCTTGCGCCCTGCTTGCGGGCACGGCCGGTGCGGCCGATACGGTGGGTGTAATGCTCGTTTTCCTCCGGCACATCGTAGTTGATGACCGCGTCCACATCGGAGACATCAATACCGCGGGCTGCGACATCGGTGGCCACCAGCACATCGATCTCACCGGCCTTGAACCGGGTCATGATCCGGTTGCGCTCCGCCTGCGACAGATCGCCGTGAAGGCAGTCCACATTAAAGTTCAGGCGCGCCAGCTGGTTGGCCAGCATACCGGTATTATACTTGGTGTTGCAGAAGATCATGACCCGCTTGTAGCCCTCGGAGATGATGATCTGCGCGGCATCCGCCAGCTTGTCGCGGCCGGTGGTCAGCAGCTTGTACTGGGCGATCTTCGGGCTGGAATCCTCAACGGGGCGGACGCTGACCTCGGCGGCATTGTGCTGGTACAGCCAGCCGATATCCAGTACCTCGCGGCTGATCGTGGCCGAGAACATCGACAGGCTCTCGCGGTGCTTCATCAGGTCGATGATGTACTTCACATCCTTGTAGAAGCCCATGTTCAGCATCTCATCGGCCTCGTCCAGCACCACGGTCCGGACCTGTGACACATCAATGGCGTGGTGGCGGTAATGGTCCATCAGGCGGCCCGGCGTGGCCACAACGATCTGGCAGCCCTGCTTGAGCTGGCGCTGCTGCTTATCCATGCCTGCGCCGCCGTAGACGCAGACGATTTTGATTTCCGGCAGGAACTGCGCCAGATTTTGCAGATCCTGCGCGATCTGCTGGGCCAGCTCACGCGTGGGGCTGAGCACAACTGCCTGCGGCTTGAGGCTGGCAGGGTCAACCTTGGACAGAATCGGAATGCCGAACGCCACCGTTTTGCCGGTGCCTGTGGGCGCCTTGGCGATCATATCATGCCCGCCCAGCATCAGCGGGATGGCCTTCTCCTGAATTTCGGTCATATCGGTAAAGCCCATCGCCTGCGTAGCACGGATGATCTCGGGCGAAACATTGGTAAGCTCGGTAAACTGCATGGTCATACTGCCTTTCGGTTTTTTACTATTATAACAACATTTTGCGCTGCCTGCAACCCACAAAAAAAGCTTCCCCTGCGGGGGAAGCTGCCACCGAAGGTGACTGATGAGGGGCGGGCCTGCCGTAGCCGTCCATTTTCAGGTTGCCATGACACACTTGCCCCTCATCCGGCGCTTCGCGCCACCTTTCCCCGCAGGGAAAGGGCTATTCTCACTTGTTCTTACTCTTCCGGCGGGCCGCCTTGCCGGAGGTTTTCTTCTCGGTCTGGGTGCGGGTCGTGCGCCGGGGTTCCTCCTTGGGCTTGGGGGCGGGCGTTTCCTTATCGAGCAGCCGCTCGGGCACAGGATCGAGTCTCCAAAGCTGGTTCTCACCGAATACATCCTGCCAGATCTGGGCCTGCGTGCCGTTGTCAACGCGCATCCCCACGAGGTCGATGACCTTGTCCGCGAGCACATTGCGCAGCTTGACCCTGCCGCCGCCCGCGTCAACGATCTGCCAGCGCTGACCGGCACCGGCCGTGCGGCTCCACTGGTGTACCCATGTGCCGTTGCTGACGCCGGACATAGCCAGATCCATGACTTTGCCGGTAAAGCGGTTTTTGATGCGGTACTCGCCCTCGGCCGATTCCTCAAAGCACCACTGCTGCCAAGGCTGGCCCTCATAGCTCCACAGACGGACCGAGGCACCGTTCTCGGTGTTGAAATCGGCCACTTCCAGCACGCGGCCGTTGGCTGCTGCAATCGTATAGTAGGCATCCGGGCGGATGACGGTTTGGGCAGATTTCCTCATGGTAGATCCTCCTTTTAGACAGAATCACATACAGTGTCTGTCCGTTTTTTCCATTATAGCACAACTGCCGCGCGCTGTTTCACCAAAATTTCACAGCCGAGTTTGGCCATTCTGCCAAGGTTTTCGGCATAGCGCCGCTTTTATGGGTCTTTTTGTCCGTCCGGCACTTGCATTTTTTGTACATATATATTATTATATAGTATACGTTTGTGTACAGTCGCAGTCCGGCTGTACGGAGGGAGAGTTCAGCTATGAGAATCGCAATAATTGCCCACGATTCCCGCAAGGAGTTGATGGCGCAGTTCTGCACAGCCTATCTGCGCATTTTGTCGGAGAACGAACTGGTTGCCACCGGTGTGACCGGCAAGATCGTCCACGATGCCACCGGGCTGCCGGTGCGCTGCCTGTATCCGGGCAGGCGCGGCGGTTCCGAGCAGATTGCTGCTATGATCGGCTGCGGTGAGATCGACATGCTGCTCTTTTTCCGCGATCCGGTCAGCGCCAAGCCCGGCGAGCCGAATGATGTGATGCTGCTGCGCCTGTGTGACATGCACACGATCCCCGTTGCCACCAACATTGCCACAGCCGAGGTGCTGATCCACGGCCTTGAGCGCGGTGACCTTGCATGGATCGAGCTGCAGCGCGGACGGAAGTGACCCATAACAAAACCAACAGCCCCGACCAAGCCGGCCGGGGCTGTTTTTATTGTCCGTCTTACTGGTATACGATGGCGCTCTTGACCTTGTTGGCGGCGTCTGCACCGGCCAGCATACGGGCCAGCGCCAGCGCAAAGGGGATGGCTGCCCCCAGCGCCTCTCCGGTGACAATGTTCTCGTCAATCGTGATAGGCAGACCTGTGTAGCTGGCCCCGGCGGCGGTCAGGTCAGCGTCCATGCCGGGGTAGACCGTTGCCTTTTTGCCGTTCAGCACGCCGAAGGCCGCCAGTGCCGTAGGCGCTGCGCAGATAGCCGCCACCAGCTTGCCGCCCGCAGCAAAGTCCTGACAGACCTTTTTGACCGTGGCATCGGCCTTGAGGTTCGGCACACCGGGGATACCGCCGGGCAGGATGCAGGCGTCAAAGGCCGTGTAGTCCAGCTCCTCCGCCAGCGCGTCCGCCACAATGTTGACCTGACGGGCGCTCTTGACAATTTTCTCCCCGCCGACAGCGGCAATCGTCACCTCCACACCGGCGCGGCGCAGAATATCCACGCAGAGCAGGCCCTCGCACTCCTCCAAGCCGGGGGCAAAAAAGATAACAGCTTTAGACATAGCAAACATCTCCTTATTCAGTCAAACGGATGGAATCCCTTCGTAATATTGCGCACACCCGGCAGCGGGCTTTTCAGGCCGCGCAGGGTCTGCACCAGCCCTACCAGAGAGAGCGCGTCCACCAGCAGCGTCAGGGTCAGGCCCATCTCGCTGCCGTGCGGCAGAAACCCAACACAGGCGCAGACCGTTGCCAGTGCCAGCAGCACAAGGCCCTGATTCAGATGAAATTTCACGAAATCATCGTGCCTCCATTTGCTGCAGGCGGGAATCAGGATCAGCACATTCAGGTAGCAGAGCGCTCCCATCAGCTTCGCGGTGCGGGGCGGCTGCACAGGGCAATCCGCCGGGGCACGCCTTTCTGCGGGCTGCGCAGCGGGTGCTGGGTGTTTTTTCTTTTTCTTGCTGGCCACAATGAACCTCCGTCCCGGCAGTATGTAGGGCAGCGGGCCGCCGGACTCCCCTGCCGCATTTTATTTAATTGTACCGCATTCGGCTTGCTTTTTCAATAAATCTGTGCAATTCGGCGCATTTTAGGGAAAGCGGTTGTATTCCCCCACGCAAAATGCTAAAATTTCATTATTATCGGAAAGAGGAGAGTACAAATGGAAGAGCTTCGTTCGTTTTTCAAGCGCAAGGATGTCATCATCTCGGCGCATCGCTACGGCATTGGCGCGATGGGCGCCATGGCACAGGGCCTGTTTGCCAGCCTGCTCATCGGCACGATCATCAAGACCTTGGGCCAGCAGACCGGGCTTGCTTTTCTTGTCACAGCGGGCGGGTATGCCGCTGCCGTGGCAGGCCCGGCCATGGCTGCCTCCATCGGCTATGCGCTCCATGCACCGCAGCTTGTGCTGTTCAGCCTGATTGCCGTGGGCGGTGCCGCCAATGAACTGGGCGGTGCAGGCGGCCCGCTGGCCGTTTACCTTATCGCAATCGTTGCGGCTGAGGTCGGCAAGCTGGTAAGCAAGGAGACCAAGGTCGATATTCTGGTCACCCCGGCGGTCACGATTCTGGTTGGCGTAGGGCTCAGCGCGCTGTGCGCCCCGGCCATCGGCGCAGCGGCGTCCGCCGTGGGCAGCCTGATCATGTGGGCTACCGAGCTGCAGCCCCTGCTGATGGGCATTCTCGTTTCTGTCCTCGTCGGCATGGCACTGACGCTGCCCATCTCGAGCGCGGCCATCTGCGCAGCGCTGGGGCTGACCGGGCTGGCCGGCGGCGCCGCCGTGGCGGGCTGCTGCGCCCAGATGGTCGGCTTTGCCGTTATGAGCTACAGGGAGAACGGCATCGGCGGGCTGGTCAGTCAGGGGCTTGGCACCAGCATGCTGCAGATGCCCAACATCCTGCGCAATCCCCGCACATGGATTCCGCCGACGCTGGCAGCCGCCATCACCGGGCCTGTCGCCACCTGCCTGTTCCATCTTGAGATGAACGGCCCCGCCGTGTCAAGCGGCATGGGCACCTGCGGTCTGGTCGGCCAGATCGGCGTCTATACCGGCTGGGTCGAGAGCGGCCGGGCCATCACGGCCTTTGACTGGGCCGGGCTGGCGCTCGTCTGCTTTATCCTGCCCGCCGTGCTGAGCACGATCTTCTGCGAGCTCCTGCGCAAAAAAGGCTGGATCAAGGAAGGGGATCTGAAATTGTAAGTAAAAAGGCTTCCCCCGCGGGGGAAGCTGTCACCAAAGGTGACTGATGAGGGGCGGCTTTTCCGCGATTGCCCGTGAACGGGCTGCAGCGGGAAGGCCGCCCCTCATCCGGCCTACGGCCACCTTCAGTCTCCGCGCCAAGAGCCGCCTTCGGCGGTTGCGCTCCGACACGCGCCTGCGGGCGCAGCCCCAAGGGGGAAGGCTTTTTCTTTTTTACACAAACCCTCTCCATGTCTGCTCGGCCTCGCTTTGGAAGTGGCCCAGCTCATGGCAGAGCTGCATGGCCCCGGGGCTGGCGGTGGGGTAATCCTTCTCGGCGCGCTTGCAGTCCAGCACGCCCTGCCCGCTGCCCTCGGCCAGCATTGTGGCCAGATTGCGGGTGGATTTGTCCAGCATCGTCCGGGTGCGGATTCCCATGCTGACACTCATCCTTGCGGCGGCGCTCTGGCCGTGCGCCTCGGCACCAATGGCGTCCAGCGCTGTGTGGGCAGCCTGATTGATGCGGCGGTACTCCCGCTTCTGGCGCAGCATCTCGTCCTTCAGCTTCTGGTCATGGGTCAGGCCCATCAGCTCATCCAGTGTGTTTTTGCCCATCTCGGTGTTCTGCACGATTTCCTGCAGCATCTTTTCATTATCGCTCTGCATAACAAAATCCCCCTTGTGTACATTTAGCGGTCAATGCCAGTATGTACACAAGGGGGTTGTTTTATTCGGTCACAGGCGCTGCTGTGCGAGAGAGAGCATCATATCCCAAGAGGCGGTCTCGCCCCACTCGGCCGAGGCGATCGCCACGGTGAAGCTGCCGCGGCGGGAGAGCGAGATGTTGAACTCCCGGCGGGAGTCGTTCATCGCCTCGCGCACGACCTTTGCCATTTTGGCGGCGGGCGTACCCAGCGTAACCACGGCAAAGAAACCATCGTTCAGGCGGGCCAGCGCGGCCTTTTCATGGTCGGGGCCCACAGCCAGCTGCAGGATGCCAGCGGCCAGATTCAGGCAGCAATCGGCGGCCGTGCTGCTCTCATGCTCACGCAGCTGCCAATATTCATTGACGCGGAGCATCACAACGCCCACAGGCTGGCCGTCCATGGCGGCGCGCTCGGCGCGGGGGCGGAACTCCTCATTCAGGTAGACCGCGTTGTAGACACCGGTCACATGGTCGCGGCGCAGGTCCTCCTGCATCTGGCTCAGGGCGCGGGTAAAGGCGTCCTCGTCACCGTCCGTATTGAGGCCGCGGGGCAGCGGCATCTGCATCATCAGCACGCAGGGCGTGCCCTCCACGCGGATGCCCTGGGCCAGCAAGGTTTCAAGCCCGGACGCCGCCTTGATGATCCGCATACCGCGGCCGTTGGTGTCCAGTGCAGGCACCGCCGCCACCTTGCCCAGCGGCTGCAGGGTTGCCGGGTCCAGCAGCCCTCTGCAGGGGTCTGCCAGTGTAACACAGTCAAATAGCTGCTGCAGCGCGGCGATCTCCGCCTGCAGCTCGGCAATGGTGTAGTCCTGTTTCATATCGTTTCCTTCCGCCGGTTGCCGGCACAGTGCATCTTAGCCTTTGCATAATACATAGACGATTTTACCACACTGCGGCCCTTTTTCCAAGGCTTGCGTTGCACAAAGATTGCAAACCAAAACGAAAAAATATCCTACGAAGTCAACAAATTATCGGGCTGTACGGAAATATCTCTCCGACAGCTCGCGGATCTCACCGGCCAGCGCGGGGGTCAGCTTCTTTGCATCGGCGCGCCACTGCCAGTTGTCGCTGGCCTTGCCGGGTGTGTTCATCCGGCTGGCGGCAGGCTCCTCCAGCCAGTCCGCCAGCGGAATGATGGCGAGCGCCGCTGCGCTGGCCAGCACACCGCGCAGCAGGCCGCGCACGGTGCCCTCCCGCCCGGTCAGGGCAAAGTAATCGGTCGCCTGCCTGCGCTGGGCGGCGGTCAGCTCCCCGCCGAACCAGCCGGCCAGCGTGTTGTTGTCATGGGTGCCGGGGTAAGCCACACAGTTGCGCGGGTAGTTGTGGGGCAGGTCCACGCTGTCCTCGCCGGTAAAGGCGAACTGCAGCACCTTCATGCCGGGGAAGCCGCTCTCCGCAAGCAGCTCACGGACCGAGTCAAACATCTCGCCCAGATCCTCGGCCACGATGGGCAGGCTGCCCAGTGCGTTGTGCAGCGCGCGGAACAGCTCCATGCGGGGGCCCTGCTCCCAGCGGCCGTTGCGGGCCGTGGTCTCCCCTGCCGGGATCGCCCAGTAGGTGTCAAAGCCGCGGAAGTGGTCAATGCGCAGGATGTCATAGATGGACAGTGCATGGCGCACGCGGCTGATCCACCACGCATAGCCGGTCCTGCGGTGATACTCCCAGTCGTAGAGCGGGTTGCCCCACAGCTGGCCGTCCTCGGCAAAATAATCCGGTGGGCAGCCTGCTACGCGGCGGGGGCGGCCCTCGGCATCAGTCTCAAACAACTCGCGGCCCGCCCACGCATCGGCGGAGTCAGCCGAGACATAGATGGGGATATCGCCCATGATGGCGATGCCCTTCTCCTTGGCATAGGCGTGCAGGGCGCGCCACTGACGGTCAAATTCATACTGAACAAACGCCCAGAATTCAAGCTCCTCGGCGTGCTCGGCGCGGAAGGCGGCCAGTGCCTCCGCCTCGCGGACGCGCAGGGCGCGGGGCCACTGCTGCCAGTCCACCATGCCGTTGGCCTCCTTGATGGCCATGTAGAGGCAGTAGTCGGGCAGCCAATCACGGCTCAGGAACTGGAAGCGATACCAGTCATCGGGGTACGGGGTCTCATAGCCGGGCACGGGGCGGTTGGCCAGAAAGCGCCTGTATGCCTTGCGCAGCACGGCGAACCGTTTCTCGTAAAGAGTACCGTAATCGACCTTGGCGGCATCGCTGCCCCAGTTGATGTTCGCGTAGTCTTTTGGGGTCAGCAGACCATCGGCAGCCAGCAGGTCCAGATCAATGAAATAAGGGTTGCCCGCAAAGGCGGAGCAGCTCTGGTAGGGGCTGTCCGCAAAGCCGGTGGGGCCTACGGGCAAAATCTGCCAGATCGTCTGGCCGGCCCCGGCCAGAAAATCCACAAAATCGCGGGCAGGCTTACCCAGACTGCCGATGCCGTACCCGCCGGGCAGGCTGGAGATCGGCATCAGAATACCACTGCAGCGTTTGAATTCCATGATGTTCCTCTTTTCTCTATGTAAAGGCTTCCCCCTCCGGGGAAGGCTTTATTCCCCTGCCCCCAGCGCAGCCAATGCACCATCCACAAAGGCGGTGCGCTCGGCCTTGGTGTGCTTTTCGCTGCCCTGCAGGCTCAGCTCGTTGGCGGTCAGGGCCTCGGCGGTGGCCGCGTCAAGCACGGCGCCGGGCAGGATGCCGGTACCTACCTGCTCGATCTGCATAGCCAGCACTGCGGTCGAATCAGCCGCCGTGTTCCACGGTGTGACAACACCAAGCGTCTCGGTCAGGGCATCCTCGCCCGCACCGTTGGAGTAGAGCCACAGCGCGGCGCTCTTGGCCGCCTTCAGCCCGGCTGCATCGGTGTCGGCGTTCAGGGCAAGGCAGCCCACATCGGCCAGCACCGGGTAATCCAGCAATCCGTCCAGATTATACTCCTCGGTCGTCAGGTCGCTGTCCTCAAGGTTGCATTTGAAGGGTATCAGCACCAGTCCGCTGCAGGCCTCGCCGCCGCAGTCCGCCAGCAGGTCGGTCAGCTTGGCGCGGCGGAACACTGCATTTTCAGCGCTGTCGGCCATGTGGTCCCACTCCAGCGTGACGGCGCTGTAGACGCCGTTGAGCGGGCCTGTCAGCGCGTCTGCCGTGCAGCTGCCATCGGCAGCCAGCAGCGCGGCCGTGTAGCCGGACGCCCGGTCCGCCGGGGCCGCAAAGACGCCGGTAGCCGTCACGCCGTCGGGGCGTGCCTCGGGCAGGGTGTAGTCGCTGCCGCTCAGCGTGACGGTTGCGGCCTTCGGCTCGTCCAGCCATGCGGAGAGCGTCTCCACAAAGTCGCTCCACTCCTCCCAGTCTGCGCCCTGCAGCGCTGTGAGAGCACCGTCACCCAGCAGCGCGTTCAGCACCGCGCCGTTGGCCCAGTAGCCGTACAGGCTGCGCCCAAGCGGCAGGGTGCTGGCGTTCTCGGTAATGTCCGCCCGGGCGGCAGCCGCCGCCAGCAGCGTGTCACTTGTGACATCCAGCAAGCTGCCGCCGGGGGCATGGTCGGTCAGCAGCAGATCCGCTGCGGCAGCATCCGCAGTCATCGTCAGCGTCACGCCCTGCGCCTCGGCATAAGCACGGGCCGCCGGGGCCAGTGCGTCCGAGGCATACACCGTCAGCGTCTGGGGGGCGGCGGTGGGGGCCGTCTCGATCGTAGCGGTATTTTCAACAGGCAGCACTGCCGTTTTTACATCAGCCAGCGAGCAGCCCGCCAGCAGCAGCGCCGGAAGCACCAGCGCCGCAGATTTCATAATACGCATTGAATGGTTTTCCTCATAAGTGGTTGTAAAAATTCAGTCTATCCTTTATTATATAGGATAAGGCAGTTTTTTTCTACACCTGTTTTATGTTATAATAAGAAAAATCCCAAAAATTTGAAAGGAACTCCGGTTCGTGACACAAAAAATATACGAAACAGATTCTTATGTCCAAAGCTTTACCGCCCGGGTGCTGCAATGCAGCCCCGCCCCGGGCGGCTTTGCCGTTGTGCTGGACCGCACGGCCTTTTTCCCCGAGGGCGGCGGCCAGCCCTGCGACACCGGCACGCTGGGCGGTGCCCGGGTACTGGCGGTATCCACAGACGGCGAGACCGTGACCCACACGACCGATGCCCCGCTGCCCGAGGGCACCGAGGTAACCGGCTGCCTGAACTGGGCGGCCCGGCTGGATGCGATGCAGCAGCACACCGGCGAGCATATCCTGAGCGGCACGCTGCACCGGCTTTTTGGGGCGGAGAATGTCGGCTTCCACATCGGTAGCCCCTATGTGCGGATGGACACCAGCATCCCGCTGACCGCAGCGCAGCTGGCCGAGGCAGAGGCCGCGGCAAACGCCGCTGTGCGGGCCGACACGCCGGTGCGCTGCTGGGTGCCTGACCCCGAGACACTGGCCCGCACCGAGTACCGCAGCAAAAAGGCGCTGGAAGGTCCTGTGCGGCTGGTTGAGGCCGGCGGCGACCGCTGTGCCTGCTGCGGCACCCACCTTGCCCGCACCGGCGAGGTCGGGCTGATCAAGATCATCTCTTACGCCCACTACAAGACTGGTATGCGGCTGGCTGTGGCCTTCGGGCAGCGCGCCTATGACGCTGCAGCGGCCTGCTGGGCGGACGCCGAGGCTGCCGGCCGGCTGCTCTCCGCCCCGGTCGGCACACTGACCCCGGCGCTTGCGCGCCTGCAGGCAGGTGAGGCCGCGCTCAAGGCCCGGCTGGCCGCCCTGCAGAACACCTTGGCCGATGCCTACGCCGCCGCAGCCGTACCCGGCGCACCGGCGGTGCTGTGGGTGGACGGCGCAGACGGTGACGGGCTGCGCCGCGTGGCGATGAGCATTACCGCCAAAACCGGCGCCCCCTGCTGCACACTGGCCCCCGGCGGACAGGGCCTTGCCTACGCTTTGGCCGCTGCCCCGGGCGGTGATCTGCGCGAGACCTGCAAGGCGCTGAACACGGCATTTCAAGGCCGCGGCGGTGGCAAGCCCGCCTTCTGTCAGGGCAGTCTGGCGGACGGCAGCTTTGAACAGGTAAAAGCGTTTTTGTTAAAAGCCTTCCCCTGAGGGGGAAGGTGGCCGAGGCCCCGACCGAGGCCGGATGAGGGCAGAGCTTCCGAGACTGCCCGGCGGCGGGCAATACGGCGGACTTTCCCCTCATCAGTCACCTTCGGTGACAGCTTCCCCCGGAGGGGGAAGCCCTTACTCTACTACCATATAAGGAGACACCTACCATGCGCATGCGTTTCAAACCCTATGCCCGGCCGGAGCTGCTGGCCTGCGATTTTCATGTTCACGAGCCGCTGGCCAACGGCGGCCACTGGCATGAGCTGTACGCCCGGCCCGACCAGCCGTGGCACCTTGAGCTGGGCTGCGGCAAGGGCGGCTTTCTCGCCCAGATCGCACCGGCCCACCCCGACATCAACTATCTGGGCATCGACATCACCGACAAGGTGCTGATCCTCGCCAAGCGCAAGGTCGAGGCCGCCTACGCTGAGCGCGGCCTGCCCGCCGACAATGTAAAGATTGCCAGTCTGGACATTGAGCGGCTGGGCAACGCCTTCACGCCGGAGGACCGCGTTTCGCGCATCTACATCAATTTCTGCAATCCGTGGAGCAAGAACGCCGGCAGCAACAAGCACCGCCTGACCCACCCGCGCCAGCTTTTGCAGTATCGCCGCCTGATGGACGAGGGTGCCGAGATCTGGTTCAAGACCGATGACGACGACCTGTTCCGGGACAGTCTGGCCTACTTCCCCGCCGCCGGGTTTGAGATCACATGGCAGACCTTTGACCTGCACAAGGATGAGCCAGACTGGAACCTGCGCACCGAGCATGAGGGCATGTTCAGCGAGCAGGGCATCCCCATCAAGGCGCTGATTGCCCGCAAGGGCCCCGACAGCAGCGTGACCTGGGTCGAGCCCAAGGCGCTGGCCAAGCAGCAGGAGGCGGAAGATGACGCCGATTGAATTTGCTGTTAAGACACTGTATTGGTTCTTCCTGTACGGGTTCATCGGCTGGGGCGTTGAGGTCGTCTACGCCGCCGTCAAGACCCATGCACTCGTCAACCGCGGCTTTCTCTGCGGGCCGATCTGCCCGATCTACGGCTTCGGCATGGTGGGGCTGGTCTACAGCGTCAACCTGATACCGCTGCCGGACAGCGGCAGCCTGAGCGCCGTGGCCGTCTTTTTCATCGGCATGGCGCTGACCACCGCCATTGAGCTGGTCGGCGGCTGGGCGCTGTTCAAGATCTACCACATCCGCTGGTGGGATTACTCCAACATGAAATTCAATCTGGGCGGTTATATCTGCCCGCAGTTCTCCCTGCTGTGGGGGCTGGGCAGTGTGCTGATGATCAAGGTCTTTCATCCCCTGCTGGCCCGCGGCTCCAATCCGATGCCGTTTAAGGTCATGCTGATCCTCGACATTGTGCTGCTTCTTATCTTTGCGGTGGATGTCGGGGTCTCGACCGCCGCTGCCATCGGCCTGAACAAATACCTGCGCGAAATTGACGAACTGCGCGCCCGTCTGCGCGTGACCAGCGACAAGCTGACCACCGTGCTGGGCACCGGTGCCATGACCGCCGACACGATTCTGGATGAGCAGAAGCTGCAGCTGGCGCTGGCAAAGCTGGAGGGCCGCGAGAACGCCGCCGAGCTGCGCGCCGAGGTCACGGCCCGTGTCAGCGACCTGCGCGACAAGCTGACCGCTGCCGAGCATGACCGCATCGGTGCGCGCCGCCTGCTGCGCGCCTTCCCCGGCATGAAGAGCCTGAACTACGCCGAGGCGCTGACCGCGACCCGCGCCGCCATGGTGCGCCTGCGCGAACTGGCTGCCAATGCCAAGGAAACCGCCGCCACCGCAGCCGCCAATGCCAAGGAAAAAATCAAAAAGGCATAATATTTTATCAACAAAGCCGCCCGGGTTTGTGGAAAACCCGGGCGGCTGTTTTGTATGTATGTAGGGGCCGGGCATGCCCGGCCCTGCCGTGTAAGGCTAACGGGCGCTTGCAGGAAGGCCGCGGGCCGCACATGTGCGGCCCCTACCCTCTGCCCCTCATACCTTCTTCTTATCAAACGCGATTTGCAGCACCAGCCACGCCGCCACAAGGCTGACCAGCGAGATCAACCCCAGCATCTGCCAGGAGTGGGTCAGATTCTCGACCGTGGCATCATACATGGGGCCGTCCAGCCCGGCCTGCAGCCACGCCATGCGGCTGTTCAGATCGGTGGAGGCACCCAGTGCGCCCATACCCCAGCGGCAGACAATGACGGTGGAGATCGTTGCCGCTGCGCCGGTCACGGTGAACATGACATTGCTGAATACAACCTGACCGATCATCAGCACCAGCACCGCCAGAATCGCGCTTTCGCCATTGCTGAAAAGCGCCGAGATCAGCAGTCCCACGCAGCTTGAGGAGAACATCGTCAGCAGCAGCGTGACGAAGATCTCAATGTCGGTCTCCAGCAGCAGATGGTTCTGCGGCACATGGACGATGGCCACAAAGCCCATCGCCAGAATGACCGACTGCAGGATCTCGATCAGAAAAAGGACCACTGCCTTGCTCAGCACGACCGCCGGCAGGCTGACCCCGACCGAGGCCTCGCGCAGGATGATCTCGCGCTCCTTACAGATCTCGCGGTAGGAGTTGAGCGTGCCCATAAAGGTTGCCATCGCCGCCAGAATAAAAAGCGCCGTGCGGCTGCCGATGTTGACAAGGTTGGAGGTAAAGCAGTTGGGGTCGGCTGTCAGCTTGATGACCAGCACCATAAACGGCGATTGCAGCGCCAGACTGGCAAGCAGCAGCTTGTCGTTCCAGATCAGCTGCAGGTTGCGCTGCACCAGCACGCCAAGCTGGCGCAGGAATTTCAAGATTTTTACTGGCTGCATCGCTTGTCCGCCTCCTGCGCCGTCTCCGGGCAGGCCGCCAGCAGGCGGTTGAACTCGGGGGTCGTAAAATATTTTCTGCGGTAAAGCTCGACCTGCTCGGCGTCCCGCAGCTTTTCAAAAATATCGCTGGTCATCTCCACATCAAAGTAATCGTTCAGCTGCTCGGGCGCGCCGTAGTAGCACAGCACGCCGCCCACGCCCAGAAAGGCGATCTTATCGCAGAGGTTGATGTTGGACATGTTGTGGGTGACCATCAGCACCGTGCAGTTCTGGTGGCTCAGGCGGCGGCAAAGCTCCATCATGCTGCGGTCCAAATCGGGGGAAAGCCCGCTTGTCGGCTCGTCCAGAATCAGCAGCCGCGGGTTGGCCAGCAGCTCCATTGCAATGGAAACGCGCTTCTTCTGCCCGCCGGACAGCTTGGATATGTAGGTTTTTTCCCGTCCCTGCAGGTCCACTGCCTCGATGGCGTGGGCCACGGCGGCGGCGATCTCGGCCCGGGTAGCATCGTGCGCGATGCGCAGCTTGGCCGTGTAAGTCAGGCTTTGCTCCACGGTCAGGCTGTCGTGCATGATGTCCTTCTGCGGCACATAGCCCAGCGCCGCCTCAAAGGCGTTGCGGTTGGAGCCTGTGTCCAGCCCGTCAAACCGGACGCTGCCCGCCGTGCAGGGGGCCGTGCCGGTGATGCAGGTCAAAAGGCTCGACTTGCCGGTGCCGGAGCCGCCGACCAGCACCACAAAGCTGTTCGGCTCGACCTGAAGGCTTGTGCCGTCCACAATGTTCATTGGCTTGCCGGTGTTGGCGTTTTTAACCGTTTTGTACACATTTACAAGCTGGATACTGATGCCGCTCTGGTGGGCGTGGTAGTGCAGCATCCCGCCTGTAAAGGCAAAAACCTGCGCAGGCACATTGATGACCGCCCCATTGCGCAGCACGGCGCGGCTGACCCGCACCCCGTCCAGATAGGTGCCGTTGGTGGAGCCGAGGTCGTGCAGCTCATAGTGGCCGTCCTTGTACAAGACCTCGCAGTGATGGCGGGAGACGCGGTCGCTGACCAGCTTGATGTCACAGTCGTCCCCGCGGCCGATCAGCACCCGCTTTTTGCGGCGTATATCCACCTCGCGCAGGACGGCCTCGGTGGTCTGTTCTTTTATCGGGGCTGCGCCGTCACCCTGCACATTGGTGATCTCCTCCACACGGAAGGTGATCTCCTGCGTGTCGGAGTTGCCATCGGTGTTCAGCCCGATGACATCCCCCGCCTGCAGCACGCTGGTCTCCCCCGGCTCAAGATAGCGGTTGTTGTACCATGTGCGGTAGTCGCTGGCACCGTCCGTCACGATCCAGCCATCCTTTTCATAGGAGACGGTAAACTGGTGGTCGCCGACACTGTTGCGGCGCAGCACATACTCACACTGCGCACTGCGGCCGAACCGATAGGCACCGGCCGGCAGCGTAATGCGCTGCTTGTTGCGCAGCTCGGTGATCAAAATTACGATCTCACTTGTCATGGCGCGCCCCCTTACCAGTGGAATGCGCCGCCGCAGAGCGGCACAAAGGTAAGCGCCGCACCGCCGAGGCGGAGCGTTTCGCCGCCGGTCAGCGGGCAGGGCGCAAGGACAGCCTCCTCCCCGAGGTAGCACAGCTCCTGCGAGGAGCCGGGCAGCAGCACAAAGCTGTTTTTCTCAGCATCGTAGACGACTACAGCCTGCCGGGCACTCAGGGGGGCATCGGCACTCAGGGTGATTGGCGCTCCGGCGTCATCCAGCCCGAGAAAGCTGCGGCCAACGCCAAGGCGCAGGTCGCGGCCCCGTGCGGGCCCGTCCAGCACCACAAGCCAGCCTGTCACCGGCCCCGCCGGGGCGGCCGCCTGCGCAGCAGCAGCCGGCGGCTCGGCCTCGCCCTCATGGACGATGGCGTGATCCTTCAGCAGATCCGTGTTGCAGTAGGGGCACTCAGGGTATTTGTCGCTGTCATAAAAGTGGCCGTTTGCACATTTGGATAGCTTCATACTACATAACTCCTTTGGGGCGGTGCGCAGCTGCACGGAAGATTGCAGGGGGGCGATGCTCGGCATCCGCCCCTACAAAACCAGCCGCAGCGTCGTCTTTCCGATGCGCAGCGTATCGTTATTCTGCAGCCGATGCTCGTCGTCTATGCGCTCACCGTTGACATAGACTCTGGCACGATCCGTCAGGGGCTGCACCAACAGCGAATCTCCCTGCACCGAGAGGGCGCAGTGCTGCGGGCAAAGCTTGCGGTCCGGCAGACAAAAATCGCATTGTGCGGCATCGCTGCCGATGATGAGGCTGCTCTCGACCATGCCGGCCCAGCGGCTTTCGGCAATGGAGGAGCGCTGGCTCCAGAACAGCGTGACCCAGCGGCGCGGCAGGGCGTCCGGCGCCCCGGCCCCGGCCAGCAGATGCTCGGCTTCCGCCTCCTGCTCGGCGGCGCGGTCGCGGCGGCGCACCGCCCACCAGCTGCCGCAGAGCGTCAGCAGCAGCAGCGCGCCGAGCACGAGCGGCACCCGGAACCGCGCAAAATAGAACTCCCTGTCCCGCGGCCAGACGACCACCCGGAAAGCGGTTGTATTGCGGCTGCTGCTGACATTGGCGGCGCTCATCCGGCTGGATACCCGGTTCAGCGCAACGGTATATTCGCCCTTGTACAGCGGGTCGATCTGCAGCACCGCCGTGCGGCCATCCTCCCCGATCTTGACCGAGTGGACGCCGACACGCCAGTTCCATATATCCTTGGAGCGTATCTCATACAGCTGGGTCTTGTCGGCATTCTCGTTGATCGGCTGGTTGAAGGTCAGCCGCAGCTGGTCGCGGCGCAGCGTTTCCACCCCTGTGACCTGAGGCTTAGCCAGCTTGTGGCCCATGTAGACCGTCTGGGCGCTGCGGATAGCGCTGCCCAGCTGCGGCATGGCGAGCGTCAGCGTCTCCAGCCGCTCACCGTACAGGCTTTCGGGGACCTCGGTGCGTATCTCAAGCGCCGTGGCAAAATAGGCGTGCTTTGCCTTCAGCTCATCCCCCAGTCCGGCCGCCTCACAGAGAATCAGCCTGCCATCGGACGCCTGCTGCAGCGTCTCAAAAAGCTGGGGCTTTTCGGTCATTAAATAGACATAGGCGGCCATGCCGATCTGGTCCCCGAAATCGCTGGCCAGCGTGCCGACCAGCGCCATATTCGTCAGCACCTGCCCGGCGTCGGTCACGATCATCGCAGCCTTGCGCGGGGCCAGCGCCTGAAAATCACTTTGTATATCGGTGTAGACCGCCGACACCAGCTGGGCGGCATCCATGCGGCCCTCGGCCTGCTGCACGGCACCCAGCGCCTTGTACATCAGCGCTTTGTCGGAGGTTGCGGGCAGCACACACTCGGCCGTACCGGCCGTTGTGTAGAGCATAAGCTGGTCATCCGCGTCCATTGCGTTTACCAGCTTGCGCACGCCGCCCAGCATCGTGTTAAAGTCCGCGGCGGGCAGGTCGGCGCTGTTATCCAGCGCAAGGATATAGCAGATCGGGTCGCTGGCCACTGCGACAGAGCGCACCTCCAGCCTGCGGTCCCCCAGTGTCAGTTCAGGGCCGGCCGCCTGCACCTTGATCGAGGAATAGGGGTTTCCGTCCCCGTCCAGCGCATAGAAATAGACATCCAGCTCCGGCACATTGACATAGGCCTGCTCCATCCGGAAGGTCCCGGCACCGGTCATGCCGACGGTGGTGTCCGCCGCCGCGCCGAATGCGCAGAGCAATGCCAGCATCAGTGCCAGCGCTGCGCAGATGCCGAGCTTATGCGGTCTCATGGTTGCCTCCTGCTCCTCTTGCGGCCCCGCCGCAGCCCCGGCGGGAATCGTGCGGCAAGGTCTTATACACCGATCTTTCTGTTCAGCGCGCGCAGGGCCATCACAGCCTTGCGGCGGCGCTTGGACTGCGGCTTGCCCGGTGCCGCAGCGGGCGCAGGCAGCGCGTCATCCGGTTCCTCCTCATCCGCCAGTGTAAAGCTGGGCATTACCGGCTTGTGGGGCACCGGCTGGGGCGGGGTTTCCTCGTCCAGAATCGGTTCCCCCTGCTGGCGAAGGATCGGGTAGGAGAAGATCGCACCGGGGATCTCGACCTCCTCATGCGGGTCGCCGGGCTGTTCCTTGGGGTCGGTATCAAAATAATCCGGCGACGGCGTGATGACGGTGTTCGTCCTCGGCTCGGCATCGTCAAAGCCGGGGGCCACCACACGGTTCGTATCCGGGTCTGCGGGCGCGGGCTGCGGCTCCGGCTCGCTGCCGCGCAGCGCCGAGGCTGCCGCATCGACCTTGTTGGCCGACAGGTCGAGTTTCGGCTCGGCATCAGCCTCGGCCAGATCCTCCGTATGGGGGACGAGCGGCGCGCTCTGGCTGGCGTAGTCCTGCGTTTTCTGCAGCTCCTCGATCATTTTTGTAAGGTAGTCCATCATCTCGCCGCGGGTCTTTTCCATCTCGGTGATGCGGCTCTTGAGGTCCTGCAGCCGCAGCCGGTGGGCGTTCTGGATCTCCCGTGTTTCATCGGTGGCGGATTGGACCATCTTGCGCGCCTGCGCAATGGCCTGCTCGCGCGCCAGCTGGTCGATAGCCTCGGCCTTGAGGTTTGTATCCTTGAGGATCTTGTCGGCATCGTCCCGGGCCTGCTGGCGGATGCGCGCGGCATCGCCCTCGGCCTCGGCAATGACCTTATCGCGGTCCGCAATGACCTGCTGGCGGGCCTGATCATGGGCGCGGCCCTTGACCCGCAGCGCAGAGTTTGCCTCCTCACACTGCTCGGTCAGCTCCTTGTTTTCCCGCACAAGGTCGCTGTTTTTCAGGCGCAGCACATCCAGCTGGTTCGTCAGCGAGTGGTTGCGCTCCTTCGCGGTGGAATACTGCGTTTCCAGATTGGTGCGGTAGCTCTGCAGCTTGTCCACCTGCCCGGCCAGCGTTGCATTTTGGGCCGAAAGGTTCTGGTTCTGCATCACAAGGGTCTGGGCATGGCGGCGCAGGGCGTCATTCTCCTGCCGGACGGTGCGCAGCTCGGCGGCCGCCGCGGCGAGGTGCTGCTCATACTCGGCACAAAGTTCCCGCATCGCCTGACGCACATCGTCCGGCTCATACCCGCCGAAGCGCGCCTTGCGCATACCGCTCTGCTCTATGTAGTTGTCGATGTCAATTTTGGGCATTGGTGATTTCTCCCAAGTAAAAATTTACATATACTCGATTTTATTATATGACATAGGGCGGCGTAAAGCAAGAGAAAAGCGCAAAAAAGGCTTTCCCTGCGGGGGAAGGTGCCCTAAAGGGGCGGTGCTGCGGCAGCAGCCCACTCATGTGCAGCTGCCGGACCGCCGCCCCTCATCAGTCAGCGGGCGGAGCCGCTGACAGCTTCCCCCCAAGGGGGAAGCCTTTCAAACACAAAAACCGCCCGCTCCATTGCGGAGCGGGCGGCGAAAAGCCTAATGGTTCAGTTCAAATCAAGCGTTAGCCTGAGAAGCAGCAACAGCACAGGCGACAGTCATGCCGACCATGGGGTTGTTGCCGGCGCCGATCAGACCCATCATCTCAACATGAGCCGGGACGGAGGAGGAGCCAGCGAACTGGGCATCACCGTGCATACGGCCCATGGAGTCGGTCAGACCATAGGAGGCGGGGCCTGCAGCGACGTTGTCGGGGTGCAGGGTACGGCCCGTGCCGCCGCCGGAAGCGACGGAGAAGTACTTCTTGCCGTTCTCGATGGCCCACTTCTTGTAGGTGCCGGCAACCAGATGCTGGAAGCGGGTGGGGTTGGTGGAGTTACCGGTGATGGAAACCTCAACACCCTCGGCCTTCATGATGGCGACACCCTCCAGAACGTCGTTGGCGCCGTAGCACTTGACAGCAGCGCGCTCGCCGTCGGAGTAGGGAATGGTCTCGACGACCTTCAGCTCGCCGGTGGCGAAGTCGTAGTCGGTCTTGACATAGGTGAAGCCGTTGATACGGCTGATGATCTGGGCAGCGTCCTTGCCCAGGCCGTTCAGGATGACGCGCAGGGGCTCCTTGCGGACCTTGTTGGCGGTACGGGCAATGCCGATAGCGCCCTCAGCGGCGGCGAAGGACTCGTGGCCGGCGAGGAAGGCGAAGCAATGGGTATCCTCATGCAGCAGCATAGCGCCGAGGTTGCCGTGGCCCAGACCGACCTTGCGCTGCTCAGCGACAGAGCCGGGGATGGTGAAGGCCTCGAGGCCCTCGCCGATGGCGGCAGCGCAGTCAGCAGCGCTCTTCAGGCCGCGCTTGACGGCGATGGCGGTGCCGAGGGTGTATGCCCAGACAGCGTTGTCGAAGCAGATGGGCTGAATGCCGCGGATGATCTTATCGCAGTCAATGCCCTTGGCCAGCAGCATCTCGTTGCAGGCGTCGAGGCTCTCGAGACCGTTGGCCTTGAGGCAAGCCTCGATCTTGGGCATACGGCGATTCTGGGATTCAAAAGTTGCCATAATCTATGTTCCTCCCTCTCTTATTCTTCACGCGGGTCGATGTACTTGACAGCGCCCTGCTCGGCAGAGAAGCGGCCGTAGGTGCCGATGTTCTTCTCGTAGGCTTCCTTCGGGTCCTTGCCGTGACGGATGTCCTCCATCATCTTGCCCAGACGGACGAACTGATAGCCGATGACCTGATTGTCCTTGTCCAGAGCGGTCTTGAGGATGTAGCCCTCGGTCAGCTCCAGATAACGGACGCCCTTGGCCTTGGTGGAGAAAATGGTACCGGTCATGGAACGCAGGCCCTTGCCCAGGTCATCCAGACCAGCGCCGACAGGCAGGCCGTTCTCAGAGAAAGCGGTCTGGCTGCGGCCGTAGACGATCTGCAGGAACAGCTCACGCATGGCGACGTTGATGGCATCGCAGACGAGGTCGGTGTTCAGAGCCTCCAGAATGGTCTTGCCGGGCAGGATCTCACCAGCCATAGCGGCGGAGTGGGTCATGCCGGAGCAGCCGATGGTCTCAACGAGGGCCTCCTCGATGATGCCGTTCTTGATGTTCAGGCTCAGCTTGCAGGTACCCTGCTGGGGAGCACACCAGCCCACACCATGGGTGTAGCCGCTGATATCCTCAATTTTATACGCCTTGACCCACTGGCCCTCTTCGGGGATGGGCGCGGGACCGTGCTTGGGTCCTTTTGTGATCGGGCACATAGCGTTGACCTGTGCGGAGTATTCGATCATAATTTTCTCTCCTTTGCATATTGTTAGGCTTTTCACAGCTATCTTTATTATAAAGGGTCGAATTGTGTTTTTCAAGATGTTAGTTTTTCCTAACCTTTTGTTTTTTGGCATTTTCTACAGCCGGGCAGCATACCGCGCGGCGGATGGGCATGGTTTTGCGACAGATGCCGTGGGTAACGCTGCACACTGCAGCAGTGCGGCAAAGCCCCTCAGGCCTCGCAGGCTCGGCCAGCTCCCCGCATAGCGAGGAGCCTCTATGCGCGGGCTTCGCCCGCGAGAAAGCCTCCTCACGCAGTGGGGAGGTGGCCGAGTGTAACGAGGCCGGAGGGGCTTTGCCCCCTGCCCGCTGCCGCCCACAAAAAAACAGAGCGAAAGTTTTCCTCCGCTCTGCCTTATCTAAACTCAAAACAAAAAACCAAAGATCACCCGCGAGGCTGCACCGCAGACCGCCATCATTGCAATGCCTGCCACAATCGGCGGCAGCCACTGCCGCACCAGTCCGGGCTGCTCCGTCGGGGCGGCAGCCTTCTGCTTTTTGGCGTGCCTTGCCGGTTTATCCTGCGCAGCAGCCTCCTCCGGCGGCAGGCAGAACACCTGCAAAAGCGCGAACAGCAGCATGATCTCGGGGAAGATCATCGAAACGCGGATCGAGATGACCGCGTGGGCCAGATAGCTGACGAGTGCCAGCGTGACCGGGGCCACGCCGGGGCGCAGCCAGTTCTGCGCCGCCCTGCGCAGGTGCGCCGCCACAAACCACAGCCACGCTGCCAGCCCCGCAACACCGGTGGTCAGCAGCAGCTCGAGATACTCATTGTGCGCAGCATAAAAGGTCTTCATCCGGTCGGTGATGTCCGCCCCGGCCCAGTTTGCCACCGCCGTGTGCATCATGCCGGGGCCGACCCCGAGCAGCTTGCGCCAGAGCGGCTGCTCCAGCCAGCTTGCCGCCGTGATCCGCCAGGCCGTGCCGCGGTAGGTGCCCCAATCATCGTTGACGATCAGCACCTCGTCCAGCCGGCCGAGGCTTGGAAAGCCGGGCCAGAGGTTTGCCAGTAAAAACAGCACCGCCGCCGTGACCACGATTGCCGCCGCCACGCAGCGCCCCAGCCTGTACAGCGGTATCTCCCGCCCGCGCAAGCCGAACCGCAGCGCCGCCCAAAGGATAAGGCAGAGCACAAACCCGGTCTGCCCCACATGGCCCAGCGCCGCCAGCATTGGCTTGCCGCCCTGCGTGTAGACATGGGTGCGCATGTACTGCATCCACCCCGCGTGGAAGAAGAAGAACCCGCCGATGACCGCCAGCCGCCGCAGCGTGCGGGTGGTGAACATCCTCTGGCAAAGCAGCACCAGCACCGCTGCGCCGATGCCCAGCGCAAGGCCCTCGGCATCGACCACCGCGAGCGCCAGACCGCCGAAGAAGGCCGGAATACCGTACAGGACCGTGTGCCGCACGCCGCGCGCCACCAAAAAGGCGTAGAATACCAGCGGCAGCGCAAACGCCATAAAGCCGGAGCAGAAATTTTTCTGCCCCAATGTCGAAAAGAACTGCGCGCGCTCCACCACTGCCGTGTCGGCATAGGTACCGATAAGGTCGATATTGAATATGTTCAGCACATACAGCACTGTGACGATGGCCGTGGTCACGCCGACGCCGAAGGTCAAGCCGTTCAGAAGGCTCTGCGGTGCAAAGGCGCGCACCGCCAGATACCCCGCCGCCGTGAACAGCACCATCATGCAGCCGCCGTAGTAGCCGCCCAGCCCCCAGAAGGACGCCGCAGGCGAGAGCGACAGTGCCGTGGACACCACGCCGCTGATTGTGACAGCCCCCAGCGCCCAAAGCGCCGGATCCTGCCGCCACGGCAGGCGGCCGGGCTGCGGCACCGCCCCGACCGCCCGCAGCGCCCCCAGCCAGAGGGCGAACGCCCAGCACAGGGTACAGACGGCGGTGAACTTGACAACGCCGAGATTGGAGAATTTATCGATATAAAGCGGGAATGCGCAGAGTGCGGCCACCAGAAACGCTGTGGCCGACTGCGCTGCCAGCTTGCGCAGTTGTTGGGATTGGGTCATAGGTGAAACCTCTCGGATCGTAGATGATATGCTTTGTAGGGGCGAGCATTGCTTGCCCGCAGGAGCTTTGCGGCGGCGGAAGCTTCCGCGGGTCATCGAGGACTCCGACCCCTACGCCGTAGGGGCGGATTCCATATCCGCCCGGGCACTTTTCCTTTGCCGCACACGGCCACGGGCGAACGATGTTCGCCCCTACCGCTGCTGTCCTATTTTACCCCGTGCCCACGATTTTTTCAACTATTCTCCACAGGTTTTACAAGACTGACACAAACCAGCCCCCCTGCGGCACAGGCACCGGCGAGCCAATGGCGGGCCGCCAGCGGCAGGGCCTGCGCGCCGATATAGCTCAGGATACTGCCGCCGCTCATGCCAAGCGCGATGAAGCCGTAGTTGACACCCGCGTGCGCCAGCCCGAAAAGATCGGTGTTGAAGGAGGGCTGCACCGCCGCGCCGCCGGAGTAGAAAAAGGTCAGCAAAGCGTAGGCCGCCAACAGCCACCACGCCTCCGCAAAGGTAAACCACGCACTGCCCGCTGCAAGGCCGATATACACGGCATACAGCACCGGCTTACGGCCGAGCTTGTCGCTGACGGCGGGCAGCAGCATCCGCCCCGCCGCGCTGGCAGCCGAGCCCAGCACGATGCTGTATGGTGCGGCGCTCTCCGGCAGGCCGCGCTCGGCGGCGATCTTGAAGATTTCCGGGCTGAACAGCAGCACCGCCGGAGCCGACAGCGCCACCGCTGCCGCGCAGAGCTTATACTGCGGTGTGCGCAGCATCTGCCTGTAGTCCAGCCCCGGCTGCGTTTTTTCTTTGGCCGTTGCAGGCGGGTTTTCCAGAATCAGCGTACCCGCGCCGCAGACAACCAGCATGACCGCCCCCAGCGCGGCAAAGCAGACGCGGATGCCCCACCGCCCGCCGATGCCCTTGACGAACACCGTAAAAAACGCGCCGGACAGCCCCATGGCCACCCCCGCCACGCCGGTGGCCCAGCCTTTTTTGTCCTGATACCACTTTTGGGCGCAGGCCAGCACCGCCGGGGCTAAAAACGCACTGCCCAACCCGGCGGGCAGGCTGTAGACAACAAGAAACAGCGCTGCGTTGGCAGGCGGTACAAGCGCAGCCGCAAAAAAGCCGCCTGCCAGCAGCACTGTGCCCCACAGCCCTGCCGGGCGCGGGCCGCGGGCATCCTGCAGAAGGCCGCCCACAGCACAGCCCACACCGTAGGCCGCCACCAGCACCGCAAAGCCCAGCATAGCCTGCCCGCGTGAAAAGCCGTACCCCTGCATAACCGGCTGCTGAAAGACGCCCCACGCCGCCGGTATGCCGGTCAGCAGCTGCGCCGCCGCCCCCGCAGCAAGAATGTACGGCCCGCGATTCTGTTTCGGCATACGCAACCCCTCCCCTTTTCGGTCTAGTATGCCCGGTTTGGATTGACAAAATGCGGCGCAAAAGGTATCATTATAAAGTATATAAAAGCAAAGAGCCTTCCCCCTGAGGGGAAAGGTGGCCGAGGCCCCGCCCGAGGCCGGATGAGGGGCGGCTTTGCCATCATTGCCCGTTTACGGGTTGCAATGGCAAGGTTTGCCCCTCATCAGTCACCTTCGGTGACAGCTTCCCCCTCAGGGGAAGCCATTATACAGTGTAAGGAGAACCACCATGAAAACTCAGCCTTTAAAGGGTATGCGCGACCTGCTCCCGCGGGAGCAGGCACTGCGTGACTATATCCAGGGCCAGATTCTGGCCACCTACCGCGCCGCCGGCTTCCAGCGCATCTCCACCCCCATTCTGGAGGATATGGAGAACCTCGACAAGAGCGAGGGCGGCGACAACCTGAATCTGATCTTCAAGGTCCTCAAGCGCGGCGACAAGCTGGAGCATGCGCTGGCCAGCGGCGATGAAAAGCAGCTGTCCGACATGGGCCTGCGCTATGACCTGACGCTGCCGCTTTCCCGCTATTATGCGGCCAACCGCAACGAACTGCCGAGCCCCTTCAAGGTCATCCAGACGGACCGCGTCTACCGCGCCGAGCGCCCGCAGAAGGGCCGTCTGCGCGAGTTCGTCCAGTGCGACATTGACATTCTGGGTGACTCCTCCCCCAATGCGGAGGTCGAGCTGATCGATGTAACCGCCCGCGCCCTGCTGAAGATCGGCTTCACCGGCTTTACGATCAACATCAACGACCGCCGCATTCTGCGCGCCATGCTCGAGAAGATGGGCTTTGCCGCCGACCAGCTTGACTCGGTCTGTATCAGCTTTGACAAGATGGACAAGATCGGTGCGGACGGCGTCAAGGCCGAGCTGACCGAGAAGGGCTTTGCCGCCGCGGCCGTGCAGGCGCTGGATGACTTCCTGCGCGCCGGTGATTTCAGTCTGGACGCTGTAGCCGCCCGTGTCGATGACGAGGCGCTGACCGCCGACCTGCGGTATGTCATCGCCGCCAGCGAGAAGGTCGCGGGCGGGCGCTACGGCATTGCCTACGCCCCCAGCCTCGTACGCGGGCAGGGCTACTACACCGGCATGGTGTTTGAGGTCACCTGCCCGCAGTTCAGCGGTGCTGTGGCAGGCGGCGGCCGGTACGACAACATGGTCGGCAAGTTCATCGGCCAGCAGGTCCCGGCCGTGGGCTTCTCCATCGGGTTTGAGCGCGTCTGCGGCATTCTGCTGGAGCAGGGCTACCAGATCCCCGGCGCAAAGCCGAAGATGGCGCTGCTCTACCTCAAGGACGCCGACTTTGCCGCCGTGCTGGCCAAGGCAGAGCAGCTGCGCGCCGACTATGATGTGACCGTACTGCCTCAGGCCAAAAAGCTGGGCAAGCAGTTCGGCACGCTGGAGGCTGCCGGTTTCAACGCCGTTGCCTTTGCCGACAACGAGGATGTCAAGCTGCTTGGGCAGAAAGCCGAATAATCCGTCAAAAATTTGTGGGATGTGCCAAAATTACGGCACATCCCACTTTTTTGTATTTGGTTTGTAACACACAGGGCGCGTTTTCCGTGTTATATTGGTGAAAAGGGAAATACAGAGTGCCTTCCCCCTTGGGGGAAGCCTTTACAAAGGAAAGGAGCATCCACATGAAAAATCGCATCACCCGTATCACCGCTGCGCTGGCCGCCGCTGCACTGCTGGCGGGCTGCGGCAGCATCAGCAGCAAAGACGGCGGTTACTACACCACCGAGGCCGCCGCGCAGGAAAGCTACAATTACGACAGCGCCGCAGGCGGGACGGACAGCAGCCTGATGCCCGCCAACGCCGCCGAGGCTGCCACTGACGAGACCGCGCAGAAAATCATCTATAACGCCAGCCTGTCGATGGAATCCACCGACTTTGACGCTGCCCGCGAAACCCTGATGGCTGCGGTCGAGGCCAACGATGCATGGATGGAGTCTGCCAGCGTTTACGGCACCGAAAAGGATCATGACCGCAGCGCCGACTACACCGTGCGGGTGCCGGTGGACAACTACCGCGCGTTTCTGGCCGCCGTTGGCGAGGCAGGCAGCGTGCGCAATGTCAGCGAGAACGCCGAAAACATCACAAGCAGCTACATTGATGTACAGGCCCGGCTTACCGCGCTGGAGGCCCAGCGCACCCGCCTGAACGAACTGGCCGATCAGGCCGAGACAACGGCGGATCTGCTGGAAATCGAGAGCCAGCTTTCCGATGTGCAGTACCAGCTCGAGAACTACACCCGCCAGCTGCGCAACATGGACCAGCAGGTCAGCTACTCGACCGTAGACATTTATCTGGAGGAGGTCGTCACCCTGACCCCGACCGGCGTGACCTTCACCGAGCGCATTGCCGATGCGTTCGGCGGCGGCTGGGACGCCTTCGTTGGATTCGTGCAGGGGCTGGTCATTGCGCTGGTCTACCTGTGGCCGGTGGTGCTGATCGCCATTGCGGTCCTTTCGGCCCTGCGCTTCTGGCGCAAGCGCCATCCGAAAGCCCCCAAGGCACCCAAGCCCATCCAGACCCCGCCGCCCGCCGAATATGCGGTGAAAAACGATAACGAACCGAAGCCGAAATATTGATGCAAACACAATACCCGCCCGACCGTTTTACACGATCGGGCGGGTATTTTTGCCGCCATGCAGGGGCCGGACATGTCCGGCCCCTACAGCGCTATTACTTCTGACTTAGTCCTTCAGCTCACGGAGGGGTCAAGACCCCTCCCTACAAAGCATCCGTATACGGCAGTTTGTAGGGAGCGGTCTTGACCGCTCCGGCTGCCTTGCGATGGCTGCATGATAGTGGGAAAGCCTTAGTCCTTCAGCGTCAGGGCAATGCTCAGGTCGCTCAGCTGCTGGGCGTCCACCACATCGGGGGCGCCGCTCATCGGCTCACCGGCATTCTGCACCTTCGGGAAGGCGATGACATCGCGGATGGAATCCTTCTTGAGCATCAGCATGACCATGCGGTCCAGACCGTAGGCCATACCGCCGTGCGGGGGTGCGCCGAACTTGTAGGCATCCATCAGGAAGCCGAAGCTCTCGCGGGCCTTCTCCTCGGTAAAGCCGAGAGCGCGGAACATACGATCCTGCAGGGCGGGGTCGTTGATACGCATCGAGCCGCCGCCCATCTCGACACCGTTCAAAACAATGTCGTAGGCCACGGCATGGCAGGCACCGGGGTCGCTCTCGACCTTGTCGAGATCCTCGGCCTTGGGCAGGGTGAACGGGTGGTGCATCGCCATCCAGCGGCCCTCCTGCTCGCTGTACTCGAACAGCGGGAAGTCCACCACCCACAGGAAGTTGAACTTGTCGGGGTCGATCAGGCCATGCTTGCGGGCAATGTCCAGACGGACCTGACCCAGCGCGGTGCAGGCCTTGACCCAGTCGGCATCGCTGACGATCAGCAGCACATCGCCGGTCTCGGCGTTCAGCGCTGCATAAAGGGCAGCCTTCTCGGCATCGGTCAGGAACTTTTCAAAGCTGGAGGAGGTGCCTTCTGCGGTCAGGCGGCTGTAGGCCAGACCCTTGGCGCCGTAGGTCTTGGCGACCTCGCCCAGCTTGTCGATGTTCTTGCGGCTCAGCTTGTCGGCCATGCCCTTGGCGTTGATGGCGCGGATGCTGCCGCCGGCCTCCAGCACTGCTGCGAAGGGCTTGAACTCAGTGCCCTTGAACACCTCGGTCACATCCTGAATCTCCAGCCCGAAGCGGGTGTCGGGCTTGTCGGAGCCGAAGCGGCCCATAGCCTCGTTCCACGGCATACGGTAGAAGGGCGTCTCGACATCGACATCGAGCATCTCCTTCCACAGGCGCTTGATCAGACCCTCGTTGATGGTCATGATATCGTCCTCGGAGACAAAGCTCATCTCCTCGTCCACCTGAGTAAACTCGGGCTGGCGGTCGGCGCGCAGATCCTCGTCGCGGTAGCAGCGGGCGATCTGGAAATAGCGGTCAAAGCCGGACAGCATCAGAATCTGCTTATAGAGCTGCGGGCTCTGGGGCAGGGCGTAGAAGTGGCCCGGCTGCACACGGCTGGGCACCAGATAGTCGCGCGCACCCTCCGGCGTGGACTTGATGAGGGTCGGGGTCTCGATCTCGGTAAAGTGATTTTCGCAGAAATAGTTGCGGATGATCTGCATGATCCTGCTGCGCAGCACGATCGGCTCGTGCATGGACGGGCGGCGCAGATCAAGGTAACGGTAGCGCAGGCGCAGATCGTCATTGACATTGATCTCATCGCGCAGCTCAAACGGGGTGGTCTGGGCCTCGCTCAGAATGCGCAGCTCGGCAACATACAGCTCCACATCGCCGGTGGCGATCTTATCGGTCTTGGCGGCGCGCTCACGCAGCTTGCCGCGGCAGATAACAACATATTCGCTCTTGAGGCTCTCGGCCTTGGCAAAGACCTCCTTCGGCGTGTCCTCATCGAACACCAGCTGCAGAATGCCGGTGGTATCGCGCAGGTCGGCAAAGATGATGCCGCCCTTGTCGCGGGCACGGGCGATCGAGCCGCAGACCGTCATTTCCTGACCAGCCATTGCAAGGCTGACTTCACCGCAGTAGTTGGTGCGGCGCAGGCTGCCCAAAGTTTCCATATTTCCAGTCCCCTTTACGGTTATAGTTTTCTAAATATGTATTATACCGCGCCGCGGCGTGTTTGGCAAGTGGCTTGCGGCAAAGACGAGCAAATTCCGGTAAAATCTTTTGCCAACCATATTGACAATTTGCAGCGTGACTGCTATAATATTAAAGCTGTGATTCGCACAGCACAATAAATGTGCCTGTAGCTCAGTTGGTAGAGCATCTGACTTTTAATCAGAGGGTCCAGGATTCGAGTTCCTGCAGGCGCACCAAGACCGCTTGAAGCCGCAAGGCTTTGAGCGGTTTTTGTTTTGCTGCGGCCCCTGCAGCTATTCAAAAGGGGCAATATGCAGCAAAAGGCATGTACAACCTTCTCGGTCGTACATGCCTTTACTTTTAGGGTTGGGCAATACCGCATAATTCTAAGTGCCGATACGGCGAGCGAGGTGCGGCAGCTGCTAAGCCAAAAGCGCAGATAATACTTTGTGTATTGTCGAGCATTTTGGCAACGCAGATGCCGCGCCGCAGCCGCCGGAGCGGTGCTTAAGCCGTTAGGCGGGAATTGTGCGGTGTTGCCCTTACTTCCACAGCAGAAAGAGCGCGGCCAGCAGCACGCCCAGCCCGGCCAGATAGACCCCGGCGATGAGCAGGGTGGCTTTCAGCACGCCCAGAACCGCCCAGAGCTTTTCCTTGGCGGTCCATTCCGGCTCCTGCTCCCAAGGGCGGTCATTGGACAGCTCCGGGGTCTGGGCCGCCGCCTTTCGGCGGTGGGGGCGCAGCATCGGCGCATGGCCGATGCCGCTCATATCGGCGATGGTATGCCCATCGTCCTCAAAGGGTTCATGCTTTTTCATTTGTCGTACAGGTGGCAGACCACATAATGGCCCGGCTCAGCCTCACGCTGCTTGGGGGCCTCGGTCTTGCAACGCTCGGTGGCATAGGGGCAGCGCGTATGGAACTTGCAGCCGGACGGCGGGTTGGCCGGGGACGGAATGGAGCCCTGCAGCACAATACGCTCGCGGCGTATGGTCGGGTCCGGAATGGGGATGGCCGAGAACAGCGCCTTGGTGTAGGGGTGCAGCGGGTGGGCAAAGATGTCATCGGTTTCGCCGTACTCGACCAGATTGCCCAAGTACATGACACCGACCGTGTCGGAGATATGCTCGACAACGCTCAGGTCATGAGAGATGAACAGGTAGGTCAGGTTGCGCTTCTCCTGCAGGCTTTTCAGCAGGTTGATGATCTGGGCCTGAATCGAAACATCCAGTGCGGAGACCGGCTCGTCACAGACTACGAACTCCGGGTTCAGGGCAAGGGCACGGGCGATGCAGATACGCTGGCGCTGGCCGCCGGAGAACTCGTGCGGGTAGCGGGTCTTGTGGTAGGGCTGCAGGCCGCAGTCGTCCATGACCTGATCAATATAATCGTTGAACTCTGCCTTCGGGACGAGATTGTGCTCACGCACAGCCTCGCCGATGATCTCGCCGACCGGCAGACGCGGCGACAGGCTGGAGAACGGATCCTGAAAGATGATCTGCATCTTGGTGCGCAGGGTGCGCATCTCGGCGGGGGTCATGTCGTAGACCTCCTTGCCGTTGAAAAGCACCTGTCCGCCCGTCTTATCACCGCCCAGACGCAGGATGGTGCGGCCGGTCGTGGACTTGCCGCAGCCGGACTCGCCGACCAGACCCATCGTGCAGCCGCGGCGCAGGTTGAAGGTGACGCCGTCAACGGCCTTGACATGCCCCACAGTCTGGGACAGCAGGCCGCCCTTGATGGGGAAATACTTCTTGAGGTGATTGACCATCAGAATATACTGAGGGTCGTAGGTGACGGGGGTGTAATCGTTCTCGGGCAGCATCTTTTCTTTTGCCATGCGTCACTCACCCGCCTTTCTGTTTTCTTCATAATAGCGATAGCAGCTGACCTTGTGTGTCGGGGACAGGCTGATCTCGCAGGGGTACTCACCGGCGCAGCAGGGCAGCTGCAGCTCGCAGCGGTCCTTGAAGTAGCAGTAGTCCGGCATGTTGACCGGGTTGGGCACCTTGCCGGGGATGGAGTAGAGGCGATCGACCTTTTTGCCGACAACCGGCTTGGAGGCCATCAGGCCGATGGTGTAGGGGTGGCTGGGGTTGGTGAAGATTTCCTGCACGGTGCCCTTCTCCACCACGCGGCCTGCGTACATGACAACAACATAGTCGGCCATCTCCGCAATAACGCCGAGGTCATGGGTGATGAGCATGATGGACGAGTTGATGCGGTCCTTCAGGTTGCGCAGCAGATCCAGAATCTGGGCCTGAATCGTCACATCAAGCGCCGTGGTCGGCTCATCTGCAATGATGATCTTGGGGTTGCAGGCCAGCGCCATGGCGATCATGACGCGCTGACGCATACCGCCGGACAGCTCATGCGGGAACATCGTGTAGACACCCTCGCTGTTGGCAATGCCGACCATCTCGAGCATCTCGATCGTGCGCTTTTTGATGTCCTCTTTCGTCTTGCCCTCACCCTCATGCAGGGCAATGACCTCATCGATCTGGGCGCCGATGCGGAACACGGGGTTCAGGCTGGTCATCGGCTCCTGAAAGATCATTGAAACATAGTTGCCGCGCAGACCCTGCATCTTTTCGGTGGGGGTCTTGGCAATATCGTAGGCCTTGCCATCGCCCAGATTCAGGCGGATAGCGCCCTCGACAATCTGGCCCTGCGGACGCTGCAGCAGCTGCATCAGGGACAGGCTGGTGACGGACTTGCCACAGCCGGACTCGCCGACAACACCCACGGTCTTGCCGATGGGCACCTCAAACGAGACGCCGTCCACGCTCTTGACAACACCGGTGTCGGTGAAGAAGTAGGTGTGCAGGTTGTCAAACTCGACCGCGTTCTTCGCATCGTGCATTTCGGTGACATACTCACTCTCCGGCACATTGCGGCGCTTGCGCTGCTTTTCGTACCGGTCGGTGATGCGGCGGTTTTCCTTGGAGATACGCCGCGATTCTTTAGCGGAAAGATACCCTTCCTGTTTCTTAGCCATCGTGTGTTTCTCCTTTCGATCAGCGTTTCATCTTGGGGTCAAAGGCGTCGCGCAGACCGTCACCCACAAAGTTGAAGCCCAGAACGGTCAGCAGCAGGCAGATACCGGCGGGGATCCAGATGAACAGGTAGTTCGTCATAACGTAGGCGTTGTTGACATCGTTGATAATGTTGCCCCAAGAGGCGAACGGATACTTGACGCCCAGACCCAGGAAGGACAGGGTGGCCTCGGTCAGGATGGTGGAGCCCAGGCCCATCGTGCAGGTAACGATCAGCTGCGGGATAACATTGGGGATCAGGTGGCGGAAAATGCGGTGCCAGACCTTGATGCCGCAGGCCTCGGTGGCCATCATGAACTCCTGCTCACGCAGAGAGAGGATCTGGCCGCGGACAAGGCGGGCAATGCTCGGCCAGCCCAGGAAGCCGAGAATCAGCATCAGGTACAGCATACGTTTCCAGGAATCCACGCGCATGGCGTCCATGGCCGCGCCGATGATGATGATGACCGGCATCGAAGGGATGCAGTAGAAAACATCGACGACACGCATAATGATGTTATCGACCCAGCCGCCGAAGTAGCCGGAGATACCGCCCATCAGGATACCCAGGGATGCCTCGATGACAACGACGATGAAGCCGATGATCAGCGAGACGCGGCCGCCGTACATCAGGCGGGTCAGCATATCCATACCGTTGGTGTCGGTGCCCAGCCAATGCGCCTTGCTGGGGCTGGCGTAGCGGTCGTAGACATAAGTCTCGGTCATCTGCTTGACGGACCAAACTTTGGTGGAGGCATCGTAGACGATATCGTACTCGGCCTCGTTCCCCTCGGCGTCGGTGTAGTTGAACTTATCGGCGTTCTCGTTGATGGCCTCTTCCAGGCGATCCTTGAAATCGCGGGTAACGACGACGCTGGAATCGGCGGCGGAGACGACAAAGCGGCTGACATAACCCAGCTGCTCGCCATTGGCGGCGATCTCGCCGTCCTTGTTCAGCGTGTAGTCCACGCCGTCGGCGGTGAAGTCGCTCTCCCCTGCCGCCATGGCAGTCAGGGCGGCCAGCTTGATGTCAAAGCTGAACTTCGGCGCACCGTCGGCCTCGTTGACAAGGTCGCGGCTGGCATAGCCCATGACGTCGCTGCCCTGGTAGACGACATAGAAGTCGTCGCTCTGGATATCGACGGTGTAGTCAGTATCCTTATAGTTGAACTCGGTGCTGCCCTTCTTCACGGCTTCGAGGGCCTTGCTCTGGGCGATGGAACCGAAGTCCTGGCCGTCGGCCACGACAAAACGCATCGTGTCGTTGCGGGTGACGCCGACGAACTCCTTGGACATCTGGGTGTAGGTGAAGAACTGCTCGTCCTGGCCGTAGGGGCTGACAAGGCCGCCGACGAAGGAGAACAGGAACATTGCAATCAGGATGGACAGACCGACGACGGCCAGACGGTTGCGGAAGAACCGCTTGGCGACCAGTGCGCCGGGAGACAAAACCTTGACGCGGCGGTCATCGTTCAGGGAGTACTGCTCCTGCTTCGGGTTCTGGTTCTGCGTGTTTTCGCTCATGGGTGTGCAGTCTCCTTTCTTTAAGAAATGCGCACGCGCGGGTCAACCACGCCGTACAGGATATCGGTCAGCAGGTTGCTGGCCAGCGTCAGCACCGCCATGAAGGACAGGTAGAACATCGTGAAGGGGATGTCGCCTGCGACCATGGACTGGTAGGAAATATAGCCGATGCCGGGGATGGAGAACAGCGTCTCGGTGATAAGGGCACCGCTGAACAGGCCGGGCAGGCTGCCGCCGATGATGGTGACAAGGGGAATCAGCGTGTTGCGGAAGGCGTGCTTGTAGATGACCGTATGCTCCGACAGGCCCTTGGCGCGGGCAGTGCGGATGTAGTCCGCGTTCAGCACTTCCAGCATATTCGTGCGGGTGTAGCGCATATAGCCGCCGATGGAGACGATGACCAGCGTTGCGATGGGCAGCACCAGATGGTTGGCCTTGTCAAGGAACTGGCCCATGGCATCCAGCTGGGCATAGTCACGGCCGACGAGGCCGTACAGATCGAACCAGCCGAGCTTGACCGAGAACAGCAGCTTGAGCAGCGTAGCAAAGAAGAAGGTGGGCAGCGAAATACCGACCAGCGCCGCAGCCGTGATGACGTAGTCCGTGCGGCTGTACTGCTTGGTGGCAGCCAGCACGCCGAGGGGCACGGCGATCACGATGGACAGCACAAAGGAGATACCGCCCATGATGACAGACAGGCCGATGACCTCGGTAAACTTCTGGGTGGCGGGCACATTCCACTTCCAGCTGTCGCCGAAGTTGCCGACGATGGCCTTGCTCAGCCAGGTGAAGAAGCCGGGGATAATGTCCAGGTCAAGGCCGTAGGCCGCATTGAGCTGGGCCAGCCATTCCTCATAGGGTTTGGCACCGGGGGCCTGGGCCAGCTGCATTGCCATCGTCTCGGCAAAGGAGCTGGGCAGGCTGCGGATCAGCGCGTAGATAATGAACATGACACAGAACAGGATCAATACCGACTGCGCGATACGCTTGATGATGTAATTTCGCAAGAGTTTTCGTTCCTTCCTTGCACGGTTAGACCGCGTTTATTTTGCAGGGAAATGCCGTAATGTGGGCATCCCCATCCCACGCAGCGCGCAAACACTGCGTGGGAGTGGGACGACCATATTAGCAGTTGTAGGGGGCGGCGTCCTCGACGCCCCGCGGGCGGGCATTGGTCCGCCCATGCCTTGACAGCAAGCAACCGCCCTTGGCGGGCGGTCACCTGCTTTCACAACGGTAAGTTGAACTTAGTTCAGCTCGAGGTTGTTCAGCTCAGACTTGTAGGTCCAGTACGGGGTCTGATCCTTCGCGATGGTGTCGATGTTGACACGCTCGGTGGAGAAGATGGTAGCCTCGCTGCGCTGGTAGACGGGCAGCTCGACACCCCAATCCAGGATGATCTCCATAGCCTCTTTGTACATGGCCTTGCGGGCCTCCTGGTCGGTAGTCTGGCGGGCAGCCATGATCAGCTCATCCAGGTCGGCATCGTTGATGGCGTAGTAGTTGGTAGCGCCCTGGCTGTGGTACAGCTGGAACATATCGGGGTCATTGGTGGACTGCCAGGCAGCGACCCAGCCCTCGGCAGCGCCGGACTGATAGGAAGCGAACAGGTCAGAAGCGTTGGCCATATCGTTGACAGTCAGGGTGAAGCCGATGGTCTTGAGGGCGGCAGCAGCGTTGGTCAGGGTCTGGAAGGAGGGGTGGTCACCATTGCCGGAAGCACCGATGTTGACCTGATACTCCATCTTGGCACCGGCGGGGGCAGCCGTGATCTGGCCGTTCTCGACGGTGTAACCGGCAGCCTCAAAGTAGCCCAGGGCAGCCTGCAGAGCGGCGGTGTACTTGTCCTCGCTCTTCATGTCGGAGGTGTAGATCTCGTTGCCGTCCACATCGGTGGAGTAGGCGATCTGGTAGCCGTCGTCGGTGACGGAGGGAGCAGCCCAGGAAGTGTTGGACATGGGGTAGTTGATGACGGTAGCGGTATCGCCGTAGTAGGAGTCGATGCCCTCATCACGGTAAGCGGCGATGACGGTCATGATGGCCTTGCGCAGATCCTTGGAGGCCTGGGAGGCAGGGTCGCCGCCAACGTTGACGTTCTTGGCGCTCAGGGCGATGTAGCCGTAGCCGCGGTAATCCTTTAGACGGGTGGTGATGACGGGGCCGTCCTCACCCTCGGCGCCGTTGATGTCGGCGATCTGGTCAGCAACCTCCAGAGAGTAGGAAGGATCGGAGATGTCGATGGTGCCGGCCTGAACGCCGGTGATCTTATCGGCCTCCTGGGTCTCCTTCATGTTGACGTGGGCAACCTTCGGTGCGCCGTTGAAGTAGTCGGGGTTGGCATCTAGGTAGACAACGCCGTCGCTGTACTTGGAGAAGGTGAACATACCGCCGCCCAGAGGAGCGCTGGTCTTGGAGCGGACGCCGCTCAGATCGCCCTTGACAAAGCCAAAGGAGTTGTTGTCGTAGTCGTACAGGCTCTCATCGCCGTAGTAGTGCAGGGGGGCAATGGGCATCTGCAGCTGGTAGATCATGGTGGTGGACAGCTCGCTGGTGGTCAGCGTCATGCTGTAATCACCGGTCTTGACGATACCGGCAACATTGGCAACTGCATTGCCGACATTGACACCGGTGGTGGAGTATGCGTAGACATCCTCGGGGATCAGCTCAGACAGGGCAGAACCGGCGGACTCAGCCTCCATAGCGGAGAAGCTCCAGTCGTACTGCTCGCCGATAGCCAGGAAGAAGGCCTTCGCATCAGCGCCGTCGGGCAGGTCAAAGCCCCAGCCGGCAGCGGCGGAGGTGACATCGGTAGCACCGTTGGCCATCATATAGTCAACGATCTCCTGGGCAAACTTCACGCCGCCGTCATTGACAGCATCCCAGAAAGCCTTCTGCTGTTCTTCGGTGAAGTTGGTGTAGTCGGTGTTGTCCTCGCCGGCCTCAGCGATCAGCTTGGACAGGGTGGACATAGAATTGCGGTACTCCTCCAGACCAACGATGGGGGTGGAGTACATGGTTACAGAGCCGTCATACGTAGGATCAAGGAAAACATACATCGAGAAGATGACGTCGTCGATGGTGACAGGCTCGCCGTCAGAGAACTTCAGGTCGTCGCGCAGCTTGATATCATAGGTGACGGTGCCGTCGTCATTCTCGGTGACAACGCAGTCAGAGGTGCCGTAGTAGGTGTAGTCGGTGCCGTTGTACTCGCGGGTCTCACCCTCGATGCCGTTCAGGATCATTTCACCCTTACGGTCAGCGCCCAGCAGGCCCAGCTGGGTCAGGTCAATGACATCCTGGTCGGAAGCAGAGGAAGCAAAGAAGGGGCTGAACTTGCCCTCAAAGCCGGTCTCTGCCAGAACGAGGGTGCCATCAGAAGCGGCCGTGTTGGATGCTTCGGCAGTAGCAGTACTGGTGCTCTCGCTGGTCGCGTCGGACGCAGCACCGCCGCAGCCAGCCAGCACGCTGACGCTGAGTGCGGCAGCAGATGCCAGTGCAATGACTTGCTTGGTGTTTTTCATGTGTAAAACCTCCTATATTTTGCCCTCATCCACAAATCGTCCCTCTGCTCCCCAAGAGCGTAAGGCGAGAAAGGCGAAAGCCCTTCTGTGCTGTCTGTTCCTTTACAGCGCACACTTGTCGACAGTGGCTTAATTTTTAGAATACCCCAAAATTGACAAAAAGTCAACAGTAAATTACACTTTTGTACCTTTTGACGAAATTCAGAAATAAATTTTAGGCACTCTCCCGCCGTGGGCACGCCCCCCGCCGCAAAAGGAGCTTTTTTTGCTCTGTCCAAACGCCGTATTTGCCCGCCGCTGCAGATGGCGGCAAGAAAAAATGCGTCCCACCGCCAAGTGGGGCGCATTTCAAATCGTGCATATACAGTTGTATAAATATTACTCTTTTTCCCAACGCATCCGCCGGGAAAACGCAGCAGCGGCGGCAAAAGCGGCAGCCGAAAAAATTTCAAGCAGTATAAAAATGCCATGCACTCCAAAAAGCATTTGTGCGCTGTTTGCAAACACAACACTCCCCTGCCCTGCCGCTGCCAGCACGGCGAACAGCGCGCACACCCGCGTGAGAGTGGGCAATTTTTGTGCTGTCTGCTCATGGATATAGGCCCGCATCGGGTCGCCGCCGCGCGTCAGGCGCGCCAGCACGACCACTGCATACAGCGCCGTTATAAGCGCCGCCATATAGGGCAGCAGCAGCCAGACCGGGGCATGGGCCGTAGCACCGGGCAGCACGCCCGCGCCCACCGCAAGCGCCGCACCGCCGCCGCAGCACAGCCACAGCACGGCCAGCGCCCTGCCGCGGGAGGGTGTCCCTGCATAGCGGTAAAATGCGCCGCGGTACTGGTAGTTGCCGTTCAGATCCTTTTCAAAGTCATCGAGGTAGGCGTGCTTATTTTTGCGCCCCGCCATCAGACAAGCCCCGTCAGGTCATAGCCGTCCAGCCACTGCTTGGCGGCCTCGCAGACGCCGCGCAGGCAGCTCTCCTCAAAGGGGGTGGTCAGCCCGGCATGGTTCAGCAGCTCGGTAAAAGTACGGCTGCCGCCCTGCTTTGTGTAGGCCATATAGTGCGCCCACGCATCGGCGCAGTCCTTCTGCAGCATTGCCCAGAACTGCAGGCTGACGGTCTGCGCCAGACAGTAGTCGATATAGTAGAAGGGGCTCTGGTAGATATGCATCTGGCGCTGCCAGTACTCACCTGCACCGTAGAACGGGATCTCGCCGTCCAGACGCATCCACGGCTGGTAGATGGCAGCCAGCTTTTTCCACTCAGCATGGCGCTCCTCCGGGGTCATGTCGGGCTTCTCATAGACAATGTGCTGGAAGTGATCGACCATTGTGCCGTAGGGAATGAAGGTCAGCGCCCCGGCCAGATGGCTGTAGCGGAACTTGCGGGCATCCTGGCCGAAGAAGCCGTCCGCCCACGGCCATGCGAAGAACTCCATCGACATCGAGTGGACCTCGCAGGCCTCCATGCTGGGCCATACATAGGAGTACGGGATGCGGTCGCGGTTCATATAGGCGGCAAAGGCATGGCCGGCCTCATGGGTCACGACCTCCACATCGTGCTGGGTGCCGTTGAAGTTGGCAAAGATGAAGGGCATCTCATAATCGCCCAGACCGGTGCAGTAGCCGCCGCCCGCCTTGCCGGGGGTGGACAGCACATCCATCAGCTCATCGTCCAGCATTTTGTTGAAGAACTCGCCGGTCTCGGGGGAAAGCTCCTCATAGAATTTTTTGCCCTGCCGCAGGATCGCATCGGCATCGCCCGCCGGCTTGGGGTTGCCGCTGCGGAACATCAGGGCGTTGTCCGCCATGTTCATCGGGTACTGCTTGCCAAGGCGGCGGGCCTGCTCCCGGTAGATGCTGTCTGCCAGCGGCACCAGATATTTGACAACGGCCGCGCGGAACTTTTCAATGTCTGCCTTGGTGTAGCAGTTGCGGCCCATGCGGTAGTAGCCCAGCGTGGTGTAGCCCTCATACCCAAGCTTTCTGCCCATCGTATCGCGCAGGTGGACGAGCTTGTCATAAATGCCGTCAAACTCGGCCTGATGCTCCTTATACCATGCGCCCTCTGCCTTCCATGCAGCCAGACGGCGGGCATCATCGGGGTCGTTCTTGAACGGGGAAAGCTGGCTCAGCGTGTAGACGCCGCCCTCAAAGGGGATCTGGGCGCTGGCGATCAGCTTGCCGTAGTCGGTGCAGAGCTTGTTCTCCTGCGCCATCTCGTCAAGGATCGCGGGCGAAAAGGCCTTGTCGGCGATCTCGGCGTTGACAAACATCAGGTCGCCGTACTCAGCGGCAAAATCCGCGCGGAACGGCGAATCGAGCATGGCGCGGCTCCAAGCGTTCTGGCACTCCTGCAGCTGAGGCGTCGCCTCGTTCCAGAAATTCATCTCCTCATCGTAGAAGGTGTCGCGGGTGTCGATCGTGTTGCGCACACTCGCAAGCTGGGCCTGCGTGTCCACATGCTTGTTGAGCTTTTCCTCCTCGAGGAATACCGCGCGCGCCTCTGCATAGCTTTCGGCGGCCTTGAGCCGCGCGCAGAGGTCAGCAAACTGCTGCTTTACCGCGTCCAGATCGGGGCGCTGATATGGCATCTCGGAAAACTTCATGGCTGTATCTCCTTTACGGACATTTTGTGAGTATTATAGCACACTCTGCTGCAAAATGCAAAAGTCTGTCCGCGCAGACAGCCCACGCCCCACAGACAGCCCACATTTCTTGGATTTCTGTATAAAATTTCTCGGTTTCCGTATTGCAAATTTGACGCATATTTAGTATAATAGGGCTAGTAATATCTTACAAGGGGGAGTTTTGACATGCCGATCTCTGAGCCTACCGCTGTATTTTCCATCCGTGATGACCGTGATATGGAGATCAAGCAGGCGGTGCTGCAGGTGTACCGTGCGCTGGAGGAGAAGGGCTACAACCCCATCAATCAGCTTGTCGGCTACATTCTGTCGGAGGACCCGACCTACATCACGACCTACAAGAACGCCCGCGCCATCATCCGCCGCATCGACCGTGATGACCTGCTGCAGGCGCTTGTGCGTGATTTTGTGAAGCACTAAAAATCAGGATTTCAAAAAAGCTCCCGCGTATCCAACGATACGCGGGAGTTTTTTGTATGCAGCCTATAAAGCCTTCCCCCTTGGGGGGGGAAGGTGGCCCCGCAGGGCCGGATGAGGGGCGAGTTTGCCGTGGTTTCCCGTTTATGGGTTATAATGGCAAACCTGCCCCTCATCAGTCAGCGGTCGGAGCCGCTGACAGCTTCCCCCTCGGGGGAAGCCTTTTTACCCCGCAAAAAACGCATTCTGCACGGCGTTGAGGACGGCGGCGCGGCCGGCGGTAAAGTTGACGCCGCCCTGCAGATAGCAGGTGTAGGGCGCACGCAGCGGGCCATCGCAGGAGATCTCGATCGTGCTGCCCTCGGTAAAGCTGCCGCTGGCCATGACGACCTTGTCGGTGTAGCCCGGCTCATCGGCAGGCTCGGGGCTGGCAAAGCTGTCCACCGGGCTGTTGTGCTGGATGCCCGCGCAGAAGCCGGTCAGCGCGGCGGCACTGCCCGAGTCAAAGCAGGTGACAATGTCATTGTGGTCGGCCGTGTAGCGCGGCACGGGGTTGACGCCCGCCAGCTCCAGCAGACACTGGGCGTAGATCGCCGTTTTCAGCGCCTCGCAGACAACGCCCGGGGCGTAGTAGAAGCCGAGGAAGGTATCCCGCAGGCTGTCCTGCGTGCAGCCCAGATCGCCGCCGATGCCGGGCGCGGTGAAGCGGTGGCTGCACTTTTCCACCAAATCGCGGCGGCCTGCAATGTAGCCGCCGGTCGGGGTGATGCCGCCGCCCGGATTTTTGATGAAGCTGCCCGCCATAATGTCTGCGCCGAAGGTAACCGGCTCCGCAGTCTGGGTGAACTCACCATAGCAGTTGTCCACAAAGATGACTGCTTTGGGGTTGGCCTTGCGGGCGATGTCGGCTACCTTTTGAATCGTCGCCAAGTCAAAGGCGTTGCGCTGGGTGTAGCCGCGGCTGCGCTGGATATGCACCACCGTGGCGGTCTTGGCCTTCTCGGCGATCAGATCATAGTCGGGGGTAAAGTCCGGCAGCAGCGGGCACTCGTCATACCTGACGCCGTACTCCCGCAGGGTGCCGCAGCCCTTGCCTGCCTCGCCGATGCCGATCACGCCCTCCAGCGTGTCGTAGGGGCGGCCGGTCGCAGCCAGCAGGGTGTCCCCCGTGCGCAGCAGGCCGAAAAGCGCGACCGTCAAGGTGTGGGTGCCGCTCATGAACTGCGGGCGCACCAGCGCTGCCTCCGCCCCCATGCAGCGGGCAAAGACCTCCTCCAGCTTATTGCGGCTGTCGTCCCAGACGCCGTAGCCGCTCGACCCCCAGAAGTGCCGTGCCTCAACGCCGCTGTCGGTAAAGGCGCGCAGCATCTTGAGCTGGTTGTAGTCGCGGATCTCCTCCACATGGGCAAACTGCTCACGGCAGAGGGAAAGAGCCTTGCGGTCAAGCGCCAGCACCTCGGGGCGCAGGTCGTAAAATTGTTCGATCATTGCGTATTCCAATCTGTAGTATAATAGTTTATTTTGCCGTTTTGTACAAACCCAAGCCGCTCATAAAAGCCGCACAGCGTCTGCTCACAGGCAAAGCGCACCGTGCGCTCGGCGGCCAGCGTGTTTGCCATCTCAACGATCAGCCGCCGGGCCAGTCCCCTGCCCCGCCAGGCCGGGTCAGTCACGCCCGCCGCCATATAGCTTTCGGTGTCGCTCTGCTCATAGCAGCCGACTGTACAGACGGGGCGGCCGTCCTGCAGCAGGGCATGGCACACCCCCACACCGTGGGCCAGCGCCGTGCAGGCCGTGGAGTAGAATTCGTCCGCCTCGGCGTCATTCTCGGCAAAAACCAAGCGGCTGACCGGCAGCATCGAGGGCGCTGTGTCCCGCACCAGCTCCGCCGGGTATGCGGGCGGCAGCGGCAATGCGCAGCCCTGCGGCAGCGCCCACAGGGTCAGCGGCGCGGCGGGCTGCCAGCCTGCCAACGCAAGGGGCTGCTCGGTGCGCAGCCGGTCGGCGCAGAGAAACCGCAGAAAGCCGGCCAGCTCCTCGCGGGCATCCTCCCCTGCGCTGCCGCCTGGCAGCGTGCCGCAGACCACGGCACTGCCGCCGCGCAGCTCCAGCACCGCCGTGCCGGGCAGCAGATAGAAGGCCCACCCGCTGGCCGGGTGCTGGCCGAACAGCCGCAGATGCGTGCCGAGGACGGCTTCAAAGTAGGGCTTATTGGCAATGCGGCGAAGGTATTCGGTTTTATGTTCCGCAGTGGAGACGGATTGAATCATGGAAGGACCTCTCTTACCTCCCTGCGAAGGGGCCGGGTCAGGCTGTAGTCATCATTTCAGGTTGTTGACGATATTCTTATAGTCCCGTCCTCTGACCTCAAAATTCGGGTACAAATCAAAAGATGCAGATGCAGGCGAAAGGCTGACCACATCCCCGGGTTGGGCAGCACCGCGCGCCAGCTCGACCGCGTGCTGCATGCTGTCCGCGTGCAGGATGGTCAGCGCGCTCTCGTCAAAGCCCGCACATCCGCGGACAGCCGCCTCGATGCGGGGGCCGGTGGCACCCATCAGCACCAGCGTCTTGACATGGGCCAGAATCTCGGGCGCGAGCGGCTCATAGGGGATCTTCTTGTCATAGCCGCCTGCGATCAGAATGATTTTCTGGTTGAAGCTGCGCAGACCGGCGATCGTGCGCGTCGGGCTGGACGCGATGGAATCGTTGTAGTAGGTCACGCCGTCCAGCGTGCGGACCGGCTCAATGCGATGCTCCACACCGGTGAAGGTGGAGCCGACCTGACGCATGGCCTCGACCGGCACACGGCCCCAGACGGCAGCGATGGCGGCCAGCAGGTTTTCGACATTGTGCAGGCCGCGCAGCTTGACCTCGGCCCGGGGCAGGATCGGCGTCACGACACCGTTCTCCGCATAGCAAAGGGTGTCATCGCTCTCCCGCAGGAAGGCGCCCTTGTCTGTCTCATGCAGGCGGGTAAACCAGACCTGCTCGCCCTTGCAGTCCTTCTGCATACCGCGCGAGATTTCGTTTTCAAAGCCCAGCACGGCGCGGCAGGGCGGCACCTGCCACAACAGGATGTTCCGCTTGGCGTCAATGTACTCCTGCATGTCCTTATGGTGGTCCAGATGGTTGGGGGTCACATTGGTGACGACTGCCACCTTGGGGCTGACGCGCATGCTGATCAGCTGGAAGCTCGACAGCTCGACAACGGCGACCGCCTCGGGGGTCACATCTGCCAGCTGGGGCAGCAGCGCAGCGCCGATGTTGCCGCCGAGAAACACCTTGCGGCCGGCAGCCTCAAACATCTTGGAGATCAGCGTTGTGGTCGTGGTCTTGCCGTCAGAGCCAGTCACGGCCACGATCTCGCAGGGGCAAAGCTCAAAGAAAAGCTCGACCTCGCTGGTGACCTTTGTGCCGGCCTGCAGGGCAGCCTGCAGCTCGGGCTTGTAATATTCGTAGCCCGGTGTGCGCATGATGATATCCTGCCCGGCAAAGCCGTCAGTATAATGCTCGCCCAGACTCAGGCGGACATGCAGGCGGCGCAGCGTGTGTGCATACGCGCCGAAATCCTCAAGGGACTTTTTCTGATCGCAGAGCGTGACCTGCGCGCCCAACTCCACAAACTGTTCAATGCAGCGCTTGTGGCTGACGCCCGCACCGATAAAGGCAACCTTTTTGCCCTTGATAAGATTCTGCAGATGTTCGATCGGCAGCATAAATATCTCTCCCCTGCATTTTTTCTGCAGCAATACTGCGGCGCTCCGCCCGCCGGGCGGGGCTTGCATGGTAATGCTCTATGTTATTATATACAAAACGCCGTAGTTCTGCAACAAAATTCGGCCCGCCAAGGCGGACCGAATCGGAATTTATTTTGCGCTTACTGCTGGCCGCCCATGGGGATACCATGTTTGTCAAGCAGCGTGCGGATCTTGGTCATCGGGTCGATGATGGAGGAAACGCTCTTGTCATGGTTGATGGCGGCGATGAAGTAGGCGGTGTACTTGGAGACATCGACATCATAGTACCACTCGCGCTCCTGCAGCTCCGGCTTGCGGTAGGTCAGGTTCGTGCCCAGCACAGCCTTGATGATGCCGTCATTGTAGGCCTTGTCGAACTTGTCAAGGCCGGCAGTGAAGAGCGGGAAGGTGCAGCAGGTAAAGATGTTGCGGGCACCGCGCATCTTCAGCTCATAGGCGATGTCGAGCATCGACTCGCCGGAGGCGATGATGTCGTCAGCGATAAAGACATCCTTGCCCTCAACGCTCTCGCCCAGATACTCATGCGCCACGATGGGGTTGCGGCCGTTTACCACACGGCTGTAGTCGCGGCGCTTGTAGAACATGCCGAGGTTGCAGCCCAGCACGCTGGAGTAGTACATGTTGCGGTTCATGGCGCCCTCATCGGGAGAGACGATCATGAAGTTATCCTTGTGGAAGGAGACATCCGGCACATGATGCAGCAGGCACTTGAGCACCTGATAGGTGGGCATGACATTGTCGAAGCTCATGGTGGGCACGGCGTTCATGACGCGGGGGTCATGGGCATCAAAGGTGATGATGTTCTTGACGCCGACCGCGCGCAGCTGCTGCAGGGAGAAGGCGCAGTCCAGACTCTCGCGGCTGACGCGGCGATGCTGGCGGCCGCCGTACAGGCTGGGCATGATCACGCTGATGCGGTGGGCACGGCCGGAGACAGCCTGAATAATGCGCATCAGGTTCTGGAAGTGGTCGTCCGGGGAGAGGTGGTTCTCATACCCGAAGAGCTTGTAGGTGACGCTGTAGTTGCCCGGATCGACGAAGATGTACAGGTCGTCACCGCGGGTGGACGCCTTGACAAGACCTTTCGCATCGCCGGACTGGAAACGCGGGCAGTCGCAGGGGATGATGAAGGTATCGACCTCATCATTGCCGACCTCACGCGCCCAGCGCACAAGGTGACTGTCTACGAGTTTGCAAAGCTCCTCTGCACCGGGGCAGGCAATCAGACCGAGATCGGCGATCGCATCCTCCTTGGCAAAGAAATCACGCGGGCCAAGATTCTGTTCAGCCATTACAGGTACTCCTTACTTCCATCTGGTATTACTTATTTCATCAGGGCAGTGTGGCAGACCACAAGAACCCATTTACTCATATTGTAGCACAGCAGACGGATAAAATCAGCCCTGCAAGGAAAGAATTTCAACATTTTCGACATTTTCCGCGCTTTATACATGCTTCGCGGTGTTACTTGCAAAAAATTCTGGCGGATTTTACAAAAAGTTTGCAAATGGAAATTTGAAGTTTTTCTTTAGGGGGAAAACTATGGGGCAATGCCTGTAGGGGCGAACATGGTTTGTCCGCGGAGCCTTGCGGCTGATATACCGTTCCCGCGGGCCGATGACGAGCATCGGCCCCTACAGGGTTTCTGCCTATACAATAAAAAAACAGTGCCCGCCGAAGTTATCCCTCGGCAGGCGCTGATTATTTATCGGTATTTACTTTTCGTTCTCGTCCTGGACCTTGCGGGGGATCAGGCGGACCTCCTGCACGCGGCGGTTGGTCGCGCGGGTGACAGTCCCGTCAAAGTCACCCCAGATGAACTTATCCCCTACCTTGGGCAGACGGCTGAGCTTTTCCTGCACCAGACCGCCGATGGCCACGGCATCAATGTCATCATCCTCCTTGATGCCCAGCTCCTCGGCCGTGTCGTCCACGCTGGCGCTGCCGGAGATCAGCCAGCTGCCATCGGACTGCTGGCGCACATCCTCGACCACATCGTCATGCTCGTCCCAGATCTCGCCGACCAGCTCCTCCAGAATATCCTCCAGCGTGATGATGCCGGCCGTGCCGCCGTATTCATCGACCACAACGGCCATATGATGCTTGCTCTCACGCAGGGTACGCAGCAGCGCGGAGATCTGGGTCACGCTGGTCGTGTACAGCGTCGGGCCGACAAGGTCCTCCAGCTTGACATTTTTGTCGTGCTTCTGCAGGGCTGCAAAGCAGTCCTTTTCATGTACCACGCCAATGATATTGTCGATGGTGTCATGGTAGACCGGCAGGCGGGAGTAGCCGCTCTCGGCGAAGCGCTCAATGACCTCGTCCATCGGGGTATCATCCTCGACAGCCACTACATCCACGCGGGGGGTAAGCACATCCTGCGCCTCCACATCGTCAAATTCAATGGCGCTGCGGATCAGCTCACTTTCACGGTTCGTCAGCTCGCCGTCCTTCTCGGCTTCGCTGACCATGGTCACCAGCTCACCTTCTGTGATGGTGTCCTTCTCTCCGGTGTCAAACCGCTTGGCAAGGAACTTTTTCCACGCACCGAACAGGGCGTTCAGCGGTGTAAAAATCGTGACCAGCGCACTGAGCACGGGGGCAAAGCCCATGGCCAGCGTTTCGGGCATTTCCTTGGCCATGCTCTTGGGGGTAATCTCGCCAAAGGTCAGGACCAGCAGGGTCATGACGACCGTCGAGACGGTAGGGCCGTAAACACCGCCGACAAGGCGGGTAAACAGCACGGTGGCAAGAGAGGACGCACCGATATTCACAATGTTGTTACCGATCAGAATGGTGCTGAGCAGGCTGTCGTAGCGCTCGACCAGTGCGAGCGTATGCGCCGCTCTGGCGTCACCGTCCTCCGCCTTGCTCCGCAGGCGGATCTCATTCAGCGAATTGTACGCTGTCTCTGCCGCCGAGAAAAACGCAGACAAACCGATCAGGATTATCAGTGCGACGATCATAAATATACTGCCATCGTCCATTGGGGAACTATCAACTCTTTCTTTATTAAATTTATGTGCAATAGCATATTTTAGATATTATAGCATAAATATGCGCGCGGCGCAAATGGTATGCTGTCAAATTTGTGTAAAACTGTGTTTTTATCTAATTTTGGAATTTCTTCGGTTCCTTCTTTGCAAAGAAGGAACAAAAGAACCGTATAGGAGCACCCGTTTGTTCGTTGTTGCTTCGCCCGCAGGGCGCAAAGAGCCTCCCCACACGGTGGGGAGGTGGCCGAGTGCCAGCGATGGCCGGTGGGGCTCTGCCCGTTTCCCGCAGCACGCTCGCTTACGGGTAAGCTGCGGGCCGGGCATGCCCGGCCCCTACGGGCGATGGCCCGGTGTCGAGTTGCTGCCGGGGCGGGCGGATATGGAATCGGCCCTACGGAGGGCATAGGGCGAAAAGGCAATAACAATGAGGTTCCACGGGCGAGCAATGCTCGCCCCTGCATAGCCCTGCAGTTCATCAAAACAAAAACACCGCCTGCCCTGCGGGCAAGCGGTGTCTTTGTATCAAGTTATCTGACTAATCAGACCAGCTCGATGATAGCCATCTCGGCAGCATCGCCGCGACGGGGTCCGATCTTGTAGATGCGGGTGTAGCCGCCGTTGCGGTCAGCGTACTTGGGGCCGATCTCATCGATGACCTTCTTGGCAATATCTTCCTTGGTGATGTAGGAGAAGACCTGACGCTTTGCGTGCAGATCGTCCTGCTTACCGAGGGTGACCATCTTCTCTGCCATGGAACGAACTTCCTTGGCGCGGGTAACGGTGGTCTCGATTTTGCCGTTCTCAAACAGGTAGGTCACCATAGCGCGCAGCATAGCGTTGCGGCTGTCGGTGGCACGACCGAGTTTACGGGTACCGGGCATTTCGATTCACTCCTTATCAATAGAATCCGCGTGTCGCGGGGGGTTAGTTTTCGTCTTCCTTGGTCAGAGAGAAACCAAGGCTGTCCAGCTTTGCCATGACCTCTTCCAGAGACTTGCGGCCCAGATTGCGGACCTTCATCATCTCATCCTCGCTCTTACCGATGAGGTCACCAACCGTGTTGATGCCGGCACGCTTGAGGCAGTTGAAGGAGCGGACGCTCAGGTCCAGCTCTTCAATCGTCATCTCGAGTGCCTTCTCACGGCCCTGATCTTCGTTATCCACCATGATCTCGGTCTCGCCGGTCTCATCGCAGAGGTTCACGAACAGGTTCAGGTGCTCCGTCAGTACGCGGGCTGCCAGACTCAGGGCCTCCTGCGCATTGCAGGTGCCGTCAGTCCAGACTTCCATAATCAGCTTATCGAAGTCGGTGATCTGGCCTACACGGGTACGATCGACCGTGTAGTTGACCTTGAGGACGGGGGTATAGATGCTGTCCACGGGCAGGGTGCTGATGTCGCTCTTCTCGATCAGGGCCTGCTTGTTGCGCTCAGCGGGAACATAGCCGCGGCCCTTGTCAAAGGTCAGCTCCATGACCAGCTTGGCACCTTCGCCCAAGGTGGCGATGTGCCACTCAGGGTTCAGGATCTCCAGATCATCGCCGCCCTTGATGGTGCCGGCAGTGACCTCGCAGGGGCCAACGGCCTCGACGCGGACGGTCTTGGGGGCTTCGCCGTAGATCTTGGCAGCGACACCCTTGAGGTTCAGGACGATCTCGGTGACATCCTCACGCACGCCCTCGATGGTAGTGAACTCGTGCACCACGCCGTCAATCTTGACGCTGGTGACAGCCACACCGGGCAGAGAGGACAGAAGCACACGACGCAAGCTGTTGCCCAAAGTCGTGCCGAAGCCGCGCTCAAGGGGCTCGACAACGAACTTACCGTAACGGCCATCCGGGGAAAGGGCAGCCGTTTCGATCTTGGGGCGTTCGATCTCCATCATAAAAACCCTCCTTGTTAAGCCAGCGCCCGAGAGCGCTGGTTCGGTTGGAAAAATCGTAGAAAACAGTTAAGAGGATTACTTGGAGTACAACTCGACGATGAGGTGCTCAGCGATGGGCACATCAATGTCCTCACGAACGGGCAGCTTGGTGACGGTGCCCTTCAGGGCGTTCTTGTCGCGCTCCAGCCAAGAAGGCAGCAGAACGACAGGAGCTTCCTCGCCCAGCAGCTTGCTGAACTTGACGGAAGAACGGCTGGACTCGATGACTTCGATCACATCGCCCGGCTTAACCTGATAAGAGGGGATGTTGACACGCTTGCCATTGACAGTGAAGTGATTGTGGGAAACCAGCTGGCGGGCGTCGCGGCGGGTCTTGGCAAAGCCCAGACGGTAGACGACGTTGTCGAGACGGCGCTCGACCAGAACCAGCAGGTTCACGCCGGTCTGACCCGGCATACGGGTGGCCTTCTCGTAGTAGGTACGGAACTGGTTCTCCAGGATACCGTAGACGAACTTGACCTTCTGCTTCTCGTTGAGCTGGGTGGCGTACTCGCTCTTCTTCTTTCTCATCTGGCCGCCGGGGTTACGATTGGTGGTCTTCTTGCCATAACCCATAACAGCAGGAGAAATGCCGAGAGCACGGCAGCGCTTAGCGATAGGTTGGGTATTCTTAGCCATATCTCATGTTCTCCTTTCAATCAAACGCGGCGGCGTTTGGGCGGGCGGCAGCCATTGTGCGGGATGGGGGTCACATCACGGATCATGGTGACCTCCAGGCCGGTTGCCTGCAGGGCGCGGATAGCGCTCTCACGGCCGGAACCGGGGCCCTTAACGTAGACCTCAACGGTCTTCATGCCATGCTCGATGGCGGCCTTGGCAGCGACCTCAGCAGCGCTCTGCGCAGCGTAAGGAGTGCTCTTGCGGGAGCCACGGAAGTTCAGCGCACCAGTGCTGCACCAGGAAACGGTGTTGCCCTGGGTATCGGTGATGGTCACGATGGTGTTGTTAAAGGTGCTCTGGATGTGAGCAGCACCGGCGCTGATATTCTTGCGCTCCTTTTTCTTAGTGCGGGTTTTTGCCGCAGATGCTTTGTTAGCAGCCATGTCTCAGTTCCTCCTTACTTCTTTTTGTTAGCGACAGTGCGCTTGGGACCTTTGCAGGTACGCGCATTGGTCTTAGTGCGCTGGCCGCGGCAGGGAAGACCCTTGCGATGGCGCACACCACGGTAGCACTGGATCTCGGTCAGACGCTTGATGTCAAGCGCGACATTACGGCGCAGGTCGCCCTCTACCATGATGTTGTTTTTGTCGATATAGTCGCGGATCTTGGCCTCTTCATCAGCGGTCAGATCCTTGACGCGGGTATCAGGGTTAATTCCGGTACCGGCGAGAATCTCGTCGGCAGTGGACTGGCCGATGCCGTAAACATAAGTCAGACCAACCTCGATCCGCTTCTCGCGAGGCAGATCAACACCAGCAATACGTGCCATAAAGCACCTCCATTAGTAACATCCCATGTCCTGGTCGGGGCCTGCGCCGGGAATCTACGCACTTGGCCCCCAAGCGTTTTGGGTACGGTTTCCGCGGAATGCTCCGCGGACCTTTAGCCCTGACGCTGCTTATGCTTCGGATTGGCGCAGATGATCATTACGCGGCCTTTGCGCTTAATGACCTTGCACTTCTCGCAAATGGGTTTCACGGAAGGTTTTACCTTCATGATGTTAACCTCCTTTATAACACAAGGCGCTTCTTATTTGGAACGCCAGGTGATCCGGGCTTTGGTCAGGTCGTAGGGGGACATTTCCATCGTGACCTTGTCGCCGGGCAGGATGCGGATGAAGTTGGTCCGCAGCTTGCCGGAAATGTGAGCCATAACCACATGGCCGTTGGGCTTACCCTCTTTGTTGAGGAGTTCAACCTTGAACACAGTGTTGGGCATGGCCTCCCGAACGATACCTTCTACTTCGATGACATCTTCTTTAGACAAGCTGATTGCCTCCTTGAAGGGTTCCGTCAGTTCCGCGCCGCGTCATACGCGCGGATCGCATCCCTGAGTTGTTGATCGCTTTTCAGAAGCTCGTTCTCAAGAACGGTGGTCGTAGGTGCAACATGCTGCATCTTTTTGCGTTTGGGGTTGTCCAGCTTGCGCAGGTCCCCGTCCGCAACCAGAAGCATCGGTCCATCCACAGCCAGAACAGCCAGTGTGCGGGTCTTATCCCGACCGGCCTTGGAGCGGACCAGCTGGCCTCTTACAAAGTCCATCCGGGTTCCTCCCAGCCGTAGGTCAGGACCTCGGCACCGGCCGTAGTGATCGCCATGGTATGCTCAAAGTGAGCTGCCAGGCCGCCGTCACACGTTTTGACCGTCCAGCCGTCCTTCAGTGTCTTTACCGCGTACTTGTACTGGCACACCATCGGCTCGACTGCGATGCACATACCCGGCACCAGACGCGGACCGCGCCCGGCGTTGCCGAAGTTCGGGACCTCGGGGTCCTCATGCAGCTCCTTGCCGACACCGTGGCCGACAAAGCTGCGGACGACCGAGAAGCCGTTCTCCTCGACATAGGACTGTACTGCGTGGCCGATATCCCCTACCCGGTTGCCGCCGCGCGCCATCTCGATGCCGCGATGCAGGCTCTCCTTCGTAACATCCAGCAGCCGCTGGGCCTCGAGGTCGAGCTTGCCGCACCCGTAGGTGCAGGCATTGTCGCCGTTGAAGCCGTCGATCTTGCAGCCGGTGTCGATCGAAACGATGTCGCCGGGGCGGATCTGCTGCTGCCTTGTGGGGATACCGTGAATGACCGTGTCATTCACGCTGATGCACGCCGTGGCCGGAAAGCCGTACAGGTGCAGGAAGTTGGGCCTTGCACCGTGGCGCACGATAAAGTCATAGATGATTTTGTCGATCTCAGCGGTAGTGATACCGGGTTCGATCGCTTCGCCGCCGGCCTTCAGGGCTGCTGCGCTGATGGCACAGGCCTTGCGCATCTTCTGCAGCTCGGCAGCATTTTTGATTTGGATCATGGATGATTAAGCCTCCAAAAGCTTGAGAAGGAACGCCGTGGTGGCCTCAATGGAACCCTGATCGGGCACCTCCACCAGCTTACCGCGCTCACGGTAGAATGCTACCAGCGGCTCGGTCTGCTCATGGTAAGCCTTTAAGCGGTCCAGTACGGTAGCGGGCTCGTCATCCTTGCGGATGGCCAGCTCACCGCCGCAGCGGTCACAAACGCCCTCTTTGGCGCTGGGTTTGTTTACGATGTGATAGCTGGCACCGCATTTTGCGCAAACGCGGCGGCCGGACATGCGGCGGGTGATCGCCTCATCCTCAACGATGAGGTTCACGACCTTGTCGATCTCCACGCCCATCTGCTCCAGAGCTTCGCCCTGAGCGATCGTGCGGGGCATACCGTCAAGGATAAAGCCCTTTGCGCAGTCAGGCTCAGCCAAGCGCTCCTTCACGATGCCGACGATGACATCATCGGGCACCAGAGCACCGGCGTCCATAAAACTTTTTGCCTTTTTGCCCATCGGCGTGCCTTCCTTAACGGCTGCACGCAGAATGTTGCCGGTGGAAATGGTCGGGATGCCCAGCTTATCGCAGAGGATCTCTGCCTGAGTTCCCTTGCCGGCGCCGGGGGCGCCCAAAAGGATCAGTTTCATCGCACATTCCCTTTCTCTTATTCCAAGAACCCTTTGTGGTAACGGGCGGTCATATAGCCTTCCAGAGAACGACCCGTCTCAAGCGCCACGCCTACGACAATCAGCAGCGTAGTACCACCCAGCTGGATGGAGGTGCCGGTGATGTTGCCGAGGATGATGGGGAAGCCAGCCACGATAGCCAGGAAGATCGCGCCGATCAGAGTGATCTTGGACAGGGTCTTCGTGATGAAATCGCTGGTGGGCTTGCCCGGACGGATGCCGGGGATGGTGCCGTTGTTTTTACGGAGCTGGTTGGCAATGTCCACGGGGTTATACTGGATCGCAACGTAGAAGTAGTTGAACGCAACGATCAGCAGCACATAAACGATGAGGTAAAGCGCGCTGTTGTAGTTGAATACGCTGAAGAAAGCGTACAGCGCCGGATGCGAAGCAGCATCCAGATTGATGAACCGGAAGATCAGTCCCGGCAGGCTGCACAGCGTCGAGGCAAAGATGATGGGCATAACGCCGGTCATATTCACCTTGATGGGGATGTAGCTTGCCTGACCGCCGTACATCTTGCGGCCGACCACACGCTTGGCGTACTGGACGGGGATGCGGCGCTCCGCGTTCGTCAGGATGACGACGAAGACCACAGCGACCAGAGCCAGAACGACCAGCAGGGGCAGCATGATGTAGAAGAACGGCTCACCGTTCTGGGCGCGGGCCAGAATGTTGGTCGTAGCAGTGTAGATGCTGGACCAGCGGGCCACGATGCCTGCGAAGATCATCAGCGAGATACCGTTGCCGATACCCTTGGTGTCGATCTGGTTGCCCATCCAAGTGCAGAGCTGAGAGCCTGCCGTGAAGGACAGAACGATGACGACCGCGCTGAAGATGCCCGCGAAGCCCCCCGTGTAGGACAGAGCGCCCATATTGCGGATGATGAAGTAGTAGCCGATGGACAGCATCAAACCGATGCCCGCGCCAACATAGTTGGTGATGCGGCGCATCTTGCGCTGCCCCTCCTCACCTTCCTTGGTGAGGTTTTCCAGATACGGAATGGCTACTGCCAGCAGCTGCATAATGATGGAGGCGTTGATGGCGGGCTGCACACCCAGAGCGAACAGAGTACATTCGCTCAGTGCGCCGCCGCTCATCATGTTCAGGTACTCCAGCATATCGCCGGTGCCGCCGGCGAACATGGTGGTCAGTGCGCCTGCGCTGATATACGGCACAGGAATCGCACAACCGAGACGGAACAGAACGAGGATCAGAAGGGTGAACAGAAGACGCTTGCGCAGGTCTTCAATCTTCCATGCTTTACGGAAGGTTTCAAACACCTTACATCACCTCAGCCTTCCCGCCCGCTTTCTCGATTTTTTCCTTGGCGGAGGCTGTGTAGGCAGCGACCTTGACATTGATTGCCTTGGTCAGCTCACCGTTGCCCAGCACCTTGACGCCGTCCAGCGTCTTGGAGATGATGCCGGCCTTCAGCAGAGCCTCGGTATCAACGGTGGAACCGGCCTCAAACTTCTCGAGGTCAGACACCTTGATGGTAACATACTTGGTTGCGAAAATGTTGTTGAAACCGCGCTTCGGCAGACGGCGCTGCAGGGGCATCTGGCCGCCTTCGAAGCCGGCCTTCTTGACGCCGCTGCGGGCCTTCTGGCCCTTATGGCCGAAGCCAGCGGTCTTGCCGTTGCCGGAACCAGCACCGCGGCCCTTGCGGGTCACGGCCTTGCGGGCACCAGCGGAAGCTTTCAGTTCGTGAAGTTTCATGCTTGCACCTCCTTGCATTACGCCTTGGTCACAACGACCAGATGGGCGATCTTGGCGATCTTGCCCTGAGTAGCCGCGTTGTCGGGCTGCTCGGTGACCTCACCGGGGCGGTTCAGGCCCAGGGAGTGCGCAACGGCGATCTGCTCTTTGCCGCGGCCGATCAGGCTCTTGGCGAGACGAATGGTAACTTTCTCCATTGTAGTACCCTCCTTAGCCCAGGATCTCGGCAACGGTCTTGCCGCGCTTAGCAGCGACGCTCTCGGCGTCGGTCAGGCCGCACAGGCCTGCGAAGGTAGCAGCAGTGACGTTGATGGGGTTGTTGGAACGCAGGCTCTTGGCGCGGATGTCCTTGATGCCGGCGCACTCGAGTACGGCACGGACAGGACCGCCGGCCAGAACGCCGGTACCGGGGGCAGCGGGACGCATCAGGACGCGGCCTGCGCCGAACTCGCCGACGATCTCGTGAGGAATGGTGGTGCCCTTCAGGCAGACCTTGCGCATGTTCTTCTTGGCAGCGCCCTCACCCTTGCGGATGGCCTCGGGAACCTCGCCGGACTTGCCGACGCCGTAGCCGATGTTGCCCTTGCCGTCGCCAACGACGATCAGGGCGGCGAACTTCATAACGCGGCCGCCCTTGACGGTCTTGGAAACGCGGTTGATGGAGACGACCTTGGTGATCATGCCGTCATCTTCTTGTCTTCTCTGCATGGCCATTGTATCTTCTCCCTCCTTACAGCTTCAGACCGGCCTCGCGGGCGCCCTCAGCGAGAGCCTGCACACGGCCGTGGTAAACGAAACCGCCGCGGTCATAGACCACTTCGGTAATGCCCTTCTCAAGGCACTTCTTGGCGATGTTCTCGCCAACCTTCTTGGCAGCATCAATGTTGCCGCCGTAAGCGTTGAAATCTTTGTCCATGCTGGAAGCGCTGGCCAGGGTCACGCCCTGCTCATCATCGATGACCTGAGCGTAGATGTGCTTGGCAGAGCGGAAAACATCCAGACGGGGACGAGCAGCAGTGCCGCTGATCTTGCCGCGCACACGACGGTGGCGGCGCAGACGAGCAACGTTCTTATCAGCCTTGTTGACCATAATGTTTCTCCTCTCCTATTATTTACCCTTGCCGGCTTTGCCTTCCTTGCGGATGACATACTCGCCAACATAGCGGATGCCCTTGCCTTTATACGGCTCGGGCGGGCGGACACCGCGGACCTCGGCAGCGAACTGGCCGACCTCCTGCTTGTCGATACCGACGATGCTGAAATGCAGAGCATCCTTCAGCTCGATCTTGATGGTATCGGTGTCCTCGAACTCAACGGGATGAGAGAAGCCCAGAGTCAGGGTCAGCTTGTTGCCCTGCTTGGCGGCACGGTAGCCGACGCCCTGAATCTCGAGATCCTTGCGGAAGCCCTCGGTAACACCGACGACCATGTTGTGGATCAGGGTGCGGGTCAGGCCATGGAGGCTGCGTGCCTCCTTCTCGTCATTGGGGCGGGTAACCAAAATCTCATTGCCCTCGACAGCAACATTCATCAGAGGGTGAAATTTGGAATGCAGGGTACCCTTGGGGCCCTTAACGGTGATGGTGTGCTCGGCCGCATCGACCTTCACTTCCACACCGGCGGGAATGACGATGGGTTTTCTTCCAATTCTCGACATTGTCTATACCCCTTTCTTACCACACAAAGGCGAGAACTTCACCGCCGACATGAGCAGCGCGGGCTGCCTTGTCGGTCATGACGCCTTTAGAGGTGGAGATGATTGCGGTGCCCAGGCCCTTCATGACCTTGGGCATATCCTCGCAGTTGGTGTAAATACGCAGGCCAGGCTTAGAAACGCGCTTCAGGCCGGCGATGACCGGAGTACCATTCTCCTGGTACTTCAGGGTCAGGGTGATGGTCCCCTGCTTGTTGTCCTCGGTCACTTTCATACCCTTGATGTAGCCCTCGTCAACCAGGATCTGGCAGATCGCCTTCTTCAGGTTAGATGCGGGGATGTCCACGGAAGGGTGTTTGGCAGTGCTAGCATTGCGGATGCGGGTCAGCAGGTCCGCGATAGGATCGGTGATTTGCATGCCACTAACCTCCTTAGGTTGTGTTTAAGAGTGTTGTTATTCGTTCAGACAGAAGCAATCAAGGGCTTACCAGGAAGCCTTCTTGACGCCGGGGATCTCGCCCTTGTAAGCCAGCTCACGGAAGCAGATACGGCAGACACCGTACTTGCGCAGGTAAGCGTGGGGACGACCGCAGATCTTGCAGCGGTTGTAAGCGCGGGTCGAGAACTTGGCGGGACGCTGCTGCTTGAGCTTCATAGAAGTTTTTGCCATTAGAGTTCCCTCCCTTAGTTAGCGAACGGAGCGCCCAGAGCCTTCAGCAGCTCCTTGGCCTCCTCGTCGGTCTTGGCGGTGGTGACGAAGCAGATGTCCATGCCGCGGATCGCATCGACCTTGTCGAAGTCGATCTCGGGGAAGATGATCTGCTCCTTCAGGCCGAAGGCGTAGTTGCCGCGGCCGTCGAAGGAGTTGCCGTTGATACCGCGGAAGTCGCGGACACGGGGCAGCGCCACATTGAAGAGGCGGTCGACGAACTCGTACATACGCTCACCGCGCAGGGTGACCTTGGCGCCGATGGGCATGCCCTCGCGCAGCTTGAAGTTTGCAACGCTCTTGCGGGCCTTGCAGACGATAGCCTTCTGGCCGGTGATCAGGCCCAGATCTGCGACGATGGCGTCGATGACCTTGGCGTTCTCCTTAGCCTCACCAGCTGCAACGTTGATGATGACCTTATCCAGCTTGGGGATCTGCATAACGCTCTTGTAGCCGAACTTCTTGTTCAGGGCCGGAGCGATCTCGTTGACATACTGTTCTTTCAAACGTGCCATTGTGTACTCCTCCCTTACAGTTCAGCGCCGCACTTGCGGCAAACGCGGACGGTCTTGCCGTCCTTGACAGAATGGCCCACGCGGGTGGCCTTGCCACACTTGGGGCAGACGGGCATGACCTTGCAGGCGTAGATAGCGCCCTCGGCCTTAACGATGCCGCCCTGCTCGCCCTGACGGCGGGGCTTGACGTGCTTCGTGACCATGTTCAGGCCCTCGACAATGACCTTGCCCTCTTTGGGGGAGGTCTGCAGAACCTTGCCGGTCTTGCCCTTGTCCTTGCCGGAGATGACCATTACGTTGTCGCCGGTTTTAACATGAAGATTGTTCATTTAATTAAAACCTCCTTACAGCGATTCCGGAGCCAGGCTCAGGATCTTGGTGAAGCCGGCATCGCGCAGCTCGCGAGCGACAGGTCCAAAGATACGAGTGCCCTTGGGGCTCTTGTCAGCCATGACGATGACGGCGGCGTTCTCATCAAAGCGGATGTAGGAGCCGTCGTCACGGCGCAGGCCGTGCTTGCTACGGACGATGACGGCCTTGACCACATCGCCCTTCTTTACAGTGCCACCGGGAGCAGCCTTCTTGACGCTGCAAACCACGATGTCACCGATGTTTGCGTATCTCTTGCGGGTACCGCCCAGTACACGGAAGCACATTAACTCCTTAGCACCGGTATTGTCGGCCACTTTGAGATAAGTTTGCATCTGAACCATCTTTCAGGTCCTCCTTTCAAAGTACCAGGCTGATTATTTTGCCTTCTCGATGATCTTGACCAGACGCCAGTTGACGTCCTTGGAGATCTTGCGGGTCTCCATGATCTCAACGCGGTCGCCGATGCCGGCTTCGTTGTTCTCATCATGGGCCTTGAACTTCTTGGTACGCTTCAAGATCTTCTTGTACAGAGGGTGCTGGACGCTGTCCTTAACAGCGACAACGATGGTCTTGTCCATCTTGTCGGAGACAACGACGCCCACACGGGTCTTTCTCAGATTACGTTCCATGCTTTACCCTCCCTCTTAAGCGTTCTTGGCATTCTTCTCAGCCAGGACGGTCATCACGCGGGCGATGTCCTTCTTAACGGCCTCGATGCGAATGGGGTTGTCCAACTGGTTGATGGCGTGCTGAAAGCGCAGGTTGAAGAGTTCGGCCTTCAGGTCCTTGAGCTGCTTGTTCAGCTCGACATCGGTCATTTCGCGCAGTTCAGTGGCTTTCATTCAGCGTCACCCTCCTTTACAGTGTCAAGCTCCTCGCGCTTGACGAATTTGCAGCGAATCGGCAGCTTGTGGCTGGCCAGACGCAGAGCCTCGCGGGCGGTCTCCTCGTTGACATCAGCCAGCTCGAAGAGCACGCGGCCCGGCTTAACGACGGCCACCCAGTACTCCGGGCTGCCCTTACCGGAACCCATTCGGGTGCCGGCGGGCTTTTCGGTAACGGGCTTATCGGGGAAGATCTTGATCCAGACCTTGCCGCCACGCTTGATATAACGGGTCATGGCAACACGGGCTGCCTCGATCTGGTTGGAGGTGATCCAAGCCGGCTCGAGAGCGACCAGGCCGTAATCGCCCTGGTTGACCTTGTTGCCGCGCATGGCCTTACCGGTCATGCGGCCGCGCTGAACGCGGCGGTACTTAACACGCTTCGGCAGTAACATTACTGTTTGCCTCCTTCCTTCTTGGCGGGGGCTTTGGCGCCCTTCAGGATCTCGCCTTTGTAGATCCAAACCTTGACGCCGACCTTACCATAGGTGGTGTTGGCCTCGGCGAAGCCGTAGTCGATGTCAGCGCGCAGAGTCTGCAGGGGGATGGTACCCTCGTGGTAGCTCTCAACGCGGGCGATGTCAGCGCCAGCCAGACGGCCGGAGCAGGTGACCTTGATACCCTTTGCGGGGGTAGCGCTGCGGTCACGGGGCTGCATGGCGTTGCGGATGGCCTGCTTCATGGCACGGCGGAACGCGATGCGGCGCTCGAGCTGGGAAGCGACATCCTCAGCAACCAGCTGAGCATTGGTGGTGGTGCCTTTGACCTCGATGATGTTGAGGTTGACAGCCTTGCCGGTGAGCTTGGCAAGCTGCTTCTCGATCTTGGCGCTCTCAGCACCGCCCTTGCCGATCACGATGCCCGGCTTTGCGCAGAAGACATTGACCTTCACGCGGGGGGCACCGGTCTGGGAATCAACGGTACGCTCGATCTCGATCTTGGGAACGCCGGCAGCGTACAGCTGCTGCTTCAGGGTCTTACGGATCTTGTGATCCTCGACCAGGGTGTCGCCGAATGCCTGCTTAGAGGTAAACCAGCGGCTGTCCCAATCTTTGATAACACCCACGCGCATGCCGTGGGGATTGACTTTCTGGCCCATTTGTTTACCTCCTTACTCTTTCTCTTTCAGCACAACAGTCATGTGGCTGGTGCGCTTCAGGATGCGGTATGCACGGCCCTGTGCGCGAGGCATGATGCGCTTGAGCGTGGGGCCGGGGCAGACATAGCATTCTGCGACGTAGAGATTGTTGCGGTCCATGTTGAAGTTGTTTTCCGCATTAGCGGCAGCAGAATTCACCAGCTTGAGAAGGGGCTCGCAGGCGGCCTTCGGGGTGTACTGCAGGATAGCCAGCGCTTCGTCCAGAGGTTTGTTACGGATGAGGTCCATCACGATCGAAACCTTGCGGGGACTAATGCGGGCGTAACGGAGAATTGCCCGTGCTTCCATTCGATGTTCCTCCTCTCTTACTTGCCAGCGGTCTTAGCGCCGACGTGGCCGGTGAACTTGCGGGTAGGCGCAAACTCGCCGAGCTTGTGGCCAACCATGTCCTCGGTAACGTAGACAGGCACATGCTTGCGGCCGTCATGGACGGCGAAGGTGTGACCGACGAACTCGGGGAAGATGGTGGAGGAACGGCTCCAGGTCTTAACGACGCTCTTTTTGCCAGCCTCGTTCATAGCCTCGACCTTTTTGTACAGGGAAGGCAGAACGTAAGGGCCCTTCTTAGTGCTTCTAGACATTGTTCAGTAACCTCCCTTAGCCGTTGGCGCGCTTGACAATGAACTTGTCGCTGCGGGCCTTGTGTTTGCGGGTCTTCAGGCCCAGAGCGGGCTTGCCCCACGGAGTACGCGGGCTGGAATGACCAACCGGTGCGCGGCCCTCGCCACCACCGTGCGGGTGATCGCAGGGGTTCATGACGGTACCACGGCTGCCGGGGCGGACGCCCATGTGGCGCTTGCGGCCGGCCTTGCCCAGGTTGACATTCTCATGGTCGAGGTTGGAAACAACGCCGATGGTGGCGATGCAGTTCAGACGAACGTTGCGCATCTCACCGGAGGGCAGACGAACCAGAGCGTAGCCATTCTCCTTAGCCATCAGCTGAGCCATGACACCGGCGGAACGAACCAGCTGGCCGCCCTTGCCGGGGTAGAGCTCGATGTTGTGGATCATGGTACCGACGGGGATGTTCTCGAAGGGCAGAGCGTTGCCGGGCTTGATGTCAGCGTTGGGGCCAGCCATAACAGCATCGCCAACCTTCAGACCATCGGGAGCCAGGATGTAGCTCTTGACGCCGTCCTCGTACTCGATGAGTGCGATGAAGGCAGAACGGTTCGGGTCATACTCCAGCGTCTTGACGGTGGCGGGGACATCAAACTTGTTGCGCTTGAAGTCGATGACACGGTACTTGACGCGGTTGCCGCCGCCGCGATGGCGAACGGTGATCTTGCCGGTGTTGTTGCGGCCGGCATGCTTGTTCTTGGACTCGAGCAGGCTGCGCTCCGGCTCAACCTTGGACAGGACGCTGTAATCAGTAACAGTCATGCCACGGCGGCCGGGGGTAGTCGGCTTGTACTTTTTGATAGCCATGTTGATCTCCTTGTTGTTATCTTATGAATTATTCTCGGGGTCATATCCCCATAAGCGGACCCCTCGGCGGGGTCCTGAGTGACAGCCTTGCGGCTTGTCAGGTCATCAGACCATGGAGTTGAAGAACTCGATCTCCTTGGAGTCAGCAGTCAGGGTGACGATGGCCTTCTTGCTCTTGGCAGTGTAGCCGGCGTGCATGCCCTGGCGGCGGTAACGACCGCGCACGGAGATGGTGTTGACCTTGGCGACCTTCACGCCGAACAGCTCTTCAACAGCGTTGGCGATGTCGATCTTGGTGGCGTCGGTAGCGACCTTGAAGGTGTACTTCTTGTCAGCGATGCCGGCCATGGAGTTCTCGGTGATGACGGGGGCGAGAACGATGTCCTGTGCGAATTTCATCACGCATATACCTCCTCAAGTTTCTTGGCAGCGTCAACGCTCAGGATCAGCTTGTCAGCGTTGACAACATCGTAGGTGTTGATGCCGGTAGCGGCAGTCTTGACACCGGGGATGTTGGCGGCGCTCTTGACGAACTTGGCGTCCAGAGTGTCATTGACGATCAGGTTCTTCTTGCCTGCGCCGACAGCGGCCAGGAAAGCAACGACGGTCTTGGTCTTGTACTCGTCAGCGGCGATCTTGTCAACCAGGATCATGTTGCCGTTGGCAGCCTTGTCAGACAGGGCGCTGAGCAGAGCCAGACGCTTGACCTTCTTGTTGATGGTGTAGTAGTAGCTGCGGGGCTTGGGGCCCAGAGCAACACCGCCGTGCGTCCACTGGGGAGCGCGGATGGAGCCCTGACGAGCGTGGCCGGTGCCCTTCTGGCGCCAAGGCTTCTTGCCGCCGCCGCGGACTTCCTTACGGATCTTGGTGTTCTGGGTGCCCTGGCGCTGGTTGGCCAGGAAGTTGACGACTGCCTCGTGGACAGCCTTCTCGTTCGGGGTGATACCGAACACGGCGTCGGAAAGCTCAACGGTGGAAACCTTCTTGCCGTTCATATCGACGACATCAAACTGTGCCATTGTGTTTTCCTCCTTTACGCTTTCACGCTGTCGTGGATGGTCACGACCGAGCCCTTCGGGCCGGGGATCGCACCCTTGATCGCGATCAGATTGTTCTCAGCATCGACTTTAACGATGCTCAGGTTCTGAACGGTCACGCGGACCGCACCCATGTGGCCGGGCAGACGCTTGCCCTTGAACACGCGGGACGGGCTGGAAGTGGAGCCGTTAGAACCGGCATGACGTGCAACAGGGCCGGTGCCGTGGCTCTCACGCAGGCGGTGCTGGCCAAAGCGCTTGATAACGCCCTGATAGCCCTTGCCCTTGCTGGTGCCGACAACGTCAACCTTGTCGCCCTCTGCGAAGACATCAGCCTTGAGGATGTCGCCGACGTTGACGGCAGCGATGTCATCAAAGCGGAACTCACGCAGGGTGCGCTTGGGGGCAACGTCAGCCTTGTCGAAGTGACCCTTGGCGGCCTTGTTGACCTTCTTGGCGCTCACTTCGCCGTAGCCCATCTGAACAGCCTGATAGCCGTCAGACTCAACGGTCTTCTTCTGCACGACGGTGCAGGGGCCGGCCTCGATGATGGTGACCGGAACGACCTTGCCGTTGGCGTCGAACAGCTGGGTCATGCCCAGCTTCTTGCCGATGATACCTTTTTGCATTGTGTTTGTCCTCCTGTAAAGGTTATTGGTTGGTGGTTTCCCATCAACATGACCTCTCCGCTGTTTGCATTGCAGCGAGATGGTGCTTTACCGTGTTTTCATTACACGCCGACCGTTCACGGATCACGGCCGCGCGTATCGGCCATTATAATGTAGAAACTCGATTACAGCTTGATCTCGATGTCAACGCCGGCGGGGAGCTGCAGGCTCATGAGAGCCTCAACCGTCTTGTTGGACGGCTTCAGAATGTCGATCAGACGCTTGTGCGTGCGGGTCTCGAACTGCTCACGGCTGTCCTTGTACTTGTGGACAGCGCGCAGGATCGTGACGACCTCCTTGTCGGTGGGCAGGGGGATCGGGCCGGAAACGCGAGCGCCAGTGCGCTTAGCGGTCTCCACGATCTTCTGTGCCGCAGCATCGATCAGGGATGCATCGTAGCTCTTCAGACGGATTCTGATTTTTTCTTTGACTGCCATTGCATTCGCCTCCTATAAAATTTTGCGCCTTAGGCGAGCCGATAAATTACACACGTTTCCGGGTGTTCAACCTTTTCGCATGACAAAATCCGGTGAACCGTTTTACACAGTTCTCCCGGAAAGAATCATTACAAAGTAAGGTGAACATTGGTCCGCACCGCAGAATGCAGTGGCGTACATATCCCTTTGTTTCCGTAATTCTTTCGCCCGGTTCTAAGATCGGACATACTCCGCGGAAAAACCCGCCAGCCTCTCGGCTATATGGCGGCAACCTCCCGCATCAACGCATATCGCGGCTTGCGCAGCTTGTTTTATCTGCACAAGCCTTCCGCAGCCAAGAAAGATTATAGCACACGTTTCCCGGCGTTGCAAGTGTTTTTTGGCATTTTTATAAAATTTTTTTGAGAAATTTTTACGTTATGCCGAAAGTAGCGTTTGCCGGGAGGGTTTTCAACAGAGTGCATGGTTTTCGGGGAAAGTTTGTTGGATTTGTAGGCAAATTGTAAGGGAATTGTTACTGTCTGCTCCTTGCCTCCCCTCTGCGAGGGAGGTGGCCAAGGGGGTTAATTCGGCAGCTCCAGCGCGTCCACCCGCCAGCCATTCTCCGTCGGCACCAGGCGCACCGTCGTTACAGTGGCGGTATCGGGCACAATCGTCTCCTCCCCCGCCCAGCCCGCGAAGTCCTCTCTCTCGCAGGTCAGCGAGAGCTGCCAGAATGCAAGGCTGCCGTCTGGCTGCAGCTCCGGCTCGGTGAAAAGATGCCCGCAGTAGGCGATATTGCTGCCGCGGTCACCGTCCAGCGTCAGGATGGTGTCGTTTTCGCCCTCGGCAAAGAGTGCGGGGTCCATGCTCAGCATATCGTCCACCCAGGCATCGGAGTAGACCGTGTGCAGAAAATCGCTGAACTCCGAGAACTTTGTGTAAAACGCGCCGTCCGCCGCGCGATAGTTGAAAAATCCGACCGGCTCGTCCAGTTTCTCATAGGGCACAAAGCCCGCGTGCATCCCCCACCAGTGATATTGGAAGTAATACGCCGAAGCCAGCGCGGCCCGGGCCTGCTTGTCCAGCGAAGCAGGAACATCGCTGACTTCTGTGCGGTCATAGTAGCCTTCCACCCACGGTGCATTGACTGTGACCGTCACCACATTGTTCATGGGCAGGGTGTAGGGGTCGGCCTGTACTTTCAGGCCCCAGTAGCGTCCGCCGTTGCGACTATAGTTATCCTGCCAGTCCGGATTCAGCTCTTTTAAGTTTTCCACCGTGGTGTGGAAAATCTCTGCTGCTTCTTCCAGCGCCTGTGCATTATAGCGGAGCGTCACGCCGTCCGTGGGCCAGGCGGCCCTTTCGCCCCGCTGCGGCTGTGGCTTATGCGGTGCGCTGAACGTGTAGTCCGGCATCCGGCAGCCCGCATCGCCCCGCCAGTCATCGAAGGAGACTTCCTCGTACACCGCCATCGTCGGCGCGGGCGTCGGGGACGGGGTGGCCATCGGCTCAGGCGTTGGCTCTGCCGTGGGCGCGGGCGTTTCCATCGGCACAGACGCTGCCGCAAGGCTGTCCGCCGGGGCGGAGGCGCAGGCGGTGAGCAAAAAGGCAAGAGAGGAAAGAATTACAGCGTACTTTTTCATGACACACACCTCCTACTAAAGGCACCCGTAGGGGCCGATGCTTGCATCGGCCCGCAGGCTCTCCCATAAGCGATCGTTTTCCTTTAAGCCGCGCGGAGCGGTCAAGACCGCTCCCTACAAAGCAGGCGTGAACGGCAGGTTGTAGGGGCCGCACATGTGCGGCCCGCAGCTGTATGGCAGACGACTGCTTACGGGAAAGCCGAGGGCCGGGCATACCCGGCCCCTGCCGTGCGCTGATGGAATATTCACTTCCGTTTCAGCTGCTCCTCCAGCCCGGCGCGCGGGGTGATGTAGACGGTGGTGTAGACCTCATACAGGACCATGCCGGGCTTGGCGCCGTTGGCTTTCCAGATGTTTTTCACCTCGGTGGTATCAACCGGCACCTTTGCACCGCCGTTCTGGCTGGAATGCAGCACAGCCAGCTCGGCAGCCTCCTGTCTGGTCGTGTCAGGGATGTCCTCTCCCCGGCTCATGACAACGCAGTGGCTGCCGGGCGCCTTTTGCACATGGAACCACAGATCCTTGCCGCGTGCGGTGTGCAGCGTCAGTTTATCGTTCTGCAGGTTGTTGCGGCCTACCAGAATCTCAAAGCCGTCGCTTGAGGTATACCGCAGGAAATCCGCCGGCTTCTGCTTGCGGTCGCGCTGCTTGTAGTATTTGAGATAGCCCTGACTTTTCAGCTCGGCGCGGATCTCGTTCAGTGCCATCTCACCGGGCGCAGACTCGACCTCATACAGAACGGTACGCAGGTATTCGATCTCCGCCTCGCCCTCGACCAGCAGCTTTTGCAGCATGGCGTGGGCGGTCTGCTTCTTTTTATAATCGCGGAAATACTTCTGCGCGTTCTCGATGCCGCCCAGACGCGGATCGAGTTTGATGGTCACATCCTCGCCGGTGTAATAGTTCTGCACGGTGACCTGACGGTCGCCCTTGTGCAGCGCCCAGAGGTTTGCCTGCAGCAGCTCGCCGTACAGCCGCAGCGTGTCGGCCTTGGCAGACTGGCTCAGTTCCTCTTTGCGGGCCGCCTGCTTACGGACAGCGCGGTCGTACATATTGTGGACAGCCTTGTACAGCTCGCGGCTCTTCTGTCGCAGACGCTCGGCACGGTCCTTGGTGGCGTAGTAGTCCTCGAGCATTTCACTGTAGCTGGGGTACTGCGTCAAAATCGCTGCGCTGCCGTACTGCTGCGGCACAAAGAAGCTGAACTCCACCGGCTTGGGTACGCCGTCCGGCTGGGGCAGCCGCACCGCCGTGGGGGTGCCGCCGCGGGCATGCTCCGCCTTCAGCTCGTCGATGGCCGCTGCCAGCCTTGCTTTTTCCTCGGCGGTCAAATCGCAGGCCAACGCGGGCGTCTCACCGAGGGCGCGGCAGACAGCCTCCCGCACGACGACGGGGCCGACGCCCGCCACGGTCTTACCCAATGCCTGCGCGACGGGCAGGTCTTTTTCGCAGGCCGCGGCCACGATGGCGGCGGCGCTCGTCTGTAGGAAATCCGGCCGTGCGGGCTTGGGCGGCAGCGTGTAGGCAAGGCCCGGCAGCAGCTGGCGGACCTCGCTGTCGTCAAAATCGACCCGCTTCAGGGCATCAATGATGCGGCCGTTCTGGACAAGCACCAGATTGGAGTACCGCCCCATCAGCTCGACCGCCAGCGTGTTGGTGACGAGGTCGCCCATCTCATTGGTGCAGCGGAAATCAAAATAGACGATGCGGTCCCCCGGCTCGCGCCGCAGCTCGATCAGACGGCCGCCTGTCAGGTGCTTGCGCAGCAGCATACAGAAGCCCGGCGGCGTGAGCGGGTTTTCAAAGCTTTCCCGCGTCAGGCAGACGCGGGCCGAGCCGCTGCGCGCCGACAGCAGCAGACGGTGGGTCTCGGTGCGGGTGCGCAGCGTGATAAGCACCTCGTCCCGGGTCGGCTCGAAAATTTTATCAATTTTCGCATCCAGCAGGGTATTTTTCAGTTCACCGGCGACCAGCGCCAGCGTTGCGGCATCTAAGGACATGGATGTTTCCTCTTTTATAAAAGTAAAAATGCGTTTATCAGGTCAAATAGCAATACGGATCGGTATCAGCCTCAGCGTGGGCGACAGTCAGACCGGGGAACTGTCTGGCGATGAGCGCAGCCAGCACATCGGCAATGGCATGCTCGGTGCCCCAGTGGCCTGCAACCACAAGGCCGATCCCCTTCTGCTTGGCCAGCAGCGCAATATGATGCGCTGCCTCCCCGGTGACAAGGCAGTCCGCCCCGCGGTCGATGGCCTCCTGCAGGTAGCTGCCGCCCCCGCCGCTGACCTCGGCCAGACAGGTGACCTCCCGGGCACCGTTGACATATTTCACACCGGTGTGCAGCGTATCGGCGCAGAATTTTGCCAGCGCCTCCACGGTGGTGGGCATCGTGGTGCCGATGCGGCCGCAGCCCTCGGCAAAGCTTTCGCGCCCCTCGGCAGCAATACCCAGAATCTCGCAGAGCGTATCATTGACGCCTCCCGGGGCCGCATCAAGATTGGTATGCATACAGATGGCGGAGATGCCGTTTTTCATCAGCAGCGCGGGCACATCATCGGCAGCCAGACTTTTGATGGGCTGGAAGATGACCGGATGGTGGCTGACAATAAGCTGGCAGTCATTCTCGACCGCCTCCCGCACAACCGCGGGGGTGATGTCCAGCGCGGTCAGCACGCCGTCCACCGGCTTACCCGCATCGACCAGCAGGCCGACATTGTCCCAGCTGAGGGCCAGCTCCTGCGGAGCCGCCGCCTGCAGCAGACCTAAAATCTGCCGTACCGTTACTGACATGATAATCCCTCCAAAAAGTTTGTATGCGTGGCAACACCCTGCGGGCGCATATGGAATGCGCCCCTACAAGTGGAGCCCGTAGGGGCGGATTCCATATCCGCCCATGAATGTTCACCCTTCCGCCAGCCTGTCCAATTCCGCGATAAGCGCCCCCACCGCGTCCTTTTCTGCGCCGTCCGGCAGGCCGAGGCGGTACTTTTTCAGCTTGGCATTCTGGCTGGCATAGTAATCCGCGCAGCCGGGCTGGCCCTGCGTCAGACCGGTCAGGCAGTACAGCCCGTCCGGTTCAGAGGGCGCGCCGGTGTACTGCGCGTTCATGACTGCGTACCAGCGGCCCGCCGCCTGACAAAGCGTTTCCGCCTTGAGGGCGAAGCCGCGCCGGGCCAGCCAGCGCCGCAGGATGCTGTGCTTGGTGGCGGGCACCAGCACCAGATTGTACCGCCCGTCAAACACCCAAGGGGCTGCCTCCAGAATTTCTATGATGGTCTCGGCCCCCATACCGGCGATGATGATGTCCTCGGCCTCGCCGGGGGTCAGGACCTGCAGGCCGCTGCCCAGCCGGAACTGCACCCGTTCCCCGTAAGGCGCGCAGGTCACGCGGGCCTTCTGCAGCGGGTCGGGGCGCAGGTCGCAAGCCAAAACAAGCGGGCAGCGACCGCTGCCCGCCAGTGCGGCGCTTAATTTGCCGTGATCGCAGCCGATGTCCGCCGCCACATGCCCCGGCCGTACAAATTCGAAGGCAGCGGCAAGGCGGGCGTCCAGCCGCGGTGCATTACTGGTGTGCAAAGTAATCGTTCAGCTCTGCGACCAGCTCATCGGCGTCAACGCCGTGGACGGCACAGGCCTCCTCGACAGTCTCACCGTGGGAGGCCATGCAGCCCAGGCAGTGCATACCGGTGGACAGGAAGATGGGCACGCAGCCCTGGGTGGGGTCGTTGTTCAGGATCTCGGCAATGATGGTATTCTTCGTAACAGTCATAAGATGGTTCTCCTTATCTGGGTTTTGTTATCTTTTTATGATACCGGCTGCCAGCTGGCGTACAGGCCAAAGCCCTGCAGCAGGGTCAACAGTGTACAGGCGGTGACGGCCAGCGCCGCCCCGCGGGAAGCATTGCGCCGCAGGCTGATATTGCCCGCGCGCTTGCAAAGCACCAGCGCCAGCGGCAGCACGGGCAGCCAGTAGCGGCCCTGCAGACCGAAAAGCGTCTGGTAGTTGATGGGGGTCCAGTTCAGCGCCACGACAAGGGACGCCGCCACAACGCAGAGGATGATGCCCGCCATGCCCCATGCCGCGCGGCGGCCAAGGGGCGGCTGCTCGCCCTGCACAGGCAGCGCCGCCGCCAGCAGTGCCAGCACCAGCCCAACACCGAGCAGCCAGCTTACATCGAGGCGGTAAACGATCGGTTCCCCCAGCGTGGTGCCCAAAACGCCCTGCAGCCAGAGCGCGCCCTGCTCAGGGATCGTGCGCAGCAAAAGCTTAGCCGTGGCGGGCAGATTGCGGCAGATGTAGCCCAGCGAGAAGGTCCAGATGGAATCGCCGTTGGGGTTCGTCATCAAAAGCTGATCGGGGTCCAGCCCGCCGCCCATGCGGGAGAGGGCAAACACGCCGCCCAGCACCGCAGCGGCAGCCGCAGCCGCCAGCCCCCGGCGCAACCGGCGCAGTCTGCGGGCATCGGTGCGCGCCCATGCGTAAAGGCGCAGCACAAGCACCAGCATGACCGCCAGCGCCGCAGCTCCCGCCGCCAGTGCGGCACGGCTCACATCCCGCGCGGCGTAGGCAAGCGCGCCGAGGTTGGCGGTCAGCCACAGGCCGAACGCCAGCACGAGCGTTGCTGCCTGTATCAGCCGTCCGGAGCGCACGCGCAGCCCAAACGGGCCTCGGACAAGCGCCTGCGGCCCGGCGAGGTTTTCCGCCGGGATGATAAGGCAGAGCAGCACCACGGGCAGATAGATGGCCTTGGCCGGGCCGACGATGCCGCCCATCACAACAAGAAGCAGCTTCTCCCACAACGCGGCCTTTTTGCCGCAGAGCCGCAGGCAGAGCGCCGTGTAGCAGAACACCGTGCCCAGCACCGAGGCATCGGGCGAAAGACTGCCCGCTAATTGCAGCGGCATGGGCAGCACGGCCACGCAGGCCAGCAGCCCGCGCACCCCGGCCGGGGCCAGCGCCGCAGCCAGCGCCGCCAGCGCCAGATAAAGCAGCAGGTTGCAGCTGCGCCCGGTGCGCAGCATTGTGTAAAAATCCGCACCGCGCGCCCGCGCCAGCCAGATGCCCAGCGCCTGCGGCAGGTAGCTGCCGCTGCCCTGCCCTGCCTTCGCCTCGCTCACCACGGTCAGTGCCGGGTCGGCCGGCTCGGACCTCTGCGCCTGCTCGATGACCGCCTCGGCCTGCTTGTAGGCGAAGATGCCGATGTCCCCCGTTCTGGTGCCAAAGTATGGTGCATCACAGGCGCGCACAAGCAGGCGGCCGTTTTCATCGGCGGCGGTCTGCCCGCTCCATCGGCTGGCCTGCTCATAGGCGGCGGCCAGATGGGTGTATTCATCGGGGCCGGTCAGCGCCGGTGTGACCCGCACAAAGGCCAGCCCGCAGGCAAGGCCCACTGCGGCCAGATAGAGCACCGCCGGGGCACGCCAGACGCAGAGCAGCACGGCGGCAAAGGCGGCGGCCGCCAGCAGCGGTGCCAGACGCTGCGCCAGCCGGGTCGGCCAGTCGGCTGACCTGTCGGTCATGATCTGCAGCGCCAGCGTGGCGTCCTGCGCCGTATCTCCGGCATACAGCGGCATACCGGGCACGGTGCCCTCGCTGGCCCAAAGGCCCAGCGGGCCGTCCCACGCGACCTCGTTGTAGATGTGCAGGGTCAGTACCTCGTCCTTTTCGGCCGTGTAGCTGCCGCTGTACGCGAACGCCGTGAAGCTGTCATCGAAGATATTCAGGAAGTTTCCGGCCCCCTGCCCCAGCAGCTGACCGGTCTCATCGTAGAGATCCACCATGACCATACCGGATTTGTAGAGCGCACCGTGGGTGCTGAAATTCAGCCGCACGCCGCAGATGCTCTGCCCTGCCTTGAGCGGCAGGGTCTGCACAAGTCCCTCGTCCGGGACATCTATGATCCGGCTGTAGTCATCGTTGACGATCTCAAACTGCTGCTTATCACCGAGCCGGAGCTGCAGATCATAGCCGACCCAGCGGCAGAGCAGCCATACCGCAGCTGCGGCGGCCAGCGCCGCCAGCAGACCGCAGACTGCGCGGCGGGGCGTGAGTGTTTTTTTCATAGTCCGCCTTTCTGGCAATGTGCAGAGTCATATCTGCTGAAATCAGGGGGGCAGAAACGCAAAGGGCTGCCTGTGTACCATTATACAGCACACGGACGAAAAACGCAAATCATGCCTGCCGCTTATAGAGATACCATGTCAGCAGCCCCTCGCCGCCGTCGCAGCTGCACTGATCCACGACCGCATAGCGCGGGAACGCCGTGCCCAGATCCCCGGTCAGCGCAACGACATAATCCACGGCCCCGCCTGCCAGCAGGGCATTCTGCTCAGTCCACTGGTCATCCAGCGGCATGTTGGTCACGCAGAAATACCGGCAGGGCGGCAGCACGCCCGCCGCCGTGTAAAAGCCGCCGTCCAGCGTGCCGTAGTTGAGCAGGCTTGCGCCGTCGATCTGCCGGGCAAAGCGGCGCTGCGGCATACTGTCGGCCGTGCGCCAGCGCAAGGCCCGGTTGGGGCTGCGCGTCACGCACCAGACCAGCGCCAGCGCCACGGCGGCTGCCGGTGCAAGCCGCTTTGCGGCGGCGGGGGCTTTGCACTTTTCCACAAGAAAAATCAGCGGCACCAGCCCCAGCGGGGCAAAAACACTCAGCACCAGCCCATAGTAGACGAGATACCCGCCCATCAGGCTGGTGAAGGCCAGGCCCGCCGCAAGGGCTGCCACAGCTCCCGCCGCAGCAGGCCGGTGAAGCGCCGCCCACAGCAGAAATGCCGCCAGCAGCACCGCAGCAGGCAGGGCATCGCGCACCGCCCACCAGAGATGCTGTGCGAGCGCCGCCGCACCGCCGCCCTCCCCTTTATAAAGGAATATGTTATCATAGAAGTAGCAGGTAAACCAATCCCCCAGCGCGCCCTGCACGCCGAAGTAGACGACCCACGGCAGCGCAGCGAGCGCCATGCCGCCGAGATAAGCCCCGATGGCACGGCCGAGCGGCCCGCGCCAGCCGCGCCGCAGATAGAGCACCGCCAGCAGCACCGCCCAGACAAGGTAAAAGCCCAGCACCGTGTATTTGAGCCAGAGTGCGCACCCCGCCAAAAAGCCGTGCAGCACGACACGGCGCAGCGGCATGGGGCGGGATGCCCGCAGGGTGCTTACGGCACCAAAAAGCGCCGCCGCCAGCAGGGGCAGAAGCAACTCCTCCGCACTGCCGCCGTGGGAGAAGGCGCGGCTGGCGGCAATGGCCGCAGCGGGCAGCGCCGTCCAAGCCGGGTGCAGCGCCCGGCCGCAAATTGCCTCGGCACTGCGCAGCCCCAGCCAGAGAAAGGCCGCAAAGGCCGCTGTTTCGAGCAGGAGCACGCCGCCAAAGCCGGTATCGTCCACACAGGCGGCCAGCCCGTAGAGAAGATACAGCACCGGGCCCTTGTGGTCAAACACATCCCGGTACAGCACCCTGCCGCGGAGCATCGACTTGCCCATCGTAAAAAAAATGTTTGCGTCCATCCAGTCGTTGAAGGCATACAGGGGCGAGGATTTGCTGCACCACACCAGCACCAGCGCCGCGATACCCAGCAGCCATACTGCGCGCTGCGTTTTTTGTTTCACCGTCATAGTCCGTCCCCCATAACAAACCACGCCCCGGCGGTTAGGCCGGGGCGCGGAATGGAAAAATTCAACTCAGTTTACACGAAACCGCGTAAAATCAGCCGTTCTCCTTCATCTTGGCAAAGCACTCGCTGCAGTAGACCGGACGGTCCTCGCGGGGCTGGAAGGGAACCTTGCAGGTCTTGCCGCAGCTGGCGCAGACGGCGTCGAACATCTGGCGCTCACCGCGGGTAGAGTTCTTGCGGGCATCGCGGCAGGGCTTGCAGCGCTGGGGCTGGTTCTCAAAACCACGGCTGGCGTAGAACTCCTGCTCGCCGGCGGTCCAAACGAACTCCTTGCCGCAATCCTTGCATACCAAAGTCTTGTCTTCGAACATAGTGGGTATCTCCTCTGTGTTTATTTTGCCCGCGGAAGAATCTAAAACAACGCAATGGGAATGGACCAACTGAACTGATTTTAGGCGCTACTGGGGGCAGGTTGATATATGATGCAGGCAGATCACCTGAATCCTAGGGGTTTTGTCCGCCACGCAGCTTGCGGCGGGCACGGGCCAGGGCATTGGCCACATTTTTGGCAGGCAGACCCAGCTCCTGCGCGATCTGCGCGGGGGTCCTGCCCTCCAGTCCGGCCATCAGCACCCGGCGCTCAAGCTCGGAAAGCTCGGTCTGCATACGGCGCATCGTGTCGGCATATTGTTCGCCGGAGATGGCAATTTCCTCCGGTCCGGGGCGGGTGTCGGTGCTTTGCTGTGCGTCGGGCAGCGGCACGCTGAAATTCAGCGGCGCATGCTTTTTGCGCAGCGCGGCACGGCGGGCGTCCTGCTGGGCATGGCGGATGCTTGCCGCAGCAAAGGCAGCAAAGGTCGGGCCCGCTGCGGGGTCATATTCCCGCACAGCGCGGAACAGGCCGATCAGCCCCTCCTGCACAGCATCGTCAAAATCCAGCCCCGGGGCCGTACAGTCGGCGGCCCCCTTGCGGATGGCAGGCATCATGCGGGCGATGAGCGCGGCAAGCGCATTTTCATCCCCCTGCTGTGCGCGGGCGGGCAGCTCCGCCTCGATCATAGACTTTGGCAAGGGCATGGTATTCCTCCGGGAAGATGCGAACAACTTAATAATAGCTGGAAACGCGCCGTTTGTCAATCTTTTTTTCGGCGGTTCGGCAGGAAAAAGAAAAGGCTTCCCCCTAGGGGGGAAGCTGGCCGCGAAGCGGACTGATGAGGGGCGAGCTCGCCAACACTGCCAGTTCACGGGCAATACGGCAAGGTTTTCCCTCATCCGACCTCGGGCGGGGCCTCGGCCACCTTCCCCCAAAGGGGAAGGCCCTCATTTTATAAGTAGCTCATCTCTTCTTTCCGTCGCCCGGCAAGCTCGGGGTTATCCAGCACAGCCCCGGCGCCCAGCGCCACGCAGTCGAGCGGGGCCTCGGCGATATGGACATCAATGCCGGTCTCGTTCTGGATCAAGGTATCCAGCCCGCGCAGCAGCGCGCCGCCGCCCGAAAGCATGATGCCGCGGTCGATGATGTCGCTGGACAACTCGGGCGGGGTACATTCCAGCGTATCCTTGATGGCCTCCACGATGCGCAGCAGACATTCGCTCATTGCATCGCGGACCTCCTCCGACCGGATCAGAATGTCCTTGGGCAGGCCGTCCACGAGGTTGCGGCCCTTGATCTCCATGCTGGTCTCGGGGTCCTGCGGGCAGGCGGAGCCGATCTCGATCTTGATCTGCTCGGCCGTGCGCTCCCCCACCAGCAGGTTGTATTTGCGCTTGATGAAGGCGATGATGCTCTGGTCAAGCGCATCGCCCGCACAGCGGACGCTGCGGCTGGCCACGATGCCCGACAGGCTGATAACGGCCACCTCCGCCGTGCCGCCGCCGATGTCAACGATCATGCTGCCGACCGCATCGGTTGTGGGCAGGCCGCTGCCGATGGCGGCAGCCATCGGTTCCTCAATGACTGTGACCTGACGCGCGCCCGCCTTGGCGGCTGCCTGACGCACGGCGCGGCGCTCGACCTCGGTAACGCCGGACGGCACACAGATAACGACCCGGGGCCGGGCCAGCAGGGTGCTGCCGCAGGCCTGACGGATAAAGCTCTGCAGCATGGCAGCCGTAATGTCAAAGTCGGCGATGACGCCGTCCTTGAGCGGGCGCACAGCCACAATGGAGCCCGGCGCGCGGCCGATGACCGCCTTGGCCTCATGCCCGACGCTGCGCACCCGCAGCTCATCGCTGCGCGGGTCCACGGCGACAACGCTCGGCTCCCGCATGATGATGCCGCGGCCCTTCATATAGACCAGTGTGTTGGCGGTACCCAGATCAATGCCGATGTCTTTGGTAAACATAGCGTGTATTCTCCCGAAAAAGCATGTAAAAAAGTTGCAGATTCTTCCCATACAATCCCCCGTCTGCGGGGCTGTACGGCGTTATTGGAATTCCCGCAGCAGCTGTGCCGTGCGGTGGACCGGCAGCCCCATAATGTTGTAGTAGCATCCTTCGATGCCGGCACACCACAGCGCTGCATGCCCCTGAATTGCGTAGGCACCCGCCTTATCGTAGGGCTCAGGCGTGCGCACATAGGCAAGCAGATCCGCTTCGTCAATGGGCGAAAAATGGACGATCGTTGTCTCCACCGTTGCTGCCGCGCGGCGGCCGCAGCAGATGCAGACCCCCGTGTGGACACGATGCTCCCGCCCGGAGAGGGCATGCAGCATCCGCACCGCATCAGCCTCGTCCTTTGGCTTTCCGAACACTTTCCCCTCGCACTCGACCACCGTATCAAAGCCGCAGACGATGTCATCGGGGCGTTCCGCGGCCACAGCGCGGGCCTTGGCGGTGGCAAGCGCCTTGGCCAGCTGGGCCGGGGAATCCGCCGCGATCTTCGTTTCGTCAAGCTCGCTGGTGATCACGGTGTATTCGGGCGTGATGAGGGACATCAGCTCACGGCGGCGCGGACTGCCGGAGGCAAGGATCAGAGCCATGGTGTGTTTCCTTTCTGGTACATTATAAAGAGCTTGCCTGTGCAGAGTTTGCCGAAACAGGGTATGCACAGAAATTTTTGGCGTATCAGCCTTCCCCCCAAGGGGAAGCCTTTTTTACTTTCCCGTCGAGCCGAAGCCGCCTGCCCCGCGGTCGGTATCGCTCAGGGCATCGGCGGCCGTAAAGGCAGCCTGCCAGACGGGGGCGATGCAGAGCTGGGCGACCCGCTCACCGGGCTGGATCGTATAGGGCGTGTCGGATAGGTTGACCATCGGCACGCGCAGTTCACCGCGGTAATCGCTGTCAATGACGCCGACACCGTTTGCCATGCAGAGGCCGTGCTTGATGGACAGGCCGCTGCGGGCGTAGACGAGGGCAACGCACCCTGCGTCCGGCAGCTCAATGGCAAGGCCGGTGGGCACCAGTGCGCGCTGCATCGGGGCCAGCGTCAGCGGTGCATCGAGCAGTGCGCACAGATCGGCCGCCGCCGCGCCGGGGGTGGCATACTGCGGCACAACCGCGCGGGGGTCTAATTTTTTATATTTCACAACAGGGGTCATGGGAGCCTCCAAAAAAGATAATAGATAACGGATAAAAGATAAAAAATCTGGTGGACCGCGGCGCTGCGCGCCGCTCAAAATTTTGTTTTTGCCCTGCGGGCAAAAACTCCACATCATTTATTATTTATTATCTATTATCTTTTATCTATTCAGTTATTGGTATAGTATAGCCCTCTCGTAAACTCATTGTCAAACGGGCGGGCGTCCAAAAGCATTGCCAAAATCTGGGCGGCGCGGGCCGGGGTCTCGGTGGTAAAGGCTGCGACTGCCACATCGACCGGCATCTCGCGCAGGCGCTCGCCCATATAGAGGGGTACAGGGTTGTACACCGTGCGCACACCGGCCCCGCCGGGGGCTGAGCAGGTCACGGTAAAGTCGCGGCCCTTGCGGTCGCGCAGTGTGCCGCCGCCCTGACATTTGCCGCAGTCCCGCACATTGCGCAAAGGGCAGGCACGGGTCAGCATCAGGGGCAGGTGGCCGTAGCACAGCGCCGCTGTCGGCACACCGGGGGCAATGGCCGTCATGGCGGTCAGGGCTGTCTCGGGCTGCAAAAGCATGCCCTGCATACCAAGCGCCGCATAGCGGGCAGCGCTCATCGGGTTTGTGACATTAAGACCGAGTCCGCCGTACAGCGTCCAGCCGTCCGCAAGGCGAAGCTGCGCGGGGTTGTTGACGACCGCACCCGCAAAGCCTGCATCCTGCAGGGCATCCAGCCGCGCGGCGGTCTTTTGCTCCAGCTTGCCGAACATAACGCGCGGCAGCTCCAGCAGCGTTTTCCCGCGCCATGCGGCGGGGATGCTCTCCGCCTCAGCGATCGGGAAGATCAGGTTTTGCAGCTTATCCGCTGCCTCTGCCGGGCATTGGGCCGCGTTGGCAAAGCGGGCAGCCAGCGCCGGGACCTGCCCGACGGTGTGTGCCGGGTAGGCGGGCAGCGTTATATCCTGCGTGGCGTGTGGCCGGACCTCGCTGCGCTTTTCCAGCAGGCGGTCCAGCGCCTCGCGGCGCATTTCGTTCCAGACGGAGCCGGGCAGAAAGCCCAGACCCCCCTCCCCCGCCTCGGCGGTCAGCCCCGCCATAACGAACGGCGTGCCGCCCGTCTTGCCGAGGGCGCGCTCAACGCCGGGCAGCGGGTCCTTTTGGGCGGGCTGCGGCTCATCGGCGCTGTAGACACTGACCTTATGGCCGTCCGCATCGGCAGCCGTCAGCTTGATGCCGCCGTCCTCCACACCGCCGCTGACGGTGTAGCGCACCGGCACGCGCTGCAGCTCACGGCGGAACAGCTCGCGTGCTTTCGGGGTGGCGGCACGGGTAGCCTCGGCATCTGCCTCGGTGCGCACACCGAACATTTTGCCGTCATTGCGGTTCATGAGGTAACCGTCCGTAAAGCCCGAGCGGGAGAAGATGTCCCGCACCAGCTTTTCATCGTAGGGCCGCCCCGCGCAGACGGCGCGGCAGGCCGTGACGACCGCCGCCGCATACTCAGGCGTGCGCAGGCGGCCCTCAATTTTGACGCTGGCCACGCCCGCGTCCATCAGTTCCCGCAGATGCGGGATGTAGTCCATATCCTTCAGGCTCAGGTGGCAGGCACGGCCCGGCTGACCCGGGCGCAGGCCGGGGCTTGCATCAAACGGCAGGCGGCAGGGCCCTGCGCAGGCGCCCCGGTTGCCGCTGCGCCCGCCCAGAAATGCGCTCATCATGCACTGGCCGGACACACCCATGCAGAGCGCCCCATGGACAAAGACCTCGACCTCGATGGGGCTGGCCTCGCAGACGGCGCGGATCTCATCGAGCGACAGCTCCCGCGCAAGGATGACCCGGTCATAGCCCAGCGCAGCCAGCTCCTTTGCCCCCTCCGGTGTGTGGACGCTCATCTGGGTCGAGCCGTGCAGGTGCAGCGTTGGCGCGATGCTCTTGACCAGCTGCGCCGTGGCAAGATCATCGGCAATCACGGCATCCGCCCCGGCCGCAGCCACGGCGCGCACCGCATCGGCCAGACCCGCCAGCTCACGGTCATAGACCAGCGTATTCAGCGTCACATGGACCCTGACGCCCCGCGCATGGCAGAAGGACACGGCCTCCCGCAGCTCCTCCGGGGTGAAATTGCCCGCCGTGCGGCGGGCGTTAAAGCCTGTCAGCCCCAGATAAACAGCATCAGCGCCGCTGAACACAGCGGCGCCAAGCATCTCACGGTTTCCCGCCGGGGCCAGAATCTCGGGGCGGCTCATTCGTCCTCCACAGGGAACTGATTGCGGCGCAGACGGCGCTCCAGCTCGTCAATGCGGCGCTTCAGCGACACATTCTCGCGGCGGGCCTCCTCGGCAGCCATCTTGGCGCTGGCTGCATCTTCCAGATAATCCTTGATCTGGCGGCGCATATTATCAGCGCTGCCGCTGGCCTTTTCCAGCTCATCGCGGTAGTTGAGGGCCGTCATGACCGCTGCTGTCGTGATCGAGACAGAGTTCGAGGACGCCATCAGCTCGTTCATGTCCAGATTAAGACGGTCGGCGAGGTTTTGCATGTAATCCTCGCTCTCGCTTGTATTGACCACATAGCTCGAGCCGCAGATGTTCAGCCGCACTTTCGAGGTTGCCATACCCATAATCATACTCCTTCCGGTCTGCGCGCGTTTTTTGCAGTGACGGCGCAGAATCTTACTATTATTATAATACAAATCTACAATTTACAAAAGCCCTTTTTGACGGAATTGTATAAAAAAGCTGTAAGCAGGCAATTTTGACTTGCGCACACGGACAAATACCGTTATAATCTATAGTGTGCTTTTGTAGGCACGCGAAATACAAGCGCAAAAATCAGTGTTCCCAAGTTATATCGAAAGAAGAAGTAAGGAGAGAACGATTTTGAAATACACAAAGCGTGAATTTGAGAAGCTTCTCAAGGACAAGCTGATGAGCGAGTGCAATGTCACCCTCGACACTGCCTCCGCCGATCAGATCTATCGCTGCCTGGCCATGATCACCCGCCAGCTTATGTCCGACCGCCAGAAGCAGTTCCAGTCCAAGATCCTGGGTGAGGGCAAGAAGCAGGTCTACTACCTCTGCATGGAGTTCCTGATGGGCCGCAGCCTGCGCACCAGCCTGTTCAACCTCGGCCTGAATGAGGTTGCCGAGAGCGTGCTGGCCGATGCCGATGTCAAGATCGACACCATCTATGAGCAGGAGCCCGATGCGGGCTTGGGCAACGGCGGTCTGGGCCGTCTGGCCGCCTGCTATCTGGACGGCATGGCCACCGACTGCATCCCCGGCACCGGCTACTCCATCCTGTATGAGTACGGCATCTTCAAGCAGAAGATCGTGGACGGCTGGCAGCAGGAGACTGCCGACAACTGGCTGCCCGGCGGTCAGGTCTGGATCAAGAGCCATCCCGATCAGGCACAGGAAATCCGCTTTGACGGTCAGGCCATCGAGACGTGGGAGGGCGGCTTCCACCATGTAAAGTACGAGAACTACAACTCGGTCATCGCCGTGCCCAACGATATGTATGTGGCCGGCTACGGCTCCAACGGTGTTTCCAAGCTGCGTCTGTGGCAGGCCAAGGCCCCCAGCTTTGATATGAGCAGCTTCAACGCCGGCAACTACAACACCGCCATCAGCCAGTCTGCCTCCGCAGAGCTGATCTCCAAGATCCTCTACCCCAACGACAACCACACCGAGGGTAAGATCCTGCGTCTGCGCCAGCAGTATTTCTTCTCTGCTGCGTCCATCGCCGACATCCTGCAGAACCACCTGAACCAGTATGGCACGCTGGACAATCTGGCCGACAAGGTCGCCATCCAGCTGAACGACACCCACCCGACCGTTGCCATCCCCGAGATGATGCGCATCCTGCTGGACGAGTGCAGCTATGAGTGGGACGCCGCCTTCGACATCTGCCGCAAGGTTTTTGCCTACACCAACCACACCGTCATGAGCGAGGCGCTGGAGAAGTGGAACACGGACATCTTCCGCTCCACCCTGCCCCGCATCTGGCAGATCGTCTGCGAGATGGATCGCCGCTGCCGCGCCGATCTGGCCAAGGCCTTCCCCGGCGATCAGGGCAAGATCGACTACATGGCGATCATCGGTGACAATCAGGTCCGCACCGCCAACATCTGCGCCTACACCTGCCACGCCATCAACGGCGTTTCCAAGCTGCACAGCGAGATCATCAAGGACAGCGTCTTCCATGATTACTTCCTGTACAAGCCGCAGGCGTTCAAGAATGTCACCAACGGCATTGCCTACCGCCGCTGGCTGCTGGCCTCCAACCCCGGCCTGACCAGCCTGCTGGAGGAGACCATCGGTGACGGCTTCAAGACCGATGCCGCCGAGCTGAAGAAGCTGGAGAAGTTCGTGGACGACAAGACCGTGCAGGCTGCTGCCGCCAAGGTCAAGCGCGAGAACAAGGTCCTGTTCGCCAACTATCTGCAGAAGTCCACCGGTCAGGTCATCGACCCCGACTCTATCTTCGACTGTCAGGTCAAGCGCATGCACGAGTACAAGCGCCAGCACCTGAACGCCCTGAACATCGCGGCCGAGTACCTGTACCTGAAGAACAACCCCAACGCCGAGTTCACCCCCAAGACCTACATCTTCGGCGCCAAGGCTGCCCCCGGCTACTACATGGCCAAGCAGATGATCCGCATGATCTGCAAGCTGGGCAAGATGATCGACGAAGATCCCGCCGTGCGCGGCAAGCTGCGCATCGTCTACCTCGAGGACTACTGCGTCAGCCTGTCTGAGCGCCTGATGCCCGCCTCCGAGGTTTCTGAGCAGATCTCTCTGGCCGGCACCGAGGCTTCCGGCACCGGCAACATGAAGTTCATGCTGAACGGCGCGATCACGCTGGGCACGCTGGACGGCGCGAATGTCGAGATCGCCGATGCCGCCGGCCACGAAAACGAGATCATCTTCGGCATGCTGACCCCCGAGGTCAACGCGCTGAAGGGCATGGGCTACCACCCGAACGCCTTTATCAGCGGTGACAACACCGCTATGGCCGTGCTGGACTTCCTTGAGAAGGGCTGGAACGGCGAAAACTTCAGCGAAGTCACCAGCAACCTGCGCAACTCTGACCCGTACATGGTCATGGCGGACTTCAAGGATTACCGCCGTGCCCAGCACGATCTGCAGGAGCTGTACCGCGACAAGCAGAAGTGGAACCACATGAGCCTGATGAACATCTCCAACGCAGGTATCTTCAGCGCAGACCGCTCCATCATGGACTATGCGCGTGACATCTGGGGCGCCACTCCCGTCAAATAATTCTGTTACTTGATCTTGGCCGTGCCCTTCACGGGGCACGGCCTTTTGCATAGGCTTCCCCCATTGGGGGAAGCTGTCACCGAAGGTGACTGATGAGGGGCGAACTTGCCGTAGCTGCCCGTTCAAGGGCAATCACGGCAGCGCTGCCCCTCATCCGGCCTTCGGCCACCTTCCCCCCTTGGGGAAGGCTTTACGCTAACACAAAGGGGAGACTTTTATGTCCCACACATTCTACAACAGCCTCGACTCCGCCTGCAAAGCCCCGTTCGGGGCAATTCCCGCCGGGCAGGCTGTGACTTTCAACCTGACGGTGCCCGAAAATCTGGGCTATGTTGACCCGCATCTGGTGCTGACCAAGGATCGGGAATCCCCTGTCCACTACCGCATGGAGTTCACCGGGCAGACACCCAACCTCAACCACTTCACGCTGACCGTGACGCCCACCACCTCGGGGCTGTACTTTTACCACTTTGACCTGTACACCGATTTCCGCCGCATCTACCGCACCCCCGGCAGCGAGGGCGTGCTAAGCTGGACCGAGGGGCAGGACTGGCAGCTGACGGTCTACGAGCCGGACTTCAAGACCCCGGACTGGCTGAAAAAGGGCACCATGTACCAGATCTTCCCCGACCGCTTCTGCGAGGGGAACCCCGGCAAGGAGATGCCCTTTGCCGACCGCATCTACCGCGCCGACAAGACCGGTGAGCCCTACTTCTGGCCGACTGAGCAGAGCGAGGGCTACCTGAACATGGACTACTACGGCGGCGATTTTGCCGGTATTCAGCAAAAGCTGCCGTACCTGCGCGATCTCGGCATCACCTGCCTGTATCTGAACCCGATCTTTGAGGCCCACGCCAACCACCGCTACAACACGGCCAACTACCTCCGGGCTGACCCGCTGCTGGGCACGAATGAGGAGTTCAGCGCCCTTTGCGCCGCCGCTGCCAAAGAGGGCATCCGCATCATTCTTGACGGCGTGTTCAGCCACACCGGCTCGGACTCGGTCTACTTCAACCGCGAGGGCCGCTACGGCCCGGGCGGTGCCTACCGCGACCGCAGCTCGCCCTACCGCAGCTGGTACGACTTTGACTCCGGCTACCGCAGCGGCTACCGCTGCTGGTGGGGCTTTGAGACACTGCCCGAGGTGCAGGAGGATTCGCCCTCCTATGTGGATTTCATCTGCGGCAAGGGCGGTGTTATTGACACATGGCTGGGGCTGGGCGCCTCGGGCTTCCGGCTCGATGTGGCCGATGAGCTGCCCGATGATTTCATTGAAAAAATCCGTGCCGCCGTCAAATCCCACGGCGAGGACAAGCTGCTGCTGGGTGAGGTCTGGGAGGACGCCACCACGAAGGAGGCCTTCGGCCAGCGCCGCACCTACCTGCGCGGGCACGGCCTCGACGCCGTGATGAATTATCCCTTCCGCAACGCCACGCTGGATTACCTGCGCGGCGCTGACACGGCGGATGTGGCCGACCGGATTCTGCAGATCTGCGAGAACTACCCTGCCCCGGCGCTGGACTGCGCGATGAACTTCCTCTCGACCCATGACACCGAGCGCGCCATCACCGCCATTGCGGGCGAGCCCTGCAACGGCCGCGACCGCTATTGGCAGAGCAAGCGCTGCATCCCGTCCGGCCAGATGGACAGTGCCATCCGCCGCCTGCTGCTGGGGTATGCGATGATCTTTACCCTGCCGGGCGTGCCCTGCATCTACTATGGTGATGAGATCGCCATGCAGGGCTACCGCGACCCCTTCAACCGGGCGTTCTTTGACTGGAACTCCACCGAGCAGCGGCTGCGCGGCCCGATGAAAACACTGGCCGCCCTGCGCCGCAGCTGCGATGCCTTTGACGGCGGGCGGCTTGAGTTGATCCGTGCCGAGGGCGATGTGCTGCACTACCGCCGCGTGGGCAAAACCCAGACGGCGGAGATCATCCTGAACCGCGGCCCGCACCTGATTGCGGAGGAAGCCTTCGGCAAGAGCACCGAGGTCAACCCCTGCGGCTTCACGGTGCTGGTTGAGGACAACGAGCCGGAGCATATCGGCTACTTCTCGGTATACTGAGGGCTTTCTTTTACTTTCCTTTGCCGCCAAATTTCCACTTGCAAATTCTTCCGTCCTGCGTTATACTATCAGGTAGGTAAAAGGGAGTAAGGGACGCGGCTTTCCGCGCCGTATCGCTTCGTCACCACGAGCCGTCCGATGCGGCTCCGGGGCATACTGCAATTCTGAGACTTTTGCCGCAGTTTTTTCTGCGGCAGGGGTCTTTTTATTTTGCCCTGCCGCCCATAACCCATGGGAGGGAGCTTATGCAAATCCTGCAAACCTTTGCCGGGCTGTTCGCAAACCTCGGCAACCTCACCTGGCAGATGGTGGTCATGTGGGTCATCGGCGGCCTGCTGATCTACCTTGCCATCGCCAAAAAAATGGAGCCGAGCCTGCTGCTGCCGATGGGCTTCGGTGCGATCCTCGTCAACCTGCCGATGTCCGGCGCCATCACACAGGGCGAGACCGTTGGCCCGATCAGCGCGCTTTTTGACGCCGGTATGTCCAACGAGCTGTTCCCGCTGCTGCTCTTTATCGGCATCGGTGCCATGATCGACTTCGGCCCGCTGCTGGAAAAGCCGTGGCTGATGCTGTTCGGTGCGGCGGCGCAGCTGGGCATCTTTGTCACGCTGGTGCTGGCCGGGCTGTTCTTCGACCTGCCTGACGCAGCCTCCATCGCCGTTATCGGCGCAGCAGACGGCCCCACAGCCATCTTTGTCGCCAACACGCTGGGCAGCAAGTATCTGGGCGCTATCATGGTGGCGGCCTACAGCTATATGGCGCTGGTTCCCATCGTGCAGCCGCCGGTCATCCGCCTTTGCACCACCAAAAAGGAGCGTCTGATTCGTATGCCCTACCAGAAGGGCAGCGTCAGCAAAACCACCAAAATTTTGTTCCCGATTGTGGTCACTGTGCTGGCCGGTCTTGTGGCCCCCGCCAGCGTGGCGCTGGTCGGCTTTCTGATGTTCGGCAACCTGCTGCGTGAGTGCGGCGTGCTGAACGCCCTGTCCGAGACAGCCCAGAATGTGCTGGCAAACCTCATCACGATCGTGCTGGGTCTGACCGTGGCCGGGCAGATGACCGCCGACAAGTTTGTCCGCCCCGACACCCTGCTGATCCTTGCGCTGGGTCTGGTGGCCTTTGTCTTTGACACGGCGGGCGGCGTTTTCTTTGCCAAGCTGCTCAACCTCTTCCTGCCCGAGGGCAAGAAGCTGAACCCGATGATCGGCGCGGCGGGCATCTCCGCCTTCCCGATGAGCGGCCGCGTTGTCAACCAGATGGGTCTGGCCGAGGACAACCAGAACTTCTTGCTGATGTACTCAATCAGCGTCAATGTCTCTGGCCAGATTGCATCGGTCATCGCCGGTGGCCTGATCCTGACCCTGATGAATGGTTATGTATAAGGAGGCTTGCGCCATGTCAACTGCTCTGCTGCCCGTCACCCTCTCGATGCTCTGCGCCGGTATGGCGGGGATCTTCCTCGTCCTCGGCGCGCTGGTGCTGGGGGTCTATCTGCTGAATAAACTTTTTAGCGGAAAATAAAAAAAGCTTCTCCGAACGGAGAAGCCCGATTCGTAGGGGCGAGCATGGCTCGCCCCTACATTTTATTTTATTGCTCCTTCGCCACAAACACCACGCCGACCACGCCGGGGCCGACATGGGTGCCGATGGTGGGGCCAAGCTGGGCCACACGGCCGCCGGTCAGTTGGAGATTCTGGTGCATGTAGTGGTGTACCGGTGCAACAAGCTGCTTGTTATCGCTGTAGAGCAGCGTATAGCCGTAGCGCGGGTCAACACCGCCGAGCGCGTCCAGCTGCTTGAACATCGCAACCAGCGCACCGGGACGGCCGCGGCCCTTGTCCACCAGCTTGATAGCGCCGTCCTGCAGGGCCAGCACCGGCTTGATGCCGAGTGCGCCGCCCACCAGCGCCACCGCTGCCGGCAGTCGACCGCCCTTCTGCAGATGCTTGAGGCTGTCCACCACGGCGACGATGCGCACCCGCTTCTTGAACTGCTCCAGCACAGCGGCGATCTCCTCCGCCGTCAGGCCCTCCTCATCGCGCAGGCGCACCGCCTCACGGACAAGCAGCGCCTCACCCTGCGAAGCCGCCTCAGAGTCCACGATATGCGCCTGCAGGCCGACATCGGCGGCGGCCAGATGCGCGCACTGGTAGGTGCCGGACAGCTTCTGGCCGATGGTGATGACCACGACCTCATCCCCCGCTGCGGCGGCATCCTCATACAGCTGCATAAAGCTGGCCGGGCTGGGCTGGCTTGTGCGGGGCAGCTTGCTGTCCTCGGCCAGACGGACGAAGAATTCATCCTTCGTCATCGTGCCGTCATCAAGCTGGGTTGTGCCGTCTGCAAAGGTGACAGACAGCGGCACCACAAAAACGCCGGGGGCGGACAGCTCCGCTGCGGTCAGATCAGCGGCGGAATCGGTAACAATACGGATCATGGCAGTAACTCCTTTATGAGCGTGCGGCAGCGCCGCATGTTGTTGACTGTTCAATAACTTATTCAGTATACCACAGCGCACCCGCCGTGTAAAGTGGGCAGCGGCATAGAAAAAGCCCCCTTGCGGGGGCGGATTCTGGCAAAAATGCCATGCTTTGCAGTTATTTTTCCAGTCCAAGCAGCTCTGCGGCGGCGTCCGGGTCAAGCTGCTGCACTGACTCCAGCTTGCGGGTGATGGCGCGGCTGCGCGGGCCTATCAGCTCCTCCAGATCGGAGCCGGTCTGATTCAGGTGGCGCTGCATCTGCTGCAGGCCGGTGCCGAACTTTTCAAACTCAGTCTTGACCGCACCCAAAATCGTCCAGACCTCGCCGGAGCGCTTCTGAATCGCCAGCGTGCGGAAGCCCATCTGCAGGGCGTTGAGCAGTGCCGCCATCGTGGAGGGGCCTGCGACTGTGATCTGATACTCGCGCTGCAGCAGCTCGGTCACACCGCTGGAGACGACCTCGGCGTACAGCCCCTCAAACGGCAGGAACAGGATGCCGAAGCTGGTGGTGTAGGGTACCTCGATGTACTTGTCATGGATATCCTTTGCCTCAGCGCGCAGCACATTGTTCAGCGCCTTGCGCATCGCGTTCACAGCGGCTGCATCGCCGCGCTGCTGCGCCGCCTGCAGGTGGGCGTAGGTATCGCCGGGGAACTTGGCGTCAATGGGCAGCCAGACCGGACCGCCCTGCCCCGGCAGCTTGACCGCAAATTCCACGCGGTTGGTGCTGCCGGGCACCGTAGCCACATTTTCCTCATACTGGCCGGGGGCCAGAATCTGCTCAAGAATCGCGCCAAGCTGTACCTCGCCCAGTATGCCGCGGGTCTTTACCCCGGAAAGCACCTGCTTGAGGCTGCCGACATCGGCGGCGAGATTCTGCATCTCTCCCAGACCCTTATAGACCTGCTCCAGCTGGGCGCTGACCGTCTTAAAGGAGTCGTTGATCCGCTGCTGCAGCGTGTCCTGCAGCTTTTCCTCGACCGTGCCGCGTATCTCATCCAGCTTTTTGTTGTTGTCGGCACGGATCGTATTCAGCCCCTGCACCAGCGCGCCGCGCACACTGTCCATCCGGGTAGCGTTGGAATCCTCCAGATTTTTCAGGCGGTTTTCCATCATCGTCAGCTGGGCAAGCAGGGCATCATTGGCCGCGCGCTGGCGGGCTGCCCCGGCGCGGTCGATGGCCTCCAGCCGGGCGGTGCTGTTGGCTGCGCTCTGGCGCTGATTTTCGGCCAGCACGGCGGAAAAGTCGCGCAGCGTTGCGCTTGTGGTGCGGGCGCTCTCCCCCTGCATGGCGCGCAGCTGCTCGGCCAGCAGGTCGGTTTCGCTCTGCAGCACCGGCGTCACGGCGCGGACAAAATCGTCCGCTGTATCAATCTTCTGCTCCGGCCCCGCGTTTTTACGCATGACCTTTGCCAGCACCACGGCCAGCAAAATATCCCCCGCTGCGGCCAGCGCCAGCAGCAGATACAATATCCAATCCATAGTCACCTCAGCGGATCAGCAGCAGCGCCGCACCGATACCGGCCAGCAATGCCGAGAAAATTTCGGTCTCCCAGCTTTTGCGCTCAACACAGCGGGCGCCGGGGTTGTACCAAACCTGAATGATCTTGCCCTTGTCCTTGTCATGCCTGAACCAGAAGGAGTCGTTCGTCTCCATTTCCAGCCGCCGGCCCTCGGCGTGCAGCTCGACCAGATAGCGGTAGCCGCCGGCCGCCGCACCGGGGCTGGTGGAGCCGGCCTTGCGGCATTCCAGCACGCGGGCGGGCAGCAGCACAGCCCCACGCACGGTGCGGTATTTTTCCACAATCGCGGCGGCGGCCAGTGCAAAAAGCACCGTACCCAGCACGCGGTAGACGATCAGCAATGTAGTCGGCATACGATTCTCCCCATAAAGTCGGTACTTCTATAATACAACAATTTGGTGTTAAATGCAAGCAGTTTTGGCAATACTTTCGCACTTTAGAGTATTGACTTGCTTGGTCAAATTTGCTAGAATGTAGAGAGATACCAACTGCAAACAAAAGCAAATTTTACAAAGAAAGAGGTCGGCGCACGACCTGCGCCTGAACGCTATGCAGCACAATGAACGTAACACCGCCCTGTATGAGGCGATCCTGCGACTGAACACGCTTGAGGAATGCATCCGCTTTTTTGACGACCTTTGCGCCGTGACAGAGCTGCGCACGATGGAGCAGCGCTATGCCGTGGCCGGGTGCCTTTTGCAGGGCAAGGTCTACAGCGAGATCCGCCGGGAGACGGGTGCCTCCAGCGCGACCGTCAGCCGTGTAAACCGTATGCTGAACTACGGCACCGGCAGCGTGGCCGAGAGCGTGCGCGAGGATCTTGCCGCGCAGGGCATCCCCGCCGATGCTGAAAAATAAAGGAGGCTTCTGTCATGTCCGTTTCTATCCGGGATTTCGGCAAGTCCACCACCGGCCAGACTGTCAAGCTGGCGGTGTTGAAGAATGAATTTATCGAGGTACAGCTGCTCAGCTACGCCGCTGTCATCCACCGCATCCTTGTGCCGGACCGCAAGGGCAACCCTGTGGACGTTGTGCTGGGCTACCCCACCGCCGCCGACTATGAGCTGAACACCGACAGTATGGGTGCGGCCGTGGGCCGGTTTGCCAACCGCATTGCGGGCGCGCAGTTCCCGCTGTATGAGGAGATCGTCCATGTGACGCCCAACCAGAACGGAAACTGCCTGCACAGCGGCCTGCACGGCTTCAACCACACGCTGTTTGATGTTGCGCTGACCCCCGGCGAGACCGACAGCGTGACGATGACGGCATTCAGCCCTGCCGGGACGGACGGTTTCCCCGGCAATCTGGAGCTGAAGATCCGCTACAGCCTTGCCAAGAGCGGGCTGGTCATCCGCTACTCCGCCACGACCGATGCGCCGACTGTCTGCAACATGACGAACCACAGCTATTTCAACCTGAACGGCCACGCCAGCGGCAGTGCGCTGGGCCACCGCGTAACGGTGGACGCCGATGCCTACCTTGACGCTGATGCGCAGAGCATCCCGACCGGCCGCAAGCTGCCGGTCAAGGGCACGCCGATGGACTTTACCGAGGAAAAGACCCTTGGGCTAGACATCGGTGCCGACTTTAAGCCGCTGACCGACTGCAGCGGCTACGACCAGTGCTATGTCATCCGTGACAGCGGCCTGCGCCACGCCGCCTGGGCAGTCGGCCCCGAGACCGGCATCCGCATGGAGGTCCTGACCACCCTGCCCGGTATGCACCTGTACACAGCCAACTTCCTGAAGCCCGTGACCGAGGGCAAGGACGGCGCCCATTACGCCGCGCGGGATGCAGTCTGCTTTGAGACTGAGGATTTCCCCGATGCACCGAACCACCCGAACTTCCCCGATACCACGCTGCTGCCCGACCAGCCCTATAGCTCCACCACGATCTACCGCTTCGATGTAGCGCCGATGTAACCGCACAGCAAAGCCGCCCGCACGATTTTTCATCGTGCGGGCGGCTTTTTATGCCTCTTTACTCAGCAAAATTCTGTCATTGTCCAGCGCATGGCCGACATTCTCGGCAAAGCGGTTGAGCAGGCCGTCCACCGTTGTGTGGGCACGCTCCTCGCCGCCGATGTCCAGCACGATACGGCCGTGGTCCATCATCAGCGTGCGGTTGCCAAGGGTGAGTGCATCGTGCATGTTGTGGGTGATCATCAGACAGGTCAGGTGGTTTTCGGCCACGATCTTCTTTGTCAGCTCCAGCACCTTATCCGCCGTAGCGGGGTCGAGGGCGGCGGTATGCTCGTCCAGCAGCAGCAGCTTGGGGGTGACGAGGGTCGCCATCAGCAGGGTCAGCGCCTGACGCTGCCCGCCGGAGAGCAGCCCCACCGGCTGCTTCATCCGATCCTCCAGCCCGAGGCCAAGCTCGGAGAGCCTTTCGGCAAAGAGCGCGCGGTCCTTGCGGGAGATGCGCGAGAAGGACGAGGTATGCCCGGACGCCCGCAGAAAGGCCAGCGCAAGGTTTTCCTCGATCGTCATGTGGGGGGCCGTGCCGCGCAGCGGGTCCTGAAACATCCGCCCGATAGCCTTGGAGCGCTTGAAGTCCGGCAGGAAGGTGATGTCCTTACCGTCCAGCGTGATCGTACCGGTATCGGCGATGAACTCACCGGCGATGGCGTTGAAAAGCGTGGATTTGCCCGCACCGTTGGAGCCGACGATTGTGGCGAAATCTCCCTGCGCCAAATGGAGATCCACCCCCTGCAGCGCCACCTTCTCATTGACGGTGCCGGGATTGAAGGTCTTACCGATATTTTTCAGTTCAAGCATGGCGGGCGGCCTCCTTTCCGGCATGGGCGCGGCGGCGGCGGAAGGCTGCCTTGGCGCGCAGCGCCGGTGCCGCGATGGCCAGCGCCACGATGATGGCAGAGATCAGCTTCAGACATTCAGAGGGGACATTGGCACGCAGCGCCAGCGCAATGATAAAGCGGTAGATCACGCTGCCCGCCACGGCGGCCACAGCCTTGACCCACATGCCGCCGCGGCCGAAGAGCGTCTCGCCGATGATGAGGGACGCCAGACCGATAACGACCATGCCGGTGCCGAGGTTGATGTCGGCAGAGCGCTGGTACTGCGCCAGCACCGCACCGGACAGTGCCGTCATGGCGTTGGCGATGCAAAGCCCCACCGTGACGGTGAAGGCCGTGTTGATCGAGGAGGCGCGCACCATGTCGGGGTTATCACCGGTGGCGCGGATGGACAGGCCCAGCCGGGTGCCCAGAAACGCGATGAGCAGGGCGCAGACGGCCACCGTGATAACCACTGCGACCAGCAGCTTGGCGGGGGCACCCTCGCCGAGAGCGCCCTGCGCCGCCGTAAAGATGGTCACGGTCTTGAGCATCGGCACATTGGAGGAAAAGCCCATGACCGCAAGGTTTACCGTGTACAGCCCCGTGTTGGTGATGATGCCCGCCAGAATGGAGGGCACTGCCAGCCTCGTCTGCAGAAACGCCGTGACAAAGCCTGCAGCGGCACCGGCCAGCATGGCCAGCGGCAGCCCCAAAAATGGGTGGCCGGCCACAGCGGCGGTGGCCGAGACGGCACAGCCCAGCGTAAAGGCGCCGTCGGTCGTCATATCGGCGATGTTCAGCACGCGGAAGCTCAGGAACAGCGCCATCGCAACCAGCGCGTAGATGAAGCCAAGCTCCAGTGCATTCAGCACGGTGGCAACGGTAAACATAGGGTAACTTCCTCTCTAAAAGTAATGGTACAGTCTATTATACAACAATGTAGGGGCGGATTCCATATCCGCCCGCGGGACGCTGCGGCTGCGCAGGCATCCCGGGCGCATATAGAATGCGCCCCTACGGTCTCTTCCCGGAGGGTTTATTCCGCCGTGGTGACCTCAACGACCTTACCGGCCAGCTTGTTGAAGGCGCTGTAGTCAATGCCCAGCGCGGCGGCGGTCTCGGTGTTGACGGTGATGATGCCGCCGTCCATGACATGGTACTCAGGCACAGTGCCGGTCTCCAGAACATCCAGCGCCATATCGGCGGTGTAGGTGCCCAGCTCGGTATAGTTGACGCCGCAGGTGGCGAAGGCGCCTGCCGTGACAAAGCTGTCCGCGCCGGTGTAGAACGGGATGCCGCCCTTGGTCAGCGTCTCGGAAACAGCAGCGGCAGCTGCCATGACCACATTGTCGGTCGGGGTAAAGACGGCATCGACCTGACCGACCATGCTGGAGGCGGCGGTCATGATCTCATCGTTGGTGTTGCCGGTCTTTTCAACATAGGAGATGCCTTTGGCATCGAGGTAGGCCTTGGCCTCGGCGATGGGGGTTGCGGAGTTTGCCTCAGAGTTGGAGTAGAGCAGGCCGACCGTCTGGATGTCGGGCTGCACGGCAAACATCATATCCATGATGGACTGTGTGTTCAGCGCATCAGAGGTGCCGGTCACATAGTCAATGTCGGTCAGGTCGGCGGCAGCGGGGTCGGAGATCGCCGCATAGATGACCGGGGTCTTGGTGGACTCGCAGGCGGTGGTCATGCACTGGGCGGCCAGCGTAGCAATGGGGATGACCGCATCATACCCATCAGAGACGACCTGCGTGCCGATCTGGTTCAGCGTTGTGGCGTCATTCTGGCCGTTGAAATCCTTGTACTCAATTGCAATACCCTTCTCGGCAGCCTTGGCGTCCAGCTCAGCCTCAATCGCCACGCGGATCTCATCGAGGCTGGCATGATCCAGCTGCTGCACAATGGCAACCTTGTAGCTCTTGGCAGCGGTATCGGCCGTGCTTTCTGCGGCGGAGGCAGTTGCCTCGGCAGCGGCGGAAGAAGCGGTGGTATCGGCGGTGGAGCCGCAGGCGGCCAGGGTGGTCATCATAGCGGCGGCGGACAGAACAGCAACAAACTTTTTCATGGTAAATTCTCCTTTATTTGTAAAACAGGTAATGTTGTGGTTGTAGGGGCGGTCATTGACCGCACGCGGACTCATTTTACAAATTCAGGCTTGCCATCGTTCTTTCATCAGGCTCATTTTCATGCTTCCCTCTCCCCTTATGCTTGAAAACAAAACTGCCCTTGCACAGAATCTCTCCTGTGCAAGGGCAGATAAAACAAATCTGTGGTGCCACCTTGCTTGCCGCTGCTATGTATCGCGGCCACTCTGTAGGGAACCAACATTCCCCTGCTCTGTAACGGGAGCTGCCCGTCAACGGATACTGCGGATCACTCCGTTTCCCCGTGCCCTCCGCGAACCATTGTGCAGACCCGCTCTGTGCCCCCTTCCCAGCCCCGGGGGCTCTCTGTGACTGCGCTGTCTGTTTTACTTTCGCTTCATTGGTTTAAAGCATTTATACCACACCTGCGGGCGTTTGTCAACACCCAATTTCATTTTTTACTCCGCATCCGCAGTTTCCGGCGAAGCCATGTTGTTTTTGTCCAATACAAACAGCTTTTGCACCTGCTCGCCCACGGGGGCATCGGTATCTTTCAGCAGGCAGCGCATGCGCAGGTAGGGGCTGTCCTCCCCGTCCAGCGCCAGCAGCATGTCCTTGCCGCGCAGCGCATCACTGCCCAGATACTCGGTCAGGCTGTCGGCATCCCAGGCCGTCTCGGTCTCATCGGGGGTAAAGCTGCCGGCGTTGCTCCATGTACCATAGACAGCCGCGATGGAGCAGACCTTATCCGGCTCCTCATCCTCCTCACGCGGCTGGTCATCCAGCTCTGCCTGCAGTGCGGCGGCCATGCTGCCCTCCTGCTGCATTGCGCTGGATTCATCGGTAAAGAGCAGGATACCGTCCTCCGGATAGCTGCGCAGCAGCTGCTTGGCATCGTAGAGCGGCAGCTCCTCCGGGCTGCCGATGTTCAGCGTGCCCTGCAGAGCGTAATACAGGCGGGTCGCCTTGGCGTACTCTCCTCCAAGGAACCGCTCCATCTGGCGGGGATATTTCGCCATTGCGGCCTTGAACCAGTAGACGGCATCGGCGGGCGTACCGCTGCGCATCGCCTGCACAGCCTGTTCAATCTCCTCCTCGGGGGCCTTGCTGCTGTTGTCAGCCAGCACCGAAAGCGCCCGCGCGACCGTTGCGCGGCGGGCATCGGCCCCAAGCCCCACGGCATGAAGGGCACCGGGGTGGCTGGCACGAACCTGCTGCCACAGGGCGCGGGCGCTGTCGCGCTCCGCCGCAGGCAGCGCCGTCAGGTAGCCGTTCAGGCTTGCGGCATTGCCGGTCTGCAGGTAGTCGTCCAGCAGCATACCGGCGGCTGCGCCGTCGGGCACCCCCAGCACCCGGACCCCGGTGCTGTACAGCCGGTCGATCAGCGCGGCGCGCAGCTCGCTGCCGCGCAGGTTGTCGGTATCGGCCAGATAGACGCGATAGTCATCCGGCCCAAAGTCCGAGGCATCAAGCGGGTAGGTCATATCCACACGATGGAGGTAGCGGTTGTTGTATACCTCAACGGGATCGTCCGCGCCGGCGGTCTCGCGGGTGGCGATGACCAGCTCACCCGCGGCCTCTGCAGCGGCGGTCTCCGGCGTGGCGGCAATGACCTCCTCGGCGGTCTTGTCATTGTAGAGGAAATCCTGCAGCGCCTTGATGTTCACCACCCAGTCCGGGTCATACATCAGGCGGTCATCCATGCCGGTGCGCACACCGTAGGTGCCCTGCAGCGGCAGCGACATCTGCTGCACATCACAGCCCAAGAAGCCCGGCAGCTGCACCAGCAGCGCAGCGATCTCGGTCTTGGTAAAGTTCGTCTGGATCAGCGGCAGCACCGTGTTGAGCAGGTTGTCCAGCTCCATGACGCTGGCGTTTTTAACCTGATCCAGCACAGCCTCGATGACCGTGCGCTGGCGCTCGACACGCTTCCAGTCGTTGTCGATCTTGCGCAGACGGGCGTACTGCAGCGCAGTGTAGCCGTCAAAGTGGTTCAGGCCTGGGTCCACATGGTTGACGATCAGCATGGAGTTGGAGGGCACCTCCCAGTTCAGTGCCTTGGCCTCCATCTCGGTGATGTCGATATCGACGCCGCCCACGGCGTTGACGATCTGGACAAAGGAGTTGAAGTTGACCCGGACAAAGTGGTCCACCTCAATGTTGAAGCACTCCTCCACCGTTTTCATCGTCAGCTTGGGGCCGCCGTAGCGGAAGGTGTGGGTGATCCAGTCGTACTGGTCCTCATAGCCGTCCAGCAGGATCGGCACGCCGGTGCCGCGCTCGATCGACACAAGGCGGATGATATGATCCTTGATGTCCATCGACACAAGGATCATACTGTCGGCACGGGCATCATCGCTGAATTCAGTCGTATCCTCCGTGCCGTCGAGCTGGTTCAGGTGGGTAAAGGCATCGGCATCATTGACGGCCTCTGTGCGCTCGTCCGTGCCAACGAGCAGGATGTTCAGCACATCCTCATCGGCAAAGGGGCTGCCCTCGGGCACGGCCATATCCGCCTCGGTGTGGGTCAGGCCGGTGCCGTCCAGATCCTGATCCTCCTCGGCGCCGATCTCGCCCATCTCGCTGACGCTGCCGTCATTGTAGCGCAGCAGGTCAAGCTTGCCGTTGACATACAGGAACGCCGCCACCGCCAGCAGCACCGCGATGCCCAGCGTGACCACGGCCGCGCGGCCGCCCCTAGGCAGCCGGCGCCAGCGGCTCTGCTTCGGCCGGGCATCCTCGGCCGGTGTATCGCTTTTCGTTTTCAATTCGTTCATTTTTACTTTCCCCTATCCTCTGCGGATGTTACCTTTTTATGCGCCGCCCTACGGCGCGGATGTCACAGCTATAATACAAAAATGCCATACCGGAAAACAGCGTCAGCCCCAACGCGCGCCATGTGAACCAGCCGTGCTGGATGCTGTGGGTGCGCAGCACGATGAACCACGCGGGAGTCATCAGGGTGCAGAGCAGCAGCGGCAGCGCACGGATAAGCGGCTGCCTGCCGCGGATGCTCAGCACAAACAGCGCGGCCAGCAGCACAAGGGCGGCGGCAAGCGGCCAGAGCAGTCGCCGCTCGTTCAACGCATTGTATACAAATGCAAAAATATTACTCCATGTCAATTTCATGCCGTGCCATGTATCGGCGGCGGTGCGCACCCCTACCTGATGCAGCGCATCGGCAATGACATTCTGTCCGGTGACAAGCCCCGCCAGCACCCACTTGGACGCCCAGCAGAGCAGATACCCCACGCCCCAACAAAGGCTGCCGCCCACCACAACGCCGCACTGCGGCAGACCGGCGCGCAGGCGTTGCTGCGGCTCCAACAGCCAGCAGACCAGCGGCAGCCCCAGCGTAAGGATCGGCGTGACCAGCAGATCACAGAAGGCCGTTGCCACCCCCAGCACCAGCAGCGCAAGGCAGAGGGCATCGCTGCGGCGGGGCTTTGCCAGCACCCAGACACAGCCCACGTAGCCAAGAGCAAAGCAGGTAAAATACTGCACCTGATGCGGCACCCAGAACACCGTGACTAAAAGCTGGCTGACGGCAAACCAGAGGCAGGCCCGCAGCCCGCAGCGGCGGCGCAGCAGCCACAGCACGGCGGCCAGCAGCGCCAGCAGCACGGCATACTGCACGATGCGCACGCCGGTGATCGTTGTGACCAGCAGCAGCGGCCGCAGCCAGATCAGATAGCCGTGCCAGTACCGCGCGTAGGAGAAGGGCACCAGCGCGGGCGCATCGGTGCGCTGCGCGCCTGTGCTCAAGTCCTTTTCTATGTACCATTGCAGGTCCTCGGCCAGTGTTTCAAAGTTATCGACATTGTAGGCCGTGTTCGTCATCATGGCCGTCAGCGGAGGGGCCTCATCGGCGGAGGCCGCCTCAAACAGCATGACGGTGTCGGTGTAGTTGTCCATCTGGAACAGCTTAAAGCCGAAGTATTCCGGGTACAGCCCTTCCTCGGCGATCGTCTGCGCGGAAGTATACACATGGTCGCGCACCGGCCCGCCGGGCAGGGCATACGCCGCCAGCAGCAGCACGAACAGCACCGCCAATGTGGCTGCAAAGGCCCCCAGCGCCCGCAGGGCAAAGGGCGGCTTTTGGTTTTGCGGGTTCGCCATACGGCACCTCTTTCACACAAAAATGCAGTATAATTATAAAACAAAACCCCCACAGTTTCAACCGTGGGAGTGTGAAATGTTTATGGCGGGAAAAACTGGAAATCCACCCGGCACCCTTACACCATGTCGGTCTGCCGCGACACCGAAAGGACGATGCCCATCTCGCCAAGCAGCATGAGCAGGCTTGTGCCGCCGGACGAGAAAAACGGCAGACTGATGCCGGTGTTGGGGATCGTGTTCGTCACAACCGCGATGTTGAGGATTGCCTGCAGGATCACCTGCACCACAAATCCTACCGTCAGCAGCGCGCCGAATTTATCCCGCGCCCGCACGGCGATGGACATGCCGCGCAGAAGCAGCAGCAAAAACAGCGCCACGACCAGCGCCGCGCCGATAAAGCCCAACTCCTCGCACAGGATCGAGAAGATAAAGTCATTCTGCGGCTCCGGCACATACAGGTATTTCTGGCGGCTGTTGCCCAGTCCCAGCCCGGCCAGCCCGCCGGACGCGATGGCATACAGGCTCTGGATGGTTTGGTGCCCCTCCCCCAGCGGGTCGGCAAAGGGGTCCCGCCACGATGCCAGCCGGTCAGTGGCATAGGGCACCAGCTGCGGCAGCAGCACCACCGCTGCCGCGATGGCCGCCGCCCCCAAGCCCCCCGCCAGCGCAAACCAGCGCAGCCCCGTACCGCCCACAAACATAAGCACCGCCCCGATTGCGAGGATGAGCAGCGTACCGGAGAGGTGCGGCTCAAGCAGCATCAGCACCGTGACAACGCCCAGAATCAGCGCAAACGGCAGCACACCGGTGGAAAACGACCGCATTCGATCATGATTCAGCGATATAATGTGGGAAAACACCAGCACCACCGCAAATTTTGCGATCTCGCTGGGCTGCAGCGTGCCCAACCCGGGCAGCACGATCCACCGCTTGCAGCCGTTGTATTCCGGCATAAAAAGAACGACCGTCAGCAGCGCCAGCGACAGGGCCAGCACCGGCCAGGCCAGCCGGTGCCAGATATGGTAGTCCACCAGACTGGCCGCGTACATGGCCGCCACCCCCAGCGCCGCAAACAGCAGCTGCGGGCGGATGTAGGTGTAGGCATCGCCGCGGCGGTAGAGCGCAACTGCATACCCGGCTGAGAACAGCATGATAAGCCCATAGCTGAGCAGCAGCAGCAAAAGGATAAGAAACGGTACATCAAAGGTGGGCAGCGCGCCGAATTTATCCCGCGCCCGCACCCTGCGCACAAGTTCAGACATACAAAAGCCCCCTGCGCAGATTGTACGCAGAGGGGGCGGTTTTTATTCCGTTGCGTTCAGGCCGTGCAGTGTGTAGCCGTTGTCGCCGTTTTGCACGCTCTGGGCGCTGGCCTCATAGCAGGCCCGCAGCATCTCCATGTTGGGCTGCGGGGCGTCCGGGTCAGTGATAGTGCCGGTGGCCAGAGCCTCGTTGTAGTTGTCGATAATCTGGCCGCAGATGCGTTTGCGGTCGCGCAGCGGCGTCATCAGGTTTGCCATCCACTGCTGGTACATGCCGTCGCAGCAGCTGCCGTGGTTGGCAAACAGAAAGTAGTATTCCTGCTCGACCTCAAGCGGCGAGGCCTGATGCTTGTAGTAGTCTGCCAGTGCACTGCGCTTCTTGTCAGTGGAAAAGCCGCAAATATCATCGAGGCCCCGGGGGAACAGCTCCGGGTGGCGGACCCACTTGGAGTAAGCCTCAACCGGGATCTTCAGCGCATCGAAAATATCCAGAAAATCCTCGAGCGTGATCTTCATTTCGCCCTTTTCCCATTTCTGGATCGTGCGCCTGTCCCGACCGAGGCGTTCCGCCAATTCACGCTGCGAAACCCCTGCGTCCTGACGCGCTGCAGCGATTGCCTCTGCCACGCGTATTCGATGTTCGACCATACCTTCCAACTCCCCTTCTTTTGAACGCAAATCGCCGCCGGGGAGCCCTATGACAGGCGGCGCATAATGTACCGCCAAACTTCCCGGTCACTGGCTGTGTACTTTGTACACCGGAATGTGGTATAGTGAAAAAAGTTGATATTCCAGTATCTTCCGGTGATGTAACCATTTTACATTCTTTTCCATTTATTGTCAATCTTTTCCTATATTTATTGTATAATAATTCAGAGAAAGCAGGTGAAAATCGTGTACGTCTACCGCGCTGTCCGCCAAAAGTTGTCCACCACCGAAACAGGCCCCTATACCACCTTCGGCATTCTGGCCCTGCGTCTTGAGGCCGGACAATGCCAGAAGGTCTGCCTTGCCGCGGATGTGTCCACCTCCCGCCGCTTTGCCGCCGACCTGGCCGACCGCTGTACTGCGGGCCAGCTTGACCCGCGCCAGCTTAACGATGTGATCGAGGACGCACTGGCTTTTTAGGAGCATGGCAAAAGCTTCGGGGACAAATGCGCCCAAAAATTCCCGGCCGCCTTTTCAGTTGGGAAGGGGTCTCTCCGGGTGAGCATCCCCCCTTGTCCGGCACCTGCCGTTGCTCCCGAAGGCTTGACGGCAGGGCCTTCTCCTGATTGATTTTTCTCAGCACCTGTCTGCGGGTTTGCGCGCCGGCACTCATAACATATGCTGCCGGGTGTCTTGAATTGCCGATGCATTCCTGCTCTGCGGCCGCAGGACAGGCTGCAGGCCCATTTATCTCCCTGCGCTGTTCCTGCATTCCCGTATGTCTGCGCTGCCGGTCCTTGTTTTCGTGGTCCGCAGTTTACTCTGCGCCTTCTGCATTTTTCCCACAGTTCTTCCGATACAATGTGTGGGAAATTTCCCTTGACATACTTCCGTTCCTCTTCCGGGATACTGACTGATTTGTGGGTAAGATTGTCCGTGCAGCAGACTACCCTGCGGTACATATAGCCCTTGTAAATCGGATTTTTTACAATTCCGAAAACTTGTATATTCGTCCAGCTAGCGGAGTCACCTTTATTCCGGATGAGAAATCCTCTGTACGCGCCAAGGTTGAACATATTTTTGCTGTAGTTAAGCTGCAGCTTCGTTTCCGAAAGGCGCGATACCGAGGGTTACCTTGCAAGCAGATTTTGGAATGCCTCTGACCTTTTGTGGCTGGACGTTTTCCTGTTTTGGGAAAAACTCAATTGTACGGTGGTACTTTTGACCCACTGTGCGTTGGGCTTGCCTGAAAACACGAGAGAGAACCTCCTTGGCTCTTCCCTATCGCAAATTCACAAGCAAGTATGCCCCACGATCCACAATCGAGCCAGCTTGAGGATACCCTGGCAGAGCATGTTCTTCTGCGTAGGCTTGTGCCTGTTTGTGCAGAATTTCACTGTGCTGCATGGTAAAGTTAAACCCATAGTATTGGAACAGGTTTTCTGCCGCCGAACCATATACACCATCAAGCTCACCAAAAGCAACAGACGCCCAGGTCAACACGGAATTGCAGTTTGTATCCACATACTTTACAATATCGCCCGTTTCCCAATCTGGCTTATGTTCCCGAAACTGTTTGTATATAACGCTCTGATTCGGATTTGCAGTTGTATATCGAGTAATATTGCCTGCCAGTGTGTATTGACCTACCAAAACTACCGGCTTTGATATGTCATAGCTCTGCTCTAACTCCGTGCCGATAGATCTCACTACCGCCGCTTCTTCATTTGATCGTTCATAATTCAATGCAAGCATATGGTTTAGATACATTGCCTGATGGACACATAGTACTGCTAGACCTAATTGTACCGCCGCCACAATCAAATTTCGCTTATGAAACAGTTTACAAAGAATTTCATATACTGCAAGTACAACCAAAGCAAAAAACAGGGCAAATGTCTGACATGTACGGTAAGCAGAATATATGCCTTGCAAGAGCGAGAGTAATATCAATGACAGCAACATGCCTGCACCTGTAAATAGCAGATACTTTTTTCGGCACCGCATTGCTACAATCACAATCATCGGCACAAAGATCACTACTGCAATCGTCAATTCACGGATTGGCAAATAAAAGCAACCACGCAGCCAATACTGGATAATCAAATTTTTTATCAGCAGCTTTGCCAGGTATTCAAATGGATAGAACACCCACGCAATTGCCGTTGCGCCATTTGCGCTGGCCTGCGCAGGCAGTACCATGTTGATAAGCATTTGCAGAAACACGCGCAAACACACCCCGACTATCAATGCCGCTGCATACCATAGTCCTTCCTTTACTAAGGCCAAAAACCGTGTCTTTTCTTTGCTCTCATACTCTTGCAGCGAGAGCATCGCAAAAACTGCCAACACATATACAACCGCTAAGGATTCATAAGACGAGCAAACGATTAACATACAGACAGAAGCCGCTGTAAACCGCAGCAGCTTCTGCACCCCTGACTGATGCCAACTATCCCAAAGTAAATTTAGTGCTATCGCATCCAACAAATATCCACCGCAAACGCAAACATTTGCTCCGCTGTATTCCCATATTTCGTTTATCAGCGGATAAGAGATAAATATACAGGAGAATACTCCGTAGCCAAACATACTGATTTGACCATTGGACACCTTGTGCAGCAACATGCAAAAATGCACAGCGGCTGCCCCAAGAAGTATGGCAGCTAACAGGTCGATGCCGGGCTGATAGCTAGGGTCTGCCGTTCCGTATCCCAAAAGCCCTGCCCAAAAATTCATGCCGAATCGCCCAGTTGAAAGCATTACACCGCCGGATCCAACATAGCGGTCTCCCTCTAAGGTGTCAATTCCGACCGAAACCGTTGCAATGGAATAGCCATAGCTGAGCAGCAATGTAAGCATCAACGCGGCCATGTAGCACTTATTATGTAAAAAGTGAAAAAGATTGGTTTTGTATTGTCTCATTTACTTGGATTCCTGCTGAAAATTCAGCCTTTCTTCCTCAACGACCAGCGGGCGATTCATGATGCGTGTGTTCATAGCCATAACATATTCACCAAGAAATCCAAGAAAAGCCAACTGAATACCGCCCATAAAGAAAATCGCAATCATCATAGGAGCATAACCAGCCGTAAAGTTATACCAGAACAACAACTTCGCAATCAAATAAAAAAGTCCAAACAAAAAGCTAATTCCCGCAAAAATAAATCCCACAAATGTGGCCAGTCGCATCCCTACCTTTGTGTAGCTAGTAAAGCTAAGCATTGCAGCATCGTATAAGCTATACCAGTTGTTATGGGTTTTGCCTGCGCGGCGCTGTGGCTGTGTATACTCGATTTCTTTGCGCTCAGGGCCAAGCTCCGCCACAATTCCGCGGATAAAAGGTGTCGGATCCTTCAGTTCTCGCAATGTTTGAATAAAGCTTTTGTCGTACAAACCGAATCCGGTAAACTGTTCAATCTGTTCACAGCTGCTCATTTTCTTGATCGTCTTGTAATAGCAACCACGCAGCCAATACATAAAGCCATTTTCCTTGCTCTGAGTCTTACGACCGATTACGATTTTATAACCTTTTTCCCATTCAGCCACAAATTTGGGAATCATCTCCACAGGATCCTGAAAATCTGCGCACATCGTAATCGTGCAGTCACCGGTGGTATGAATCATTCCGTAGTACGGGCTATTAAACTGGCCAAAGTTCTTGACATTGAAAATTGCCTTGACATGCTTGTCCTCTGCACAGATCTGCCGGATAATGGCACGGGTGCCATCTTCGCTCTTGTTGTCGATAAACAGGATCTCATAGTCATAATCTGGACAGCTTTTGATCAACTCGTCACGCACTGCCTCATAGATAGGGCGGGCGTTCTGCTCCTCGTTGTAGCAGGGAATCATTACTGAAATCGTCTTTTTTTCACTCATTTTGTTTCTTTCCTTGCCCATTCAATGGTTTTACGGATTCCTTCTTCAAATGTGGTTGCAGCATACCAACCGGTGTCTGCCTGCAAGGCTGATGTGTCCGCCTGCAGGTGCATGACCTGCAGCGGGCTGTAGGGAATCTCACCAAGCCCCAGCGGCAGTGCGGGGTCAATGGTGTTGCGCAACGTTTCGATGTAGTCCCTCAGCGGGCGGGCCGTGCCGCTGCCCAGCGGATAGACTTTACCATCTTGCCCGTTGACCGCCAGCGCATAGAAAGCATCTGCTGCATCGCCTGCATACAGATAATCCCACTGCTGAATGCCTGCGGTCAGAGCGGGCTTTTCACCGTGCAGCAATTTGAGAATCGTACCGCTGATCATCGTGGAGGGGCCGTCATGCGGTCCATACACACTCAAAATACGAGTCCAGATGTGGGCCATGCCCAGCGCCTGGCACTCGACGCGGCTCATCTGGCCGGCGCACAGCTTGGCCATGCCGTAGCCGTTCTCCGGGAAGCAGGGGGTCTGCGCGGTCAGCACACCCTCCACGCGGCCATACTCGGCCTGGCTGCCAGCCCCGATAAAGACCTGGCAGCCCAGCTGCGCCGCGGCGCGGCAGGCCGCAATGGTGTAGCGGATGTTCTCGATCTGCGCCGGCATGTCGTTGCGGCCCGGGCCGATCGTGTGCGCCCACGCAAAGTGGAAGAACGCATCGGCCTTTTCCGGGATCAGCTCCGGCAGCGCGGCCAACTCCGCCGCATCGCAGGGCACCACATGCAGCCGCGCGTCCTGCGGCAGCAGCGCCGCCCGCGCGCTGCCCGGGTGGGTGACCGCGTAGACCGTCACGCCCTCCGCCAGCAGCTTTGCACACAGCGCCATCCCGATTGCCCCCGTAGGACCGGTGATGATGGCGGTGCGGATTTCTCTTTGTATCTTCTTCATTTTGAAAAATGCACCCTTTACACTTCTGGTATCAGCGGAATAAACATCTGCTTTTCCAGTTCCTCACGCGGCAGGAAAGGAGCCAAATCTTCCAGAGGGGGGCTGACCAAAGTGCCGTCAGGTAAGCGCTTAGTGCTGCTCTTAGGCTCCCATACCTGTTTGGTATCTGTAAAAATCTCACAGAAAACCGGACCATCCAACTCCAGAACTTCATCAACAACATTTTTCATTTCAGCGTTGCTGTGAGCACTAAAATATGGGTAACCGAAAGCCTTGGCAATTTTTTCAAATTTCGGGAAGGACAAATCACCGCTTTCAGGGCCAATACCGACCTTGCAATGTTCCTTGAAAAGGTTGTTCTGCGTCAGGCGGATAGAGTGGTAACCGTTGTTGTTGATGAGGAAGACTTTGATCGGCAGCTTGTTCGTCAGGATGGTCTGCAGTTCCTGAAGATTCATCATGATGGAGCCATCACCTTCAAGGCAAATCGTCTGGCGGCGGCCGCCGCTGATGCATGTGCCAATGGCTGCAGGAAGACCGTAGCCCATGCTGGCAACAGCGCTATTATTTGCCATCCGGCTGCCCTTCTGAATAACATACGCCTGATTTCCGACTACACAGCAGGCACCATTGGAAACTGCAGTCAGACTGTTTTCCGGCAGACGGCTACTTAGATAGCGAACAAAAGCATAAACATTGGCTGTTTCGCCATTTTCCTCCCACTGGTGGGGCAACACTGCAGGATAGTTTTTCTTCCAGCGCTGGCAAGTTGCAAGCCATTCGCCACCAGCATTCACTGGGCCAATGGCAGCCTTGTCCAGTTTTGTCAAGAAGTCCTTTGCATCAGCCCAAACAGGCATCTCCACATGCAATGTCGGCTTTTTCAACTCTGCCGGATCGATATCCACCATAATAACTTCTGCTGCCCGCGCCCATGTCTTCCAGTTGTAGCCGACTTGTCGAATGGATATGCGTGTGCCTACGGCCAGAATCAGGTCAGCGTTCTGGATAGCCCAGTTGCCAGGGCGGTCACCCATGTTCCCGGCGCGCCCGCAGTACAGCGGATTGTCATCCTCGATGAGGTCCACGGCGTTCCAGTAGGTGACGATGGGGATGTTGAGCTTTTCCGCCACGGAGCGGAATGCCGCGTAACCGCCGGACAGGCGGATGCCGTAGCCCGCGTGGAACACAGGCCGTTTGGCGTTCTTGATTTTTTCCAGAATCGTCTGGATTGTGGCGTCATCCACCGGCGGGGGCAGCTGGGCGTCATCCTCGGCAGGGTCGTAGCCGCGCAGATCGTCGGTCTCAATGTAGCCGCCCTGGAAGTTGACCGGGATGTCCAACCAGACCGGGCCGGGGCGACCCGTCGTGGCTAGGTGCCACGCCTTTTCCAGCAGGTAGCGAATGTCCTTGGGGTCCTCCAGCATGGCGGCGAACTTCGCCATGTACTGGACAGACTTAGTAATATCGTACTCTTGGTCACCCATGGCGCGTAGCGGCGTACCGGTGTACTGCAAAGCGTACCTGGCCGTGGTGTCATAGCGCACCTGGCCAGAGACAATGAACATGGGGATAGAGTCCAGCCAGCCGCCTACTACACCGGTCAACGCATTGGTACCGCCAGGCCCAGTAGTTACACAAACGGCAGCAATTTTATTTTCTAGGCGTGCGTAAGCCTCAGCCGCAATGGCACAGGCCTGCTCATGGTGGTTGTAAGTCACATGCAGCCGGGGGTTATGGCCCAGCGCATCGTTGAGGTGCATAGCGCCGCCGCCTACAACGGAGAAAACATCCGTCACGCCGCGTGCCGCCAGAAAATCCGCCACATAATCCGCTAAACGCTGTTTCATTTGATTGTCTGCCTTTCTTATTTTTCTGCTTCAATTACGATGGCACATCGAAAACCGGATGTCCATCCGTTCCCTGTTTCCACCGTACCAACTCAATTGTTGTTTCTTGGTCATTATCTTCAATACCATCGCTCTTTTGTAGTTCTGTACCTATCGAATAAATAGAATCATTCAATCGTTGTACCAAGATTCCATTTTTCATTGTTTCTTCCGTACAATATGTAATTCTGACATCATCTGTACTTTGTGTATCGAAGTCCTGACTATTTTTTTCCTTAACGGAATAAACGCTTTGTACCTCTTTATATTGGCTAAAGCTCAATACATCTGCACTATCCGTACCATGTATCAACCCTACGCTAAAGCAATTTCCGACAGTTCCTACAAAATTATCGGCGATACCGCCTGCACGTATTCCATCCATAGAAATATCTGTATAGCAGTTAATTATTGCTGCTGTATCTTTAACGGCATGGCTTGCAATTCCACCGATATAAGCGCCTGTGATATTTCCACCTTCTATTCCCAGATTATATACTTTACCGCCAAGTCGTCCAAATAAGGCTGCATTATCATTCGTTTCAATCTTTAGATTGCGAATCACATGGCCGGCAGCATTGTATGTGCCACAGAAATAATTGTTACCGGAATATTCACCGATTGGCGTAAAATCTTGATTGGAGAGGTCTATGTCCGCTGTTTGTTCGATATATTGACCGCCAAAAGTTCGCCCCTCATTTACCATCTTACTAAACAAGCGCAATTGTTCAGCAGTATGTAATTTATAGGGGTTATCAATTGTGCCATCACCGCCATCAAACGCATCAATCAGATTCACATTACGATTGCCTTTCTGAATCCAAAGTGTAAGTTCATTATCCCCTGTAGTGTAATTGCTGATAAATTCATACCCATTAGCATACACAAAATCATACAAAAAGTCTCTCATCTTTCTGGTCCCGGATGCTTGCCCCTTGCGAAATGCGCTTTCATGGGCCTCATAGACATCATCACCCACATTGTACATAAGGATTGCCTTGGGTGGTGATTCTTTTAGAATATCGATGTCTGCTTCTACTGCTTCATCCGTAGACACATCAAACCATTCTACTTTAGAGCGTACCCCCGGATCCCAGCGGTTGCATAAACTATAAAATATGGGGATTTGCGGGAAGCAGTAGATAGTTTCATCTTCCTGCACTCCCTCTGTTATTTCCTTGCAGATTTCCTCATACACAGCCTTTGTATCTGTAGATACCCGAATTTTACTCAGCAGCGGAACATCTCCTATATTGTTCTCACTTGCCCAAAAATCTGCTTCATCTGCTCCCCACCAATAATAGGTATTCACCATCTTTTTGGTGCAAGATTGAATCGTTAAGCCGATGCAAGCGACTACCGCTACCACCTGTAATATCTGAAGCCACTGATAGCTTAGTCCATACAGAATAAATGCGACAACAAATGCCACTCCTGTTGTTGCCTGTCCCTCTGCTAATCCACCGGAATTTCCACAGCCCCAAGATATTGCCACATAAGAGCCTGCCAGTGTAAACCACAGCAAAAATG
>ENA-UEQN01000032-UEQN01000032.1-human-gut-metagenome-genome-assembly--contig:-NODE-32-length-123639-cov-23.380376_pt1 | contig 123639 bp, 120 predicted proteins | sample MGYA00242940_ERZ507944 | MGnify/ENA primary metagenome ERZ507944 (study PRJEB26167, sample SAMN06115449) | human gut metagenome | host: Homo sapiens | place: China:Fujian | collected 2015-08-20... | reverse complement strand
GCCACGCCCTCGATCTCACCCTTGCCGAACGTTTCCGGGTGCTTGGACGCCTGCTTGACCTGATTGTAAGCAATAAATGCCGCCAAACCGCCGCCAGTGCCGGGCGTTGCGCCAATGATGACACCGACAAGAGAGCCAATGCCAATGGGCTTGCGGCAGCGCCGATATTCCTCTTTTGTGATCTTATCCTTCGTCAGGGCCTTGGGGTCGTAAATTTTATGATCCGTTTTGGGATCATATTTAGATTTGGTCAGAATTTCAGAGATGGCGAACATACCGATCAGCGCAATAATGAGGTCGATACCGGCCATCAGCTTCTTCTGACCAAACAGGAACCGCGCTGTACCGCTGATAGAATCCACGCCGATCGTGGTCATGAACAAACCAAGGCAGGCAGCGATCAAGCCCTTGAAAATGCTGTCATTCGACACACCGGCGATAACAGACAGTCCGAACACCGCCAGCGCAAAATATTCCGCAGGGCCAAAGAGCAGGGTGATCTTTGCGATCAGCGGAGCCAGAAACAGCAGAGAAAACGCACTGATCAGACCGCCGATCGTAGAGGCGTACAAGGCCATTTGCAGGGCCTTAAACGCCTGCCCTTTGACGGTCATCGGATAGCCGTCAAACAGTGTTGCCGCATTGGCGGATGTACCGGGCGTATTGATGAGGATCGCCGTGATCGAGCCGCCGTAGGTACCGCCGCAATAAATGGCCAACAGCATCAAGATCGCCATGGTCGGGTCCATGCCGTAGGTCAGAGGAATGCACAAGATAATGCCAAGGTCAGAGGTCAGGCCGGGAATTGCTCCGACCACGATGCCGATAACCAGGCCGACGGGGATAATCAAGAAGTTCTGCCAATTCAACAGAATTTGCAAACCGCCTAAAAATTGTTCCATGATCTTCCTCCTTCCCCGTTACGGCAGAGAGACGTGAAGCACGACTCGGAATACATAATATACGATGCCGACCATGGCAAGGGGGATCGCATAGTAATACCATTTTCTGGCACCATAGTACACCATGATCGCAAGAACCAGGATCACGGTGGAGATGACAAAACCAAGAGGTTTCACCATAAAGCAGTAGGCAACAAGGAAGAGGCAATAGAGAATGGAGCGCAGTTCCTTCTTAAAGGCAGCGGAATGAAAGGATTCCTTCGTGACGGTCAATTCCTCTTTTTCCTTCATAAAGATGCCTTCCAGCAAAAGGCAGACGGCAAAAACAAACATGCCGCCGATGGCGATTTTAGGAAGCGTCTGTGCGGTAATAGCGGTTTTCTCCATCGTCTTGACCTGCGTAGGGATAGAAAACCATAAAAAAGAGCTGATAAGGGCAAACACGATGCCCGATATGATCTCATGGTTATACTTGATTTTCATAATAACACACCTCAGTTAAAAAGGGGTGCCCCAAGCCCAAGGACTCAGGGCACCTCAGTCACTTACTGAACCAGAGGGATGTACTGACTCATAGCCTCAGTCTGGGAATCGATCATGCTCAGGATCTCGGCAGCATCGGAATCCCATGCCTTCATGCCCATGCCAGCCATGAACGCCTGGAACTCAGGATCGGCATACACTTCCAGAACAAACTCGCGCAGCTTTTCCTGGATACGGGGATCGACAGAGGAACGGACGGCCAGATAGTCCATACCGGTGAACTCCACGTCAATGCCCTGCTCCTTGAAAGAAGCAATGTGGCCAATGCCTTCCACATCCAGACCTTCGGGGATAAAGGTACCCAGGCAGTTCAGCTGACCGTTGATCACATAGTCGCGATAGGTCGGGGGAGAACCGATGGCAATATCCACATGGCCGCCAACCAGAGCGTTGATCGCTTCCTGGCCGCCGTCATAAGGCACTGCCTCGCAGGGGATGTCCAGAAGGGCGAACAGTGCGGAGATCATGGTGTAGCTGTCATTGCCGGGGCCGCCGGTAGTTGCATATTTCACCGTGTGGCCAGCGGCAGCGTAATCCTTCAGCTCCTGAATGTTGGTAATCTTGCTGGATGCGTTGCTGAGGATGACAAACTCCGTGATACGGATACCGCAGATGGGGCTGATGTCATCAATGGTATAGTCCACATCAATAAAGCTGGGAGTCAGAGAAAACAGAGGACCGTTGCAGCAGAACAGCGTGTAGCCATCGTCCTCAGCCTCCAGAAAATCGTTCATGCCGATGGTACCGGAACCGCCGGTATGGTTTTCAACGATCATGGGGACACCCAGGATCTTGTCGCTGTAAGAGGCGATCTGACGGGTGATCACGTCAGGACCGCCGCCCAGGCTCCAAGGCTGGATCAAGGTGATCTCCTTGGTGGGCCAATTCAGTTCTTCCGTAGCAGGGGCACCCGTCTCAGACGGAGTACCGGAGGTCGCGGGGGGCTCGTTGGTCTTTGCGCCGCAAGCAGCCATGCTCATGACCATGGCCAGAGCGAGAAGCAGGGATAAGAGTTTCTTGCTTTTCATCGTGGTTCCTCCTTAATTAGTGTTTGGTGGTAAATTTGATAAATTCCGGAGTAATACTCCCAGAATCGATCACAAGAGTGATGGCCTGAAAACCGTCAGACTGGTGGAAATATGGGGGGTAAGATCGTTCGTCCGTGAAAAGGAATTGCGGCGGCCGGTTTGCGGGGCACATGGCCAAAAGCCGCTCATAAACCTCAGCATTTGCACTCCGGTAGCGGCGATCCGAGGATGCAGTTGTGATCACATACCGCAGCGGCATATCTCCCATAAATTGTTCTGAAATACTATCAACTTGACCGTGATGCGGCAATTTGAGAACGGTTACATTTTTGAGTAAAGAAATATCGACCTCGTCCCAGTCACCGGGGCAGCTATCTGCTGCCGTCAGAAAAACTTCGTCCCCTGCTTCGATCCTCAACAGGAAGCTGGTGTGATTGGACATAGCGTCTAACTTGGTCAGGATCTCTGTGATCACATCCATGTCTGTTTCATCATAGGCCCGCTCTATGAAAGCCATGTAATCGCTGATGTTCTTTGCCTTCGGTGCCAAGACGCTGATTTTCAGATCCTCCGCTAAATCCAGCTGGTCATCAGGATGGAGCACATGGACCGGAATTTGTTTGGCATTCGCATCCGATATGATCTCACGGTAGCTGTTCAAAGCCGCCGTATACAAGGGAACACTTCTGGCCGCCCCTTCTTTTGCTTCTAAGGGCTTGCCCTTCAAGAACGGTTCTGCCGGGTAGGGTACATAAATGGCGCCAACACTCACATCCTTCAGCACCGGCAGCAAGCCACAGACATGGTCCTCATGAATGTGAGAAATCAGCAGCGCATCAATATGATGGATCTGTCGGGTTCGCAAATATTCGGCGCAGCGAACACGGTAAGGATCTCCCTCAAACTCTTGCGGCAGATTGCCGCCTCCATCTAAGAGCGCCGTATAGCCCGTGTCTGATTCCATCAAAATGGCATCACCATATCCGACATTCACAAATGTGATCCGCATTTCTTCACCTCGTTTTTTGTTTTGATAAAAAGATTCTCAAGTGGTTCCGCGAACGATCAGTTCTGTTGGCATTTCAATATACCATTTCGAAAGCTCTTCCCCGTCGATCAGGCGAAACAGCATTTCTACCGCTAACTTGCCCATCTGAAGGGAATCGATCCGCACCGTGGTCAACTCCGGTTCAATGACCCGGCTGACATAGCTGTCATCAAATCCGATCACTGCTACATCTTCCGGAATCCGGAGTCCCATACGCATCGCAGCCTTCATCGCTCCTACCGCAATGGTATCATTGGTACATAGCAGCGCAGTCGGCCGCTCCGGGCAGCTCAGCATTTCACGGGCACAAGTTTCCGCGCACAGCTCATTGGCATCCACATCCCGTATAAGCAAAGGATCTACTGTGAGTCCGGCGCCAACGATCGCGTCCATGTATCCGTTGTGGCGGTCATGGTAAATTTGGGGAGAAAAACGCCCCTCCAGCAAAGCGATCCGTCGATGGCCCTTCTGAATCAAATGTTCAGCGGCACATTTTGCCCCATGATAGTTATCAACGGCGATGCAAGGCAAGTGTTCCATCTGGATCAGATTATTCAGCACAACCACAGGAATGTTCTGTTTACAAAAACTTTCGATAGAACTCCTGTCTGTTTGTCCGGCTATGATGACGCCATCCATGTGTTTTTTTATGCTCACTTCTCCGCTGGGCAGGCGCACATGGTCATTTGTAGTAACAAAAAGGCCATAGTTCCGTTTCATCGTTTCCTGCATGATCGCTTCCAAAGCTGACGAGTAGAACGGATTCAGGATAGCAGGATACTGATTTTCATGGATCACAAACGTGATATTATCCGTTTTCTGGCGAGCCATTGCTCGGGCGATTGGATTAGGCGTATAATTCAGCTCATTTGCCGCAGCATAGATCCGGGCCTTTGCTCGCTCGCTAACCGCTTCCGGAGACGCAAATGCACGCGAAACAGTTGCTTTTGAGTATCCACATTTTTTCGCAACGTCGATGATCGTAGCAACCATTCAAATACCCCTCGCCAAAAATGAGAACGTTCTCATATCGTTTGCAAAAATAATGATGGCGTATTGCCCTCATTGCATTTTTAACATATCATGCGCTTCTTTCATTGTCAACACACTTCTATTTTTTCTACTTTCCGCTGTTTTTTGCTCAAGTTTTTTGTGTATAAACACCAGTATTTCCTCGCTTGGACGTAGTCTGTCCACCCCTTATTCACAAAAACGCAGCTACGCAATGCAGAATAACCTTCTCGCCTGTGGCACAGGTCGTTTGCAGCGCTGGCGCGGTATGAAAAGCGCAGATCGCCGCTTTCTTCTCTGCTGTACAGTGTAACCTGCATGTGATACAACAGAGTTCAACAGCAAGAAGCAAACTGAGATGTCCTTGCAGAGTTTTGCCCCCATTCATCAGTGCTGCACGGTACCGCAGGTCCGCGATACCAACAAGAAAGGGACATACGCCAAAGCGTATGTCCCCTTCCCTTTCCCTATTTTTTAACGGATCAGATCCCGTCCTTCGTCCGGGCCAGACGGCGGCTCACAGCCATGCCGAAGGCGTCCGGCCCCACATGGCTGCTGACGCTGAAGGAAAGAGGATCGGCAAAGATGTTGCCATGCTCCGGGAACGCGTTCACCGCCATCTCCCGCCAGTCCTCCAGTGCGGCGGCGTCCTGATAGCTGCCGGCCACGGCGATGTCGATGTCCCACTTGGCGGAAAGCCGCTCCGCGTCGCCACGAATGGTCTCCAGCAGTTTTTTCTTGCAGCCTGCGGTGCCGCGCACCTTGGCGCAGGCGTCCAGCAACTCCCCCTCGATCTTCAAAAGGGGCTTGATCTGCAAAACCGCGCCGATAGCCGCGGCTCCGGCGGTCACGCGGCCGCCCCGGCGAAGATATTCCAAGGTCTCCACGCCCACATACACAATGGAATCCAGCCCGCTGGCCTCCAGCTCCCGTCGGATCTCCTGTGCCCCGCAGCCTGCCTCCCGCAGAGCCACGGCGTCCCACACGGAGCTTTTCTGGGAGATGGAAATGCGGTGGTTGTCCACCACAAACACCCTGCCCTCGTAATCCTCCGCCAGTATCTGTGCCGTGGCGCAGGAGGCGGAGAGACCGCTGGACATGGGGATGTACACCAGTTCCTCGTATTCGGCCAGCACCTTGTCCCAAAGGGCCGTCACATCGCCGGGGGAGGGCTGGGAGGTGGAGACCGCCTGCCGCTCCGTCAATGCACGGAAAAACTGATCCGGCAGCAGGTCGATCCCCTCGTAATACGCCTGTCCCTCGATGATGACCGGCATCGGCAGGACGAAAACGTTCATTTTCTGCGCTTCTGCCTGTGTAATGCCGCTGTTGCTGTCTGTTACAATGGCTGTTTTCATGCGTTTGCTCCTTATGTGTGAGCGGGTCCTTTCAGATCCGTATTTCATGATTTTGCGTGCCGTCAGGGTGCAGCAGCTCTTTCTATATGCTTTTCTGCGGCCTGCGTAGATTTTTTATTATAACAGATACCCAAAAAACATTTCAACACTTTTCGCTCAATTGGGCTGAAAATATCCCACATTTCAATGCAGTGCCTTTGTGGGACACACCTTCGTGCACTCATAGCAGAGTATGCACTCTGTTCCGTTTTTCCGCTTGCGGGCTTCCCTGTTGACCTCCACATCCATGGGGCAGGCCCGCAGGCACTTGCCGCAGTGGACGCATTTGCTCTCATCGCAGTGGACGCGGAGCAGAGAAAAGTAGCTCATGGGCTTGAGAAAAACCGCAACAGGACAAAGATACTTGCAGAACGCCCAGTTTTTCCCTACGCGGCTTCTGTGGCCGCTTGTAGGGCAGAAAGTCCAGCGCCATAGCCGTCCAGCAGGCGTAGCCGCACCAACCGCGCCCGAACAGCAGCGGGCCGAAGATCTTTGCCACGGCGTAGTGGATGGTCGCCGCCTCGAAGGTGCCGAGAAACAGATAGTACCAGAACCCCTCAATCTGCATATTTTCGCGGGAGATGACGCCGAGGTACAGTAGCATATAGCCGCCTACCGCCAGCTGCACAAAATGGCGGGCATAGCGTTTCCCGGCGGTAAAGAGCGCTGTTCCCAATGCCATACAGCCGCCGATGTAACTGAAATTCAGCAGATAGAATAAATTGTCCTTCGTGAACCATAGCGTGACCGCTACTGCTTCAAACAACAGAAACAGCAGCAACGATGGCACATATTTGCGAAGTCTGCTATCGTTTTTCATTGTTTTCCCTCTGATTTCCCGCAATTTTCCAAACACTTTCTATTATTTTACATCATCAAGCTTCAGGCCACAATTCTTTTTTCTGTCTGCGGTTCTATGCGGAGACTTTTTGGTTTTCCTAACACTGCCGCACGCCATCGTAGAAGGAGAGCGACGTGCAGGCGAAGAAATACTTCACGCTCAAAGCAGCTTTTTGGCCAAGTCCTTCAGCCAATGGACCCGCTCCTTTGGCGCACCGGCCGCCGCTGCGGGGATATGCGGAGATTGCTGCATAAATGTATCCTGAGAATCAAAGGGCACGGCACTGTGCTTGCGGCAATAAGAGCCATCCGGAAGCATCAGGCTCGCCTTTGCCGTGTCCCGCAGCTGAGAATCTAAAATTCAACTGAGCTGTCCCCGTATGCACGTTGCCATACTTCGTTTATTATAGGAAAGACCGGAAAAAGCCGATAGACAGTCCCGGTAAAAGGCATGTAAAATTCTGGTCAAGTGCGTCAGCCATGCCATTCCGAACCCGACGGACTCTCAAAAAAAACACCGGCGGGATCAGATCCTGCCGGTGTCCGCTTTTACCACTTCAAAGGGGATAGTTTCCGAAATTGCCGTGTCCTGACGGCGCACAATTCCGCGTAATAACTCAGATACTGCTTTTTCAGTTAACGCTATGACTCCTGATTTTTACGGAAGCTCGTCTAATACGTGCAGTCCAGATGACAGCCTTGGCAATACTGACCGCAGTGTTCCTGACAGGGAAGCATTTACAGCACCTCGCTTTTCTCCGGATACCTTTATTGTAAGGCTTCCCCTTCCGGTAGGCAAACCAAGTGTTTGTAAAATCAACACAAGTTCTGTGACAGGAGTGAAAACCACTAAAAATTCCGCCCTAATATTCAGATTCATCAGAAAGGCACGGCTGCCGCAGCTCACTGCGTGGAACCCGCAGTCCTCGCTTCCCTATAGAGTAAGCAACCCGCTGTTGCGGAATACACGATGATAGAATTTTTATTCCTACCAGTACCCTACGAAACCATGCGTCCAGTGAAGCTGCAGTGTGCTCTTTTGATGAATGCCGAGCGTGTACTTCTCTCGATGGGAAAACAAATTACGCACCCTCGTGTTTCTCCAGCAGATCAGTCATGTTTTTCAAACCGATGCCCAATGTGGAGGTATTGTGCAGCAGCGCAGATATTGCGGGCGGCAGTACCCCTGCTACGCCCAAGGTGATCAGCGACAGGTTGAAGGCCACGATAAACCGGTAACTGCCGTGAATCCGCGCCATCAGCGCTTCACTGAGCTTACGCAGCGTCACCAGCTCAAAGAGATCCTCTGAAGCAACGGTGATGTCGGCGATCTCTCTGGCGATGGCCGCACCGGTGGAGATGGCGATGCCCGCGTCCGCCTCGGAGAGGGCGGGAGAATCGTTGACGCCGTCCCCCACCATGATAACGGTGTGTCCCTTTTCCTTTTCCTGACGGATAAAGGCGGCCTTGTCCTCCGGTAGGACCTCTGCGTAAACGGCGTCCACGCCCACCTCGGCGGCAACGGACTCCGCTGTGCGGCGGTTGTCGCCGGTCATCATCACCACATTGGTAAAGCCGCTCTCATGCAGCGCTTTTACCGCGTCCTTAGCCTCCCGGCGCAGAGGATCGCGGATACAGATGACCGCCGCCAGTTCCCCGTCGATGCAGAGATACAGATGGGAATATGCGGCGGGCAGCGCGTCATATTTCTCCTACTCTCCCTCCGGGATACAGCAGCCCTCGTCCTCAAAGACAAAGTGGGCACTGCCGATGATGACCTTTTTGTCCTCTACCATAACGATTTGCTTTACCAGTGCCGCCCACTGCTCCGGGTAACATGCCAGCAGTTCTTCATGCCGCAGCTCCTGTTCATGGATGACAGGATGGTCAAAATGCCGCAGGTAGCGGAGGCGATACTTTTTGCCCATTTTCAGGGCGTAAAAAATATGAATTTCCGTACCGGGCACATTGATCTGATCCGGCAGCGGTGTAATGAGATCGGAGTAAAACTGGTTTTTGCAGCTTTCCATGGTCACATAAGGCCGCCCGCCGCCCAACATGTCCATAAACGCCTGCACATAGGCTCCCGTCTGCCCCATGCGTTTTTGAAGCTTTTTTTGCAGGATACGGCTTTTGAACTTTCCATCCCGGATGAAGGGATAGAGCAGGGGCAAGAGCAGCGCCGTCTGTAATTTTGCGGCGGCAACCGGCGATTGATCCAGATCGGAGCTGCCCAAAATGCCATAATCCATGTGGATGTTTTGCCGCGCCGCCAGCAGGCCCACAAAAGAGCCCCCCCAGAGAACAGCCGTAAGCACCATGGATATGACCGCTGCAATGCTCCTTGATGTATGCTTCTATTTTCTCTGTTTCCTCAGGCATGGTCGGAAACTCTGTGTTTTCCGTCTCATCAAAGCCGTCATAGCTGACGCAGAGTACTCGAAAATTCTTTTCCAGCAGCGGAATGACTCGCCCAAAATTGCCTTTCCAATGGCAGCAGGTTCCGGGCAGCAGCAAAAGCGCCGGGGCGCTTTTTTTACCGAACTCGTAAACCTTCATCTTCCAACTCCCGCTAAGTATCTGCTGTTTGCTCTTTCTTCGGTATCATCCGATTCGTCATAGGCATCGTATGGGGCGTTGGGATCATGGGCTTTTTTCCGAAAGGGGGAGCAAAGCTCATTTTTGTGTGCAAAAGCAAAGTCCATATTGTCCGTCCAGCCTGTGTGTCCGGTTATGAACAACGGATGTAAATCGCGCCTCCGCAGCTTTTCTTCCAGTGCAGTCAGAGATCGCACCGCCAGTTCATTATCCTCTGCCAAGGCGGAAATGAAGCTGTATCCGCCGTCCGCGCCGAACCAGATGGTGTCGCCGGTAAACAAGTAACGGTCATCGACAAGATACACCATATGTCCCCAAGTGTGGCCGGGAACGAGGAAGCATTCGATTTTGATGCCGTCAATGTTGATGACTTCCCCATCCTGAAGCAGCACTTTTTTGTTGTTGATCGTGACCTGCGGCAGCTTATAAAGATGATAGATGACCTTGCGGTGTACCTCTCCGGTCAGATAACGGTTTTCAACTTCCCCGATGTACAGCGCTGCGTTTTGGAACAATCCGGGGCTGTCCGCTTCCACCGCGCCCACATGGTCGGTGTCCTGGTGGGTGATAAGAATGTGCTGAACCGACTGCGGGGCGATTCCCAACCAGCCCATTTTTTCCACCAACCGGTCATAGTTGTACCCGGCATCGATCATAATGACAGCATTGTCCTTGCAGTAGAAGAAGATATTTGCTACCCATTCCCGCACGCAGGCAACGTTTTTATCGATCCAGCCGGTGTTCAGAGGCTTGAAGATCTCCTTGCCCCGGTACATCCGGCTCATTGCTTTTCGTTGGAATTCCGTTGCTTTTTTCGACATGATCGCACCTCATTTTCGTGCCGTGACGCACAGCCAGCCTGCTTTATTCTTGTGTATCTGCACCTCGTGAAAGCCCGCCTGTTCCAGATATGCTTTCAGCTCGGTACCCTGATAAATGGTCATGCCGTTAATGATCTTCGTCCACTTCTCGTCCTTGTCTGTGTCGCCATTGCTCTCGTTGCAGATAAAAAATGTCCCGCCGGGCTTCAGTACCCGCCAGACCTCACGGAAGCACCGCAGCAGATCCGGCCAGAAATAGACGGTTTCAAAGGCCGTGACCGCATCAAACCAGTTATCCGCGAACATCATATCTGCCACGCTGCCTTGCAGAACGGCGCAGCGACCATCAGCGATGGCAGTCTCGTTGACCTTTTTGGTTTTCTCCACGCTGACGAGCGAATAGTCGATGCCCTTGACGATACCCTGCGGGCATTTTTTCAGCAGCCGTCGGATATTTGCCCCGCCGCCGCAGCCGCAGTCAAGCACCTTATCGTCCGGAGCAAGCTCCAGAAAGTGAAGCCCCCACCATGCCACAGGACTGTGACCCAGGTTCATCATGACCACCATGAGTTTCCCGCCAAAGCCCGCAGGCTTGCGGGTATTCTCAAAAAAGGACATTGTAAAGCCTCCTTACGTTTTCTAATGGTAAGCCAGCCGGAGCGATTCCTCGCGGCGTTCGGATCATCCGGCGCCGGTTCCGTTTCATTCCTCCGGCTTCAGGAATTTTTCCGCATAGTGATCGAACAGCTCCGGGTGCACCAAGACCAACTCTGCATGGGCCATTTTGGGAATTCCGTGGACCCGAATCTGCGGAAAATAATGCTTCATAAACCGAATATTGTACCTACGGTCTTTCTTTTCATCGCAGCCGTACCAATAGGTGATTTTTGTGCCGCATTCGGCAGGCACTTTCGGCAGAGCGTAATTGTTGGCAGACCAGAATATGTTCCGGATCGTCCGGTTCGAGAAGGTTTTGAGATACCGCTCCATCGCATTATACTCTTTCCTGCTGTCATGCCCCGGCGGAGTAAACCGTTCCGGCGGAAATGCCGCTTCCAGCACCTCACGGTTGCTTGCCGCCGTTCTGAAGGACAACACATCCCGCGCCAGCAGCAGCTTTCGCACTAGAAACGGCAGGCGATAGGGAGTCATACCGCCGTCAATGATTGCCCGGCCAACGGAAATTTCCCCCAAGGCCAGCAAACGGGTCAGACACGCACCGCCCAGAGAGCAGCCGTAGGCAGCATCCAAATGGGAAATGCCGTGGACATTCAGATATTGGGTCACCTCGTCCACAGTCTGCTCCACGGAAGTAAAGTCTCCCGGATATTCCGGCTGGTGACCGTCGAACACCACCTGAAAAATATGCCACCTTTGGGACAGAATCGCAATGGTGTCCGCAAATGCCCATACGGGCTCTGCCGTGCAGGGAAAAAACAGCAGCGTTTCTCTATGCTCCCGTCCGCACTCCAAAATTTGCACCGTTTACTCCTCCTTCTTCACATATTCCGCATATGACCCGGCATTCCGATCCCGGAGGCCCTTGTGTTCTTGCATCGCTGTCATCCTCTTTCGCGGTTAGATTGGTCTAACCATCGCCCGTGAATTCACGCGATTAGAGGCGTCTAACTGTCATGCCTTGAAAAAGCCGCAGCTCTGCGGCCTTTCGGCTTATTCAAATAGCTCCCTGCAAGCGCCGTACACCAGTGCTTCCAGCACCTGCGGATACAATTCCCCGATCTGCTCCTTATGGGAAACTGTGAGGATCAGTCCCCGCACCGTCGCAGCGGCCAAAGAAGCGCCGCGCCTTGGCATCAAATCATATTTTTCCAAGAGCTGACGAATGTGCGTTTCGTCATCGTGGTAATGTTCCTTTTTGACGCCCTCCGGCAATCTCTGTAAAAGCAACTTGGCGTCATGTTCAATGAACGCCATGTCGCCAGTATCAGACAGCCTCCGGCAGACGGCCAGAACCGCCTCTGCCGCGCGCTCCGAGGTTGGCAGGCCGCCATTTCTGCACAACGCTCGATCAGCCACCCCGTAAAGCTCGGAGTGGATACTTTCCAGAACTGCGAAGAAGGCCATCTCCTTGGATTCGTAGAATTTATAGAACGAGCCTTTTGCGATACCGACAGCCTTTGTCAGTTGATCCACTGAGGTTTTCCTCATCCCCAGTGTGACGGCGCAGCGTCTTATTTCCTTCAGCAGCGCCTTGTGAAGCTGTTCTGTTTCATAGTCGGTAAAAGTCAAGCTCATTCATCCTCCAAATGACCGTTTCGGTTCTTCTGGTCATGTTATATCATGACTCTTTCCATTTTGCAAGAGATTTAAGGCATAAACCTTCATGCATGAATACCGCACCACAAAAATGCGCAAATGCCGGTGCATGAAGTTTTTGTGCATCATTTCCGGCTGCCCCGCAGGGGCGAGGAAATGGCAGATTTGTCACAGTATCCGTGCTGTAGGCAAGAAGGCACCCTCTTTTCCATAGAATGCTCGAAAAGTGGGTTTCATTCAGTTTACACTTGCGGATAAAAACGGTATAATTACATACAAGCCGAAACCGTTATAGACAAAGAAATCTGTTGAAGCGCATCGGAGGGCGGGACCATGCCGAAACCGAAATGGAATTTGAATATCGTTTACATATCCGAGCGACTGCAGGAGAGCCTGCGGCCCATCTCCCGCTGCGCCATGACCACGGTGGTAGCGCCCATGGGCAGGTGAAGGACAACGGACAGATCAACATGGCGCTGTGCTGCGATTTTCGGTGCGGCACATCTCACTGTGTCACTTCAATCCTTTCGCTGGCGCTTGTTGTGCGCTGTGATTCAAAAAATTCAACCAGGTCTTGACAGGTAACCACTCGGTAACTATAATAGAAGTTACCGAGTGGTTACCTGTCTGGGAGGAATATTATGGCTGGAGATACGAAAGAACGAATTTTGGAAACAGCGCTGGAATTGTTTGCGCAGAACGGCTACCTTGGGACATCTATGAATGATATTGCCCAGCAGTAGGATTCACAAAAGCCGCCCTGTATAAGCACTATACCAGCAAACAGGAGATTTTGGACAGGATTGTAGAACACATGAATGAGATGGACTATGAACGTGCGGAAAGCTATGAAATGCCGGAGACAGAGCCAGACGGCTTCGCGGAGGCGTATCTGAACACGCCGATTCAAAAGATCCGCGCATACAGCATGGCGCAGTTCGACCATTGGACGAAGGAACCGTTTTCCTCTAATTTCCGTAAGATGCTGACACTGGAGCAATACCGTGATCCCAAGCTGGCGCAGCTCCATCACGACTACTTGGCGGGTGGGCCTCTGGAGTACATGGCGGCAATTTTTCGTAAGCTGACAGATACTGACGAAGCCGCCATGCAGCTGGCGCTGGAATTCTATGGGCCAATGTACCTCCTCTACAGCGTCTACGACGGTGCGCAGGATAAAGATTCCGTTGCTCCTTTGCTGGATGCGCATATTGAGCGGTTCATTGCCAAGGTCGAATCCTGTTACAGAAAGGACAGGGAGACGATATGAAGGAACATGAAGAGAAAAAACAGTGGGTTTTATGCCCTTGGTGCGGCTCGAAAACGCGGCTGCAAATATTTCGGGAAACTGAGTTGAAAGACTTTCCTTTGTTCTGCCCAAAGTGCAGACACGAAAGCATCATCAACGCAAAGAATTTCACGATTGAGACGAAAGAAGCCAGACGTTAAGACGCAGTGCTGATCGCAAAGCCGATCATGCGCTGCGTCTCACTTTTTTGAGAGGAATGTTTCTATGAACGCAATTATTTACACCACCAATACCGGCAGCACAGAGCATTATGCTAAGTTGCTGGCGCAGAAAACCGGACTTCCGGTGTATTCCCTTGCGGAAGCGAAGAAGCGGGTCTTTGCCGGAGCGGAGGTTATCTACCTTGGCTGGATCATGGCAGGCTCTGTCAAGGGCTATGCCGAGGCCGCAAAGCGTTACCAGGTACGCGCCGTCTGCGGTGTCGGCATGGGGCAAACCGGAACGCAAACGGACAACACGCGGAAAAAGTCGGCGATCTCTGCTGACATTCCGCTGTTCACCCTGCAAGGGAACTTTGATGTCAAAAAGCTGCACGGCGTCTACCGCCTTATGATGGAGATCATGGTCAAAACGGCAGGCAAAGGCCTTGCCGAAAAGAAAGACCGCACACCGGAGGAGGACAATATGCTGGATATGATGCTCCATGGCGGCGAGTGGGTTAAGGAGGAAAATCTCGGCGCTGTTCTCGATTGGTACAGTGCACAGCGATAAGAATGGGATGAAATGATGATGATGTGTCCGAAATGCGGAAAAGAAATGAGAAACGGCTATCTGTTCAGCAGTAAGGATGGCGCGTTCAGCTTTGCAAATGAAGTGCCGAGTGCCTTGGAAAACGCCAAAAACACGGAGGGATTTGTAAAACTCACCGGGTTGAAGGTCGGCGGTCGCACCAGCGTGGAGGCCTGCTGCTGTGATGCGTGCAGAACGATCATGATCCAGTATTGAGAGGTGCAGTGAGAATGAAACTCTATTTTGGAAATGCCGTTGCTACGACGACAATTTTGATGATCCTTGCCCTGCTGGACTTTATCGGCTGGTCGGTTTGGGGCCGCGCAGTTATTCAGTATTGGGGACGCAGAAGTGTGCTTCTGCTTGTTTTTGGACTTGTGGTCTGCTGCTTTGCGGCGGCGCGGGACGGGTTATATAAAACGATTCAGAATGCCATTGACGGAAGCTGCGCACCGGGACTGTTTCCACTGATCAGCATTCCCACCATCGTCGGCTGTGTCGGTGCGCTGCTGATTATCATTGCCGCCATTGCCACGCCGATTGCCAAAACGCAGCACGCGCGCGAGATATGGTTCTATATGATGTCGGGCGGCGCTGTACTGAAAATCGTGACGATGGAGATCGCACGAATCATTCTCTGAAGGGAAAAGGCAGCACATTTTGGCGGCGAGATTCCGCTGTTTTGAGAAAGGGTTCATGAGGATAAAATGAAAAGGTTAATAGTATATGTTCATGGAAAGGGCGGCTCGGCGCAGGAAGCCGAGCACTATAAATCGCTATTTCCGAAGGACGAAGTAATTGGGTTTGATTACCGTTCGCAAACGCCATGGCAAGCCAAGAAAGAGTTTTTTGCGTTTTTTACCGAGCAGAGAGGCCGGTGTGAGCACCTCACCTTGGTTGCCAACAGCATCGGAGCTTTCTTTGCGCTGTCCTCGCTGGATGAAACACTGGTTGACCGGGCTTATTTCATCTCTCCGATTGTGGATATGGAAAACTTGATTTGCAATATGATGCAATGGTCGAATGTAACCAAACAGGAGCTTGCCGAGAAAAGGGAAATCGCCACGAATTTCGGAGAAACGCTGTCATGGGAGTATCTTTGCTATGTGCGCAAGCACCCGATTATCTGGAATGTCCCTACCTGTATTCTCTACGGCGAGCATGACAACATGACATCCATTGAAACGGTATCTGCATTTGCCAAACTGCACCATGTTGATCTGACCGTCATACCTGGTGGCGAGCATTGGTTCCATACCGACGAACAGATGCAGTTTCTGGACAAATGGATCAGAGAGCGCAGCTTGAACGATGTCTGCGGCTGATGATACTTAACGGCATGAACAATGAAACAAGAATAAAAGTAAGCGGGAGGCAGCGGGAATGGAGCTTCAGGAACTGCACTCATACATATGTCGGCAGAAGAAGCCCTCGCTTATGGGCTGATTGACAAAATTATTGACAAGAGATAAGGAGAAACACCATGTCAGAAAAGAAGATTACCATTCGTCTGGAAACGAAAGATGATTACAGAGCCGTTGAGAATCTGACCCGCGAGTCCTTCTGGAATGTCTACCGCCCCGGCTGCATGGAGCACTATGTGCTGCACCGCTATCGGGAGGACCCGGCTTTTGTGCCGGAGCTGGACTTCGTCATGGAGCTGGACGGTGAGCTGATTGGGCAGGTCATCTATGTGCGGTCGGAAATCGACTGCGATGACGGAAGAAAGGTGCCGATCATGACCTTCGGTCCCCTTGGCATTGCGCCCGCATACAAGCGGCAGGGCTACGGGAAGCAACTGCTGAACTATTCCATGGAAAAAGCAAAGGAAATGGGCGCGGGTGCGCTTGCCATCACCGGTAATATTGACTTTTACGGCAAGTCCGGTTTCGTTCCGGCAAAAACCAAGGGCGTGCGCTATGCCGATGATCCGGAGGCGGATTATTTTCTCATCAAGGAGCTGACGCCCGGCTTTTTGGACGGCATCTCCGGCACTTATAAAGACCCTGAGGGATATTTTGTTTGCGAGAAGAATCCGGAAGCATTTGAACAGTTTGAAGCGACCTTCCCGAAGAAGGAAAAGCTAAAGCTGCCGGGACAGCTGTTCTGAGCAGGAGGAATCTGAGTATGATCGAGTCAAGATGTGGGCTTCGGTGCAGTGATTGCAACTTTCGGGAATCGATGGGCTGCAAAGGGTGTGTGAATATGGACAAACCCTTCTGGGCGGATAGCTGTCCCGTGAAATCATGCTGTGAAAAGAAAGGCTTGCAGCATTGCGGCGAATGCGATGACTTCGTTTGTCCTTTATTACATACTTTTGCTTACGACATGGAGCAAAGCGATAACGGCGCAAGAATCGAGCAATGCCAAAAATGGTGTAACAATAATGGCATCCAGTAAAGAGTATCTTCATTTCATTCTGGAACAGCTATCCGATTTGGACGATATGCCTCGGCCCGGCGGTATCCGAGTGGGATCGTCCAGTTCCTCCAGCTCCGGATCATCCCCACCGATAATTTCGGAGCATGTCATTTCCACAAGTCCAATATCCTCCGGCGCAATGCCCTGTATGTCAGGGAGATCATATACGCTCTGTGTGTCGGCGACCTGCCGCAGTAGTCATATTACTCTCGGAGAGCGTCCAACAGCTTGTCCATCACCTCTTCGCAGAGCGTTTCTGCCTCCCCCGCTGTGTTGTACTGCGAGAGCTGCATAACCTGTAAGCGGGCAGCGGCATCTGCCAGCCGCTTATTAGCTGGGATCAGGTCAATGCCAGTCTCTGTATGTATCACGGCACGGGGAAGATGCAGTTCCAAGTCTTCCGGCGAGTCGATTTGAACAAGCAGCAGTTTCGCCAGCGTATTTATCTGTTCACCCGGCGTATAGCCAAGCACTGCCGTAAGATTACCCTTCGGGTCATTGTCGATCAGCAGGACCTTTTTGTTTTCATTTGCAAGAGCAGCAGCAAGATTCAGTGCTGTTGTAGTCTTACCAACACCACCCTTAGAGTTGGTGATAGATATTACAGTGTTTTCCCTCATATATATTACTCCTAATAGTCATAAAATTTTGTAGCCGCGACATCATTTTTATAGAGATATGAAGGGAGAATACTGACTGACTGTATTGAGCTCTCCTATATTGGTGTAAGATTGGTGTAAAATCAGTATTCTTGCATATTCTACATTCTGTAGAAGCATTGCAGCGCAACGGTTTGACCGCTCCAAAACGCATTCCGTTAAATATCTAACGTTAATTCATTAACATTTTCAGACTTCCGTTTACAGCGCCGCTTTTTTATGTTAAAATGAGTTGATTTTTGACCTGCGGAGGTTTTTGATAATGAGAATGCGGAAAAAGAAGAATCTGGTTCCCCGAATGGAGCGCTGCGCCGCGCAGCTGATCCGGGACCCCTATGAGCACCGGGGCCACTGGCGGGATCTGATGCCCCAGGCCCGGGAGCTGCGGGTAGAGCTGGGCTGCGGCAAGGGCCGCTTCACCCACGGCACCGCCGCGGCGGAGCCGGATGTGCTGTTCATCGCCATTGAGATGGTGCCGGACGCCATGGTGGTGGCCATGGAACGGTGTGTGAACGACGGTCTCACCAATGTGTTTTTCGTGGACGCCAACGCCGACCAGCTCCCCCAGTTCTTCGCCCCCGGTGAGGTGGACCGGATCTACGTCAACTTCTGCGATCCCTGGCCCAGCAAGCGCCATGCCAAGCGCCGCCTGACTCACGGCAACTTCCTGAAGCTGTACCGTCAGGTGCTGAAAATGGGCGGTCAGATCCACTTCAAGACTGACAACCAGCCCCTGTTCGAGTTCTCCGTGGAGGAGCTGCCCCAGTTTGGCTTTGAGCTGTCCGAGGTCACCCGGAATCTCCACGAAAACGGCCCGGTGGGCGTTATGACGGACTATGAGGCCAAGTTCCACGAGCTGGGCCAGCCCATCAACCGCTGCGTGGGCACCATGGTGGACTGGGAAGAACCGGAAGTTCCGGAGGACGCGGAACCAGCTGAGGAAACTGTTGAGGAATAAGAACGGGAGGACGCGCCGATGGGCGCGTCCTTTTACTGTTTTCTGTAAAGACAGCCCTCTCCCCTATTTTTCAAAATCTACACGCAAAAAACCTCTTCGGTTTCCCGAAGAGGTTTTTGTTTGAAGAACTGTGTAATTAAGCCTTCTTGGCGATCTCGATCAGCTGAGTGAATGCAGCGGGGTTGGAGATAGCCATCTCAGAGAGCATCTTGCGGTTGATCTCGATGCCGGCGACCTTCAGGCCGTGCATGAAGGTGGAGTAGTTCATGCCGTTCATCTTGCAGGCAGCGGAGATACGGGTGATCCACAAGCTGCGGAAGTCACGCTTCTTCAGCTTGCGGCCGGTGTAAGCGTAGGTCAGGGACTTCATGACGGCCTGGTTCGCCATCTTGAAGTGCTTGGACTTGGAACCCCAATAGCCCTTGGCCAGCTTCAGAACTTTATTTCTTCTCTTGCGCGTCATCATCGCGCCCTTGACTCTTGCCATTTGTAGTAGCCTCCTATTTCAAACGTCTCGTTACTTATTTGTAGGGGATCATCTTGCGGACAGCGTCCATGTTGGTGACGTCCGCATAACCGCCTGCGCGCAGACGACGAGTGCGCTTGGTGTCCTTCTTGGTGAGGATGTGGCTCTTGAAAGCCTTGGCGCGCTTGACCTTGCCGGTCTTGGTGAGATTGAAGCGCTTCTTGGCGCCGCTGTGAGTCTTCAGTTTCGGCATTGTAGTTGCTCCTTCCGTGTATTGAAATCTCTTGAAATTTACTTGCTCGTCTTGGGAGAGAGGAAGATGGACATCATACGGCCCTCCAGCTTGGCGCTCTTGTCCATGTTGGCCACCTCGGCGCACTGCTCAGCAAACTGGTTCAGCAGATCCCGGCCGATGTCCGTATGTGCCATTTCGCGGCCGCGGAAGCGGACGGAAACCTTCACCCGGTTGCCATCGGCAATGAACTTCTGGGCGTTCTTGAGCTTCGTGTTGAAGTCTCCCACGTCGATGCCCGGTGACATCCGGATCTCCTTGATCTCTACCACATGCTGATTCTTGCGGGCTTCCTTCTCCTTCTTGCTCTGCTCAAAGCGGAACTTTCCGTAGTTCATGAGCTTGCAGACGGGGGGGACGGCCTGGGGCGAGATCTTGACAAGATCCAAGCCCTGCTCATCCGCGATCTTCAGGGCCTCCTGGGAACTCATGATGCCCAGCTGCTGACCTTCAGCGCCGATGAGTCGGATCTCCTTGTCGAGAATGTCCTCATTCAGTTCATGCATTTGCTTAGCTATGGTCGAAGCACCTCCTTCTAAAAATCACAAAACGCGGATACCATTTTGGCATCCGCGCAACAACAAACCGCCCTGCGGCAGTCTGGTAACAACGTTGTTGACCTCTTTGCGTCATGCTGGAGGTGAGGCGGATGCGATCAGCCTTCTTTGTTTTGCCTTGATAGTATACCAAACCATTTCTGATCTGTCAACAGGAAAATCAAGAAATTTTTTCTTTTTTGTGAATAGTTTTCCCCGCGGCGGCAACACTATCTTCTGTACGCAGACCGTCCCCCCGTGGGGACAGGAAAGGAGGCACGTTCTATGCAGGAGAAAAACCGGGAGAGCAACCAGAAAAACGCTCAGAAGGAGCCCAACGAGCAGAAGAACCAGAAAAACGACCGCAAGTAAGCCGGCAGCCATTGATCGCGAAAGCGGTCCGGAGTTTTCCGGGCCGCTCAGCGTGTCGAAAAAGACTTTTCGACATGCTGAACAAGTTTTCAGAACTTTATAAAAGTTCTGAAAACTTAGGATTTCAATGGTGCAGGGAAACAGGCGAAGCGCCGCCAGTGGCGGATGAAGCAAGCCTTTTTCGAGGAAGACTCCCAAACAGCGGATACTTTGTATCCGCTGTTTGGCTTGAGCCGACGGTGTATCCCTTCTTGGGTTTCCCGCACACACCCTTCCTTTCCGTTGCGAAAAATTTACCACTTTATCGGTAGTTTCAGCGGCCCGGAGTTTCCGGGCCGCTTTTCTTTTGATTTTCTCTGCGTTCATTAAACCAGTTTTCGTCAATGGGCGATTCAGCGAGGGATCCCGTCACGCGGCGGCTACGTTCTTCGGCCGGCTCAGATGCCAGATCATGCCGATGGCAAAGCCGATGACCGCCGGGAGCAACCAGCCCAGATTCTTGTCGAACAGCGGGAGATTGGCTGCCGCGAACTGAATGGGCGCGTCTAGATGGAGGGCCGTCTGCGCGGAACCCGGCAGGGTCTTCATAAAGTCGAACAAAGCGGCGATCCATGTGGGGATCATCACGGCGATGTACACAATGCGGTCATGCCCGAAAAATCTGCCGATAAACGCCAAGGTGATCAAGGCGATGGCAGGGGGATAGATCAACATGAGCACTGGGATGGAATAGTTGATAATGGCACTGAGGCCCACGTTGGAGACAGCGAAGGAAAAAGTCGTGAACAGAATGGCCCAACCCCGGTAGGAAAACTTTCCGCCGGTCATCTTGTCGAAGGTCTCCGCGCAGGCGGTGACCAGGCCGATGGAGGTTTTCAGGCAGGCGAAGGTAATGGTAACCGCCAGAATAAGCTGTCCCACGCCGCCCAAGTAATGCCCGGCGATCTGCGTCAGGGCCACGCCGCCGTTTTCAGACAGTTCAAACAGCCCTCTGGACTGAGCGCCCACCAGAATGGATACCACATAGATCAGCGCCATCAGCAGGCCCGTGAGGAGACCGGAGGAGAGCACGTCCTCCGCGATGGCATCATCATTGGTCACGCCCATGCGGCGGATCACGTCAATCACCACGATGCCGAAGGCCAGACCGGCGATGGCGTCCATGGTGCCGTAGCCCTCGATCAGAGAGGGGAAAAATGCGTCGCTCTGATAGGCCGCCACCGGCTCCACGGCAGACGCGGCGGCACCGGGGGCCAGCAGCGCCGCGATCATCAGCACGGCAAAGAAGATCAGGAAAATAGGATTGATGATCTTGCCGATCCAGACGGTGATCTTGCCGGGACGCAGAGAGAAAAACAGCACGAAGGCGAAGAACACGGCGGAGAAGATCAGCAGATACAGCCACTCCGGCGCATTGTCCCCCAGCATGGGCGCGACGCCGGTGGTAAAGGACACCGTGGCGCATCTGGGAATGGCGAACAGCGGCCCGATGGTCAGATACAGCAGACAGGTGAAGAAGATGCCGTATCCCTTGCTCACCTTGCCGGCGAGGGTCTGTAAACCGTCGGAATGGGTAATGCCGATGGCGGCCACACCGAAAACGGGGATCCCCACCGCCGTAATGATAAAGCCGATCATGGCGGGAATGGCGTTCCGGCCCGCCATCTGTCCCAGATGGACCGGGAAGATCAGATTGCCCGCGCCGAAAAACATGCCGAACAGCGTCCCGGCCACCAATAGCTTCTGCCGGATCGTCAGCTTCTTCGTTGTCATGGAACATCATCTCCTTTATGGGTCTTATCATATAGGAAACCCTTGCAAAAGAGAAACGCAGGGTTATAATAGTTATATGACAAATCGTAATACATAGCTGAAGGAGGGAACCATGGACAGCAAAAAGCTGGAGATCCTGATGACGGCAGTGAATCTGGGCAGCTTTTCCAAGGCCTCCGAGGTGGTGGGCTACACCCAGTCCGGCCTGACCCACCTCATCAACGGTCTGGAGCGGGAGATCGGCATGACCCTCATCCGCCGGGACCACAGCGGCATTTCCCTGACAGAGAACGGCGAGGCTCTCCTGCCCGCCATCCGGGATTACCTCAGCGCCACGGCGAAGCTGGAAAACCAGATCGCCGCCATCACGCAGAAAAAGGCGGAGACCATCCGGGTGGCGGCCTATGCCAGCCTTGCCATGCACTGGATGCCGGAGATCCTGTACCGGTTCCGCCGGGTGTGCCCGGACACCGACGTGGATCTGCGGATGGTGGACCACGAATTGGAGCCCTTTGAGCTGCTGGAGGAAGGCCGCACCGACGTGATCTTCGCCGCAAGGCAAAGCCATGTCAACTGCGACTGGACACCGCTGTACAACGACATTATGTACGCCATCCTCCCGGAGGATTACCCCACCGGGGGACGGGACTCCTTCCCCATCGAGGAATTTGACGGAAAGGAATTTCTGATGCCCTACGGTCGGTTCGACATTGACGTGAACGCCGCCCTCAGTCCCAAGGGCGTCCGACCCCAGATCCGCCCCTGTCATGTGGACGATGAAACGGTGATCCGCATGGTCAGCAAGGGACTGGGCGTCTCCATGATGACGGAGATCATGATGCGCGGCAGGACGCAGGGTGTCCAGACGCTGCCGGTCACGCCGCGGACAGGCCGGGAATTGGGCATGGGGATGCCTCTGCGGAAAAATATGCCGGAGGAGGTCCTCCGTCTGCGGGACTGCGTGCTGGATTTCATCCACGAACTGTGACCAACCGGCGCTCCCCTGTTGTGATTCCATTAAAAATCAGCTATACTGAAATTCAAATTCTAAAAAAGGCGGTAGAGCCATGAATCTCTGCGACGAACTGACGATCCGGATGCTGCTGGAACGCCACGGCTTCCATTTTTCCAAATCCATGGGGCAGAATTTCCTCATCGACCCCCAAATCCCCGCTGACATTGCGGCAGCGTCTCAGGCAGACGAGACCTGCGGCGTGCTGGAGATCGGCCCAGGCATCGGCCCTTTGACGTCCGAGCTAGCTCAGCGGGCCGGCAAGGTGGTCTCCATTGAACTGGACCGGGCGCTGCTGCCCATTCTGGCAGAGACCATGGCCCCTTATTCTAATGTGGAGATCGTCCCCGGAGATGTGACCCGGTTGGATCTCAAGGCCCTGATCGGCGAAAAATTCGCTGGCCTGCGGCCCATCGTCTGCGCCAACCTGCCCTACAACATCACCACGCCCGTGCTGACCGCGCTGGTGGATATTCCCGCCATCGAGTCCATCACCGTCCTGATCCAGAAGGAGGCCGCCCAGCGGCTCACCTCCGCCAAAGGCAGCGCCGACGGCGCGTTCCCCCTGCGGCTGCAATACGAAATGGAAACAGAATGTCTCTTTGACGTCCCCCCGGAGAAATTTCTGCCCGCCCCCAAGGTGACTTCCACCGTCCTGCGGTGCGTCCGCCGGAAGGAGCCGCCGGTGGCCGTCCGGGATGAGGCGTTTTTCTTCCGGGTCATCAAGGGAGCCTTCCTGCTGCGGCGGAAAACCCTGTCCAATTCCCTGTCCGCCGCCCTGCCGGGGTGGGACAAAGCCGCCATTGCCGACGCCATCGCCGCCTGCGGCCTGCCTGCATCGGTCCGGGGAGAGGCGTTGACGTTAACGGAGTTCGCTGCCCTGACAGATGCGCTGGCGGAGCGGAAATAACCGCCGCCCTGCCGCCAAAAGTCACAAAAGGAACCGTCCTCTTTGCCGGAACTTGTCATCTTCATAACTTGCTTTTTCCCCTGCGTTCCAGTATCATACAGTTATCAACCATGATTACAAGGAGGTATCCCGATATGTCCACAAAGGCCTATTATCCCAGAGCCGAGATCGGTCCCGGCCAGGTGGGTTTTTCCAAGACCCGTTCCATCATCGAAGCTCCGTTCTACGGCAACAATGTCATCAAGGTCAACACCTTGAAGGAAGCCTATGAGCTGGCCAAAAATTCTCCCGGCACCGTGGTCACCGATATGCCCGTCTACCGGGGCGAGGAATTCGGTCTGGAGCCGGACGCCAAGGTCCTGCTGTTCAACGACGGTTCCATCACTGGCCGCTACGCCCCCGCCCGCCGCATCACCGGCAAGCCCGGCGTGGACACCGCCGCCCTGGATAAGATCGTCATGGACGCCGTGTACGACACCCGCTGGAAGACCATGTATCACGCCGAGGTGTTCATCGGTCTGGACCCCGAGTTCATGGTGAAGGCCCATCTGCTGATCCCTGAGGGTGAGGAAAACCTCCTCTACAACTGGATGCTGAACTTCCAGTATATGTCCACGGAATATGTGAAGATGTACAAGAACTCCAAGCCCGTAGGCGACGGCAAGGAGCCTGACATCTACATCTTCTCCGATCCCCAGTGGACCGGCGCACCCGGTCAGGAAAAGGTCTGCGACCCCAAGTGCCTGTGCTACTTCAACACGGAGACCAACTGCGCCGCCATTCTGGGTATGCGCTACTTCGGCGAGCACAAGAAGGGTACCCTGACCCTGGCCTGGGCCATCGCCAACCGCAACGGCTACGCCAGCTGCCACGGCGGTCAGAAGGAATACACGCTGGCGGACGGCCACAAGTTCGTCTCTGCCGTGTTCGGTCTGTCCGGCTCCGGCAAGTCCACCCTGACCCACGCCAAGCACGGCGGCAAGTATCCCTCCATCAAGGTGCTCCACGATGACGCCTTCATCATCAACTCCGATACCTGCGCCTCCATCGCTCTGGAGCCTACCTATTTCGACAAGACCGCCGACTATCCCGTGGATTCCCCGGACAACAAGTACCTGCTGACGGCGCAGAACTGCTCCGCCACGCTGGACGAGGACGGCAAGGTGGTGCTGGTCACCGAGGATGTCCGCAACGGCAACGGCCGCGCCATCAAGTCCAAGCTCTGGTCCCCCAACCGGGTGGATAAGATCGAATCCCCCGTCAACGCTATTTTCTGGATCATGAAGGATCCCACCATCCCCCCCATCGTGAAGCTGAAGGGCGCGTCTCTGGCCTCTGTCATGGGCGCTACGCTGGCCACCAAGCGTTCCTCCGCTGAACGGCTGAAGGAGGGCGTGGACCCCAATGCTCTGGTGGTGGAACCTTACGCCAACCCCTTCCGCACCTACCCGCTGGTGAATGACTACGAGAAGTTCAAGAAGCTGGTGGCTGAGAAGAACGTGGCGTGCTACATCATCAACACCGGTGACTTCATGGGCAAAAAGGTCCAGAAGGAGGATACGCTGGGTATTCTGGAATCCGTAGTTGAGGGCCGTGCGGAATTCAAGCCCTGGGGCCCCTTCTCCGACATTGAGATCATGGAGTGGGACGGCTTCGTGCCCGACCTCACCGACAAGGGCTATGTCGCCCAGATGCAGGCCCGTATGCAGGACCGCCTGAACTACGTGGAGGGCCTGAAGGACGCTGAGGGCGGCTTCAATGCCCTGCCGGACGATGCCGCCGACGCCATCCGCAAGGTGGTGGAGCAGGCTAACAGCCTGTAAGCAGTATTTCCGCAAGTAAATACGAATAAGCAAAGGGAGCGTGTTCCGGTTTCGGAACACACTCCCTTTCATTGTTTTCCCGGGAAACATCCGTCAAAGCGCGCTCTTTCCCGGCAAGCCGCCAAAAGCTCACAAAAACCGGCCTGCCCGCAATTTTGCGGGCAGGCCGGTTTCTCAGTTCAAGCTGTTAACGCTCAATCTTCCAGCAGATAGACAGTGCCCGTCCGGCGGCCGAACTGGATGCACTCCTGATAGCTCTCCATATACAGATCGATCTTGGGACCCTTCATGCCGGTGTCCTCGGCACGGGTCAGGCCGTATTCCATACCCTTGGCCACAACGTACAGATCGGAGCCCAGAGGGAACACCCGCTTATCCACGGCGGCCACGCCCTTATGGACGGTGGTGCCGGTGGCGGTACGGGTCCCTACGCCGTCATACCCGGCGGTATAGGCGGTGGCGGTGACGGTGACAGCCTTGCTGAATTTCATAGTGCCGCCAGAGGCGAAGGTCAGGTAGCCGGAACCGTCGCTCTGGGTGGTGACGTTCACCAGCTTGTCATCCGGCTCCACATAGGAGACCGCCGTTCCCCGTTCCACCACCTCCGTTACGCTGGTGGTGGAAATTTCCTCTACATACTGGCTGGTGACCAGCTCGCCGCTGACCCAGGTCTGCTCATAGATGGCTGTGTGCTGGCCGTCCATACCCTTCCGGGCCACCCGTTCCTCGCCCTTGGGCAGGTCCGGTGTATCCCGGTAAACCGTTTCGTGCTCCGCCTTTTCCGTCACCCGTTCGAAAACCGTCAGGTGATCGGAGATCGTCAGCATCACGCTGTTTTCCATCAGCTCGATGCCCACCATCTCCCGGGAACCGGGGATAATATCCATACGGGAAAGGAACTGCTTCACCGTTTCCTTCCGGGCGGTGGCAGTGATGGTCTCGCCGCCCCGGCGGACAGTCACCATGGTACCCTCCGTCAATACGGCGTTTTCACCGCTCTTGCCGGTATCCAGGTTCAAAAGCAGAGATTCGATGCCGGAATGGCTGTCATCCAGCGCTGCGGACTGCTCTCCGTCGCTGAACAGATACAGGGCCTTTGCCCAGCCCGTGGCGCCCGCCATGGTGACGGACAACAGCAGCAACAGAGTCAGACAGCGGCACAGCCATACCGTTTTTGGAGTGTGTAAATGTCGCAAATGTAAGACCTCCTGACAGCGCCAAATAGCGCCGTTACTGTTTTGTTACTTTTGTAATTTATCCAAAACTGGGTCTAAGTATACCTCCATCTCCCACTTTTGTCAAGTTTTCGCCCATTCCACGATTTTATGTCCACCACAATCCCGCAAAAACACGATTTTCATTTTTTAGATTTTTCCAACCTCGATCCGCAAAAGTTACAATTTGTAACCGATTTTCTGTTAAAAAAGTACCGGTATCCGAAACCGGACACCGGCGCTTTTTCAGGTGTACGCTGCCTCTCAGCCCTGGACCTCCGGGGTGAAGCCCAGATCCTCCAGCTCGCTGACGGCGGTCTTGACGCAGTTCTCGCAGCCGTCGATGGTGACGTTCTTCGCCGCCAGATCTACCCGGAAGGTCAGTTCCGCGGCGGTGAGGGCGTTGGTGATGCGCTTCACACAGTTTTCGCACATCATGTCGGGTACTTTAATCGTTGTCATTTCAAATTCCTCCTTAAAATATTGGATGTTTATTTCATCATTTTCTGAATGGTGGCCACCAAATCGTCCACCACGTCCAGATCACCCTTTTGAATGTCCGTCACCACGCAGGTACGGATGTGCCGGGCCAGCAGTTCCCGGTTGAAGGCGTTCAGCGCCGACTGGATGGCGGAGACCTGGGTCAGGATATCCGTGCAGTAGGCGGAATTCTCCACCATCCCCCGGACGCCCCGTACCTGCCCCTCAATGCGGCTGAGCCGCTGCAACAGGGCTTCCTCCTCCGTCCGCTCCCGGACCTTCCGCCGCTGGGAACAGCAGCAGTTTTTCGTTTCCTCTGCCATTGCCTCCTCCTTTTTACAGCTTCACGGTGCCCAAACGCAGGGCGTTGCCCACCACGCACACGGAGCTCAGGGACATAGCGGCTCCCGCGAACATAGGGGAGAGCAGCGGCCCGCCCAAGGCGTACAGCAGTCCGGCGGCGATGGGGATACCGATGGTATTGTAGCAGAATGCCCAGAACAGATTTTGCTTGATGTCCCGCAGGGTCAGGGCTGACAGCCGCAGCGCCCGGGGCACATCCTCCAGATCCGAGCGCATCAGCACGATGTCGGCGGCTTCGATGGCAATGTCGCTTCCACTGCCGATGGCACAGCCCACGGTGGCGGCGGTAAGGGCCGGGGCATCGTTGATGCCGTCCCCCACCATCATCACCTTGCGGCCTGCCGCCTCCAGCTTTTGCACGTGGACCGCTTTTTCCTCCGGCAACACCTCCGGGATCACCTCGTCCACGCCTACAAGGGCACCGATGTGCTCTGCGGCGGCGCAGCTGTCTCCCGTGAGCAGCACCACCCGGAGGCCCTGCTGCTTCATCCGGGCAATGGCGGCGGCGCTGGTCTCCTTCACCGGGTCCGCCACGGAGATCAGCCCCAGCAGCGCCCCGTCAGCGGCGAAGAACATGGGCGTTTCCCCCTGTCCCGCCAAGGCGTCAGCCTTTTCGGAAAGGGCGGAGATGTCCACGCCGCTTTCCTCCATCAACCGGCGGTTGCCCGCCAGCACCGTCCGGCCGGAGAGGACCGCCCGAAGGCCCCGTCCGGGGAGCAGTTCAAAATTCTCCGGCTGCTTGCCGGTAGATAGTTTTTTCTCCTGCGCCGCCTGTACGATGGCCGCCGCCAGAGGGTGCTGAGACACGGACTCCACCGCCGCCGCGATGGTCAGCAGCCCCTCCGCCGTGCCGCCTGCGGGACAGACCTCCGTAACGGCAGGCTCGCCCTTGGTCACGGTGCCGGTCTTGTCCAGCACCACGGTATCCACGGAGTGGGTCACCTCTAAAATTTCACCGGAGCGGATCAGAATGCCGTGCTTCGCCCCCAGACCGGTGCCCACCATGATCGCCGTGGGCGTAGCCAGACCCAGCGCACAGGGGCAGGCGATCACCAGCACAGAGGTGAACACCCTCAGGACAAAGGCAAAGTCCTTCCCAGCAATGGCCCAGATCACCGCCGCCAGCACGGCGATGGCAATGACTGTGGGAACGAAAATCCCCGCCACCTTGTCCGCCGTCCGGGAGATGGGGGCCTTTTTGCCCTGAGCATCCTCCACAAAGCGGATGATCCGGGAGAGGGTGGTGTCCTCTCCCACCCGTGTGACCTTCACATACAGCACGCCGTTTTCGTTGACGCTGCCGCCGATGACCTCGCTGCCCTCCGCCTTTTCCACAGGCAGGCTTTCGCCGGTGAGCATGGCCTCGTTGACGCTGCTCTCGCCCTTTACCACCACACCGTCCAGCGGGACGCGGGCGCCGGGCTTTACCAGCAGCACGTCCCCGGCCTTGACAGCGGACGTGGGTACCTCCTTGCCGCTGTCCGCCAGAAGGGCGGTGTCCGGCGTCAGCCGCATGAGGGCGGTGATGGCGCTCTTGGTCTTTTTCATGTTCCGGCTCTCCATGAACTTCCCCAGCGACACCAGCGTCAGCACCACGGCGGAGGATTCGTAGTAGAGATTATGCACATGGCCGTGAACATCGTCGGTGATCAAAAACATCATCACCACACTGTATACAAAAGAGCAGGCGGAGCCGATGGCCACCAGCGAATCCATGTTGGGATTCCCGTGGAACAGTGCCTGAAAGCCGTTGATGAAAAAGTTCCGTCCGCAGTAGAGCACCGGAATCGCCAGCATGAGCTGTAAAACGGCGAAGTTCATAGGATGAGTGTGCATGGAGAACAGATCCGGCAGCGGCAGGGCGGGCAGGCCGAAGGGCAGCATCTGCCCCATGGACACATACAGCAAGGCACAGGAAAAGATAGCCGAAACGATCAGTTCCCGCTTTTTTCGCCGCAGCTCCGCCTCCTCCGGGTCCTCGCCGGTCTGGACCGGAGCCGCTTCCTGCTTTTCCTGATGGAGCTTGGCCCCGAAGCCCGCCTTTTCCACCTTGGCGACGATCTGCTCCGGCGTCACCTGCGTTTCGTCGTAGACGATGGTCATGCGCTCCGCCACCAGATTCACGTCGCTGCGCTCTACCCCCGGCAGCCGCCGGGTCACTTTTTCCACGGACGCGCTGCATGCGGCGCAGTGCATCCCGGAAATGTCATATACTTCTTCCCGCATGGGGGTTCCTCCTTTGAGACGGTAAATTGCTTTCCTGTCGACCTTTCCCAAAACCGACATTCCTATTTCGTTTGCATCATATACCCCCATGGGGTATTTGTCAAGTAAAAAAACAACGTGGACATACAAACCTGTCCACGCCGTTTCCTGTTCCGTTTTCCCGACCTTCTTCAGCCGGAGATCACCCTTTGATGATGGTCATAACCGCCGGAAGCAGCATCAAAATCGCCAGTGCGCCGGTGCCCCACACAATGTTGTAGCTGACGGAATCCTTATCTTTTTCCCGGCAGTCCAGTGCGGAGAGGAAGGCGTATCCCGCCTCCAAGCCGAAGGCAAGCGCCGCAAACAATGCAAGCCCCCGCCATTCCAATGCGGACAGGGCGATATAGATGGCAAAGCCGATGCCGCCGATGATGGCCCCGGTGTTCAGCTCCTTACCGGGTTTCAGCCAGATGTCTTTTTTCATATCTTCGTTCCTTCTTTTTCTTTAGTATCCGTTAACGATCACGTTCAGCACCTTGCCGGCCACCGTTCCGGCCACGGCGTTTCCGCCGCCGCCGTTTTCCACCAGCACCACAAAGGCGTAGGGCGCATCCTCGTTCCGCAGAAAGCCCGCGAACCAGGCGTGAGGCGTCTGTCCCGTCCCCACCTCTGCCGTGCCGGATTTTGCGCACAGTTCCATGTTGGGAAAGCGCTTGGTACCGTAAGTCTCTGTCACGTTATTGGCCATAAAATCCGCCACAGTAGCCGCCGTTTTACTATCGATCAGCCGCCCGGTGTGCCGGGTGATGTGAGGCAGAGAGGGAATTCCCAGTGAGGACACTGTTTTTTGGATCAGATACGGCTCCGCCGCCCTGCCGCCGTTGGCGATGGCCCCCATCCACAGCAGGAAGGCACATGGGTTCACCTGATCGTGGTATTGGCCTACGCCGGCCCAGCCCAGCTGACCGGCGGTGATGCCATCCCAGTTGAACGTACCCTTGGCAGTGGGCAGACCGTCCACGGAATAGGCACTGGTAAGCCCCGCCTTCTCCGTATACCGCCGCAGGGTATCCGCCCCCAGCTCCTCCGCGATCTGAGCAAAGGCCGCGTTGCAGGAGTGGGCGAAGGCCTCCTTCAGCGTCTGTTCCCCGTGGACACCGGAGCAGGTGATGGTCTCGTCCCCGATCTGGACGCTGCCGGTGCAGTTCCAGGTCCGGGTCTCCGCGTCCGGCAGGTTCTCCAGTGCCGCCGTCAGGGTCACGGTCTTGAACACCGACCCCGGCACAAAGGCGGAGGAGAGAAACCGGTTCAGGTACGCGCCCTTATAACGGTCATTCTCTTCCAGATTCTTGGGTACATTCAGCGGGTCATAGCTGGGTGCCGACACCATGCACAAGATCTCACCGGTCTTGTAGTTATACACAGCCACCGTCCCGGCGTGGCCGCCCAAAGCCCTGTACGCCTCGTAGTTATACCGGGCGTCCAGGGTCAGGTACAAATCGCTCCCCCGCTCCGCGCCGAATGCGCCGTTCACCAGATCAAAGCCGGTCAGCTTGTCGGCAAAGGCGTTGAGAACGCCGGTGCCGATCTTGCCGTACAGATCTCCCACCGCATGGAGGGTAGCCTTGCGGACGGTTTCATTTTCATAGTAGGTGCGGTGGCCGTTTTCCACGGAGGACAGCACATCCCCGTCCCGGTCCAGCACCGTGCCGGAGATCAGTACGCCGTTGGAATCGTACAGATGGCGGTTAAAGGCAGAGGAGGCCCACTTGCCGCCCTCGGCAAAATACCGGATGAGAAATACACTCATCCCCGCCGCCAGTAAAATCGCCAGTGCCATGCAGATCACGGCCCGTTTTTCAATCTTCCGCATGACCGTCCTCCTTTTCAAAGGCATCCTCTGCCGGTGCCGCCATACGGGCGGCTTCCTCGTCCAGCTTCCGCTCCGCCGCCCGGCCGATGGCAAAGCTGGCGTCCGCACGGGTGTCCATGGTCTTCAGATACGCCAGCAGCCCCCATGCCGACAGCATGGCGGAGCCGCCGTTGGACACGAAGGGGAAGGTCACGCCGGTGAGTGGCAGAAGATCCACGGAGCCGAACACATTCAGGCTGGTCTGAAACACCAGCAGAGAGCCTGCCGCGCAGGCGGCGATGGTATAAAAGCTGGATCGGCCAGTCCGGGAGGCGCGAACGGCGAACCATGCCAAGGTCAGGATGCAGGCCACCGCCAGCAGCGCGATGACCAGCCCCCATTCCTCGCATAACATGCCAAACACCAGATCCGTATCCCCGGCAGGGATACGCTCCAGCCAGCCGTTTCCGGCACCCATGCCGAACAGTCCGCCGGAGGCCGCCGCCGACATGGTGCGGGTCTGCTGATAACCGGAGCCGGAGGCCGCCTCCCAGGCGTGGCCCCACGCGGCGAAGCGGCTCAGAATATAGGGCTTGAACTGTACGATGATCCCCGCGCCAAAGGCCGCGCCGCCGCAGATGAGGGCCAGAGTTGCGGCGTCCCCGGAGCGGAGATAGGCGATGACCAGGAAGGTCACAAAGAAGATGGCCGCCGTGCCGAAGTCGCTCATCAGCCCCAGCAGGCCGATGCACACGCCGGTGAGCACGATAAACAGCGCCAGGTTCCGGCGGCGGAACAGCCGTTCCAGCGTGGCGGAGCCTGCAAAAATATAGCAGATCTTGGCGATCTCCGAGGGCTGGAAGGATATACCGCCCAAGGTGACCCAGTTGGTCGCGCCGAATTTAGCCTTGCCCAGCACCAGCGTAATCCCCAACAGGCCGATGGCCCCGGCAGCCATGAGCCAGCGGCGCTTTTCCACCCGTTCCAGATCCCGCAGGAATAGCCCCAGCGCCAAAAACAGGCCCATGCCCAGAACGATGGCCAAAAGCTGCTTGGGAAGGCTCCCCGGTGCGCTGGAAGCCGTCACCGCAAGGGATAATGTTGAAAGATAAAAGGCGATGGTCTCCAGCTCAAAGCCCACGCAGCGGCCCAGCCGCAGCGCGGCGGCGTAAAGCCACATGACCACCGTGAGGGTCAGGAAGCAGATGGGGATCACCGGGCTGGCCTTCTCCCCCGCCGCCAGCGTTAACTGAATGGCGGTCAAGATCTGAAATACCGTCAGCCACAAAAAAGAGGGCCACATGGCGGCGGGCCGCTCCGCCTGCCGCTTCTTTTCCAACTCCTCCCGCTCTCCTACCGTCTGCGGCAGAAACACCAGCGGCACACCGCCCAGTGTAATCGTATCCCCCAGCTTCACCGGGGCCTGCTCTGTCACAGGGGTCCCGTTGACGGCGGTGCCGCCCTTGGAGCCAAGATCATACACCATCCAGGCTCCGTCCTCACCACGGCACAGCGCCGCATGCTGCCGGGAGATGCTGGGATAGTTCAGAATCGCATCGGCGGATTTACCCCGCCCCAGAATATTTTCCCAGTGGGTCAGGGGGATACTGCCGCCCCCCGGCAGGCTCAGTTGGGCCCAGACCTCCGGCGTGTGGGGGATCCGCAGCAGGGACCGGATGGCCCGCACCAGAATCAGCGCCGAAAGCACCGGAAACAGCAGCCGTGCAATGGCCGTGTACCAGCCGGTAATCAGAGGATGGGCACTCAGCCACAGGGACAGTGCAGAAAACAGTTCCTGCATCCCATTCCCTCCTTTCCGAAAAAACAGCTTCAGACCGAACCGGCGGAGTCTGTCTCCGTCAGCCGGAAATCAGGGTTATTATAGCATTATCCCAATAGCCTGTACACCCTTGCCGACGGAAAAACACAGTCTTTTGTTCTTTTTTCTGTTTTTCACTTGACCGTTTGTTAAAAATAGATTAAAATAATAATCCGTATGTACGAATATATGTCTACTCAGGGCGGGGACCGTTGTTTCCCGCCTTGATCTACCATCTATAAATAGGAAAGGCCGATCGATCATCATGAATCATCCATACAAAACAAGGGAAGGCGGCGCTACCGTCACCATCTTTGTCCCCTATGACTGCAAAAACCACTGCCCCTTCTGTATCAATAAGGAAGAATATGGGGACATGACCGGCTTCTCTCTGGAGAAGATTGTCCAGAGCATCCGCCGGATGGATGCCATCACCCCCAAATGCGATTTCGTCTTTACCGGCGGCGAGCCCTTTGCCGACATTGAAAAGCTCCAGATCATGCTGGATGAGATCCCCACTACCCACCGGGTGTTCATCAACACCACTCTGCCCGTCTCCAAATGCCAGACGGAGGAGGACATTCTGGCCTTCGCGGAGCGGAATAAGCACAAGATCACCTGCATCAATGTATCCCGCCACATGCAGCACTATGTGGTGGAGTCCAATGACTCGCTGCTGACCCGGCTGCCGGTGCCCTTCCGGATCAACTGCGTTCTCTACAAGGATTATCCCAAGGAGAACCTGATCCCCTTCATTGAGCGCTTCCGCAAGCTTCCCGGCGCCAACATCCAGTTCCGCTTTGACTACACTGCCACCACTCCCGAAAACCTCTACGAGCCGGACAAGATCCTGCACGATCTGAAGGAGATCGCGGAATACACCGGTCTGGACGGCTGCCGGATGCGCTGCGGCTTCCACTTCGACTACAAGGGCATGGAGCTGACCTATCACAAGACCCTGCCCTACTCCACCATCGTGGAGACCGATCCCGCCGACGGCGTTACCTATGATATTCTCTATGACATCCTCATCAAGCAGACCGGCGAGATCCATTCCGACTGGACCGGCGTGGTGATGGACGTCCCCGCCTATGAGAAGGTTGTCTTTGAGCCCTATGACCTGAAATGGCTGGAGGGCAGCCCCCGCAAATAAGCTGACAACCCCCAGAAGCAATGCTTCTGGGGGTCTTTTTTCTCCCAATTCAGCTTTGTGCTCCTGGCAATTCCGTCCTCTTGTTTTTCAGAGGATCTGAAAGAGAAACCCAAAGCGACACCGCATATCAGTTCTTCAAGCAACACCCCCAGACCGGAGTCTCCGGTCTGGGGGTGTATCAGCTATATGATCTTGCGCGCTCTGTCTCAGTTCCGATTGAACAGATTGGCCGCCCACATACCGGCATCGCCGAAGCCGCCGCTGGGGTCCTCCGGGGCCGGAGGCTCCGACGGGATCACGATACCACCGGTGGGGTCCTCGGGCAGGTTCGCGTCCCCGAAGCCGCCGCTGGGATCGTCGACCGACAGGCTGTAGTTGGGATCATTGGGATCATCAACGCCACCGCCGGGGTGATCCGGGTCCACCGGCGTCATGCCGGCATGGGCCGGACAGCCGATGACCTCCGGGTAGGTCTCTCCGCCACTTGCCGTAGGCGTGGGCTCCATGCCGATGGCCCGCTTCATCTCAATGAGATGGAACATGCTGTCGGGATTTTTGGCACTGTCGGTAGTGATGGAGCCAATGCGGACGCCCTCCCGGAAGTATTCCGTCCGTTCAAAGTCCAGCACCGCCACCTGCTTGACGCTGGAGGAGGGGCAGCTGTCCGTTGCAAGGCACTTGCCCTCGGTGCAGTAATTCACAAAGGTGTGGAGATTGCAGCTCTCCGTGGGAGCCGTGCCTGCCGCCACCGTGACCTGAACCGCCCGGCTGCCCCGGATGTCAGAAAGGCACGCATCGGTGCACCGCAGGCCGCTGTCGGCGCAGACCGTCACCTGCTCCAAGCCGCTGGCAGGCTTTGCAAAGCTCTTATTCTCCAGATGTTCATGGATCTTCTGCATGACCGGCTTCCACATGGTAATGGCCGGGTTGCCGGAGGCGGAGATCTTCTCATTGGTCTTGGGATAGCCCGTCCACACGGCGGCGCAGTAATAGGGGGTATATCCCACGAAATAGCGGGTCTTGGAATTATCCGTGGTACCGGTCTTGCCCGCGATGGTCATGCCGCTGAACTTGGCGGAGGTACCGGTACCGGCGTTCACCACGCTGGTAAGCATCTGGTTCATGAAGTAGGCCGTGGTCTCCTTCATAGCCACATGGGTCTCGCCCTCGTTCTTCAGCACGGTCTCACCGTTGCTGTCCCGGACCTCGGTATACATCTTGGGCGAATTGTAAACGCCGCTGTTGGCAAAGGCAGAGAAGGCCGCCGCCATCTCCACAGTGCTCAGGCCATAGGTCAGACCGCCCATGGCCAGCGGGGAAACGGCCATATCCTCCGGCACCAGGCTGAGGCCCAGCTTCTCCGTGGCGTAAGCGTAGGACTCCGCCACACCCAGCGCCTCCACGGTCTGAACGGCGATGGTGTTGATGGAACGCCGGACGCCCTCGCCGATCATGGTCCAGCCAGTGTAGGTATTGGGGGAGTTCTTAGGCCAGGGAGAATTGTTCATAAGCTCCACGGGGTAGTTATCAAAGGTGGTGGCCGGTGTCACAGCACCGGCGTCCAGAGCTGCGGAATACACAGTCAGCGGCTTGATAGAAGAACCAACCTGATGCTTCTGGACCGCATAGTTGTCCACCAGATTCTGGGTCTTGGGGCCCATGGCGCCCACCATACCCACGATGTTGCCGGTATAGGGGTCCATGATGGTGATACCGGATTGCAGCTGGTGGCCCTTGGCAGAGTGTACATTCAAATTGCTCAGATCTGCGTAGACATCCTCCGCGATCTTCTGGATATCCGGGTCCATGGTGCAATAGATCTGATAGCCGCTGTTGTTCACCAGCCGCTGGGCCGCTTCATAAGAGATGCTCTTGGCCTGGGCCAGATCTGTGGTCACGTCCCTGATGAGCTGCTCCACGAACCAGTTGTTGATCTCGATACCGTCGGTCTTGACCAGCTCGCTGGCGTCTCCGGAGGTATCTGTGAAGTTCAAAGGCTCCGCCTTGGCGGCTTCGCACTCCTCTTTTGTCAGATAGGGCTTGCCGGTATCGGGATTGATGACCTTAGACATCTTGTCCAGGATCAGTTCCTGGCGCTTCTTGTTCAACTGCCGGGGAGTGACGGTGGTGCCGTCCTTCCGGGTGTAGGTCCGTTCATACTTGGGGTTGTAGAGGGACGGGTTGTTGGTGATAGCGATGATACAGGCGCTCTCCGCCGCCGTCAGGTCCTTGGCGGACTTGCCGAAGTAGTATTCCGCTGCCGTCTCCACGCCGCCGCAGCCGCTGCCCAAATAGATCATATTCAGGTACAGCTCCAGAATCTGGCTTTTCGTGTTGTTCTTTTCAAATTCCAACGCCCGGAAGATCTCCTTGACCTTGCGGTTGATGGTATTCTGATTCTCACCGGTCATGTTTTTCAGCATCTGCTGGGTGATGGTGGAGCCGCCGTAGCTATCGTTGCTGCCGGTGAGGGTCAGCAGCGTAGCGCCCAGGGTCCGCTTCCAGTCTACACCATGGTGACTGAAAAAACGCTCGTCCTCAATGGACACCGCCGCCTGCCACAGGTAGGGGGACATATCGTCGATGTCGATCAGGACACGGTTCTCCTGCCCGTGGACCTTCTGGAACTCCACCCACTGGCCGCTCTCCTTGTCCTGATAATAGACCACGGAGCTCTGGGACATGGTGTAGTCCTCCGCCCGGACCTCCAGCGTCGGCAGCAGAGATGTATTCACATACTTCATGAAAATCCCCAGCAGCATGAGCGTTGTGCAGACGCCGATCAGGACCAGGGTAAAGACCGTCATCACAACGCCGCCCGCCACATGACCGGGCCGGACCTTCCGCCGTTTGCGGGAATGATCCGCCCCCTGGGGATGCGTGTTTCTTCTTTCCTCCAACTTGGAACCTCCTTTTGTGATCCTCAAGGCGGTTTCCCTTCAGGAAACCAACCCACAATACACCATTATCAAGTCCATTATATCATCCCCTGTCAACTGCGAAAATGTCGGATTCAACCGGCGAAAAGTTTCCGCTTCCATAGATTTTACCAAATTTTTCCGAAAATTTCTGTCACATAACTTTCGTACTTCGCTGCTTTTTCACGGTTTTCGCTCTTGCAATCATCGTTTTCTTCCGTTACAATAAGGGCAATCCTTCCCCGGAGGGACAGACAACACGAGAAAGGGTATACAAAGATGAGTGAAGATTTCGGCCCCACCTTTATTACCGTGACCGACGAGGACGGAAAAGAGCTGGTTTTGGAATTTGTAGACGCTCTGGAGTATAACGGCCAGATGTATCAGGCCTTCTTCCCCGCCGAGACCGAGGGGGAAAATGAGGATGATCCCGACAACGGTCTGGTGATCCTGAAGGTCATCCACGAGGATGGCGAGGATCTGCTCTCCACGCTGGACTCCGATGAGGAGCTGGAGGCGGTCTACGAGCAGTTCATGGAGCTGCTGTTTGACGAGGACGAGGAATAATTCCTCCGTTTCCACGCAGACTTTTAAGGAATACGTCATTCCGCGTGTCCTGCGGGGTGCGTGATAGATCTTTTTTTAACCCACATTTCGTTATTAGGGATGCACCTCTCAGGGTGTGGATCGCAGGCCTCCCGGCTGCCGTTCGCGGTTGGAAGTTGGAAGCGGTAAAGCATTCTGGAAGCAACCCACCTGTGCTTGAAGGTGCAGGTTATAACGAGGTCTACACGGCCGCCGCGGGACAGCTTTATACGACAAAAAGGACTGCTTTGCAGTCCTTTTTTCAGTTTATTTTCAGATATGTGTCATACAATAAGTGCAGTTTTGCCCCGGATGGCATCAAACGCGATCTGGTACTTGCATATCGCGGCGCAATCCTTTATAATGACGGGGTATGTGACAAATCATGCGGCGCTGTGCCGCGCAACAACGTTTAAACTTGAGAGGATGGACAACAAATGAGCGCATCAAGAGAAAAAAAGCTCCGGCAGGATCAGACGGCCTCCGGCTATGTGGATCCCAAGGCAGAAAAGGAGCTGAAAGAAAAGAAGGCTGAAAAGCGCAGCAACGTTCTGTACAGCGTCATCGCCGTACTGTTCGTGCTGGTGGTGGCAGCCAGCTTCCTCTGGCGATCCAATGTGATCTCCCGCAACGCCACGGCCCTGACCATTGACGGCGAAAAGTACAGTGCCGCCGAGGTGAATTTCTATTATCAGAATGTTTACCGCGGCTTCCTGCAGAGCAATTCCTACTTCATCAGCTATCTGGGTCTGGACACCAACGCCTCCCTGAAGAGCCAGACGGTGAACGCCACCGCCGCTTCCATGATGGGCGTAGAGGAAGGTTCCTCCTGGCATGATTATATCATGGACAACACTGTCAAGCAGATGACCATGGTCCAGCGGGGTCTGAAGCAGGCACAGGAAGAGGGTTATCAGTTCCCTGCCAGCGTGCAGGAGCAGTATGAGGACTCCCTGAATTCCCTGAAGACCTCTGCGGAATCCACCGGCATGTCCGTGAAGGCATATCTCCAGAGAAATCTGGGTGCCATCATGACGGAGAAGGTCTACAACCAGCAGGTCCTGCGGATGCTGCAGTATCAGGCATACGCCCAGAGCTATTCTGACAGCCTGACCTACACCGACGCGGAGCTGGAAGCCGCCTATCAGGCAGATCCCAAGGCCTATGACAAGGCCGCTTGGGAGTATGTGGTCGTCAGCGGCGCTGCCGATTCCACCACGGATGCCGACGGCAACACCGTTCAGGCCACCGATGAGGAGCAGGCTGCTGCCAAGGAGACCGCCAAGGCCACCGCAGAAGAGATTCTGGCCGCATACAACAGCGGAAAGTCTCTGGAATCCATTGCCGGCAATTATGAAAAGGCCACCTATTACAACACCACCGACGCCACTTATTATGACGGCGTTGTGGGTAACTGGCTCTTTGACGATGCCCGCAAGGACGGTGACACGGAGATTCTGGAAGTTGGAACCAACTATTACGTCGGTCTGTTCCACAGCTGCGGCCGCGAGGAATACAAGACCGTGGACATCCGTCACATCCTCATCACCCCCGAAACCGGCACCAAGGCTCAGGGCGACGAGGGCTATGAGGACGAGCAGACCCAGCTGAAGGCCGCCGCCCGCACCAAGGCCGAGGAAATTCTGGCCCAGTGGAAGTCCGGCGAGGCCACCGAGGATTCCTTCGCCCAGCTGGCTCTGGAAAATTCCGCCGACGGCTCCAAGTATGACGGCGGTCTCTACACCCGCGTCACCAAGGGCTGGGCCGTGGAGGAGTTCAATGACTGGTGCTTCGACGCTTCCCGCAAGGATGGTGACACCGGTATCGTGGACACCACCTACGGTTCTCATGTGATGTACTTCGTTGGCTACGATCTGCCTGCCTGGGCGGCATCCGTCACCTCCGATCTGCAGGAGAAGGCCGCTTCCGAGTGGAGCACCGCCCTGTCTGAAAACGCCGATGTGCAGCAGAGCGACTTCGGCATGAAGTTTGTGGGTTAAAACACAGTCATCGGCCCACTATTTCCGAAACAAAGGGCCGGCTTTTCAGCCGGCCCTTTTTGATCTTTACTTTTGAAATTCGGAGCGTTTTATGGACGAGCGTTTTTTGCGAAATGAAATGTTGTGGGGCAAGGAGGGGCAGGCTCGCCTGACCGCCGCCCACGTCATTGTGTTCGGGCTGGGCGGCGTGGGCAGCTACGTGACAGAGTGTCTGGCCCGGGCCGGTGTGGGCGAGCTGACGCTGGTGGACAGCGACACCGTGGCTCTCTCCAATCTGAACCGTCAGCTGGAGGCGCTGGACTCCACCGTGGGGCTTCCCAAGGCAGAGGCCGTGGCCCGGCGGGTCCGGGATATCAACCCCTATGCGGTCCTGCATCCCATGGAGACCCTGTACAATGCCGACAACCGGGAACAGTTCTTCCCTGCAGGCTGCAGGTATGACTATATTGTGGACGCCATTGATCTGGTGAGCTGCAAGCTGGATCTGGCGGAGACCGCCCGGCGGCTGGGCGTCCCCCTCATCATGGCATTGGGTACCGGCAACAAGCTGGACCCCTCCCTGCTGCGGCTGGCGGATATTTCAGAGACCTACGGCTGTCCGCTGGCCCGGGTCATGCGGAAGGAGCTGCGGAACCGGGGCATCCTCCACCAGACGGTGGTCTTTTCCCCGGAACAGCCTGCGCCTACCCAGCAGCTGGAGGCTCCCCCGCCGGGACGGCGGAGCGTTCCCGCCAGTAACCCTTGGGTTCCCGCCACTGCCGGACTGCTGATGGGAAGCAAGGTAGTCCGTGACCTTATCGCCCAAAAGGAGGCGTAATGTATGCTGACCGGAACGATCATCAATTCTCTGACTATTCTGGCCGGGTCCGCTGTGGGGCTTGTCCTCCGGGCCGTCACCCGCCGTTCCTCCAAGGAAGTCTCCGCCGACGGTCTCGGCGGTCGGCTCCAGACCATCATCATGCAGGGCATGGCCCTGTGCGTTCTGTATATCGGCGTCAGCGGATGTCTCAAGGGGCAGAACACTCTGACCGCCATCCTCTCCATCGCTCTGGGGGCCATTATCGGAGAGCTGCTGGATCTGGACCGCCGGATGCGGTCCCTGGGGGATTGGGTCCAGGCCCGGACCGCCCGGCTGATCCACACGGAGGATGGCGCGCCCAGCATATCCGACGGGTTCGTCACCGCTTCCCTGCTGTTCTGCGTGGGGGCCATGGCCATCGTAGGCGCTCTGGAAAACGGCCTCACCGGAAGCTATAACACCTTAAAGGCCAAATCTATCATCGACGGTATCAGCTCCATCGTGTTCGCCTCCTCCTTGGGAGTCGGCGTGGCGTTTTCCGCCGGGGCCATTTTTCTCTATCAGGGGGCCATCTCCCTTCTGGCGGGGCTGCTGTCCCCCCTGCTGGGAGATGCCGTGATCGCGGAGATGACCTGTGTCGGCTCTCTGCTGATCGTGGCCCTGAGCCTGAATATGCTGAACGTCACCAAAATCAAGGTCATGAACCTTGTCCCGGCTATCTTTCTGCCGATTTTGCTGTGCCGGATTATGTAAACTTCGTACAAAAGGGACGCCATCTTTGCAGATGGTGTCCCCTTTCATATTCACTTTTGCGTTTCGCCTGTCACAGTCCTTATTTTGCGTTTTCCACCATGGCGGCGATCTCCGCCTTAGGCCGGTAGCCCACGGATTTGGCAACGGCCTTGCCGTCCTTAAAGACCACCAGCATGGGGATGCTGGAGACCTGAAAGCGCATGGCCAGCTCCATCTGCTCGTCCACATTGATCTTGCCCACCTTGATGGTTCCGGCGTTTTCCTCAGCGATCTCGTGGACCGCGGGAGCGAGCATCTTGCAGGGACCGCACCAGTCGGCGTAGAAGTCCAGCAGGACGGGCTTATCGGAATTCAGTACCTCGTTTTCAAAATTCGCAGCAGTAATTTTCAGTTCAGCCATAAGAAGGGTTCCTTTCGTTTGTATATTGTCAGTCTTTGTTTTTCAGCTTGCAAATACTCTGGGGTATAGTCTCTGCGGGATAGAAGGCGCACTGCGTCCGTGGCTTGTCAAGTACCATGGTGATGAGCAGCGAAGTCAGCATGAGGCTGTAAGGCCGAGGGCGAAGCAGAGGATGGGTCCCCTCTCAGTCCTTCAAAGATTTGTAATAGAGCATACAGTGGCAGTAGCCCTCGAAATCAGGGTCGGCGATCTGGTCCTTGAACTCCTGACACATGCATCTGGTAGCCTCCGTGCGCTCCAGACGGCAGGGGCAGTACCCACCGGTACGCTTCAGGCCCTCGCGGATGGTGTTGACGACCTCCTGATCGGAATTGAGCTTGATTTTCATGTCAGTTCCCTCTTTCCTCGTTTTTTGTTATGGCCTTATCATAGCAGGTTTCGTCCTGCCTTTCTGTAACAAAGTCACATTCATGAAAAAATCCGACGCTTTTTCAGCGTCGGATTTCAGCGTGTCGAAAAAGTCTTTTCGACACGCTGAGCAAGTTTTCAGAACTTTATAAATGTTCTGAAAACTTAGGATTTTAATGGTGCAGGACACCCTTCTTGGGTTTCCCGCACACACCCTTCCTTACCGTTGCGGAGAATTTACCACTTTATCGACAGTCTCTTACTATATCAGCTGCTTCAGGCTGTCAAAGTCCCGCAAGGTGATGGCGCCGCGCTTGAGCTCCACAAGGCCCTCCTCCGAGAACTGCTTGAGCATCCGCGCCACGGCCTCCCGCGCGGAGCTGATATGCTGGGCGATCTGTTCATGGGTCATGCGAATCGTATCAGAGCCGGTGCGCTCCGCTTCGGACAGGAGAAAGCCCGCCAGCCGCCGGTCAAGGCCCTTGAACAAAAGCTGCTGCATGGCCCACATGACGTCAGAAAACCGCGCCGTGGCCAGCTCATAGAGGCAGCAGCGCACAGCCAAATTCTGCTCCTTGAGCATGGCAACGATATTTGCGGGGATAATGAGGACCTCGGTATCCCGCTGGGCAGTCATCTGGGTGTCAAAGGTGATCTGACTGATGACGCAGGAGGCCGACAGCACACACAGATCGCCTGCATACAGCCGGAACAGCGTCACCTCCCGCCCCTCGTCGGAGAGGAGATAGGTGCGGAGCTCTCCGGAGAGTACCAGCACCAGACCGAGACATTCGCTGCCGCCGTCATGGATGAGCGCCCCCTTTTCATAGCGGCGCGTCACCGCACTGCGCTGCACCGTTTCCCGCTCCCGCTCGGTCAGATCCTTCCAAAATGGAAGCTGCACCAGCCGATCCTCCATATCAGTGGCAGCCGTGATGGCCGCAGCCATGCTCACCGCAGGTGTGGCCGCCCTCGCCGTGGGCGTGATCGTGATGATCACAGCGGACGTTGGGATCGTATGCAAGCGCGCTTGCCAGCAGGGCGTTCACCGCTGCGTCCGCCTCGCCGCTGACGCCGCCGTAGAGCTTGATACCGGCCTCCGCCAGTGCCATCTGGGCACCGCCGCCGATACCGCCGCAAATCAGGGTATCCACGCCCCGCTGCATCAGGAAGCCAGCCAGCGCACCGTGGCCGCTGCCGTTGGTGTCCACCACTTCCTCCCGGACAATTTTGCCGTCCGCCACTTCATAGAGCTTAAACTGCTCCGTGTGGCCGAAGTGCTGGAAAATTTGACCGTTTTCATAGGTAACTGCGATTTTCATATCAGGTTCTCCTTTTTGTTTGTGATCGGATTCGTTGAATGTCTGCATCCGGCAGCTGCGGCCGCAGTGCGGATGCTCCTCACCGCCGCAGATGCGGTAATTCCCGCCGGTGATGCGCAGCGGCTTTCCGTGGACAAGACACGCCGCGATCTTCTGCCGGGCGCTTTCGTAGATCTCCTGTACGGTGGAACGGGAAATGTCCATCTGGGCGGCACACTGCTCATGGGTGCGCTGTTCCAGATCCACCAGCCGGATGACCTCGTATTCGTCCAGCGTCAGCAGGATCGGCGTTCCGCTCCCTCCCCCGTTCGGGCAGAAGGTATCGATCTGCGGTTTGCCGCAGATCCTTCGGCACCGCGGTGGTCTCGGCATTCATACGCCCCCTTCGTTTTCGGTATATGCCGATTATAAATCGGTTTTTTGGAAAAGTCAATCGCTTTCTGCCGCTGCGCGGTCTTGATGCCGCAGAACAGCTGCGAGGGCCTCTCCCCATAGAAAAATACCGCTGTACAGCTTACGTACAGCGGTATCCGATCCCAAAAGTTTCGATTACAGTTTATTTTTGCGGCTGCGACAATTTTTTCAGCACCCAGATCTGAATGGGAACGGAGCAGAGAAAGGTCAGCAGGTCCGCCACCATCTGAGCCATCTGGATACCGGGCAGGCCCAGCGTCAGGGCCAGGATCCACACGGTAGGAATAAAGAACAGCCCCTGCCGGGCCACCGCCATAAAGGTGGCCGGCACCGTCAGCCCCATGGTCTGCTGACACATATTGCCCATGACCACCCAGCTTTGCAGGCAGAAGGTCGCGCACTGGTACCGCAAAGCCGCCGTACCGATGGCGATGACCTCCGGATCGTCCCGGAAGATGGATACAAGCTGCGGTGCGCAGGCAAAGCCCGCCGCGCTGACAGCCAGCAGCAGCACGAACGTCACCTTGACGCTGAACCAGAAGCCCTCCTTCACCCGGTGGTACAGGCCGGCGCCGTAGTTGAAGCCGCACACCGGCTGAAAGCCCTGACCGAAGCCGATCATGGCAGAGCCGCCGAACATCATGATCCGCTGCACCACGCCCATAGCGGCGATGGCGGCGTCTCCATAGGTCCGGGCCGCCTGATTGAGGCAGATGGTAGCCACGCTGGCAAGACCCTGCCGGGCCAGAGACGGCAGACCACCCTTGAAGATCCACAGATAATAATAGGGCTTCAGTTTCACATGGGAAAGATGGATCTGAAGGTTACCGCCCTTGGTGCAGCCAACCAACAGCAGGCAAAAGCTGACAAACTGGCTGATGATGGTGGCCCAAGCAGCGCCGGCGATTCCCAGATCCAGCACAAAGATCAGCAGAGGGTCCAGTCCGATGTTCAGCACCGCACCGCTGGTGATGCCCACCATGGCGTAAGCGGCGCTGCCCTGAAAACGAAGCTGGTTATTCAGCACCAGCGATGAGGTCATCCACGGCGCGCCCAGCAGGATCACGCTGAGGTACGCTTTGGTATAGGGCAAAATGGTGTCCGTGGAGCCAAGCAGGTAGGCCAGAGGTTCCAGAAACAGCAGTCCCAGCACACAGATCAGCACGCCGGTAGCCAGAGCGCTGAAAAAACCTGTGGAGGCCATTTCCGATGCCTCCTGATAGTTTTTGTGGCCGATCTCCCTGGAGATAAAATTACCGCTGCCCTGACCGAAGAAAAAGCCGATGGCCTGAATAATGGCCATCAGGGAAAATACCACGCCCACCGCGCCGGTGGCGGCATTGCTCTTCAGCATCCCTACAAAAAATGTGTCCGCCATGTTGTAAAAGGCAGTCACCAGCATACTGACCACGCAGGGCAGCGCCATGCGTGGGATCAGCCGGCTCACCGGTGTTTCCGTCATCAGTTGATACTTCTTTTGCTGTTGATCTTCCAAAAAGGTCCCCCCTGTGCAGATATGGCTGTCATTTTTGTGGATTGTAACATATTTTTCGAAAAAAGAAAAGAAAAACGTAAAATTTTTCCGCGTTTTCCGGGTGTTTTTATGATTCTTGACAGAAAAAGTCCTTGAATCTCGGCCAAAAGGTGAGTATAATATAAAAGATTATTGACCGGGGCTTTTGCCCCGCACAAAACTTCAGGGACTACCCGGAGAGGATGAGACAGATGACTGCATACAAAGACATGACACTGGATCAACGGAGGGCGGAATACGCAGCATTGCAGACCGCTTTTGCAGATCTGAAGGCACAGGGGCTGAAGCTGGACATGACCCGCGGCAAGCCCTGCAAGGATCAGCTGGACATGGTATCTGACATCTTCGATATGCTCAAGGAGCCGGAGGACTATATTGTCGACGGCATTGATATCCGCAACTACGGCGCGCTGTCCGGTCTGCCGGAGGCCAAGCGCCTGTTCGCAAACCTTTTGGACTGCAAGCCCAAGCAGGTATTCGTGGGCGGCAACGCCAGTCTGCAGCTCATGTACGGCGTGATCGACTGCGCCTTTATCCATGGCCGCCTCAACAGCCCCCGCCCCTGGTGCAGGGAGCCTGTTGTCAAGTGGCTGTGCCCCGCCCCCGGCTATGACCGCCACTTCAAGCTGACGGAATCCTTCGGCTTTGAGCTCATCACCATTCCCATGACCTCCACCGGTCCGGACATGGACGCCGTGGAGGAGGCCATCAAGGACCCGGCGGTGAAGGGCATCTGGTGCGTGCCCAAGTATTCCAACCCCGAGGGCATCATCTACTCCAAGGATACCATCGTCCGCATGGCCTCCATGAAGCCCGCCGCGCCGGACTTCACGATCATGTGGGATAATGCGTACTGCATCCACGAGTTTGACGGCGACTATGTGGAGTTCCCGGACATCTTGCACCAGTGCAAGAAGTATGGCAACTATGATATGGTCTACGAGTTCGCCTCCACCTCCAAGATCACCTTCCCCGGCGACGGTGTGGCCTGCATGGCTACCTCCGAAGCCAACCTGGAGGATTTTGAGAAGTGGATCGGTATTCAGACCATTTCCTATGATAAGGTGAACCAGCAGCGCCATGTGCTCTATCTCCAGAACCGGGCTCACACCCTGAAGCTGATGAAAAAGCACGCGGCATTCATGAAGCCGAAGTTCGAGGCCGTTCTGAGCACTCTGGACCGTGAGATCGCCCCGCTGGAGATCGCCAGCTGGAGCCATCCCAAGGGCGGCTACTTCGTCTCCTTTGACGCCATGCCCGGCACCGCCAAGCGGACGCTGGCCCTGTGCAAGGAGGCCGGCGTGGCCATGACCGCCGCCGGCGCCACCTTCCCCTACGGCATCGACCCCAATGACAGCAACATCCGTATTGCCCCCTCCTTCCCGCCTGTGGAGGATGTGGAGAAGGCCATTGCTGTTTTCTGCACCTGCGTAAAGATGTCTGCATTGGAGAAGCTGGGCGTATGAGATACCAAGGCATGGTCTACCGTCCGCCCTCCGAGGCGTACAGCCTCATCGTGCAGGTGACCTACGGGTGCAGCCACAATACCTGTGCCTTTTGCAGCATGTACAAGGAAAAGCGCTTTGCCCTGCGGCCTCTGCATGAGGTTCTGGAGGATTTCCAGATGGCCCGGCAGCGCTACCGCAGCGTCCGCCGCATCTTTCTGGCGGACGGCGACGCACTGATCCGAAAGGCCAGTGAACTGTACACAATTCTGGATACCATCCGGGAGCTGTTTCCGGAGTGCGAGCGGGTCACCAGCTACGCCTCTCCCAGCAGCATCCGCCTGCGGACGGACGAGGAGCTGCAAACCCTCCGGGCCAAAGGCCTGACCATGGTCTACATGGGGTTGGAATCCGGCAGTGACAAGGTCCTCACCCTCATGCGGAAGGGCCATCCCGCCGCTGAGATCATCGAGATGGGCCAGAAGGTCCGCAGAAACGGCATGGCACTATCCGTCACTGCCATCACAGGTCTGGGCGGCCCGGAGCTGCTGGAGGAGCACGCCGTCAAGACCGCCGAGGCCTTCAACGCCATGAACCCGGAATACATCGGAATGCTGACGCTGATGGTGGAGCCGGGAACACCTCTGTATGACTGGGTCCATGACGGCAGCTTCCGTCTGCTGGACCAGCATCAGGTGCTGAAGGAAACAGAGCTGCTGGTCTCTCACTTCGACAGCCCCGGCAGTGTGTTCCGCATGAATCACGCCAGCAACTATCTGGACCTCCGGGGCACCCTGAATCAGGACCGGGATGCTCTGCTGGCCAAGATCCATCAGGCTGAGCAGGATCTCAGCTGTCTGCGGCCCGAAAGCTGGCGCGGACTGTGATTCGCAGCGGAGCCATTCCCATTCTTTCGTCAGATAAGAACAGGCGTGTAGGGTTCTGCTAACAGCGCACGATACGTTCCCATGAATGACAGCAAGCTCGTTCATGTGCATAATCAAAAAGAGCGGAGGGATCGTTTGATCCCTCCGCTCTTTTGCGGTTTTGCGGTCAGGCAGCGGTGAGATCCGCTGTGGCCTGCCGGTAGATACGAATGAAATAGATGATCTCTGCCGCTGCCGTAATGGTCCAGGAAAACACATACAGCAGATACAGGGACGTGATGGTGCCGAACCACGCAAACACGGTGTAGACCCAGATAATGCGGAACACGCAGGAGCCCAGGATCACGATGACCATGGGGACAGCGCTCTTGCCAAGGCCACGGGAGGCGGCGATGGAGCCGTCCATAAACGCGGAGACGCAGTAGGAAACGCTCATGACCGTCAGACGGTACATACCCGCGTCCATCACCTGCGGGTCTGTGGTAAAGAGGCTCAGGAACGGCCGTCCAAACAGCAGCAGTCCCAGACCCAGAAGCAATCCCGCACCGAAGGCGTAAGCCGTGCTGATCAGGAAGGTCCGGCGGATACGGTCCTTCTTGCCTGCGCCGTAGTTCTGACCGATGAAACTGCCGCAGGCGGTGTAGAAGGCCTGCATCACATCATACACCAGCGCGTCGGCGTTGGTAGCGGCGGAGTTTCCCGCTACCATGGTGGCACTGAAGGTATTGACGCCCCGCTGGATGAACAGATTGGCCAACGCAAAGATCGCGTTTTGCAGTCCGGATGGGATACCGATGGATAGAATGGCTTTTGTGCGGGTCTTATGGAACCGCAGCTGGGAAAACCGCAGGCAGTAGCTCTCACGGCTCCGCAGCAGCGCCGCCGTTACCAGAATGGCGGAGAAATACTGCGAGATGATGCTGGCCACCGCCACACCCGCCACGTCCATATTGCAGACGATGACGAAGAACAGGTTCAGCACCACATTGATAACGCCGGCGATGGAGAGGTAGTACAGAGGGCGGCGGGTATCACCCACCGCGGAGAACACGGCGTTGCCAAAGTTATAGACCGCCAGCGCGGGCATACCCAGGCAGTAGATGCGCAGGTACAGCACAGCGCCGTCCATCAGCTCCGGTTTGGTGTTCAGCGCTCTGAGGATACCACCCGCAAAGCCGCAGCCGATCCCCAGCAGTACAAGTCCCGCCGCCGCGCAGGTCAGCGCCGCCGAGTGGACGGTATCCGAGAGGTTCTTTTGATCGTCAGCTCCGAAGTGGTGCGCCACCAGTACGTTGACGCCGCCGGACAGTCCGATGAGGAAGCCGGTAAACAGGGACACGAAAATGGTGGTGGAGCCCACCGCTCCCAACGCTGTGGAGCCTGCGAACCGGCCGACCACCGCCACGTCCGCCATATTGAATAACACCTGCAGCAGGTTGGAAAAGATCAGAGGAATGCTGAATCGGAAGATCTTCTTCCCCAGCGGGCCCGTTGTGAGGTCCGCCTGTGCCGTTTTCATGTCTCCCGCCTCCCTTTTATCGTCATGCCCGCCAAGTGTAACACAGTCGGCAGGGCATTTCAACCGTGAAAGCGAAATAATCAGCGTCGATCTTTTGCAAAATCATTCGTTGACTTTCTACAACATAATCCGGTATAAGGGTGGCGCGCTTTAGTAAAATCGATTACGTATCAGGAGGAACCGTTTTATGAAAACATCCGGCGCCGCATCTAAGTTTGCTATCCCCCTCTGATGCCGGTGAGATTCCAGTTCAACATCGGTGACATCGCACCTATGCTCATTGCTCATAGAGCGTCATCCTTTTTGGCTGCCAGGCGAAACAGGTACATGACCAGCAGCCACACCCACGAGACCATTTCCGCATAGGCGATGGTCATATTTCCAAAGTGCGGGGCCATTGCGTAGGAGGCAATGATGCGGACGGCCAGAGAGACCAGTCCCGCAACGCTGGAGTACATCAGGTCTCCCCTGCCCTCCAGATAGCCGCGGAACGCCGTGGTCAGGCCGAAGATCGGATAGAAGAATGCAATGCGGTGGAAAAAAGCGCTTCCGATCGCCACCGCAGCGGTCCCGGCACCGAAAAGCGCAATGATCTTTCCGCCTGTCGGGATCACGAGGCCCGTCAGGAACGCAGACACCACCAGGGTCAGAATTGTACCGGCAGAGAGGGTTTTTCGGGTGCGTATCGTATCTCCCGCGCCGTGACTATGAGCCGTGACCGTGGAAATACCGGAGCCGAGGTTCACGATGGGCAGCAGGATCAGCGTGTCGATGCGGTAGGCCGTTGTGATGGCGGTGACGGTATCCGTTCCGAAGCGATTCATAAAGTCCTGCAATACCAGACTGCCCAAGGCGCTGATGCTGGACTGTACCATGGGCGGCAGGCCGTAGCGCAAGCCGTCCCGCACCACGGCGCCGCAGAAGCTCTCTTTCCGGTAACCGCTTTTCAGCCACGGGTATTTGCTTGTGCCGTACAGGACGATGAACACCGTCATGATTGCTTGGGACAGTACGGTCGCCGCAGCCGCGCCCAGTACGCCCCAGCGCAGCTCCGCAACAAAAAGGATATCCAGCAGCACATTGATGAGAGAGGAGACCAGAATGGAGAGGAACGGAATGCGGCTGTCCCCCAGTCCGCGCAGGGTGGCGGTATAGACATTATAGACCGCCAGAAACGGCAATCCCCAGAAAATAATGCGGATATAGCCGCTGGCGAGGTCGATGGTATCCGCCGGTGTGTGCAGCAGCTCCATAAACGGATAGGACAGGGCGGAGCCGACTGCCGCAGCCAGCAGAAATACGCCGCCGAGGATCACGGCAAACACCGCCAGCACAGGCGGGATGCTGTCCTGTTTCTTTGCACCGAAGTTCTTGGCGATCAGGACGGACAGGCCCAGTGTGAAGCCGGTGATGGTGGTGATGAAGAAGCTGATGGGAATGGACGTCACGCCGATGGCGGAAAGGGACAGCTCTCCGTCCACATTGCCGACGATGAAGGCGTCTGCCCAGTTATAGAGCTGCTGCAGCACACCGCTGAGGATCAGCGGCAGGCTGAACCGGATCAGCTCTTTCATGATGGTTCCTAATTTTTGATTCTCGTTCATGTGTCCTCCTGAAAATCGCAGAACAAAACCACGCAATTGTTCTGCACAATTGCGTGGTTAAAAGCAGCATATCAAACGCCTTGAAAACCCCACGTCACAAATTTTGTAGGAGCATTATAGCATGGCGCGGCTGACAATGCAAGAGAGACGGTCGATCCTGTCCGGTCCCGGTCAGATCACCGACGCGCCGAAGGGCATCAGCGACAGCTTCGCCATCTTGAAGCACTGCTTTCCGATGGGGATACCAAGGAGTGTTATGCACCAGAGACAGCCAAGAATGACATAGCCGATCGCCATTTCAAGGCCGAAGAATACGATCCAGATCAGGTTCACAAGAAAGGAAAACCCGCCGCCCCCATATATGACCTCTTTTCCGAAAGGGAAAAAGGCGAGACTCGCGAACTTGAAGCATTGCAGTCCGACGGGAATACCGATGATGGTCACACACCACAGGCATCCGGCCAGCACCCATGCAAGTCCGCCGATCAGTCCACCAAACAGAAACCATAGAATATTGCCAATCACTGTCATATTCCTCTCCCCTTTCGTTTTTTCTTTTCGTATTGTGTTCAATTCGCCTTGTGAAAACAGGCTGCCGCTTGTTTGAGTGCCTTGGCAGCGACAGCGTCCGGTAAGCAAACGATTGTAATTCCATCACTTGTTCTTTCTAATTTCGATCAGTCCGCATATACCGGCAGCAATACACAAAAGCGCCGGAACACTCGTTCCTAAATTATTCAGTTCCGTTGCGCCGGCTCCAATCAGTACAATGGCTGCTATAAAATTCATTGCGACGCAGAACATAAACCATTTCATTTTCGTTGCCTCCTATTTTCACTGTTCAACATGATTCCGCCATTTTGGACAGTTCACGCTCAATTTGGAGTTCCGCAAAACGAACATTTCCCCACTGTAAATAGTCAGGGCCTATAACCGTACTTCGGCCCCAAAAAGTTTTCTCGCTTCACCGATGCTGCCGGTAAATGTTCCCCGTAAACCATAAACGCGGGCCGCATAACGGATAACCACAAAAATAACCGATTCTCTGTCTCTGAACGCTGAACACACGCAGAGATCGTGATTGGATCAAAAATGGTCGGACATTCGTGTGAAACGACGGAAAGCGGTCATTCTTCAAACTCAAAGGTTTCCCGCTGATTCACCGCGTCCAGTGCAAGCTGGGCACGGGACAGTTCATCGGCAGCTTTCTCATAGTCGGCCTCCACCGCCGCGATGTCATAGTTGGCGTAGGTGTAGTCGATGATGCTGGACTGGCGGCCGTACTGCTCCTCCACACGCTCCTTGGGCAGTCGGCTTTTCATCTCCAGCAGCTTGCTTTTCCGCTTGGTGAGCTGAGGAATGTAGACCAGCAGCTCGTCGATGGTCATGTCAAAGCTGTCCACGGTCTGCGTTGCGTTAAAAATGTTGATGGCGTGCTTGAGCTTGCGGATTTTCGCTTCCAACTCTGCGAGACGGATCTGCGTTTCAGCGTAATCGTAGACAGGCCGAACGGACTCGACATCCTCCCCCATGGCAGCCCGGAAGTCCCGGCTGCGGGTCTCCTTGTCCAGCAACGCGGTATACTCGTCATTCAGTTTTTTCAGCAGCTTGTTGGCCTGTGCGGAGGTGTAGTTCATTTCCATCTGCCTCTCTTTCCTCTATCTGCATGTATTGAATTTTTTAATAGTATAACACGGTCGGGTGCGCTTGTATAGTCGGTACAGCAAAGGGATGCTGCCGTTAGAACGTCTATCCATTGACAGAAGCTCACATTTCATTCTACAATGAACGTAAAGACATTGCGCGATACAAGGCAGAACGCCATCTAAATATGAAGCAATCCGGTTGCAGGTTCACGCCTGCTGATCCGGGCGCAGAAAGGTGGAACATATATGGCCAGATCCTCTTTCCAGAAATTGAAATTACTTCATGTCATGAATTATCTGCTTCAGAACTCCGACGAGGAGCACCCGATTACAGTCAATCAGATGATTCAATACTTAGAGTCCAACGGCATCGCCGCAGAGCGCAAAAGCATTTACGATGACATCGAGGCGCTGCGCACCTTCGGCATGGATATTGAGGAATGCAAGCGGGGCCGCGTGTTCGGCTATTATGTGGCAAGCCGCACCTTTGAGCTGCCGGAGCTGAAGCTGCTGGTGGACAGCGTGCAGTCCTCCAAATTCATCACTCACAAAAAGACTGCGTCCCTCATCAAGAAGATTGAGACGTTAGCCAGCGTACACAGCGCCCAGCTTCTTCACCGGCAGGTCTTTGTGAAAAACCGCATCAAGACCATGAACGAGTCCATCTACTACAATGTGGATGAGATTCACAACGGCATCTCCAATAACCGAAAGATCCGGTTTCTGTACTTTGAGTACAATGTGGCCAAGGAGCGGCAGTACCGCCACGGCGGCGCATACTATGTAGTCAGTCCCTTCGCCATGACCTGGGACGATGAAAACTACTATCTGGTGGCCTATGACTCTGAGGCTGGAATCATCAAGCACTACCGCGTGGACAAGATGGAGAAGATCTCCACGCTGGATGAGGAGCGGGACGGTCAGGAGGTCTATCAGGCGCTGGACATGGCGGTCTACACCCGCAAAACCTTCGGTATGTTCACCGGCGAAGAGATCAAGGTACAGATGCGGTTTGAAAATCACCTGGTAGGCGCCGTTCTGGACCGGCTGGGCAGCGAGGTATTCATCGTCCCCGACGGCCCGGCCCATTTCACCGTCCGGACGGACGTGGTGGTCAGCCCTCAGTTCTTTGCGTGGGTGCTGGGTTTTGGCCCTCAAGCGCAGATCGTGGGACCCGCTCATGTCGTGGAGGGTATGAAGGCGCATATCGGCTCCGTTGCGGTGCTTTACGGCCCGCAGGCATAAAAGCTGAATCAAATTCAGATCAAGCAGCTCTGACCATTACGGTCAGAGTCGTTTTTTCGTCGCAGTCCGGTTATTGGGACAGGTAAGATTGTAAAATGATGACACTGGAAGGAAACTCGATTATTTTGAAGGAGGGGTTTTATGAAGTTCAAGATCATTTTTTCCGCCGCTGAAAAGGAAAGCAGGCACGAGGCTGCCGCGCGGTTTGTTATTTCCAGAAAGCCGAAGCCTACCAGATCCCTGGTGCTGATCCACTTCCCTGCTCGCAACATGACGCTCTCCTACTACAACGATCAATTTGATCTCCACTGCGGCGATCTGGTCTTTGTGGATGGAAAGCTGGAAGGTTTCCGCGGTCATGTGGTGGATGTCTGCTATACCTTCAAGATCAAGCTGTCCGACTACAAGCGGGTCATCAGCGTCGCCGATACGAAGGTCCACGGTGAATTCCATTTTGCCGGATCGCACTTCGTCACCTTTGACCGCAGCGCACTCCCTTATGAACAGGTCATCACCTGGTTCAAGGCACCTGAGAAGGAGGATACGGAGATTGTTTCCGAACAGGACGGCAGCGGCTTTCAGTTGAATGATCTGCAAACCATGAAGATCAGCGACGCCATTGCGGAGCGGGGACATGACTATTACAGAGAAAACCGGGTGCGGTACATCTCTCTGGATAAGACTCGGGTGCGGGCCATTGTGGAAGGGACACAGCCCTACGAGCTGGAATGTGACTACATCGATGGCGAGATCAGAAATCTGGTTTGCGACTGTTTCTGCACTTACGCCTGCAAGCATATGTTCGCCGCCATGTTGCAGCTAAAAGAAACTCTGGCGTTTATTGAGAAGCACTACCCGGGCAGATTTGAAGACAGCCGGTATTTCGCCGCCGTCTGCAAAGAAACGCTGCTGAATACCGCGATGGCCGGCAGAGAAACCGGCAGTATCATGCTCTGAGCCGCGGATCGATCTGAGGAAAATACGCCGTACAGAGATCGCAGATGGTGACAGTGTCCGTTTTATAGGACAGTATGTATTGTATACTGAGTCTGTAATCAGAAAACAACACACCACGGAAGGGGTTATAAAGATGGAGCGATTTGAACTGCGGTATGTGATGGGACACATTGAGGTATATGATGAAAACGGCCGGTTCTGCTTTTCTGCGGATCATGTGTCCGAGGCCATGGAGGAATTGCGGGAGGAGTTCAGCGCAGCCTGACCCTTACCGGCTGATAGGCGAAAAAAGTCTGCCTTCCAAATGGAAGGCAGGCTTTTGCAGAGCATTTTCTTATCTGTCGCTATTTCAATCAGCATTTATGAATACGCACTCTGCAAGACTCTATTTGCCATTTATTCTGCCCGGCTCCGGTGCTCAGCTCAGAACCAGCCATTCAAGAGGTCCAGCACACCGGAGATATCCCCGGTCATCGTATAGCCGCCCCTCTGCGTATAGAGCGTTCCGCGGTCATCCATTGAGATCTCCTGCTGATTTTCAAAGCTGAAGCGGTACACATACCGATCGTAGGGACCAATCTTGCCGTCAGAGGTTCCCCGCCGTACTGCTTGAACGGTTTCCAGTTCATTCAACAGGGCTTCCTTCTGGTCGTTTGTAAGATCAATCTTTTCCGCGCCGTCTATGGATTCCCGCGCCACGGTGCAGGAGAGCTCCAACAGCTTTTCCGGGAATACCGCCGATGCCTTTTGGGGAAAGGGTTTTACAATGACGATCACCGCAGTCAAAACCACAACCACAGCCGCTAAAATGGGAACTGAAATTCTCTTTTTCATATCGCTTTCTCCTTTTTATGTTCGTTCATAGGCATTCCGCTAAAAGCTGCGTTACCACTTTTTCAGCACACCCAGCAGGCCCCGCTTGAGCACCTGGCCGCCTGCTGAGATCAGTTGGGACTCGATCTTGGCCGCCCGGCGCTCCGCCTTGCGGCGAGCCTCGTCCTCCAGCTTCTGTTTGCGCTTTCGTTCAGCTTCTTCCTTCTTCAGACGCAGCTTTTCCGCCTGAGCCTCCTCCTTTTCACGGGCCTTGCGGTCGGCCTCCTCCTGTTTGGCGGCCTCCACTTCCTCCCGTTCCGCTGTCAGCACCTCGTAGGCCGACACGTTATCCACAAACTCGTCATACTTCTCCATGCCGTCGTGCATCATCACCTTGGCCCGGACCATGGGCTCCGGCACCGACATGAGGCTCTGTGGGCAGATGATCTTCGTGCGCTCCACCACAGTGGGGACGCCCGCTTCGTCCAAGAACGAGGTCAGCGCCTCGCCCACGCCCAGCTCCATGATGGCATCCTCCGCCTGAAACGCAGGATTGGGCCGGAAGACCCGCGCCGCCGCGCGGACAGCCTTCAGCTCCGTGGGGGTATAGGCCCGGAGGGCGTGCTGCACCCGATTGGAAAGCTGTGCCAGCACGGTATCGGGAATATCGCTGGGGCTTTGCGTCACAAAGTATACGCCCACGCCCCGGGAGCGGATCAGCTTCACCGTCTGCTCCACCTTTTGCAGCAGCACGGCGGGCGCATCGCGGAACAGCATGTGGGCCTCGTCAAAGAAGAATACCATCCGGGGCTTGTCCAGATCGCCAGCCTCCGGCAGGATCTCAAACAGCTCCGACAGCATCCACATCAGGAAGCTGGCGTACAGCGTGGGATTCTGCACCAGCTTGACGCAGTCCAGCACATTGATCATGCCCCGGCCGTCAGCAGCCGTGCGCATCCAGTCGTGGATGTCCAGCGCCGGTTCCCCGAAAAACAGCTCGCCGCCCTGCTGCTCCAGCGGCAGCAGCGCCCGCAGGATCACCGCCACCGACTGCGGCGTGATATTGCCGTAGGTCATCATGTACTCGGCGCGGTGCTCGCTGACATAGGTCAGCATGGCCCGCAGGTCCTTCAGGTCGATCAGCAGCAGCCCCTTGTCATCCGCAATTTGAAACACGATGTGCAGAATTCCCTCCTGCACCGCTGTCAGACCCAAAATCCGGCTGAGAAGCTCCGGTCCCATGTCGCTGACGGTGGCCCGGACGGCGTGGCCGCCCTCCTGATAAACATCCCAGAAGGTGGTGGGATAACCCTGGTAGACAAAGCGGTCCCGCAGGCCGAATTTGTCGATGCGCTTTTCCATGCCCTCGCTGCTCTGGCCCGGCGCACAGATGCCCGCCACGTCGCCCTTCACATCGCACAGAAACACCGGCACACCGGCGTCGGAAAAGGACTCCGCCATCACCTTCATGGTGACGGTCTTGCCGGTGCCGCTGGCCCCAGCGATCAGTCCGTGGCGGTTGCACATATTCAGCGCCAGTTCCACCCGCTTGCCACCTGCCAGACCCATATAGATCTTCCCGTTTTCGTACATGAAGCCACCACCGTCATTTGTTAATGCTCTTTTTCATCATTATACCTGCGCGCCCGCCCCGGTGCAAGAGCAAAGAGGTGCGTTTCCCCTGTTCATAAGGGTTTTTCAGCGGTCAGACAGGCAGACGCCGCCTTATAGCTGTGAAAGGCATAAGGCCCCCCCAGAAGAAGTATAGGTAATATCTCCAATTAGCATAACTTATTTCGTTGAAAATAGATGCTTTTTTAACATATTGTGCAAAAATCGCAACAATCTTTTCAAATTTTTGTGGCGAGGTCCCACGGAAAAAGCCGTGTCAGGAATTGACATTTTCTGTCGCGTCTGAGATAATGATTACATTGAAGCACAGGCAACTGACGGAACGTGGAGCACCACATGGAAGCCTGCTGTCATACGTACTGTCGACCGTCTGGGCAAACCTGTTCTCCATGGAGATCCATGGGGACCGGTTTACCCTTTTTTTATTTGCATTTTTATATTTTTAAGGAGGATCGCATGAAAAAAGTAGCAGTCATTATGGGAAGCGACTCTGACTGGCCCGTTGTAAAGGGTGCCTGCCAGCAGCTCGAGACCTTCGGCATCCCCTATGAGGCCCACATTCTCAGCGCCCACCGCACCCCCGCCGCCGCCGCTGACTTCGCCAGAAGCGCCCGGGCCAACGGCTTCGGCGTGCTGATCTGCGCCGCCGGTATGGCGGCCCATCTGGCGGGCGCCTTCGCCGGAAACTCCACCTTGCCGGTCATCGGCATCCCCATGAAGGGCGGCGCTGCGGACGGACTGGACGCTCTGCTGGCCACCGTCCAGATGCCCAGCGGCATCCCCGTGGCCACTGTGGCTATCAACGGCGCAAAGAATGCCGCTGTGCTGGCCGCTCAGATTCTGGCCGTCAGCGATGACGCGCTGGCCGCCAAGCTGGATGCCCAGCGCTCTGAAATGGCGGAGCAGATCGCCGCCAAGGAGGCCAAGCTGCAGGCGGAGCTGGCCCACTAAGCTGTTCACACAAGCATTGATCTTTTCCTGATAAAACCGATATTCAAAACATTTTGGAGGTACAATACTATGGAACTCGTTTATACTGGCAAGACCAAGAACGTTTACGCTCTGGAAAACGGCAACTATCTGCTGAAGTTCAAGGATGACTGCACCGGCAAGGACGGCGTATTCGATCCCGGTGAGAACTCCGTGGGCCTGACCATCGACGGCGTGGGCGATGTGAACCTGCGCATGAGCATCTATTTCTTTGAGAAGATCAACGCCGCCGGCATCAAGACCCATTTTGTCAGCGCCGACCTGAATAATACCACGATGGAAGTCCTCCCTGCCAAGGTCTTTGGCCATGGCCTGGAGGTCATTTGCCGTCACAAGGCCGTCGGCTCCTTCATCCGCCGCTACGGCGAGTATATCGCTGAGGGCGCCGACCTGCCCGCCTATGTGGAGACCACCTTCAAGAATGACGAGAAGGGCGATCCTCTGGTGACCAAGGATGCTCTGGTTGCTCTGGGCGTGATGACCGCCGAGCAGTATGATGCCATCAAGGAGGAAACCCAGAAGATCACTCAGATCGTGGCCGATGATCTGAAGGAAAAGGGCATGGTCCTCTATGACATCAAGTTTGAGTTCGGCTACGCGCCCGACGGCAGCGTCATGCTCATCGACGAGGTGGCCAGCGGCAACATGCGGGTCTATAAGGACGGCCAGTACATCGATCCCATGACCCTCTCCCAGCTGTTCTTCGCGTAATGGGCGGTTATTTTGGAGCGATCTCCCACCGGGATGTGGGACTGGACGTATTTTTCGGCACGGACTACCACTCCCATCTGGGTACCCGCCGGGGCGGCATGGTGGTTTACGGGCCGGAGACCGGGTTCGTCCGGGAGATCCACGATATTGAAAACACCCCCTTCCGCACGAAATTTGAAAGCGCGCTGCATGAGTTCAAGGGCCACATCGGCATGGGCTGCATCAGCGACACCGACCCCCAGCCGCTGCTGGTGCGCTCCCATCTGGGCCTGTACGCCATCTGCACGGTGGGTATCATCAACAACATCGACGAGCTGATCGATACCTATTTCTCCGACCACGGGCATCAGTTCATGGCCCAGAGCAGCGGAAAGGTCAATGTCTCCGAGCTGGTGGCAGCCCTCATCAATATGAAGGAAAATCTGGTGGAGGGCATTTTGTACGCGCAGGAGATGATCAAAGGCTCTATCACGATCCTGCTGATGACGCCGGACGGTATTCTGGCTGCCCGCGACCGGCTGGGCCGCCTGCCTGTGCTGGTAGGCAAGCACCCGGACGGCAGCCTGTGCGTATCCTTTGAATCCTTCGCCTATCATAAGCTGGGCTATGAGGATGCTTACGAGTTAGGTCCCCGTGAGATCGTGGCCCTGACCCGGAACGGCTATGAGACCGTCTCTCCTCCGGGTAAGGAAATGAAGATCTGCGGCTTTCTCTGGACCTATTACGGCTACCCCAACTCCAATTACGAGGGCGTCAATGTGGAGGTCATGCGCTACCGCAACGGCGAGATCATGGCCCGCGACGAGGTGGCCCAGGGCCGGCTCCCCAAGGTGGACTATGTGGCGGGTGTGCCGGATTCCGGCGTCCCCCACGCCATCGGCTTCGCCAACCGCAGCGGCAAACCCTTTGCCCGCCCCTTTGTAAAGTACACCCCCACCTGGCCCCGGTCCTTCACCCCTGCCAATCAGGAGGTCCGCAATCAGGTGGCCAAAATGAAGCAGATCCCCGTTTCCGAGCTGATTCAGGGGAAAAAGCTGCTGTTTGTGGACGATTCCATCGTCCGGGGCACCCAGCTCCGGGAAACGGTGGACTTCCTCTATGAGTCCGGTGCGGAAGAGGTCCACATGCGCTCTGCCTGCCCGCCCATCATGTATAGCTGCAAGTACCTGAACTTCTCCCGGGGCAACTCTGATATGGAGCTGCTGGCCCGGCGGGTGATTCAGGAGCTGGAGGGTGATGAAGGACACAAGCATCTGGACGAGTACTCCGATTCCTCCACGGAGCGGGGTCAGTGCCTGCTCAAGTCCATCTGTGAAAAATTCGGTTTTGATTCTCTCGGTTATCAGTCTTTGGACGGCGTGCTGGAAGCCATCGGCATCGACCGGGATAAGGTCTGTACCTACTGCTGGAACGGAAAGGAATGATCGACATGGAAAAATCTCACTCCGCCGCCTATGCGGCAGCCGGTGTAGACATCACTGCCGGTTACAAGGGCGTCAAGCTGATGAGCGCGGACGTCAAGCGCACCCACATCCCCGGCGTAGTTTCTGACATTGGCGGCTTCGGCGGCCTGTTTGCCCCCGATCTGACCGGTATGACGGAGCCGGTGCTGGTCTCCGGCACCGACGGTGTTGGCACCAAGCTGCGTCTGGCTGAGCTGCTGAACAAGCATGACACCATCGGCATCGACTGCGTGGCCATGTGCGTGAACGACGTGATCTGCTGCGGCGCGAAGCCCCTGTTTTTCCTGGATTACATCGCCATCGGCAAGAACGTGCCGGAAAAGGTGGCAGCCATCGTCTCCGGCGTGGCGGAGGGCTGTGTCCAGGCCGGCTGCGCTCTCATCGGCGGTGAGACCGCCGAGCACCCCGGCATGATGGCCGCCGATGACTACGATCTGGCGGGCTTCACCGTGGGCGTGGTGGACAAGCCCAAGGTCATCGACTCCAGCCGCATGGCGGAGGGCGATGTGGTGCTGGCCCTGCCCTCCTCCGGCTTCCACTCCAATGGCTACTCTCTGGTCCGCAAGGTATTCGACGTGGAGAATGCCGATCTGGGCCGGTATGATGACGAGCTGGGTGAAACCCTGGGCGAGGCCCTGCTCCGTCCCACCGTCATCTATGTCAAGCCCGTCTTCCGCTGCATCGAGGCCGCAGACGTGAAGGGTGTCAGCCACATCACCGGCGGCGGCTTCTATGAGAATGTCCCCCGCTGCATCCCCGACGGCCTGTGCGCCAGGATCGACAAGGCCGCTATCAAAACACCCGCCATTTTCCGTCTGCTCCAGAAAAAGGGCAGCATCGACGAGCACGATATGTTCAACACCTTCAATATGGGCGTGGGCATGGCTGTGATCGTCAGCCCCGAGACCGCCGACGCGGCCCTCTCTGCTCTGAAGGCCGAGGGGATCGACGCCTATGTCTGTGGTGAGATCGTTGCCGGCGAAGAAAAAGTTGTTTTGTGCTGAGTGAAACCGCTCCCGGTACGCACTGTCCCGCTTTTCCGCGGTATCCTGACGTATACTGCTCCGGTGCGCTGAAAGGAATCGGCGCATCGGCGGCAAAGGAGAAATCATGACTATGAAAAAAGCGAAGATCGCCGTGCTGGTCTCCGGCGGCGGCACAAATTTACAGGCACTGCTGGACGCGCAGGCGGCGGGACTGCTGCCCCATGGTGAGATCGCGCTGGTGGTCTCCTCCAATGAAGGAGCCTACGCCCTGACCCGGGCGGCCAACGCCGGCGTTCCCGCCGAGACGGTCTCCCCCAAGCGCTGCGGCGGTCAGGCGGCCTTTGAGTCCGCCCTGTCCGACCTGCTGGCGGCGCATGAGATCGACCTCATTGTTCTGGCCGGCTTCCTCACCATCCTCAGTGCGGACTTTACCGCCCGCTGGCCCTCCCGCATCCTGAACGTGCATCCCTCTCTGATCCCCGCCTTCTGCGGCAAGGGGATGTACGGTCTGAAGGTCCACGAGGCCGCGCTGGCCAAGGGCGTGAAGGTCACGGGAGCCACGGTGCATTTTGTCAATGAGATCCCGGACGGTGGAGAGATCCTGCTGCAAAAAGCTGTGGAGGTCTTGCCGGACGACACCCCCGAAACCCTTCAGCGCCGGGTCATGGAGCAGGCCGAATGGCAGCTTCTGCCCCGGGCAGCGGAGCTGGTCTCGGAACAAATCGTAAAGGAGAAGAGCAATGCTTGATTTTCTGACCCTTCTGCGGGAGAATCCCTACCCCGGCCGGGGCATCCTTGTAAGCCGGGACCTCGTTTACTATTTCATCATGGGCCGCAGCGCCAACAGCCGCAACCGGATCTTCGTGAAAACGGAGGACGGCATCCGCACCGAGGCTCATGATCCCGCCAAGCTGGAGGACCCCAGCCTCATCATCTATCATCCCGTCCGGACCATGGGCGACGCGCTGGTGGTCACCAACGGCGACCAGACGGACACCATCTGCCAGCACGGCGATTTCCGCAAGGGTCTGATGACCCGGGAATACGAGCCGGACGAGCCCAACTGGACCCCCCGCATCTCCGCCATTCTGAATGCCGACGGCTCTTTTGAGATGTCCATTCTGAAGCACAAGAACGGCCGCTGCCTGCGGGAATTCTTCTGCTATGAGGGCTGCGACGAGAATCAGGGCTATTTCATCAGCACCTATCAGGGTGACGGAAATCCCCTGCCCACCTTTGCCGGTGAGCCTCTGGAGGTCACCGTTCCCAAGCCGGAGGAGGTCTGGGCCGCTCTGAACGGAGACAACAAGGTGTCCCTCTATACCAACGTGAACGGCGCAGTGCGCCTGTTCAACAAAAATCTGGGAGATTAAGGAGTAGGTGCCGAAATGAACGAGTTGGAACTGAAATATGGCTGCAACCCCAACCAGAAGCCGTCCAAGGTCTTTATGCAGGACGGCTCTGACCTGCCCTTTACCGTTTTGAACGGAAAGCCCGGCTATATTAACCTGCTGGATGCGCTGAACTCCTGGCAGCTGGTGAAGGAATTGAAGGCCGCCACCGGCCTGCCCGCCGCCGCCAGCTTCAAGCACGTCTCCCCCGCCGGTGCCGCCGTGGGACGGCCCCTGAGCGAGGTGGACCGGAAGATCTACTTCGTGGATGACGCCGCCGAGCTCTCCCCCATCGCCTGCGCTTATATCCGCGCCCGGGGCGCTGACCGCCTGTGCTCCTACGGTGACTGGGCCGCTCTCTCCGACGTCTGCGACGCCGCCACCGCCCAGTACCTCAAGGGCGAGGTGTCCGACGGCATCATCGCCCCCGGCTATACCGACGAGGCGCTGGAAATTCTGAAGACCAAGAAGAAGGGCGGCTACAACGTGGTCCAGATCAACGCGGACTACGTCCCCGCCGCCGTGGAGCACAAGGATGTGTTCGGCGTCACCTTCGAGCAGGGCCGCAATAACCTTGTGATCGACAGGGAGATGCTGACCAACATCGTCTCTGAAAACAAGGAGCTTCCGGAGGCTGCCAAGATCGACATGATCGTGGCCCTCATCACTCTGAAATACACCCAGTCCAACTCCGTCTGCTATGTGAAGGACGGTCAGGCCATTGGCGTGGGCGCAGGCCAGCAAAGCCGCATCCACTGCACCCGTCTGGCTGGTCAAAAGGCGGACAACTGGTATCTGCGCCAGCATCCCAAGGTGCTGGGTCTGCAATTCGTAGATAACATCCGCCGCCCCGACCGGGACAACGCCATCGACATCTACACCTCCGACGAGTATGAGGACGTGCTGGCCGACGGTGTGTGGCAGAACACCTTCAAGGTCCGCCCCGAGGTCCTGACCCCGGAGGAAAAGAAGGCGTGGATCGCCACGCAGGCCGGCGTCACTGTTGGCAGCGATGCCTTCTTCCCCTTCGGCGACAATGTGGAACGGGCCAGAAAGTCCGGTGTGACCTACATTGCCGAGCCCGGCGGCTCCATCCGGGATGACCATGTCATCGCCACCGCCGACAAATACGGCATGGTGCTGGCCTTCACCGGCGCACGGCTGTTCCATCACTGAGCCGCCGTACAATTCAAAGCTTCCGCGTCCGCACAGACGCAAACGCAGATCCGTTCCGCTGCCCCGCACGTTCCCCCGTAAACGCCTTACCGGTTTACGGAAGACGTCTGCGGGGCAGCATCCAAAAATCATTCAGGGAGGGAACCATGAACCTTCTGGTTATCGGCGGCGGCGGCCGTGAGCACGCCATCGTCAAAAAATTGAAAGAGAATCCCGCTGTGGAGACGATCTACTGCGCTCCCGGCAACGGCGGCATCGCCGCTGACGCTGTGTGCGTCCCGGAGATCGGCGCGAAGGATATTTCCGCGCAGGTGGACTTTGCCAAGACCCACAGCATTGACTTCGCCGTGGTGGCACCGGACGATCCGCTGGTGCTGGGTGCGGTGGACGCGCTGGAGGCCGCCGGGATCCCCTGCTTCGGCCCGGAGGCGAAGGCCGCCATCATTGAGGGCAGCAAGGTCTTTTCCAAGGACCTGATGAAAAAATACGGTATCCCCACGGCGGAGTATCAGGTATTCACCGATGCTGCCGCCGCGATGGACTATGTGAAGTCCTGCGCCCTGCCCGTGGTGGTCAAGGCCGACGGTCTGGCTCTGGGCAAGGGTGTGCTCATCGCTGAGACCCGGGAGGACGCCGTGGCCGCCGTGGAATCCATCATGCTGGACCGCGCCTTCGGCGACAGCGGAAATCAGGTGGTCATTGAGGAATTCCTCACCGGCCCGGAGGTCTCCGTGCTGGCCTTTACCGACGGCAAGACCGTGGTCCCCATGGTATCCTCCATGGACCACAAGCGGGCCCATGACCATGACGAGGGTCTGAATACCGGCGGCATGGGCACCGTGGCCCCCAACCCCTACTACACCGAGGACATGGCCCGCGTGTGCATGGAGACCATTTTCCTGCCCACCATGGAGGCCATGAACGCGGAAAACCGTACCTTCCGGGGCTGCCTCTACTTCGGACTGATGCTGACGCCGAAGGGCCCCAAGGTCATTGAGTATAACTGCCGCTTTGGCGACCCGGAGACACAGGTGGTCCTGCCCCTTCTGGAAAGCGACCTGCTGACGGTCATGCAGGCCTGCCGGAACGGAACGCTGGCAGAGACTGAGGTGAAGTTCTCCGACGGCGCCGCCTGCTGTGTCATCATGGCGTCCAGCGGCTATCCGGAGCACTATGAAAAGGGCTTCGCCATCACCATGCCCGCCGAGACTGCCGCCCACACCTATGTGGCCGGAGCGAAGCGGGAGGAGGGCCGTCTGCTGACCAGCGGCGGCCGGGTGCTGGGCGTCACTGCTACGGCGGCAGACCTGAAAAGCGCCATTGAAAAAGCCTACGAGCGGGTGGAGAGCGTTCATTTCGACAATGCCTTCTACCGTCATGACATCGGCCAGCGCGCCCTGAAAGCGCTGGAACACTGAAGGGAGCAAGGGCAGGCATGGTTTACAGAGTATATGTAGAAAAGAAAGAAGCGCTGGCCAACGAAGCCCGCGCTCTGTTGGAGGACCTGCGGGCATTTCTGGGTATTCAGTCCCTGACAGGTCTGCGGCTGTTCAACCGCTATGATTTGGAGGGCATCAGCCGGGAGCTGTTCGACTACGCCGTTCAAACGGTGCTGTCCGAGCCCCAGTTGGACACGGTGACGAGTGAAGTGCCTCAGGGAGACACGGTGTTCGCCGTAGAGTATCTGCCCGGCCAGTATGACCAGCGGGCGGACTCCGCCGCCCAGTGCATCCAGATCTTATCCCAAGGCGAGCGGCCCACGGTCCGCACCGCCCGGGTATACGTCCTGGAGGGCGAGCTGACGGCGGAGCAGGTCGAGGCCGTCAAGAAGTATGTCATCAACCCGGTGGAGAGCCGGGAGGCGTCTCTGGAGCTGCCGGAGACCCTGCGGATGGAATACGATATTCCTACCACCGTCCGGACCGTGGAGGGTTTCACCTCCATGGACGCTGCCGCGCTGGACGCTCTGCGGGACGAGCTGGGTCTTGCCATGGATCTAGACGATCTGAAATTTTTGCAGGGCTATTTCCGGGACGACGAGGGGCGGGACCCCACCATCACCGAGATCCGGGTGGTAGACACCTATTGGTCCGACCACTGCCGCCACACCACCTTCTCCACCCACATCGACCATGTAGAGATCCACGACGCGGCCATTCAGGCCGCCTACGAGCGGTATCTGGCCGCACGGGTGGAAGTCTACGGCGAGGAAAAGGCCGCCAAGCGGCCTCAGACCCTGATGGACATTGCCACCATCGGCGCGAAGGTTCTGAAAAAGCGGGGCCTGCTGCCGGAGCTGGACGAGAGCGAGGAGATCAACGCCTGTTCTATCCACGTCACCGCCACGGTGGACGGCGAGGCCCAGGACTGGCTGCTGATGTTCAAAAATGAGACCCACAACCACCCCACGGAGATCGAGCCCTTCGGCGGCGCGGCCACCTGCATCGGCGGCTGCATCCGGGACCCCCTGTCCGGCCGTGCCTACGTCCATCAGGCCATGCGGGTGACCGGTGCGGGAGACCCCCGTGCCTCTCTGGACCAGACCCTCTCCGGCAAGCTGCCTCAGCGGAAGCTGTGTCAGACCGCCGCGGCGGGCTATTCCTCCTACGGCAACCAGATCGGCCTTGCCACCGGCCATGTGGCGGAGCTGTACCACGAGGGCTACATCGCCAAGCGTCTGGAATGCGGCGCGGTGGTGGCGGCGGCTCCCGCCTATAACGTCCGCCGTGAGTGCCCCGCTCCCGGAGATGTGGTCATTCTGCTGGGCGGCCGCACCGGCCGGGACGGCATCGGCGGCGCAACCGGTTCTTCCAAGAGTCACAACCTGAAATCCCTTTCCACCATGGCCTCCGAGGTCCAGAAGGGCAACGCCCCCGAGGAGCGCAAGATCCAGCGCCTGTTCCGGGACAGCGCCGTGACCCGCCTCATCAAGCGGTGCAACGACTTTGGCGCCGGCGGCGTCAGCGTTGCCATCGGCGAGCTGGCGGACGGCCTGCGGATCGATCTGGACGCCGTTCGCAAGAAGTATGACGGTCTGGACGGCACGGAGCTGGCCATCTCCGAATCTCAGGAGCGCATGGCCGTGGTGGTGGCCCCCGAAGATGTGGACGCCTTCATCGCCGCCGCCGAATCGGAAAATCTGGAAGCCTACCGGGTGGCTGTGGTCACCGAGGAGGCCCGGATGGTCATGGAGTGGAACGGCGCGGTCATCGCCGACCTGAGCCGTGACTTCCTGAATACCAACGGCGCTGTGAAGCACGCCGGGGTCCGCGTGGCAGAGAAGGACCGCACCGAGCTGGCAAAGCCCCGGTTCCAGTCCCTCCGGGAAATGGCCTCCAGCCTGAAATGCGCCTCCCGCCGCGGCCTTGTGGAGCGGTTCGACAGCACCATCGGTGCCGGTTCCATCCTCATGCCCTTCGGCGGCCGGACACAGCGCACCCCGGCACAGGCTATGGCCGCCGTGTTCCCCGTCCTGCCCGGTCAGGAAACGGATCAGGCCAGCGTCATGGCCTGGGGCTGCGACCCGGAGCAGACCTGCACCGACCCCTACACCGGAGCCTACAACGCGGTCTACACCTCTATGGCCAAGCTGGTGGCCGCCGGTGCGGACTATAAAAAAGCCTATCTCTCCTTCCAGGAGTTCTTTGAAAAGCTCCGCAATGAGCCGGAGCGCTGGAGCAAGCCCTTCTCCGCTCTGCTGGGCACTGTGGACGCGCAGCTGGAGCTGGGCGCCGCCGCCATTGGCGGTAAGGACTCCATGTCCGGCACCTTCCTGGATCTGGACGTGCCGCCCACGCTGATCTCTTTCGCCATTGCGCCGCTGAAAACCGGCGAGGTGCTCTCCCCCGAATTCAAGGAAGCGGGGCATCCCGTTTACCTGTTCTCCGGTACGGACGCAGATAGTGTCAAGGCGGCATGGGAGCGGCTGCATGATCTGGCGCTGGCCGGCAAGGTCCGGGCGGCGTGGGCCGTGGAAAACGGTCTTGCCGAGGGCGTGATGAAGATGTCCTTCGGCAATGAGATCGGCTTCGCCGCCGAAAACGCCGACTTGGATTGGAACACCCTGTATCCCGGCGCCATCGTAGCGGAACTGACCGAGGACACGGCGGAAGCCGTCCGCCTGGGCGTCACCACCGCCGAGCCTGTGGTGCGGATCGCCGGTGACAGCGCCCCCATTTCCGAGCTTCTGGCTTTGAACGAGGGCGTTCTGGAATCTGTCTATCCCAGCCGTACCATCGCTGATCCGGCGGAGGTCCCCGTGCTCTCCGCCCCCGCCGCTCCCCGGACGGCTCCCAAGGCTGGCGTGGCGGTCCCCAAGGTGCTGATCCCCGTATTCCCCGGTACCAACTGCGAATATGACTCCGCCCGTGCCGTTCAGCGGGCCGGATTGGAACCTGAGATCCTGGTGCTGAACAACCAGTCCGCTCAGGGCGTGGCCGACTCCATCAGCCGCTTCGCCAAGGTGGCCCGGGACAGCCAGATCATTTTCGTCCCCGGCGGCTTCTCCGGCGGCGACGAGCCGGACGGCTCCGCCAAGTTCATCACCGCCTTCTTCCGCAACCCGGAGGTGCGGGACGCCACCATGGACCTGCTGAAAAACCGGGACGGCCTGATGCTGGGCATCTGCAACGGTTTCCAGGCGCTCATCAAGCTGGGTCTTGTCCCCTACGGTGAGATCATCAACACCGACGAGACCTGCCCCACCCTGACCTTCAACACCATCAGCCGCCACCAGTCCCGTCTGGTGCGGACCCGCATCGCTTCCAACCGCTCTCCGTGGCTGGCAGGGACGCAGGTGGGCGATATTTACACCGTCCCCATCTCCCACGGCGAGGGCCGGTTCCTGTGCAGTGAGGAGCTGGTTCGGAAGCTGGCTGACAACGGCCAGATCGTCACTCAGTATGTGGACGAGCACGGCGTCCCCGGCATGGACGTGGACGTAAACCCCAACGGCTCCATCTGGGCTGTGGAGGGCATCATGTCTCCCGATGGCCGGGTACTGGGCAAGATGGGCCACTCCGAGCGTGTGGCCGACGGTCTTTACAAAAATGTAGACGGCTGCTATGATATGAAGCTGTTCCAGTCTGCGAAGAAGTATTTTGACATTTGAGAACGGGAGGACACGGATCATGTTGACTGATATTGAGATCGCCCAGCAGTGCCGGATGCGCCCCATCACGGAGATCGCCGCCACCGCGGGGATCGATGAGGAATATCTGGAACAGTATGGCCGCTACAAGGCCAAGATCGATCACCGTCTGCTGGAGGATCGGGCCGACCGACCTGACGGCAAGCTGATCCTGGTGACCGCCATCAACCCCACCCCGGCAGGCGAGGGCAAGACCACCACCTCCGTGGGTCTGGCCGACGGTCTGCGGAAGCTGGGCAAAAACGCCGTGGCCGCTCTGCGGGAGCCGTCTCTCGGTCCCGTGTTCGGCGTCAAGGGCGGCGCTGCCGGCGGCGGCTACGCTCAGGTGGTCCCCATGGAGGACATCAACCTCCACTTCACCGGCGATTTCCACGCCATCGGCGCGGCCAACAACCTGCTGGCCGCCATGCTGGATAACCACATTCAGCAGGGCAACGCTCTGGGCATTGACGTAAAGCAGATCACCTGGAAGCGCTGCGTGGATATGAATGACCGCCAGCTCCGCCACATCATTGACGGCATCGGCGGCAAAATGCAGGGCGTTCCCCGGGAGGACGGCTTTGACATCACCGTGGCCAGCGAGGTCATGGCGGTGCTGTGTCTCGCCAGCGGCATCACCGATCTGAAAGAACGGCTGGGCCGGATGATCGTGGCCTACACCTACGACGGCAAGCCTGTCACCGCCCACGATTTGAAGGCCGAGGGCGCTATGACCGCCCTGCTGAAGGACGCTCTGAAGCCCAATCTGGTGCAGACACTGGAGGGTACGCCCACGCTGATCCACGGCGGTCCCTTCGCCAACATCGCCCACGGCTGCAACTCCGTCACCGCCACCCGCATGGCCCTGAAGCTGGGCGATTACGCTGTGACCGAGGCCGGCTTCGGCGCGGATCTGGGCGCGGAAAAATTCCTGGACATCAAGTGCCGTCTGGCGGGCCTGCGGCCCAGTGCCGTGGTGGTGGTAGCTACTGTCCGGGCACTGAAAAGCCACGGCGGCGTGCCCAAGGCCGAGCTGAACCACGAGAATCTGGACGCGCTGGAAAAGGGCCTGCCCAATCTGCTCCATCATGTAGACACCATCCGCAACACCTTCCACCTGCCCTGCGTGGTGGCGGTCAACGCCTTCCCCACCGACACGGAAGCCGAGCTGCGGTTGGTAGAGGACAAGTGCCGGGAGCTGGGTGTCCGCGCTGTGCTGTCCGAGGTCTGGGCCAAGGGCGGCGAGGGCGGCAAGGCCCTGGCTGCCGAGGTGGTACGCCTGTGCGAGGAGCCCTGCCCGGAGCAGCCCACCCCGGAGGAGTTCACCTTCGCCTATCCCGACAACACCTCTCTCACCTATAAGCTCAATGCCATTGTAAACCGGGTCTACGGCGGCGCGCAGGCCGTCCTGACCCCCGCCGCCCAGAAGCAGGCCCAGCAGCTCTTTGATCTGGGCTTCGGCGATCTGCCGGTGTGCATGGCAAAGACCCAGTATTCCCTGTCCGACGATCCCACTCTGCTGGGTGCGCCCAAGGGCTTCACCGTCACCGTGCGGAACCTGAAGGTCAGCGCCGGCGCCGGGTTCATCGTAGCCCTCACGGGTGACATCATGACCATGCCGGGTCTTCCCAAGGTCCCCGCTGCCGAAAAGATCGACGTGGACAAGGATGGAAAAATCACCGGATTGTTCTGAGGCATGGTCATGCCGCCGCAAATGCGGCGTACAAGCGTTTCGCAAAGTGACACCTTGAAATTGCCCAGATTCATTTCGGGCAATTTGAGTGAAATCGAGGGGCCCCGTGGGACCTGCCCCATGGGGAAACATCCAAAGCAAAGCATCACGCAAGCGTTGCAAAGCAGCGGGCCAAGCAGCAAGAATAAATGCAGAAAAGGCGGGCGCATCTGAACCGATGCGCTCGCCTTTGTCCGCTTTTATATGCAAAAGGCGCAGCCTATTCAGGCTGCGCCAAGGGTTCTTCGTATGCTATATCTGCTCTCTGTCTACTTTTACCGGAATCGGATATTTCATTCAAATCAGGTAATTCGCCTTCCGCTGCCTGTACTCCGGGACCATTCCCCGATTGCGGGACATCCGTTTCCGGTTTGGGTTCAGGGGGCCGGAAGGTGCCGTCCAGCTTCTGAAAACAGCGGCGGTAACCGAGGAGCTTCTTTACGACAATGCCTTTACTCTATGGACCGGATTGCAAAAGGTCTGGAAGCAGACGGCATCCTCACCGGCGCTGGCAAAACAAAATGGTGGACCAGCACCATCAACAAGATCCTGCACAATGAGAAATATATCGGCGATGCGCTTCTACAGAAAACCTACACCATAGACTTCCTGAATAAAACCAGAGTGAAGAACAATGACATTGTTCCGCAATACTATGTGGAGGGCAACCACGAAGCAATCATTCCAAAGGACATCTTCTTGCGGGTACAGGAAGAGCTGGTACGCAGGCGAGTGGTCAAAACCAGTGCCAATGGCAAAAAGCGCTCCTACAGCTGCAACCACTGCTTTGCACAGATTGTCATTTGCGGCGAATGCGGTGAAATGTTCCGCAGAATTCACTGGAACAATCGCGGCTGCAAATCCGTCGTCTGGCGCTGCATCAGTAGACTGGAGCCAACCGGACAGGAATGCCACGCAAGAATCGTCAATGAGATGGTATTGGAAAATGTGGTAGTTCAGGCAATCAACACGCTCCTCGGCGATAAGTCAACCTACCAGGCGCAGCTCCAGCAGAACATCGCAAAGGTGATCCGAAGCGCTCAGCAAAATACCGCTGATGGTATCAATGAAAGACTGCAGAGACTCCAAAAAGAGCTTCTCAAAAAAGCCAATAGCAAAGAAGCCTACGACGAGATTGCCGACAGATCTTCAAGCTCCGGGAACAGCACGAAAAGTGCACGGTGGCTTTCGTTTTGTGGACATAGTCCGCGTAATACTTATTGAACTGGGTGGATTTGTAGGGCAGTTCGCCGTTCTGATGGCACTGCTCACAGTATTCCACCCACAGCAGGCTCAAGGTGACGCCGTTCTTCTGCATCTCACGGTGCACCCACTCGTAGTCCGGCATCTTGTAGACAGGCGTTGAGGTGCTGGACGGAAACAGCCGCTCTGAGAGCTGCTTATCCGACATTTCCTCCGGCAGCGGCCATTGCAGGCCGCAGTTTGCTGCCCGCTGCAGGGTTGCTGCCACAGTGTTCCGAGCGCACTGGCAGCTTAACGCGATCTCGGTCTTGTTGAGTCCCAGGCTATGGAGCCTGAGGATCTCACGGTAATTGGTCATACAGGTAACCTCCTTGTAGATATTTACACCGCAAAATACGATGCATATCTACATTTTACCGCAGTGCTCAACGACGGCGGCAAGGGTGCTCAATCCCGCCGGAATGGATGCTCAATTTGAGCGGTTGAGGTGCGCAATCTCGCGCGGAATACTCAAATAATCGCCCGTAACCAAAGAGCACTATCCGAGCATAGCCCAGATAGTGCTCAAATCAGTACAGTTTTAGAAATTGGTCAATCGTGTAGGGATTCTCCCCCCTCTTCCCCCCTTTTTTCTATGCAAATCATGTCAGTGCCCTTTTTCAGCCGGAGCAGCTTGCGTATCTATCGCAAATTCTCTGGATCTCAGGTAGTCACAACCCCCAAGTTCAAAGCCAGAATCGAATTGCTCAAACGGACTAACGGAAATTGCCAGTTTCAGCGCAAGGCTGCCGTTCTCGCATTATAAGATGTTCACGCAAAGCGCCTTATAGGACAAGCTGTTGACTTTCTGCGGTTTTCGGTTATAATAGTTTGTATACTTTGTCAAAAATTCAGGCTTTGATGAGGGAAATTTTAATAAATACGCCTCTGTTGCCAGTTAGATGATAGCGAGGGAAACGATTTATGAAACAATGTAACTACAGCCGCGAAGCACTATTTCAGCTCAATGGTATTCCGCCCCTTGGAATGTCGATCTCCTTGGCACTGCAACACTTAGTCGCTATGATCGTCGGCTGTGTTACCCCGGCGATCATTATTGCCAACGCGCTTGGATTACCGCAGAGTGAACGCGTTCTGCTCATTCAGGTATCCTTGGTCATGTCCGCAGTGACAACCCTGATTGAGTTATTCCCCATTGGCGGCAAGCTGGGTTCCGGACTTCCTGTAATGTTCGGCATCAGCTTTGCTTACTTGCCCAGTATGCAGGCCATCGTTGGCGGCGGCGGAGACATTGCCACCATTGCGGGTGCAATGGTCATTGGCGGTATCGTTGCCGCTGTTGTGGGTGTTTTTGTGAAGAAGATCCGCAGATTTTTCCCACCCATCATCACCGGCACGGTGGTGTTCACGATCGGTCTTTCTCTCTATCCTACCGCCATCAATTATATGGCTGGCGGTGCCGGGAATACTTACGAGGTAGTCGTGCTGCGAAAGGGCTTGACCTCCGCGCTGGTTCACGGCTCATGGCAAAACTGGGCGGTGGCGGCGTTCACTCTGATCGTTGTGATGGTCATGTCCAACAAGGGCAAGGGCATCTGCAAGCTTGCCGCCATTCTGCTGGGCATGATCGCCGGGTATATTGTCGCCGCTGTGTTTGGCATGGTGGATCTCTCTGAAGTGAGAGATGCGGCGTGGTTCTCCCTTCCCCAATTCATGCATTTCGGCATCAAGTTTGAGTTTTCGGCCTGCATCGCGCTCGCCCTTCTGTTCGCCATCAACGCGATCCAGGCGATCGGCGATTTGACCGCCACCACGGTGGGAGGGTTGAACCGGGAACCCACGGATCAAGAGCTGCAGGGCGGTATTGTTACCTATGGCCTGACCAATGTGCTGTCGGCATTTTTCGGCAGCCTGCCAACAGCGACCTATTCGCAAAATGTAGGTATTGTTACTACAAATAAGGTCGTTAATCGGGTGGTTTTTGCTTTGGCCGGCGGATTTTTGCTGCTTGCGGGTCTGATTCCTAAATTTTCAGCTATTTTAACGACGATTCCGCAATGCGTGCTGGGTGGAGCGACCATCACTGTATTTTCCACCATCGCTATGACCGGCATGAAGCTGATCGCGTCCGAAACCATCTCCCCCCGCAATACTACCATTGTAGGGCTGTCGGCTGCGTTGGGCGTTGGTATCTCTCAATCCTCGTCTGCGTTGAGCCAGTTTCCAGAGAGCATTACGATCATTTTCGGTAAGACACCGGTGGTCATTGCCACAATTATGGCAGTCCTGCTGAACCTGATCCTGCCTCGTGAAAACAAGGATCAATAAACCGATCATCCTGTTTTCAGGAATCGCTTGATAAAACTCGTGGACTTTTGAAATCGGCACTTTTGCAGGTGTCTGCCATATAGCAATAGATGGCAGACACCTGCGTTATTACATTTCACTCTGTGCGTAACGGAGAACAGCATACTATAGCTTGCGTTCAAAGAAGCCTTGCCAGACCGTATTTCTACCATAACTGAGAAAGTTTTATTTTTCCTCATCGGCAGAAGCTCCTATTGAACGACTCGCCCAGCGAGTAGTTTTCGGTATAAAGCTTCATGCAAGAGCAGCGCACCACGAACATGCGCAAATGCCAGTGCATGAAGCTTTCGTGCATCATTTCCGGTTGCCCCGCAGGGGCGAGGAAATGGCACATTTCTTATTTTGCTATGCAAAAGCGGATGCACGCCTGAGACGTGCATCCGCTTTTTTCAGTATTCAACTGTGCTTCTCTCCGTTGGACAACTATGATGCTCTGTTCTGCTGATGGCTCTTGCCCTAACGTCACGCTGCGTTCATTCAGAAAAACGGAACGAACATTCCGGAGGATTGCTTAGCTTCGTCAATGTGCATATCGGGGTTGATCTGATCCAGCCAGGGGATCATGTCCAGAAGATTCTGGATCACAAGGTCTGGCTTTTCCGCGTCCGCCGCCGTTGCCGCGTCCTTCTGGGCAGAGAGTGCGGAGACGATCTGGACGGCTTTGCCGAAGCCCGCCTGCTTGGCGCCGATGATGTCGCGGGAAATCGTATCGCCCACATACACGCAGTTTTCGGCTGTGGTCTGCATCTGCCGCAGAGAAATGCGGAAGATCTCCGGATGGGGCTTGCGGTAGCCGGTCACGCTGGAAACCGTCACATCCTCCATGCAGCCCCGGATGCCGTACTCCTCCAGCATGTTGAACACGTTGTAAAGGGAGGCATTGTTGGAAATGATGCCGATATGGTAGCCGCGGGCCTTCAGCGCTTCCAGCGTTTCCAGAACGTCGCCCCGCAACTCCCGGTGGTAATAGGTCACCTCCCAGAGATTGGCCAGCTCCTCCGTAATGGGGATCAGCTTTTCCCGGTCGAAGCCAAATTCTTTCAGGTAGTAGTCCGGCCAGATCTCCTCCGGCTTCTTCTCCAATTCCAGGCCCTCGCTCCAGCGCTTGTATTCTTTCAGGCCAGCCATGACCCGGCGGTCAAACTCCTCCGGGCTGCATCCCGGCTCCAGACCGTGCGCCCGCAGGGTTTTCTGCAGCGCGCCCATGGCCTTCGCCTGGGTCTCCTGATTGTTCCAGATGTCCTCTAATGTGCCGCCCATATCGAATAAAACGGTATTCAGCATTGGTGGGTCCTCCTTACCGGTCATTATTATGATTCATCGTCATCGTCTTCGTAAAACAGCATGGCCTCATCCTGGGCGTTATGGAACGCACCGGGAGCCGTTCCGGAGCTTTCCGGACCAAACAGGGCCTCTGTGGGAGAGATATCCGGCTCCGGCGTCTGGACCGGATCGGATACCGGCTTTGCGGCGGGCTTCTTTTTCTGCTCCTGTTCCACAGCCTCTTTCAGCTCCTCCGAGATGGTCTTTCTGACGAAATACTCGGGATGCGCCTTCCGCAGCCTTCGGTAGATGGGCCAGCTGACGGCGTTGCCAAGCAGCACCGGCGGCAGGCCGACCGTCAGAAACAGGCGCAGCATAGAGCCTCTCGTCTCCTGCGGCAGCATCCACGCCGCCGCGCAGAACATCAGCAGAATCACAGCCAGCCCAGCAAAGCCGTAGGGCACCACCCGCTTGTCCTTCAGCAGGAATAACAGGCAGCAGAGCAGCGTGCTGATGACCGTAATGATGATGGTGTGAAGCATGGAGGTGACCGTTTCGCCGCCGAAGGAAACGGCCCGGTACAGCGGTCCTGCCAGAAGCGCGGCTGTACAGAAGTAAACGGCCAGATCCAACAGGGCCGCACCGCACGCCGCCAGCGCAATGGGGCTTTTTCTGCGGCCATGCTTGTCGATAAAGAAGCTCATAGATACCTCGCAGTTTTGAAAATGAAGCGGAGAGCCTGCGCTCTCTTCGTCCTAAAAAGCTTTTGGGATGAAGAGAGCGGCGGACGATCGTCCGCCGCTCTTGCTTACATACAGTCAGCGGATGGAAGGACCGATCAGCCCATCATCTGCCAGAAATCGCGGACGGTGTTGTAATTCATATAGATCTCGTTGGCGTCAAAGGGAGCAACGTTGATCTCGGAGAAGGGAGTGGAGCCCTCGGTGGGTTCGATGTCATCGCGGACAGGCCAGCCGCCCAGGGTGTTGAAGGGCTTGTAACCAGAGGTGTCACCATCGATGCCGCCCATCATGAAGCGGATCAGCAGCTTGGCGGCGGCAGGATGCTCGCAGCCTTCCACAACGTACAGGGTGTTGACAGCGGGGATGCCGGTGTCAGGCTCCAGATTCACGGGAGCGAAGACCCAGCCGTTATCGGCGGCCTTGCGGAGCTTGGAGGAAGCGCAGAAGCCAACGGGGGGATCCTTCTGGCCGGGGGTACCGACAGCCTCGGCGATCGCGTCGGAGGAGGCGGTGAAGATCGGTTCGTTGGCGTGCAGACGCTTCAGGAACTCATAACCGGCGTTCTCGCAGCCGTCGGACAGCTTCAGCTCTTCGCCGTACAGGGTCTTATAGGCCTCGGCCAGACGGTTCGGCTCCTCGCCTACGCAGAAGCCGGTGATCCAGGAGCCCCAGGCCAGGTTGTCCAGAGGATTCTGCATCATGATCTTGCCCTTCCACTGGGGCTCAGTCAGCTGCCAGATATTGGTGATGGGAGAACCGTCGGGATAAGCCTCCGTGTTGTAGAACAGCTGGGTCAGCTCAATGTACAGGGGCGTGGCGGTCGCAGTGTAGCTGGGGTCGATGTGGGCGAAGATGTCAGCGGGCTGATAGTTGTAGAACGTCTTGTTGGCCACATACTGGTTCCACATGGAGCCGTCCTGATCCTTGATGTGGACAACGTCGGCTACATGCTGGCCGGCCTCGTACTCACGGGTGACCTTCTCCAGCAGCTCGTTGGTGGAGATGTCGAAGGGAACGCAGTCAATGCCGGGATACTTTTCCTCGAAAGCGGCCTCCACCTTGGTGCATCTGGAGGAGATGGAGTACAGGGTCACGGTGCCGCCCTCATCAAGGGCTTTCTGATACAGCTCCTCATCGGTTTCCTCGGTGTTGTAGATCTGGGAAGCTTCTTCCCAGGGGGTCAGCTGGGCTTCCGCAGGGGGAAGGTTGGGGTCGGTGGTGTCGGTGGTGTCGCCGGACGTGTCGGCTTTCTTTCCGCAGCCGACCAGGCTCAGCATCATCGTGCCAGCCAACAGTGCCGCCAGGAGCTTTTTGCGCTTCAACATGTTCTTTTCCTCCAAATCAGATTTTTATTTTCGCGGACTCTGCCGCAGTGGTACAAATTTACACGCAGTATTTGATCAGATTCTCGCTCTTGGTCTCGAAAACGTTGACCTTCTTGGGATTGAAGCCCAGATACACCGGCTCGTCGCTGGCGTAGTGGGTGGAGCCCAGCTCCTTGACCGTCAGCATGGTGTCGCCCACCCGGACGCTGACCAGCGTTTCGGAACCGGCGGGCATACCGGAGTAAACGTGGCCTTCCACCCAATGCGCGTCATCCGCCTGACGGCTGATGGACAGCTGCTCGGGCCGGACGCCGATGGTCACATCGACGCTGCCGGACTGGGGCGCGGCCTCGGTCATATCGCCCCGCTCGAAGCCCATCTGACCGAGAGGACTATCGACCCGCATACCGCCGGCCTCCACCTGAGCGGTGCCCTTGACGAAGTTGATGCTGGGGTTGCCGATGAAGTCGGCCGTGTAGAGGTTCACCGGGTTGTCATACAGCTCCAGAGGCGGTGCGACCTGCACCAGCTCGCCCTTGCGGTACAGGGCGATGCGGGTGGACATGGTCAGCGCCTCCACCTGATCGTGGGTGACGTAGATGATGGTGGTGCCGGTCTCGTGATGGAGCCGCTTCAGCTCGGCGCGCATATCCACGCGGAGCTTGGCGTCCAGATTGGAAAGGGGCTCGTCCAGCAGAAGCAGTCTGGGCTCGGAAACAATGGCGCGGGCGATGGCCACACGCTGCTGCTGGCCGCCGGACAGCTCGGTGGGATAGCGCTTGGCGAATTCACCGATCTGCATACGGTCCAGAGCGCTGGCGACCTTTTTGGCGATGGTCTCGCTGTTTTCCTTGCGGATGCGCAGGCCGAAGGCCACGTTGTCGAACACGGTCATGTGGGGCCACAGCGCGTAGGACTGGAACACCAGATTCAGGTTGCGCTTGCTGGGCGGGGCGAAAGAAGCCTCCGCCGCGTTGACGATCTCCTTGCCGTCCATCAGGATGATGCCGTTCTGGGGCTTTTCCAGGCCGGAGACCACGCGGAGGGTGGTGGTCTTGCCGCAGCCGGAGGGCCCCAGCAGGGTCATGAAGTCGCCGTCCTCGATGGTGAGGTTCAGATCCTTCAGAACGTGGTTTTTGCCATAATATTTATCAATATGAGTCAGTTCAATTTTACTCATGGTCTCGTCTCCTCTTTTTTATCTCATCTCAGCCGGCCATGCTCTTGGCCAGGTCTGCGTCTCCGAAGATATTTGCCAGTGCGTATACCAGGAACACGATGGAGAACATCACGATGGCCACGCAGTTAGAAGCCTGCGGGCAGTTCTGGTTCTGGTACTGGAACGCCAGATACGGCAGCGTGGAGGTCTTGGGCGTCATGATCAGGATGATCAGATCCAATTCCTTCATAATGGAAACGAAGATCAGCATGAAGCCGGAAATAAAGCCGCCCTTGGACAGGGGGAACACGATCTTGACAAAACGCTTGAAGAAGCCTGCGCCCTCGATGGTGGCGGCCTCCTCCAGCTCGCCGCTGATCTGCAGCATGTTGGAGGTACCGGCGCGGGAGGCAAAGGGCAGATGCTTGACCACGGAGGTCAGCGTCAGCAGGGCGAAGGTGCCGTACAGGGCCGGAATGAGCGTTACGCCGAAGAGCGTCTGAGGCTTGGAGAACATGGACAGGTAAATGCCGCCGAACGCCACAGAGGGGATCAGGTAGGGGATAAACACCAGCTGCTCCACCAGCTTGCCGTGGAGCTTGCCGCGGCCCTTGGCGCAGATGTAACCGAGCATCTGACCGAAGATGGTGCCGAACACGCCGTTGACAAGGGTCAGCTTCAGGGAGTTCACCAGAGACATCATAAAGGTTTCATTCTTGAAGATGCCGGAGACGCCCTCCATGATGTTGGGATCACCCTCGCCGATCCAGTAGTACAGCGTGAAGTTGGACAGAGAATAGGTGCCCTCCTTCAGCATGCAGCTCTCCAGGATCAGGATGATTACCGGCATGATGATGCCGACGATGAAGAAGATGAACAGGATGATGGTTACAATGGGCTTCCAGCCGCCCAGACCGATGGGGGTGGACCGTCCGCCCTTGCCGCCGATGGTGGCGTAGGACTTGCGGGCGCCGATGAGCCGCTGGTTGACGAACACCGACAGAGAAGCGATGCAGATCATCAGGATGGCCATGGCGAAGGCCGTCTGCGTGTTCTGGGACTTACTGTTGGAATACAGCTCGCTGGACAGCGTCCGGAAGCTGACGGGAGAACCCAGATAGTTGATGGTGCCGAAGGTACCGATGGCCTTGGAGAAGGTCAGGATCACCGCGGAAAGCATCGCGGGCAGCACCAGAGGCAGGGTGATCTTCCGCAGGATCAGGGGCTTGCTGGCTCCCTGGATCTCGCCCATCTCCTCCAGCTCGGAGTTGATGGAGTTCAGTGCTGCGGACACCAGCAGATATGTATATGCGTAATAGTGGAGCGTCAGCACAATGATGATCGCCAGACGGCCGTAAGCGATGGGAGACAGAATGGCTTCGATCTGCTCCGTGGATACGCCCGCATTCATCATGAGGGCCGCGATAAAGCCGGGAGCGCCGCCGACGCGGGGGGTCTTGAACATACTCAGCCATGCCTGAGACTTGACCCAGGAGGGGATCATATAGGGGATGATCACCGCCAAGGAGAAGAAGGGCTTGAAGGGAAGGTCGCTGCGGACCATCAGCCAGGCCAGTATGGAGCCAAGGGCGATGGCGCATACGGAAACGCCGACGCCGATGGTCAGGGAGTTCAGCAGGGGCTTGAACAGCAGATTCCAGGAAAGGTCACTGGCCAGCAGCCGCTGCCAATAGTACAGGGTAAATTTGCCTACGTCGGCCATGGTGCCGCCGGTGGCTCTCAGGTCCCGCTGCGCGAGCTGGAACGTGGTGGAGAGCATGTCTACCAGGGGAAGAACGATCAAATAAGTCAGCAAAACAATGGCAACCAGCACGATCACGTTATAGGGGTTGGTTACGACTGCCTTGACCTGATTCTTGAAACGCCTGGATTTCGAATAAGACTGATCTAATGGTTTCATCGTGGACAGGATCCCTCTCTTTCCTCTTGCGTGGAGGTGCGGTTTGCTATCGCAAACGTTTTCAGTCCTCCTGGTTTTTATGATACATTTTTCATAAGAGAAAGTCAAGAATTTAATATATATTTGGCATATTATAATAGAACAAGTGTATTTATTTTATGCACCTTGCATAGTTAAACCAACGCAACGCCAACGCAACGCCAACGCAAACTATTGCGCAAGCGCCTTCCATTTTGTCGCAGGCTTTTTCATCGATGCAGAAATACGATGATCGCGGGGCAAACAAATGACCCGATCGAAATTTTACATTGCACCTCTCTGAGATCTGCCCTATAATTGGGTATCCCCTACCCTTCCGGTGAAGAAATTGCCGGATTGAAGCGCGCAATGCTCACTTTTATCGGGATATCCGCGCGTATTCTGCACCCCCGCTTTCTTCCGCGGCATGATCCCGGTTATAACACCAAAAAAAACACGAGGAGTACAAGGCCATGAAAAATGTAAACGCATATACCGGGCCGCAGCGGTTCGCTCATCGCGGCTTAGTCCAGGCTGCGCCCGAAAACACGCTGGGCGCTTTCCAGGGAGCCGTGGACGGCGGATACGAGGGGATCGAAATTGATGTCCAAATGACCAGAGACGGCGAGATCGTCATTGCCCACGACAGCAATTTCACCCGAATGACGCTCGGCCATCCAGACGGCGGATCAAATCGCCGGATCAGAGATCTGACCTGGGATGAGATCCAGAAAATCGAATTGCCTTACGCAAATCACCTGCTGAGCGAAGCACCGCCGGAGCATTCCGAGATCCAATTGCTGGCAACGCTGCCAAAGCTTGTCATGGGTCAGGTTGAGGGCCGAGACTACGAAACGGCCCTTGCGGAAGATGGGCGCATGGCCCATTTGATGCGCTTTTCCGATTTTGACGCATGGCTCACCGCTCAGCGCAAAAGCATCACGGTGGAAGTTGAAGTCAAAGCCCCCGGCCTTGCTGGACCGATACTGGAATTGCTCAGTAGATCTCCCAATACCGGCAGCTACATTCTCTTTTCCGGAGATCCGGTTTACGTGGGAGAAATGCAGGCGGCGGTTCGCAAAAACGGAAAGCCAACCGGTTTGCGGATGGGGGCTAATATGCGCCGCTTAACGGAGGAAGCCAAGCGGATGATCCCGAACATGGATCTGTTTGAAGTGGGGCTCAACGCGGATGCGTTTACCTGCGAGGATGTTCGCTGGCTGGGAGAGCATGGGATCCATGTGTTCTCGAATCTGGGAGATTATCCCGATTGGTGGGAAAAAATGGTTACGCGCGGCGTGTTGGGGTTTAAGACCAACTACGCGGCGGCGTACACCAACTGGTGGAATTCCCGGCATTGAGCTTCAAGCCTGCCCGATTGCTAGCGATTTGCCGCAGGACGCTGACCATGCCGGGATGACCACACAGCTGACAGTATTTTATGGCCTCCGAATGTGCGGCAGGCTGTGCCTGACCGAGCTGCTATACCCTGGCAGCGGTCTCTCTTTTTTCTTCCCTCGCAGGCAGATTTTTCTCGGTTTTTCACGGGTGTGATCCTGCGCTTTTTGCGGAAATCGCCAGACGCAAATTTTGTTTGACACCATTGGGAATCGTGCTATGATAAGAGTGAAAGCACCCCCTGCATACGCACTTTATAAAACCGGATCATGGAGGGTAATGATATGGATTTTGAAGCGATCAAGGCTGCGGCCCAAAATTATCAGGCGGACATGACCCGCTTCCTGCGGGAGATGATCTCCCACCCCAGCGAAAGCTGCGAGGAGCGGGAGGTGGCCCACTGCATCAAGGCTGAGATGGAGCATCTGGGCTATGACAAGGTGGAAGTCGACCGTCTCGGCAACGTCATCGGCTGGATGGGTGACGGCGAGAAGATCATCGCCATCGACTCCCACATCGACACGGTAGGCATCGGCAACCTCTCCAACTGGGAGGCTGACCCCTACGAGGGCTATGAGACGGACGATGTGATCTACGGCCGGGGCGGCTCCGATCAGGAGGGCGGCATGGCCTCCGCCGTTTACGGCGCCAAGATCATGAAGGATCTGGGGCTGATCCCTGAAGGCTATAAGATCATGGTGGTGGGCTCCGTGCAGGAGGAGGACTGCGACGGTATGTGCTGGCAGTACATCGTCAACAAGGTCTTCAACGGTCCCGAGGACGCCCGGAGCAAGATCGAGTTCGTGATCTCCACCGAGCCTACCGACGGCGGCATCTACCGGGGTCACCGGGGCCGCATGGAGATCCGCGTGGATGTGAAGGGCATCTCCTGCCACGGCTCCGCTCCGGAGCGGGGAGACAACGCCATCTACAAAATGGCCGATATTCTCCAGAACATCCGCGCTCTCAACGAAAACGGCGACGGCCCCTCCAACGAGATCAAGGGGCTCGTGAAAATGCTGAATCCGGAATTCAACCCGGAGCACGCCGAGGACGCTCAGTTCCTGGGCCGTGGCACCTGCACCGTGTCCCAGATCTTCTATACCTCTCCCTCCCGCTGCGCTGTGGCGGATAGCTGCGCCATTTCCGTGGATCGCCGCATGACCGCCGGCGAAACCTGGGATTCCTGCCTGAAGGAGATCGAGGCTCTGCCCGCTGTCCAGAAGTATAAGGATGATGTAAAGGTCAGTATGTACATGTATGACCGGCCCTCCTGGACCGGCGAGGTCTACGAGACCGAGTGCTTCTTCCCCACCTGGATCAACAAGGAGAGCGCCGCTCACGTGCAGGCTCTGGCCGACGCCCACAAGGCCCTCTGGGGTGAGGCGCGCATCGGTCACGCTGACGCCGACCCCAAGTATGACGCCATGCACCTGCGGAACCGCCCCCTCATCGACAAGTGGACCTTCTCTACCAACTGCGTGTCCATTCAGGGCCGGTACGGCATCCCCTGCGTGGGCTTCGGCCCCGGTGCGGAGTCTCAGGCCCATGCGCCCAACGAGATCACTTGGAAACAGGATCTGGTGACCTGCGCCGCCCTGTACGCCGCCGTGCCCGGCCTGTACAAAACGGAGGAGAAAACCGAGGACGCCACGGAATTCCGTCAGTCCCTGACCGACAATGACATCCAGTAACTATGTTCATGAATAGGAGATGGAATTATGTCTAAAACGATCGAATTGGCCCGCCGTTTAGAGCGTTTGCACATCAACAATATGTATAAGTCCGACTTTTATTGGACTTGGGACAAGACTGATGAGGAATTGGAGGCCATCTTCACCGTAGCCGATGCGCTGCGGGATCTCCGGGAGCGGAATCAGTCCACCCGGATCTTTGATTCCGGTCTGGGTATCTCCATCTTCCGGGACAACTCCACCCGCACCCGCTTCTCCTTTGCCTCCGCCTGTAATCTGCTGGGTCTGGAGGTTCAGGATCTGGACGAAAAGAAGTCTCAGATCGCCCACGGCGAGACCGTTCGGGAAACCGCCAACATGGTGTCCTTCATGGCGGACATCATCGGCATCCGAGACGATATGTTCATCGGTGAGGGTCACAAATATCAGAAAACCTTTATGGATGCCCTGGATGAAGGCTACCGGGACGGCATTCTGGAGCAGCGGCCCACGCTGGTAAACCTCCAGTGCGATGTGGACCACCCTACCCAGTGTATGGCGGATATGCTCCACATGATCCACCAGTTCGGCGGTGTGGAGAATCTGAAGGGCAAGAAGATCGCTATGACCTGGGCATATTCTCCCTCCTACGGCAAGCCCCTGTCCGTCCCGCAGGGCGTCATCGGCCTGATGACCCGCTTCGGTATGGATGTGGTGCTGGCTCACCCCGAGGGCTATGACGTCATGCCTGAGGTAGAGGAGATTGCCAAGAAGAATGCCGCTGCCACCGGCGGCAGCTACAAGAAGGTTGCCACCATGGAGGAGGCCTTCGACGGCGCGGATATCGTCTATCCCAAGAGCTGGGCGCCCTTCGCCGCTATGGAACAGCGTACCAAGCTGTACGCCGCCGGCGATCAAGCGGGCATCGACGCGCTGGAGCAGAAGCTGCTGGCCCAGAATGCCCAGTTCAAGAACTGGACCTGCTCTGAGGAAATGATGAAGCGCACCAAGGACGGCAAGGCCCTGTATCTCCACTGCCTGCCCGCTGACATCACCGGTGTCTCCTGCAAGGAGGGCGAGGTGGACGCCTCCGTGTTCGATCGGTACCTGGTACCCCTCTACAAGGAGGCCAGCTTCAAGCCCTATATCATCGCCGCCATGATCCTCATGAGTCAGGTAAAGGACCCTGTCTCCTGTCTGCGGGCGTTGGATGGTGCCAATGACAGCCGCAAGCGGTTCTAAGTCTTATATTTCCTGTTGAACCCTCATAAAAACGACAATAGCGGGGATACTGATTGCATCAGTATCCCCGCTATGATCGTCTATTGTCAGATTTTGTTAAAAATGAGGAGCAACAGTATGGGTAAACGAATCGTCATCGCCCTGGGCGGCAACGCGCTGGGCAAAAATCTGCCGGAACAGATGCTGGCGGTAAAGGAGACCTCCAAGGCCATTGCGGATCTGGTAGAAGCCGGGCACACGGTAGCGGTGGCCCACGGCAACGGCCCCCAGGTGGGCATGATCCAGAATGCCTTCGCCGCCTACTGCAGGCAGGAGCCGTCCGCCGATGTGATGCCCCTGTCCATGTGCGTGGCCATGAGTCAGGGCTATATCGGCTACGATCTGCAAAACGCCCTGAAGGAGGAGCTTTTGAATCGGGGTCTTCAGCAGGGCGTCGCCACGGTGCTGACGCAGGTGGTCGTGGATGGAAACGATCCCGCCTTTCAACACCCCACCAAGCCCATCGGCGCCTTTATGTCCAAAGAAGAAGCCGAGAAAATGGCCCGCGAAAAGGGCTGGCACATTGCGGAGGACGCAGGCCGGGGCTGGCGGCAGGTGGTGGCCTCTCCCAAACCCTTAGCCGTAGTGGAATTGACCACCATCCGGGCGCTGGCGGAGACAGATAACGTGGTCATCGCCTGCGGCGGCGGTGGGATTCCCGTCATCGCCACGGACAATCATCATCTCAAGGGCGCCGCCGCAGTCATTGACAAGGATCTCGCCTCGGAGCTGCTGGCGGAGCATCTGGATGCCGATATGCTCATCATCCTTACCGCCGTGGAAAAGGTGGCGGTGAACTTCAACAAGCCGAACCAGAAATGGCTGGATACCCTGACGCCGGAGGAAGCCCGCACTTATATAGGCGAGGGGCAGTTTGCTCCCGGCTCCATGCTTCCAAAGGTGGAAGCCGCCGTCAAATTTGCGGAATCCAAGCCCGGCCGCACCGCCCTCATTACCCTGTTGGAAAAGGCCCGGGACGGCATCGACGGTAAAACCGGCACCCGTGTCACCTGCTGAACTTCCCCTGCTCTCAACATCCGAAGGTAGAAAAAAGAGACGCCCGCAGGCGTCTCTTTTCGTTTCCGTTTTTTAGTTCAGGATCAGTAGGATCATGGTCAGCACCAGGAACACAGCACCGAACCACTTGGTGGCGCGGGCCAGCTTGGCGTCGATGGTCTTGGCCTTGTTCTTGGCCAGGAAAGAATCAGCCACGCCGCCGATGGCACCGGACAGGCCCTGGCTCTTGCCGGACTGGAACAGCACGATCAGGATGATAGCAAGGCCGCAAAGCAGCTGCAAAATAGTAACAACGGTCTTCATAGTGGACAACCTCCGAACATTCATTCGCGCACAGGCGCAGAAAATCATCTTACAGAAGTTTATAATACCATAGCTTTGTCCCTATTTCAAGTCCATTTTACAAAAAATATCTGTCAAAGTCTCTCGTTATCCATAGAACAAATGTTTGCGTTTTGAGAAAAACTATGGTATACTGACTGTGAGATACATTGCTCCGGCGCAGCTGCCGGAAGCTGCCAATAGAATGGAGGTCATTTCATGCTTTCTGCCATGCAGCAGAGGATCTATGATTATATTGCCGCCTGCATCCAGACGCAGGGGTATCCCCCGTCTGTCCGGGAGATCGGCGAGGCCGTGGGCCTGCGATCCCCCTCCACCGTCCACTTCCATCTGAAAAAGCTGGCGGATGCCGGTGTCATTGAGATCGGTGCCGGAAAAGGACGGGCCATCACCCTGACCCATCCCGCCGCGCCGTCCGTCCCGGAGCCGGAGGAACCGGCGGACCGGGTGCCCATCGTGGGCAATGTGGCAGCCGGCAGTCCCATTCTGGCTCAGGAGTGCATCGAGGACTACCTCACCTTCCACACCGAGCATCCCGGGGACGTTCACTTCGCCCTGCGGGTCCGGGGCGAATCCATGCTGAACGCGGGAATTCTCCCCGGCGATCTGGTGGTGGTGCGGCAGCAGCAGACCTGCAATCAGGGGGAAATCGTGGTGGCCATGATCGATGACGAGGCCACCGTCAAACGGTTTTCCCGGAAAAACGGCCACATCTGGCTATTGCCGGAAAATGACGATTACGAGCCTATCGACGGCACCTACGCTCAGATCCTGGGCAAAGTGGTAGCCGTGGTGCGGCAGTACTGAGCTACACCCGCCCGGACCGGTACATGGCCCCTGCCTGCGGCTGGATGCCGTTCAGCTCCAGAAGCTCTTCCACCGTAACAAACCAATACCCCTCCGCCTCCAGCGCGTCCACGATCTGAAGCGCCGCCTCCACGGAGGAGGGGTAGATGTCATGCAGCAGAATGATGTCGCCGGGCTGTACGTCCTTTAAAACAGAGCGGACCACCATCGCCGTATCCCGGCTTTCCCAGTCCCGAGGGTCCACGCTCCAGTGGACCATAGGCACCGTAACGCCGGTGCGGACCGCCGGATCAATGAGGCCGTAGGGCGGTCGCAGCCAGCAGCTATCCGTGTCCAGGAGTTTACAGACTGCGTTTTGCGCTGCCTGAATGTCCCGGAGCTGTGCCGCCGGGGCCGTACCGTCCAGGCGGATATGGCTCCACGTATGGGTCCCCACCTGATGCCCCTCCGCCTGCATCCGCAGCACCAGATCCTCGTTCCCCGCCAGCCGCTCCCCCACTAAGAAGAAGGTGGCGTTGGCCCCCCGCTCCCGGAGGCCATCCAGCAGCCGGGCGGTGGTGCCCCGCCGGGGTCCGTCATCAAAGGTGAGGGCTACATAGTTCGGCTCCTCCGGCAGTTCCGCCGGGGCTGAGGCCGGTACCCCCGTCACCTCCGCCGCCGACTCTAAAAAAATCAGCAAAATCAGATAAACAAAAATTGACAGCAGCTTTTGCATCCCCATCGCTCTTTCTTTCCGTATTCAGGGATAGTTTGCGCACGGGGCGGAAAAATACCGCTGTCAAAATCATGGAACGCAGACAAAAAAGGACAGCCTTGCTCACTCAATGCTATTTTGTTCCGGTTTCGTGCAAGGTCAAAGAAACACCGCCTCATGAAACATGAGGCGGTGTCTTTTTACTCGTTTTTCAGGATATTTCTGTATTTTTTGTCGATAAAAAACGTAAACACAATGGATGGCATGGCCAGCGCAAGCAAAATGATACAGAGCAAACCTGTCCCGATATTCGCAGCCGTATGCACCGCTATCCGATCGAACAACAGCCACGGGACACCCAGCATCAGCCACGATGCGCCCAGCAAACGAACATAGGTTTTCGTCCAGTCATGCCCTCTGTATTCACTTCGGATGACCTGAAAACCCAATATACCGGCGATTCCGTATATGACCCAGAAGGCACTCATTATCAAAATCACATTCACAGAGACACGCCCCTTCCAATTCCGGTTCTCCGGCATTTCTCACCCAAACGGGTGGAAACCCGTCACCACATCAGCAAAAGTCCGACTAAAGAACTGAGGATATTCAGCCCGATGATGGCCGCAAAAATCCAGAAGATCAGCTTGCCCACCGCAGGCTGCGCTTTCCCGCTTTGTCTTCCGCTCTGCCGGGATGCGGTTCTCTGCACAGACGGCTGTGGCGCCGCAGCCGCCGTCCGGCGGGTGCCCTTGGAAAGGCCCATGCGCTTGCGTTCCCGGTTCTCCTCATGCAGCTCCTCATGGACGAAGGACCCGGCATGGCCCCGCTCATTGATCCCGTCCACCCGGATCACCGCGCCGTTGGCGTCGATGGTGGTGGACTTGGGCGGCTGGTTGAACGCGCCGCACTTCGGACAGAAATCATCGGTATCATAATCGTAGGTCTTACCGCACTCATAGCATCGCACTTTGCGCATAACGCCACCCGCCCTTTCATATCTCTGCCTGTATGATACCACAGTCCCGCCCGTTTGAGAAGAATTTTTTGAAGTCGATAGGACGCGAAGTAAGACCGGGTATTCATTTTAGGATTGCCCCGCGTCACATATTCAAGCCGTCGGCCGCTCCCCCAAGAGGCGGATCTGCCGCCCGTCGGTGCAGACGATCCCCTGCTCCTTCAAATGCCGCAGCTCCCGCATCATGGCGCTGCGGTCCGTGGCGATGTAGTCTGCCAGAACACTCAGGGAGAAGGGCAGCGTGAACACATCCTCCCCACTCTTCTCCGTCTGCTGGCGGAAATAGCACAGCAGCTTTTCCCGAATGGACCGCCGGGACAGGACGTCCACCCGCTCGCTGAGGGAACGGGTCTTATTGCTGAGCAGGTTCATCATATTGTAGACCAACGTGCTGTGGTGGGTGCAGGCATTCTCGCAGCGTTTGAATATGCAGGAATTGTCGATGAACAGAATGTCGCAGGCGGTGCGGGCCACCACCTCCAGACTGTCCGTCGCAAAGCCCGCAAAGGCCAGATGACGGCCAAACACGCCGCCGGGTCCCATGTCCTCCAGCACCGTCGCCACGCCCGCCTCGTCGATCCGGATCAGGGACACCTGCCCCCGCTCCACAATGCCTACTGCGTCCGTCCGGGAGGCTGTAAAATCATAGACCTGTTCCTCCGGCACATAAGACCGCTGGGCCGCCTGAAAGCAGGTCAGCATCCGGCGGTATTCCTCATAGCTGATGTCGTGGAACAGCGGACTGGTTTTCAATTCCTGGGCTGTCAGCATCGCAGCGCCTCCTTGTTGCATTTATCACTAATTTTTATCATAACAGATCCCTTCCGAAAAGAAAAGGACTATTTTTTTAAATTTCATACATTGTTCAAGAAATCGACAGCGGGTTCCTGTATACTGTATACAAAGAAAAGGAACGGTTCCGCCGCTGTCGGCGTTCGTAAATGGAAAGGAGCACTCAGCGTGAACATTGCCTATTTCCTGCTTCCCAAAAGCCGGATCGCCTATCTGTACGATGACTTTACCTTCCGCCAAGGTCTTGAAAAGATGCGTAACCGGGGCTATACCGCCATCCCCGTCATCACCCGGGACGGCCGGTATGTGGGCACTGTCAGCGAAGGGGATTTCCTCTGGCGGTTGTTGGATACCGACGATCCCTCCATGAAAAAGGCGGAGGAGCTGCGGGTCCGGGACATCATCGGCAGCAAATACCCGGCGGTCCGCATCACCGTGACCATGGACGCGCTGCTGGAAAGCGCCATGAATCAGAACTTCATTCCCGTCATCGACGATCTGGATAATTTCATCGGCATCGTCACCCGGCGGGACATCATCAGTTACTTAGCCAAGGAAAACGAAAATAGCTTTGCGCCCCCTGTTTCCAAAATCGGATAAACAAACCCCCGCCCAAAATTGGGCGGGGGTTTCATCGTGCCGAAAAAGCCGTTTGTCCACTGACATCCCCGGAGTACCATGTATTCCGGGGATGGTTTCATTCAATGCTCCATCAGTTCACCGGGGTCGGCTTTTTCCGCCGGATCGGCGGCGCAGGGAGCGGATCAACAGGAGGATCAAGGCCAAAATCAGCAGTACGATCCCCAGCACCACCCACGTGATCCCGTTCCAACCGGCCAAAAGCTGTCCCGGTGCGAAGCTGTCGGACACCTGCTTGCAGCCGTTGGCGGGGTCGGCGTAGCGGTCAGGGAGGCCATCCTCCCCGAACTGCTCCAGATATGCCGCCAGCGCGTACCATTCCTTCAATTCATTTCCGTTTTCGTCATAGAGAATGCAATCGGCAAAATCTGTCACCGGGGCGCCGTCGGCCTGCTTCGGCTCCAGGGACAGCAGCCCCATGGATTTGCTTTTCACCGTGCCCAGCATTTGGGCGGAGTACATCCCCGTCACCACCCGGTAGAGGGCGTTATCGTCGATCTCATAGGCATTTCCCGTGCCGCTTTCATCGAAGGTCACATCCGTCAGCGCCGCATCGTAGACCCGGTTGAAGAACATCCGCTTGGTGTTGAAGGCGTACTTGGCTCCGGACATATAGAGCTGGGCCGCAGGCATGATGGGCGTCACGGAGGCGTCCACCTCCATGGCAGCCTTCAGTTCCTTGCCGGTGAGGTACACCGCCACCAGTGGGAAGCCGGAGGTGCCATCCTCCCCCACGCCCATAGACAGCACGTCAAAGGCCATGGCGACGGTCAGATCTCCTGCGGGCAGGTTGGCCCGGAGAACGCCGTCGGCCGTCACCGAGACCGTATGGGGGCTGTCGGCATAAGCGGCGTTCAGGGTGCGATCCGCCCACAAAAAGGCGTCGGACACCAGCGTTCCAAGGCCATTGTTCTCCTGCACGGCGGACGCTGGCGTGTTCAGATCGTAGTCTGAATGAGTCAGCACCTCGTCATAGGTCAGGCCGTACCGGGCCAGATACGTCTCCCCCACCATATCCTTCCACTGTTCCACGAGCCCGGCGATCTCCGGATTCTCCGCCACCGTTTCGTCAATGGGGATCAGGCGGTAATCCAGCAACCGCTTTTCTCCGCCATCGTCCCACGAAAAGGTCAAACTGCCTAAATTCTGGCAGTAGGGGCCGCTGGAAACGATATAGGTATCGTTCACCACCAGTGGCTCTGCCAGCGTGGAGTGGGTGTGGCCGGAGACGATCACGTCAATGCCGTCCACAGCCTTGGCCAGCTCCTCATCTTCGGAGGACGCCAGCGAATCCCCGGTGCCGCTGTGGGACAGGCAGACGATGATCTCCGCCCCCTCCCCCTTTAGGGTTTCCACACAGCGCTTGGCCGCTTCGGCGGCGTCCGTCCGGGTGAAGCCGGAGGTGGGGGCGCACTCATCGGAATCCACCCCCATCAAGCCGAACAGACCGTAGGTCACGCCGCCCCGTTCCAGCGTCATGCAGTCCGTCACGCCATAGTCCTCCATAGCGGACCGGATGAATGCCCGGTCGGGGTTATCATCGGCAGGGGCATAATTGGCCTCTAACAGCGTCGGCAGTACAGGGGTAACAGGGCCGAACCGCTCTCTGTAAGCGTCCATATTCTCAAGCGGCCGGGCATCCACCAGCAGTAGTCCCACCGCCGCCTGTTGAGCAGCCTTAGCGGAATTCAGCATTTCCGCGAAGCCAACGCCCTTGTGGTCAAACTCGTGGTTGCCGATGGTCACGGCGTCGTAACCCATGGCTCCCATGGTCCGCAGCTCCGCCGCCTGCGTGGTGTAAAGGGTCTGGATCAGGGAGCCGATGGAAAAGTCTCCGCCATCCACCAGCAGGGCGTCCGGATTCATCGCCCGTTCCCCGTCGATGACGGTTTTCAGCCGGGCGTAGCCACCGCTCTCCCCTCCCTCCGCCGTGGGCTGGGGGAGGAAATGGGAGTGGAGATCGTGGGTGAACAGGATGGTCGTGACGTTCGTCTCCTGAGTACAACCTTCGGCCACGGCACCGACAGGGAGCGCACACAGCGCCGCCAACAGCAGCGCCAGAAAAAATGCAGAAAAGCGACGGAATTTCATACAGTTCCTCCTGATTTACAATAAAGGAAGAGAGTCCGTAAGGACTCTCTTGAGGCTGTCGATAAAGAGGTAGATTCTCCGCAACGGAAAGGAAGGGTGTGCGCGGGAAACCCAAGAAGGGTGTCCTGCGCCATTGAAATCCTTAGTTTTCAGAACTTTTATAAAGTTCTGAAAACTGGCTCAGCGGGGAGAAAAGACTTTTTCGACACGCTGAAGAGAGTCCGTAAGGACTCTCTTCTGATTTCCGATTGCCAGCCTTACAGCCCACATTATACTGGCCGCCCCTCGGCCTGTCAACAAACCTGCTTACAGGTCCAGTGCCGTGAGGTCCGCGAAGGTCTCCCGGCGGACCGCCTCGTAAATACGGTCCGGGGTCAGCATCACCACGGCAGGGCGGGGCAGACGGTTATAGTTGGAGGCCATGGAGTAATTGTAAGCACCGGTGGTGCACACCGCCAGAATGTCCCCCCGGCAGGTGTCTCCCGGCAGCTCCACGCCGGGCTGGATGATATCCCCGCTCTCGCAGCAGCGGCCCACCACATCGAACCGCTCCATCGAACTGGACTTATAGGCGTGATAGACAGTGTAGCGGGACTGGTAGAGCGCGTAGCGGGGGTTGTCCGTCATGCCGCCGTCCACCGCCGCGTACTGCTTATAGCCGGGAATGCGCTTCACGGAGCCCACGGTGTACAGCGTCATCCCCGCGTCCGCCACGATGCTGCGGCCCGGCTCCATCAGGAACCGGGGCATGGGCAGGCCCAGCCGTTCCGTTTCCTCCTTCAGATGGGCCGCCAGCTCCGCCAGACGGGCGGGAATGTTAATGGCCTCGTCCTCAGCGGTATAGCGGACGCCGTAGCCGCCGCCAAGGTTCAGATCTGAAAGCGTCACGCCGGTCTCCTCCCGGATGGATGCCAGGAAGGGCACCATGATATCCAGCGTCCGCTGGTACACATCCTCTCCGAACACCTGCGAGCCTACATGGCAGTGCAGGCCCCGGAGGTCCAGATGGGGCAGCGTCAGAGCCAGCTTCACCAGTTCCATGGCCTGACCGGTCTCCACCGCCGCACCGAACTTGGAGTCCACCTTTCCGGTGCTGACGGCCTCGTAGGTGTGGGGGTCAATGCCCGGCGTTACCCGCAGAAGGATCTTCTGGGTGACGTTGGCCTCTGCCGCCGTCTTTTCCAGCGCTAAAAGCTCCTCCCGGTTGTCCGCCACAAAAAAGCCGATGCCCTGACTGACGCCATAGGCAAGATCCGCATCGGTCTTGCAGTTGCCGTGGAAGTAGATCCGCTCCGCCGGGAAGCCGGCGCTGAGAGCGGTGTACAGTTCCCCGGAGGATACCACGTCCACGCCCATGCCTTCCTCCGCCATGATGCGGTACATCTGCTTGAAGGACGCCGCCTTGCTGGCGTACAGTGGCAGAGAGCCGGGGCCGAAATGGTCACGGAACGCCTGCAGATACATCCGGCAGTTGGCCCGGATGCGCGCCTCGTCCATCAGGTAGAGGGGGGTGCCATACTCCTTGGCCAGTTGGGTCACGTCATATCCGGCGAAGGTCAGGACTCCCTCCGGCGTCCGATCGATGTTGTTGGAAAGCATTTGGACTCCTCCTTAGTGGGAAACCGGCGTTGCCCGGCAGTCCACATTTTTATGGTTTAAATAGTAACACATTTTTTCTTGATAAGGAAGCGGCCTTCTGTTCAATTTTTGACGGATTTCGACCGGCTTTTCCGTGATTTTACCGCTTATGCGGCTCATTTTTTCCACAAAGCCTTAGTGGGGGGACATTCCTGCCGTGTTTGTCTTTTCCACGTGGAATACGTTGGATAGTGCTTCAACACTTTAGGCTATTCCTCGATTCCGTGCAAAAACCAAGGCCGCCCATAGGACGGCCTTGGTTTTCTGTATATGCGTTAATCCATGGGAGCACCGCACTTGGGACAGAACTTACTGTCAGACTCCGCGCCGCACACCGGGCAAATCTTCATGCCCGGCTCCGCCGCAGATACTTCACTGTGCTCCACCTTGATGGCGTTCTTCTGCTCCTCCAGCTCCGCGATGCGGGCCTTGGAAGCGGCAACGGCATCCGCCAGTTCCTGAACGCCCTCGGGCAGTTCTCCCTCATACTCGTTGATGAACCACTCGCCGATCAGGCGGCAGTTCTTCTCGATCTCCCGCTGCTCACCGGCGATGGCCACGGAGATCTTGGTCTTTTCCGTGGTCTCCCGGGCCTTATCCGCGGCGACAGCCGCCACGTCCTTGGCCTTGTCAGCCGCCACAGCGGCCACATCCTTCGCCTTACGGCCCAATTCCTCAAAAAACGCCATCGTAAACGCTCCTTTCACGGCCGGTCTATCCAGCCGAATGATTCATGGCCTTAGTATACTTCCCTTTTTTCAAAAACGCAACAGCGTTCACACATTGTTTTCAATCCAACTCCGGGAGCGCTCCACCGCCCGATGCCAGCGGGCCAGATCCGCCAGACACGCTTCCTCTTCCCGCTGGGGACGGAACACGCACTGGCTTCGGCGCAGAGCTGCCAACTCGTCAAAGCCGTTCCACACGCCAACGGCCAGTCCCGCCAGCGCCGCTGCGCCGAAGGCGGTGGTCTCCACCTGAGCGGGCCGGTCCACCGGCAGCCGCAGCAGATCCGCTTGGATCTGCATGAGAATATCACTGACGGACGCGCCGCCGTCCACCCGCAGTTCCGTCAAGGGACAGGGGGCATCGGCATTCATCACCCGCACCAGATCGGCGGTCTGATAGGCGATGCACTCCAGCACCGCCCGGGCGATATGGGCCTTGGTGCTGCCCCGTGTCAGGCCTACGATGGTGCCCCGGGCGTACATATCCCAATAGGGCGCGCCCAGACCGGTAAAGGCAGGCACCACCACAACGCCGCCGCTGTCCGGCACGCTCTCCGCCAGCCGGTCACACTCCGGAGCGCTCTGGATCAGCCCCAGCTCGTCCCGGAGCCACTGGATGGTGCTGCCTGCGTTGAACACGCTGCCCTCCAAGGCGTAGACGGTTTTCCCCGCCACCTGCCAGCCCACACTGGTCACAAGGCCGCTGCGGGACCGCACCGGCGTATCGCCCACGTTCATCAGGGTAAAGCAGCCGGTCCCGTAGGTGTTCTTCGCCTGACCGGGAGTAAAGCAGGCCTGTCCGAACAGGGCGGACTGCTGATCGCCCGCGCTGCCGCACACCGGGATCCCCGCCAGATCCTCCAATCCCGGCAAGCCGGAAGCCAGATGGCCGTAGACCTCGCTGTTGGACTTCGGCTCCGGCAGCAGGTCCATGGGGATGTCCAGCGCGGCACAGAGCGCCGGGTCCCATTGCAGGGTATGGATATTGAACAGCATGGTACGGCTGGCGTTGGAATAGTCCGTCACATGGGCCTTCCCGCCGGTCAGGTTCCAGATAAGCCAGCTGTCCACCGTCCCGGCGCACAGTTCTCCCCGCTCCGCCCGCTGGCGGACGCCGGGAATGTTGTCCATGATCCACTTCAGCTTCGTACCGGAAAAATAGGCGTCGATCAGCAGGCCGGTCTTTTCCGTCACCGTTTCTCCAAGGCCGTCGGCCTTCAGCCGGTCGCAGATCTCCGCCGTACGGCGGCACTGCCACACAATGGCATTGTACACCGGCTGTCCTGTCCGGCGGTCCCACAGGATCGCCGTCTCCCGCTGGTTGGTAATGCCGACGCCGGCAATGGCCTTGGGGTCAATATGGGCGGCGTCTACAGCCTCAGACAGCGCCCGGACCGTGGTGGCCCAGATCTCCATGGGATCGTGCTCCACCCATCCCGGCTGAGGGAAGATCTGCCGGAAGGGATATTGGGCCTTTGATACGATCTCTCCCCGGCTGTTGAACAGAATGGCCCGGGAGGTGGTGGTCCCCTGGTCCAGCGCCGCGATATAAGTTTCCATCGGGAATTTCCTCCTCTGGTAATTTTTAAAAAAGCGTGGTACACTATGATAAACCGTATTTTATCATACACAGGAGGAAATTTCCATGGTGAAACGTGAATTTACCTTTCCGTCTGCCGACGGCAAAACCGCCATTCACGCCGTGGAGTGGCTGCCGGAGGGCGCGCCCCGGGCCGTCCTGCAAATCGCCCACGGTGTTTCGGAATATGTGCTGCGGTACGAGGACTTCGCCGGGTATCTGACGGAGCGGGGCTTCGCCGTGGTGGGCAACGACCATTTGGGCCACGGCCTGTCAGTCTCTGACGGTGCGCCCCGGCTGTACTTCGGCCCCAAGGGCAGCTGGAACTGGGTGGTGGAGGACATGGAGCAGCTCCGGAAGCTGACCCACCGGCACTTCCCCAACCTGCCCTATTTCCTGCTGGGGCACTCCATGGGCTCCTTCCTGACCCGGACTTATCTCATCCGCTATCCCGGCACGGTGGACGGTGCTATTATCATGGGCACCGGCTACATGAGCGCCGCATCCACGGCGGCCAGTCTGGCCGTCATCAACGCGGAATGCCTGCGAAACGGCGAATCCAGACCCAGCGCTGTGGCCACAAAAGCCTCCTTCGGCATTTACAACCGCCGCTTTGCCCCCAACCGCACAAGCATGGATTGGCTGTCCCTGAACCCGGACAATGTGGACGCTTACCTGAAGGACCCGCTGTGTCAGGGCAGCGCCTCGGCGGGGCTGTTCCGGGAGATGCTCTCCGGTATCCGTTTTGTCTGCAAGGAGGACAACATCCGCAAAATGAACCACCATACCCCCATCCTCTTCATCTCCGGGGCCATGGATATGGTGGGCGACTGCTCCAAGGGCGTGGAGCGGGCCGCTGCCGCGTTCCGGCGGGCCGGGATGCGGGACGTGACGGTGAAGCTCTACCCGGAGCTGCGCCACGAGGTCTTGAAGGAGGATTGCCGGGAGCAGGTCTACGACGACATCGACCGCTGGCTGGAGGGCAAGCTGGCGGGCGTCCGCTGAGGCTTTTCCCATTCTGTTTTGTACGAGACTGTCGATAAAGCAGTAAGTTTTCCGCAACGGTAAGGAAGGGTGTGCGTGGGAAACCCAAGAAGGGTGTCCTGCGTCATTGAAATCCTAAGTTTTCAGAACTTTTATAAAGTTCTGAAAACTTGCTCAGCGGGGAGAAAAGACTTTTCGACACGCTGAACCCGGACTGCTTTTCGCAGTCCGGGTTTTCATCTTCCTCTTGACAATATCGATATTCGATAGTATGCTGTAAACAGAAATATCGAATATCGATAGTAAGGAGGCGGGACTGTGGCCCGGGAGAAATTTCAAACACTGACGGAGCAGATGTTCTATGTACTGCTGACCCTCCGGGAGGAGTGCTGCGGCACCGACGTGATGGCCCGCATCGCCAATCTCACCCAAGGCCGGGTAACGGTAGGCCCCGGCACCCTCTACAACCTGCTGGACAGCTTTCAGGCCGCCGGCTGGATCATGGAGACGAAAACCGAGGGCCGCAGGCGTAGCTATCTCATCACCCCTGCCGGGGAACAGGCATTGGCTGAGGAATACCAGCGGCTGCAAATTCTCTCGGAGGATTACCGCAGCTACATGGGCCGGAGAGGAGAGATCGAATCATGAAGCTTTTTGACAGACAGAAAAAACAGGAGATCAATCTCTACGCCTACTATGACCACGCCGGGATCGTCCGCCATCTGGAGGACATGGCCCGTCAGGGCTGGCAGCTGGAAAAGGCCGGGTCCGTGTTCTGGACCTACCGGCGGTGCGAGCCGACGGAGGCTCACTACGCCGTGGTGTACTTTTCCAAGGCCAGTCAGTTTGACCCGGAACCGCCGGCGGAGCAGCGGGAGTTCTGGGAGCTGTGCAAAGCCACCGGCTGGGAGCTGGTGACCAACCGCTATCAGATGCAGATCTTCCGCAATCCCGCGCCGGACGCCATCCCTATTGAGACGGACCCTGTGGTGCAGGTGGAAAATGTCCGCGCCGCCATGAAAAAAGGCTCCGCCCGGGCCAACTGGTGCCTGCTGGCCACTTCCCTGCTTCAGCTCTGGCTGCAATCCCGCTCTGTCTACACCATCCGGGATCTGCTGCTAAGCACTTTTACCCTGTTGGCTATTCTCATCTGGCTGATGCTGGGCATCAAGGCCGTCATGGAGCTGATCGGCTACTACCGCTGGTGCCGAAAGGCCCGGACCGCCGCTAAGGAAGAAGGTGTTCTGCTCTCGCCCCGGACCCGCAAATGGTGGCAGATCCTGCAAATTTTGGGGTTCCTTGTTACGGTCGCCCTTGCTCTGTCGCTCCCGCTGCTGAGTACTTCCCACAACCCGTCCACCCTGATCACCCTCGCGGCAGTTCTTGCTTACACTCTGCTGCTGACGCTGATCGTCAACGGCAGCCGTCAGCTTATGAAGAAAAAAGGCTTCTCCGCCGAAGCAAATATGGGGTTTAACATCCTGATCGCCGTGATCGGCTCCCTTGTCCTTATGGGCGGTCTTGTCTGGACGGGCTTTCGCATTGCCAAGGCCCCCTCGCTCCAGGGCCATATCAACGCGGAGACCCGCACTTCTCCCGCTTATCCCGCCGGTGACACGGAGCACACCTACACCGTCTATCACGATCCCCTGCCCCTGACGGTGGAGGACCTGGTGGGAGAAACAGTCTACAAGGACTATTCCTGTTACCGGGAGATTCAAGGTTCGCCCCTGCTGACGGAATATACTTACAAGCAGGAAGTGCCCTTCGTGTTCAGCATCTCCGAGCAGGACGGCCCGGAATTGCTCTATGAGATCTATGAGGTAAAGCTGAACTGCCTTTACGAGCCGGTGAAGCAGTCCTTCTTCACGGACACGGTTTACAATATCCCCGGTAGGTTCAAATTCGCGGTTTCCCAAAGCTGGACGCCGGTGGACGCCGCCCCCTGGGGCGCTTTGGACGCCTACCGGTTCATCCGGGAGGACAACACGCCTATTGGGAATTTCCTGCTCTGCTACGCCGACCGCTTCGTGGAGATCCGGTTTGACCCCTGGTATGACGGAGCCGAACCCACTGAAAAGCAAATGGCGCTGGTGGGAACGGTATTGGGCAGCGGGCCGCTGTCCTGACGAAAGTTCCATACAAAAAACCACTACCCGGAGCGATCTGCTCCGGGTAGTGGTTTTCGTTACGCTTATTGATTGTCCAGCTTTTCCAGGGCAGACTTGGCGGCCATCTGCTCCGATTCCTTCTTGCTGTGACCGCTGCCCTCGCCGATGGCGGCGCCGTTGAGCCGCACCTCGGTAACGAAGGTCTTAGCGTGGTCGGGGCCTTCCTCCCGCACCATGCAGTAGGTCAGCTCCTGACCGGCCTTCCGCTGGATGTGCTCCTGGAGCAGGGTCTTGTAGTCCCGGCGGCGCTCCTCCACCACCTCTTCCCGCTCCACATCCAGCAGGACCCGGTGGATCAGCTCCGACGCGGCGGTAATGCCGCCGTCCAGATACACGGCGGCGAACACAGCCTCGGTTGCATCCGCCAGAATGGAGGCCCGATGGCGGCCGCCGCCGGCTTCCTCGCCCTTGCCCAGCTTCAGATAGCTGCCCAGATTCAGCTTCTGGGCCACCTCGTGAAGGCTCTGCTCGCACACCAGCGCTGCCCGGATCCGGGTCAGATCCCCCTCCGGCAGGTCCGGGTGCCGGGCGAAGAGATACTCCGCCGTCACAAAGCCCAGCACGCTGTCGCCCAAAAACTCCAGCCGTTCGTTGCTGCCAAGCCCCTGGGAGCGATGCTCATTCGCGTAGGAGCTGTGATTCAGCGCCTCCCGCAGCAGTTCTTGGTTCCGGAAGGTATAATTTAATTTTTTCTCCAGTTCCTGCATCCCCGTTCACCTCATAAGGAAGCCCCGCGCATGGCGGGGCCACTCTTTTTTACTTCAGCTTGGAAGCGACAAAATTCACCGCGTCGCCCACGGTCTTGAGTCCGGCCAGCTCGTCCTCGTTGGCCTCACCCATATCAAATTCCTCTTCCATGGCCATGACCAGCTCCACCAGGTCCACGGAATCAGCGCCCAGATCCTCCTCGAAGGAAGTATCCATGGTCACCTCCGCAGGCTCCATTGCAAACTGCTCGGACACCAGATCCCGCATGGTCTGAAAGATTTCATCAACTGACATACTAAATTCACTCCTATGAAACATTTCAAAATTCATTTGCTTTTTAGCATGAAGCAATCATACGGCAATCCCATAGCCCTGTCAAGAGGGCAACCCTCTTTTATCCGTTCTTTTCCACCTTCATCACGTCGATGTGGGCCTCCACGTCCGCGATGATCCCGCTCTGGGCGTATTCCACCGCTCGGAACACGGCGTTGCGGATGGCCCGGGCATCAGAGGAGCCGTGGGCCTTCAGCACAGGCTTGCTGATGCCAAGGAAGGGCGTTCCGCCTACCTCGCTGGGGTCCAGCAGCTTTTTCACATCGCCCAAGCTATCCTTGACCAGCAGGGCGCCCAGCTTGCTCTTTGTGCTGGACAGGAATGCCTTCTTCATCTCGCCCAGCAGCAGCTTGGCGGCGCCCTCCACGGTTTTCAGTAGGATATTGCCGGAATAGCCGTCCGCCACGATGACGTCCGCCCCGCCCAGCAGGGCGGTGTTGGCCTCGATGTTGCCGATGAAGTTCAGACGGCCCTCCCGGCCTGCCTCCTCCAACAGGGCGTAGGTCTCATGGCGGAGGGTATCGCCCTTGGACGGCTCGGCACCGATGTTCAGCAGGCCCACCCGGGGCTTCTCCACCCCCATGAGCCGCTGGGCGTAAAAATTGCCCAGATACGCAAATTGCAGCAGATATTCCGGCGTACAGTCGGCGTTGGCGCCGCAGTCGCAGAGCAGGGCGCGGCCCGTAGCGGTGGGGAGTACAGGCCCCATGGCTGCCCGGCGGACGCCCCGGATCCGCTTCACCAGCAGGGTGGCCCCCGCCAGCAGCGCACCGGTGGAGCCGGCAGAGACGAAGGCGTCTCCCTCCCCGTTTTTCAGCATGGTCAGGCCCACGGTCAGGGAGGAATCCTTTTTGCGCTTGAAGGCAGTGGCGGGATCATCGCACATTTCCACCACTTCCGTAGCGTTCACGATCTCCACGCCCTCCGGCAGGGGACCGATCAGGCAGGCCCGGATGTCCTCCTCACGGCCCACCAGCACGATGTCCGCGCCGCACTGGGCATGGGCCTCCAAAGCGCCCTGTACCACCGCCAGAGGGGCGTTATCGCCGCCCATAGCGTCCAAAATGATCTTCATTGGCAGGTTCCTCCTTTCAGGGGGACGGCCGCCGTCCAGTTCGGGCGGCGGGTTTGTTCTTCTGTGTTGCGGGTGGTCAGGCCAGAATGTCGGCCTTTTTCTCCTCCAGGATGGCAAGTGCCCGCTGGGAGATCTCGGCGTTTTTATTTCTCTTGCCCTTGACGAAGTGGTCAAGAGGCGGGATGATGCCGAAGTTGATATTCATAGGCTGGAACTGGGTCACAGACTCGTTGGAAATGTACAGTGCCAGCGCGCCGATGGCCATTTCCCGTGGGAAGTCCACCGGGGGCTGTCCCTTCAGGCGGCGGGCCGTTTCAACGCCCACCAAAAAGCCGCTGGCGGCGGACTCCACATATCCCTCCACACCGGTCATCTGCCCGGCAAATGCGATGCGGGGTTCCTTTTTCAGCCGGTAATACCGGTCCAGCAGCCGGGGGGAATCCAGGAAGGTATTCCGGTGCATGACGCCGTACCGCAGAAATTCCGCGTTCCGCAGGGCGGGGATCATAGAAAATACCCGCCGCTGCTCCGGGAATTTCAGATGGGTCTGGAAGCCCACCAGGTTATAGACGCTGCCCTCGGCGTTGTCCCGCCGCAGCTGCACCACGGCGTAGGGCCACCGGCCTGTCCGGGGATCGTCCAGACCCCGGGATTTCAGGGGGCCGTACAGCAGCGTGTCATGGCCCCGGCGGGCCATGACCTCCACCGGCATACATCCCTCGAACACCATGCTGTCCTCAAAGCCGTGGACCTCCGCCTCCTGGGCGGTGGTCAATTCCTTCCAGAAGGCGTCATATTCCTCCTGATTCATGGGGCAGTTTACATAATCGTCCGTGCCCTTATCATACCGGGAGCCCATCCAGGCGTGTTCCATATCCACGCTCTCAGCAGACACCAGCGGCGCCGCCGCATCAAAGAAGTGGAGGTCGCTGTGCTCCCCCAGCAGCCCTTGCAGCGTTTCCGCCAGCGCGTCGGAGGTCAGGGGGCCGGAGGCGATAATGACCTCCCCCTCCGGGATCTCCGTCACCTCGCCGGGGATCACGGTGATGTTGGGATGGCTGCGGACCTTCTCCGTCACCAGCCTGGCAAAGCCGTGGCGGTCCACTGCCAGTGCGCCGCCGGCCTCCACCCGGGTGGCATCGGCGCATTGCAGGATCAAGCTGTCCAGCCGCCGCAGTTCCTCCTTTAAAAGGCCCACGGCGTTTTCCAGACCCGCGCCCCGGAGGGAGTTGGAGCAGCACAGCTCCGCAAAGTATTCCGTTGTGTGGGCAGGGGTCATTTTCTCCGGTTTCATCTCGTGAAGCTCTACCTGAATTCCCCGCTGGGCCAGCTGCCAGGCGCATTCGCTGCCGGCAAGGCCCGCGCCGATGACTGTTACGTTCATGCTCAAAATCCTTTATCTCCGGGCCGGAACGGGGTCATTCCTCCGTTGTTTCGGCCTTTTTCGTTGTCTTTTTAGTAGTAGTTTTTTTCGTCGTGGTCTTGGCCACCGCTTTCTTTACCGCAGCCTTTTTAGCGGCGGGTTTCTTTTCCGCGTCGCCGTCCTCCGCCTTTTTTGCGGTCTTTTTCACGGTGGTTTTCTTTGCGGCGGTCTTGGTTGCGGTCTTTTTGGCAGCGGTCTTCTTGGCGGGCTTTTCCTCAGCAGGTGCGTCGCTCTCGCCGGGGGCCTCCTCCGCGTTGGCGGATGCCTCCACCTGCTTCTTGGGATAGCCCCGCTTGTCCTCCGGCAGGTAGTTGGCGCACTCCGGATTGATGCAGTAGGGCCGCTTGTAGCCCTTGCCTGCCCGCTTGAACATGGTCTTGCCGCAAACGGGGCAATCGTCCTTCACCGGCACGTCCCACGTCATGAAATCGCAGGTCGCGCCGCCGGCTACCCGGTTGTTGGTGTGCTCACAGCAGTAGTAGGTGTACTGCTTGCCGGACTTCCGGCTGGTGCCGGTGCGCTTGAACAGCCGCCCGCCGCACTTGGGACAGCGGCCCGGCATCTCCACCACCAGGGGCATGGTGAAATTGCACTCCGGGAAGCCGGGGCAGGCCAAAAACCGCCCGAACCGGCCGGACTTCACCACCAGATTCCGCCCACAGACGGGGCAGATTTCCTCGGAGACCTCGTCAGGCACCTTGATATAGACACCCTCCAGATCTTTCTCCGCCTTTTTGAGGTTTTCCTCAAAATCGCCGTAGAAATCCCGGAGCACGGACTTCCAGTTCACCGTGCCCTCTTCCACATCGTCCAGCTTTTTCTCCATGTTGGCAGTGAATTTCAGGTCCGCGATGTCGCTGAAGCGCTCCTCCATCAGCTGCGTGACAACCCGGCCCAGATTGGTGATGTGGAGGTACTTGCCCTCCTTCACCACATACTCACGGTCCAGAATGGTGGACACCGTGGGGGCATAGGTAGAAGGACGGCCGATGCCCTGCTCCTCCATGGCCCGGATCAGCGTGGCGTCGGTATAGTGGGCCGGAGGCTGGGTGAAGTGCTGGTCCCGGCCAAAGCTCTTGAGGTCCAGCGTCTCCCCTTCCGTCAGCGGCGGCAGGGTGGGCTCCTTTTCCTCCTTGTCGTCGTCCTTGCCCTCCTCGTACACGGCTGTGTAGCCGGAGAATTTCAGGCTGGAGGAGCTGGTGCGGAAGCTGTGTCCCGCGGCGTCGATCTCCACGGAGACACTGTCATACACGGCGTTGGCCATCTGGCAGGCCACAAAGCGACTCCACACCAGACGGTACAGACGATACTGCTCGCCGGTGAGGTCCTTTTTCAGCATCTCCGGCGTCCAGTTCACGTTGCTGGGTCGGATGGCCTCGTGGGCGTCCTGGGCGCTGGCCTTGGCCTTATAGTGATTGGCTCCCTTGGCGGGATAGTACTGCTGACCGTAGCGGCCCACGATAAACTCCTTAGCGGCGGCAATGGCCTCCTCGCTGATGCGGAGAGAGTCGGTACGCATATAGGTGATCAAACCCACGGTGCCCTCGCCTTCAATATCCACGCCCTCGTAAAGCTGCTGGGCAATGGCCATGGTGCGGCGGGGGGTCATGGACAGCTTGCGGCTGGCCTCCTGCTGCATGGTGGAGGTGGTAAAGGGGGGAGAGGGAGAACGGTTCTTATCCGTCCGTTTCACGGATTTCACGGTAAAGACAGCATTCTTCGTCTCCTCTACCACGGCTTCCACCTCGGCGGCGGATTTCAGCTCTGCCTTCTTGCCGTTCTTCCCGTGATACCGGGCGGAGAAGGGCAGCTTTTTCACGTCATTGCCGGTGAGGTTGGCGTCCAGCGTCCAGTATTCCTCCGGCTTGAAATTCTCGATCTCCCGCTCCCGGTCATCCACCATTCGGGTGGCAACAGACTGGACCCGTCCTGCGGACAGGCCCCGCTTGATCTTCTTCCACAGCAGGGGACTGAGCTGATAGCCCACCAGCCGGTCCAGAATACGCCGGGCCTGCTGGGCATCCACCAGATTCTGGTCGATGTCCCGGGGATTTTCGATGCTCTGGCGGACCACGTTCTTCGTGATCTCATTGAAGGTGACCCGCTTTGTTTTCTTGTCCGGCAGATCCAGCAGGCTCTTGAGGTGCCAGCTGATAGCCTCTCCCTCACGGTCCGGGTCGGTTGCGAGGTACACGGTATCCGCCGCCTTGGCGGATTTTTTCAGGTCGGAAATGATGGCTTCCTTCCCCTTGATGGGCTTGTAGACCGGCTCGAAGTCATTGTCTACATCCACGCTGAGTTTGCTTTTCTGCAAGTCCCGGAGATGGCCCATGCAGGCCTTTACCTCATAGTCCTTGCCCAGATATTTTCCAATGGTTTTGGCCTTCGCAGGAGACTCCACGATGACCAAGCTCTGTTTTGCCATAGTTACCTCCGGCGGCTTTGTTCAAAAGCCGCGTTTTCATATTCTGATCGTGCTCGGGAACGCGTTTATTCTGTAAGGGTCACGGCGCGGGTATAGTGCTTGCCCGCGTGCTGGACCACATATTGGTCGATTTCAAGGACCGTCAGGGCAGAAAGCACCCGACGGGTGGGGATGTCCACCAGCTCGGTGAGGTCATCCACCTGCATCGGCTCCGTATCGGAAAGTGCTTTTAAAATGGCGATCTGGTCATCCGTCAGCTCCACATCGCCGCGGGACAGGCTGAGGGCAGGGGCCACAGGCTTCGGCTCCGGCACCGTCCGGGCCTGATAGCCCAGAGTCTCCGGCTCCTCCCGCGCCTCTTTCAGATCCAAAGTGAAGCGGCCCTCGTATTCCCGCAAAATGTCGGACGCATTTGTTACCAGCCCCGCGCCGTCCCGGATCAGACGGTTGCAGCCCACGCTGGTAGGTGCGTCGATGGGACCGGGGACCGCAAATACATCCCGGCCCTGCTCTAAGGCCGTCATAGCGGTGATCAGCGCGCCGCTCCGTTCCGGCGCTTCCACCACCAGAGCCGCTAAGGACAGGCCGGAAAGAATACGGTTCCGCACCGGGAAATGCCCCGGCGCCGGCTCCGTCCCCGGTGGGTATTCCGAAAACAGAACGCCTGATACCGCTACATCTTCATAGAGATACCGACTCTCATAGGGATAATGGACGTCCAAGCCGTTACCCGCCACGCCTATGGTCACGCCGCCGGCCCGGAGAGCGCCCCGTGTGGCCGCGGCGTCGATGCCCTTTGCCAGGCCGCTCACCACCACGGCTCCGCCGGAGGCCAGGCCAAAGCCAAGCTTTTCCGCACAGGCAACGCCGTAGGGCGTACAGTCGCGGGTACCCACCACCGCTACGCTGAGCAGATCGTCCAGCAACGGCAGCTTACCTTTGTAATAGAGCAAAGCCGGTGGATCGTAGATGTTTTTCAGCCGTCCGGGATAGGCGGCATCGGAAAAGGTCAGAAGCTGAATATCCAGCCGCTGACAGTCGGAAAGAATTTTGTCAGCCGGGGCGAGATCATGGTTTTCCAGCAGCTTCAGCTGACCGGGGTCGGCCCCCTCCGTCAGCATCAGCTCGTCAGGGTCGGCGTAGAAAATGCTCTCCGGATCGCCGAAACGGCGCAGAAGCGCCAGCTTGGTCTGATTCCGCAGGCCCTTCAGCTCCGACAGCCATACCCAATATTTCAGCATATCCCCCGTCCTCCCCGCTCAGTCATTCCGGGCGGCCTCCCACAGCAGGACCGTGGCTGCCGCTGCCGCGTTCAACGATTCGCAGTGCTCGCTCATGGGTATTTTGATCGTCCGGTCACAGAGGGCCAACACGCCCTCCGTCAGTCCCCGGCCCTCACTGCCGATGGCAATGGCGCAGCGGCTGTAATCCACCGCACGGGCGTCCAGAGTATCCTCCCGCAGCGCCGCGCCGTAAAGAGGAATGCCGCTCTTTTTCAGCAGAGCGGACAGCTCCTCCGCCCCCACCGTCCACACCGGGCAGCGGAACACCGCTCCCATGGTAGCCCGGAGGGTCTTGGGGTTATAGAGATCCGCGCAGCCGTTCACCAGAAACATTCCATCGGCATGGAATGCGTCCGCCGTGCGGAGGATGGTACCCACGTTGCCGGGGTCCTGCAAGGTGTCCAGCACCACATAGCGGCGGCCCGCCAGCATCTCCGGCAGCGGCTCCGTGTGGATGGCGCAGGTAAACAGCGTCCCCTGGGGGGTCTCCATAGGCGAAACGGACTTCATTACATCCGCCGGGACCTCCACCTGCCGTACACCCAAGGGCAGTTCCGGCAGGTCTACCCCCGCCGTAGCCACAACGGTGCGGACCTCCGCCCCCCACAGCAGAGCTTCCTTCAACAGCTTGGGACTGTCGCAGAGGAATTCTCCCCGCTGGCGGCGGTAGGACGCAGAGGCCGCCAGCTTCCGGAGATGGGTGCACAGCGGATTCTGTCTGCTGGTGATGATCTCCATAGGTCGGCGGCTCCTTTCTCATTCTCTGGTCGTTTGATTGGATGCATTTGCCGGCAGCAGGGTCCGGCTTCCAAACTCGCCGTATCCGTTCCCGGTTTTGGGCGAATGGCAGGCAATTTGCCCTACCGCACGGAAAAACAGGCGTTTTTCCCTGTCTGTTGGGGTAAATCTAAACGCTTACTATATTAAATGTATCCGCCAGAATTGTCAAGGGAAGTTTGTTTGAAGGCCGATACAGGCACGGTTCTCATTTTTTCATGGGAAATCGGCTATTTTTTATGATACTTCACATTGACAGCACTTATGGAGAATGATACCATCAGAATGGCAAATTGATCGGACAGGAGCGAAACCGAAATGACATTGGATCAATTAAAGATCGGTGCCTCCGGCACCATTACCTCTGTGGGCGGAGACGGCCCTCTGCGCTGCCGCCTGCTGGATATGGGACTGATTCCCCGCACGCGGGTCACCTTACAGAAGATCGCCCCCATGGGAGACCCCATTGAGATCCGGGTCCGGGGCTATGAGCTGACCCTCCGGGTGGAGGAGGCCGAAAAGATCGAAGTGAAGGAGGAGCCCTGATGGTTTTTGCGTTGGTAGGCAATCAGAACTGCGGCAAGACCACGCTGTTCAACGCCCTCACCGGCTCCAATCAGCACGTGGGCAACTTCCCCGGCGTTACCGTGGATCAGAAAATGGGCGAGATCCGGGATGAAAAGGGCTGTTCCGTTGTGGACCTGCCGGGTATCTATTCCCTGCGGCCCTATACGCAGGAGGAGATCGTTTCTCGGGACTTCATCATCAATCAGAAGCCCGACGGCATCATCAATATCGTGGACGCCACCAACATCGAGCGGAACCTGTATCTGACCCTTCAGCTTTTGGAGCTGCGGGTGCCCATGGTGCTGGCCCTGAACATGATGGATGAGGTCCGGGCCAACGGCGGCTCCATCGACGTGCGGAAAATGAGTCAGGCGCTGGGGATCCCCGTAATCCCCATCACGGCGGCCAAGGGCGAGGGCGTCAGCGAGCTGGTGGATCAGGCGTTGACTGTGGCCCACGGAAAGGTCCTGCCCAAGGTGACGGACTTCTGTTCGGATGACTCTGCCGTACACCGCTGTATTCACGCCGTGGTGCACCTCATCGCGGACCATGCCGACCGTATAGGCGTTCCCGCCCGGTTCTGCGCCGCCAAGCTCATCGAGGGCGGCGACGATCTGGCGGACCAGCTGAAGCTGGATGAAAACGAAAAGGAACTTCTGGAGCACTGCATCGTCCAGATGGAGACGGAGACCGGTCTGGACCGCAACGCCGCACTGGCGGATATGCGGTACAGCTTTATTGAAAATGTGGTGAGCACCTCCGTGGTGAAGTGCCATGAGAGCCGGGAACACGCCCGCTCCATGAAGTTCGACCGGATCCTCACCGGCCGGTACACCGCCATCCCCACCTTCTTGGCGGTGATGCTGCTGACCTTCTACCTGACCTTCAACGTCATCGGCCAGCGGCTATCCGACTGGATGGACGTGGGGATCGACGCTCTTACCGCTCTGGCGAACCGGGCACTGACGGCCTACGGCATCAATCCGGTGGTCCACAGCCTCATCATCGACGGCATTTTTGCCGGCGTAGGCAGTGTACTGGTATTCCTCCCCATCATTGTGACCCTGTTCTTCTTCCTGTCCATTCTGGAGGACACCGGCTATATGGCCCGTGTGGCCTTTGTGATGGACAAGCCTCTGCGGAAAATCGGTCTGTCAGGGCGCAGCATCGTGCCCATGCTCATCGGCTTCGGCTGCTCCGTGCCCGCTATCATGGCCACCCGCACCGTGTCCTCTGACCGGGACCGGAAAATGACCATTCTGCTGACACCCTATATGAGCTGCTCTGCCAAGATTTCCATTTACGCCTTCTTCACCGCCGCCTTCTGCCCCAAGTATCAGGTGCTGGTGATGATCTCCCTGTATCTGCTGGGCATTATGATCGGCATTGTGGCGGCCCTCATTATGAATCAGACGGCCTTCCGGGGCAAGCCTGTGCCCTTCGTCATGGAGCTTCCCAACTACCGCCTTCCCAGCCTTAAAAGCGTGGCTCTGCTGCTGTGGGAAAAGGCCAGAGACTTTTTAGAGCGGGCCTTTACCGTGATTTTTCTGGCCACCATCATCATCTGGTTCCTCCAGAGCTTTGATCCCCGGCTGAACGTGGTCACTGACAGCGCCGACAGTTTGCTGGCCCTCATCGGTCAGTGGATCGCGCCGGTGTTCGCCCCCCTGGGCTTTGCGGACTGGCGCTGCGCCACCTCCCTGATCTCCGGCTTCATCGCCAAGGAGTCTGTGGTCAGCACGTTGGAGATCCTGCTGGGAGGCGCCGCCCTCTCCACTCTGTTCGCCAGCCGGGCCGCTATCAGCTTTCTGGTGTTCACCCTGCTCTATACTCCCTGTATTGCGGCGGTAGCCACCATCCGCCGGGAGTTCAACTCCACCCTAAAAACCGTGGGCGTAGTGCTGATGCAGTGCTGCGTGGCGTGGATCGTGGCCTTTGTGGTCTATACGCTGGTGGGGATTCTGTGATGACCACTTTGGATTGGCTGCTGCTGGCACTGGTGGCCCTTGCCGCCGTCGCCGCGATCCGCCGCTGGCGGAAAAAGGGCAGCTGCGGCTGTTCCGGAGACTGCCGGCACTGTGCCGGCGGCTGTCCGAAAAAGGAGTCCTGAAAATCGTCCCCGCCGGTAATTTCCTTCTCAGGTATAACGAAACCCCCGCTTGCGAGACAAGGCTCTGTCTCACAAGCGGGGGTATTTTTCATTTCTTGACACAGTGTTTACTTCGTTCCCATCAAGGCACGGAAGCGCCGGGTCGATGCGTTCCGCACGCAGCTCCAGACCTCCCGGGTGGCACAGATCTTGTCCGCGCAGGTCACCACAACGCTCTCCTTGTACTTGGGCGGCGTGGGGTTCAGGGGAAACATATGCCGGTGGATGATATTCGCTTCCAGCGGATTCAAACCGAAATCCCGCTGGGCGTTCTCCATGGCCTTGCGGGCGTGGTAGAACCCGTGGAGCTTGTGGTCCCGGTTGTGTTCCCGCCAGTTGTAGAGAAAATAGTCATGAAGCAGTGCGCCCCGCACCAGGCTCCGCCAATCCACGTCCCAGCCCCATTTCTGAGCCAGACGGATGCTGCAAAGTGTCACCGCCACGGAATGATCGTAGCAGGTGGTGCTGCCGTGCTGGGGGATCGTGCGCTCCTGATCCATGGTAGGCGAACGCAGAATATCACCGCCGTATTCCCATAGCATTTCTTCTGCAGTCATATCCGCTCACCTCTTTTCTGTCCCTGATTATAGGGGCAAAACCGGAGAAAATCCAGTAGGAAATGCAACAGAGCTTTCCTGCCCATCTTCACATTTCTTTGTGCGGTTTGCCGTTTTTGTTGGAAACGTCCTGCTAATTTTTAGCTTTTTGGATGAAACAGCAAATTTCCGCTTGACATTTGCCCTCGGGCGGCGTATGCTTGCGCCAAGTTCACGCCAAGTTCAAAACCAAAACCGATGACACGGAGTAAGTACACGAAAGGGCATTTCCCCCAGCGAGCTGCCGGTAGTGAAAGGGCAGCGGAAAGGCGTTCGTGGAATGGACCGTAGAGGGCGGGCCAAACAGGGAAACCTTAGTAGGCACCGCCGGGCTTTTCCCCCGTTACCAAGGAAAGACGTGTGATGGCACGTCGCCGAGGGGACGATTTTTCGTCAATTTGGGTGGCACCGCAGAAGTTTCAGACTTTTGTCCCAAAGGAACCTATCAACAGGTTCGTTTGTGGATGAAGGTCTTTTTTTGATGCCTTCTCCACAAAGGACCGTTTACGAGCTATGAAAGGAGAACGCACCATGGCAGCCGAAATCAACAACATTCCCTACAAAATTTATCTCTCCGAAGACGAGATGCCCAAGGCATGGTACAATGTCCGGGCTGACATGAAGGTCAAGCCCGCTCCCCTGCTGAATCCCGGCACCGGAAAGCCTATGGGCTTTGAGGACCTGCGCCCTGTGTTCTGCGACGAGCTGATCCGCCAGGAGCTGGACAATGATGACCGGGAGATCCCCATTCCCCAGGAAATTCTGAATTTCTACAAGATGTACCGGCCCTCTCCCCTGGTGCGGGCCTACTGCCTGGAAAAGGCCCTGGGCACCCCCGCCAAAATCTACTACAAGTTTGAGGGCAACAATACCTCCGGCTCCCACAAGCTGAACAGCGCCATTGCCCAGGCCTATTATGCCAAGCAGCAGGGCCTCAAAGGTGTTACCACCGAGACCGGCGCCGGCCAGTGGGGCACGGCCCTGTCCATGGCTTGCGCATACCTGGGTCTGGACTGCAAGGTGTATATGGTAAAGGTCAGCTACGAGCAAAAGCCCTTCCGCCGGGAAGTCATGCGGACCTACGGCGCCTCTGTCACTCCCTCTCCCTCTGAGACCACCGCCATCGGCCGGAAAATTCTGCAGGAGCACCCCGGCACCACCGGCTCCCTGGGCTGCGCCATTTCCGAGGCCGTGGAGGTCGCCACCTCCACCCCTGGCTACCGCTACGTGCTGGGCAGCGTCCTCAACCAGGTACTGCTGCACCAGAGTGTCATCGGCTTAGAGACCAAGGCGGCGCTGGATAAGTACAACATTGTGCCCGACATCATCATCGGCTGCGCCGGAGGCGGCAGCAACCTGGGCGGTCTGATCTCCCCCTTCATGGGTGAAAAGCTCCGTGGTGAAAAGGATTACCGGTTCATCGCCGTGGAGCCCGCCTCCTGCCCCAGTTTCACCCGTGGCAAGTTTGCCTATGACTTCTGCGACACCGGCATGGTGTGCCCCCTGGCCAAAATGTACACTTTGGGCAGCAACTTCATTCCCTCTCCCAACCACGCCGGCGGTCTGCGGTATCACGGCATGAGCAGCATCCTCTCCCAGCTGTACCATGACGGCTACATGGAGGCCGTGGCCGTGGAGCAGGCCAAGGTCTTCGAGGCCGCCGAGCAGTTCGCCCGGATCGAGGGCATCCTCCCCGCCCCCGAGTCCAGCCACGCCATCCGGGTGGCCATTGACGAGGCCCTCAAGTGCAAGGAAACCGGCGAGGCCAAAACCATCGTCTTTGGCCTTACCGGCACCGGCTACTTCGACATGGTGGCCTACGAAAAGTTCCACAACGGCGAGATGACGGACTACATCCCCACCGACGCGGAACTGGAAGCCAGCTTTGCCACCCTGCCCCAGGTCCCCGGTCAGGACTAAAGCCCCCTCCAACTCTTACCCTCTCAACACACAATCGCCCAGCCGCGCCGGATTTCCACGCACCGCCTTTACCCGCAAGGGGTATGCAGCATCCATAAAGCAGCACAGCCGTTAACGGCTGCCCTACCTTACCGTTGTGAAAATCTTACCGCTTTTATCGACAGTTTCAAGCAAAAACCATCCCCGCAGGCAGTTGCCTGCGGGGATGGTCTGTTTTTCATTAAGAGTTGCTGCAAAGAACCCATCCTATGTCCGATCCGGAAAAGTTCACTGTTCCTGGGCAGTCTCGGACAGCTTTTTCAGTTCTTCCTCCTCCAAGACCCGGTAGGCTACCTTGCCCACCAGCGTTTTGGGCAGCTCCGCCCGAAATTCGATGTCATAGGGCAGGGCGTATTTCGCTACGTTTTTGCGGATATAGGCCATCAGCACAGCCTTGGTCTCCTCGTTGGCGGGCACACCGGGCTTCAGCATGACGAACGCCTTTACTTTCTGCATTTTCAGCGGGTCCGGTACGCCGATGACGCAGCTCATCTGCACCAGCTCGTGGGCGTCCAGAATGTTCTCCATCTGAGAGGGATACACATTGTAGCCGCTGGTGACGATCATGCGCTTGAGCCGCTGCCGGAAGTACACAAAGCCGTCCGGGTCCATATAGCCAAGGTCGCCGGTGTGGACCCAGGTAAGGCCGTCCTCATGGGTCTGGAGGGTCTGCGCCGTTTCCTCCGGGTGGTGGAGATAGCCCATCATCACCGTAGGCCCAGACAGGCAGATCTCGCCCTCGGTGCCGTAGGGAACCTCCTTTTGCGTCCCGTGCTCCACGATCTTATAGTAGGTGTCCGGGAAGGGGATGCCGATGGAGCCTTCCCGGGAGATGTGGTACGGCGTCAGGCAGGAGGCGGTAACGCACTCCGTCAGGCCATAGCCCTCCCGCACCTGAATGGTAGCGTGATGGTCAAAGAGGAACTTGTCGAACCGCTTTTTCAGCTCCACGGACAGACTATCACCGCCGGAGTAAACGCCCTTCAAACAGCTCAGGTCCGCGTTTTTCATTTTGGGCAGCCGCAGCAGCGCCTCGTACAGCGTGGGGACGCCGGCAATCAGGTTGCACCGGTATTTCAGCAGCAGCTTTGCGTAGCTGTCCGGGGTAAAACGGGGCACCAGAATACAGCAGCCGCCGCTGACCAGCATGGAGTGGATGGACACGCCCAGACCGAAGCCATGGAACATAGGCATCACCGCCAGCATTTTGTCACCGGGGCGGAACATGGGGTTGGTGGCGATGATCTGTTTTCCCAGAGCGTTGAAGTTCAGATTCGTAAGCTGGATGCCCTTGGTGACGCCGGTGGTGCCGCCGGAATAGAGGATCACCGCCTCATCCCCGGCTCTCCGCTCTGCCCGGTACGTCCAATGGTAGCCGCGGCCCCGGCGCAGGAATTCGTTCCAGCGCAGCACAGGCGCATCCTTGGGAATTTTGGCCTGCTTGCGGCCCTCGGTGAGCATATAGCCCACCCGGACCGGCTTGGAAAGGGCGTCCGGAATGGAGGCCAGAATGATGTTGTCCAGTGTCACATTCTGACGGATGGCTTCAAATTTATGGTAAAACTGATCCAGCGTCACAGCAAAGATGGAGCCGGATTCCTTTAAGTAAAACTCGATCTCCTTCTCGCTGGAGAGAGGATGGATCATATTGGCCGTGGCCCCCACCAGATTGATGGCGTAGAACATGATCACCGCCTGGGGGCAGTTGGGCATAGCCATGGTGATCCGGTCGCCGGGACGGACGCCGGTGGCCTTCAATGCCCGGGCACAAAGATCAATTTCCGCTGCCATGGCACGGTAGGTGGTTTTTCGACCCATGAACACATAGGCGGTGTGGTTGGGATAGGTCTCCGCGCAGCGCTCCACGGCCTCGTACATGGTGCAGTCCGGGTAATCCAGATGGGGCGGCATCACGCCGTAAACATTCAGCCACGGTGCTTTCACATGGGATTCCTCCGCGATTTTTGTCTGTTCAGCAGTCAAGGTCGATGGCCTCCTTCAAGGGTCTGTCCAGCAGCTCCGGGTGGCTCATCAGGTGCTGCACGATTTTCAGGGAACGGCCGAAATAGAAGCCGTCCGCCACCCGTTCGTCCAAGGTGATCCCCAGCTCCACCACGTCCCGCACCTGACGGGTGCCGTCAGCGGCGATCTTCTCCGCCTTGTGCATGGTGCCAATGGCGATCATGATGGAATTGGTGCCGTAATTGTTCAAATGGTGGTACACGCTGGGGCATTGGATGCTGCCCAGGTTGGTGAGGAACACGCTGGCAAAGTTGGGGTCATCCTCCTTCAGCACAGCAGGCACCTTCCCATAGAAATCCAGAGTTTTCAGCCCCCAGAAGAAAAGCATCAGGAACCAGCGGGGCATGATCTTCAGGATATCCATGGCACCGTTGGCACCGCCGCTCTTCTCCGTTCGGGCCTTGTGGACCTTCCCCACCACCTGACGGGTCACAGCGGTCAGGGTCCAGTCCTCTGGGGCTGTGGCCACCACCAGTTTTTCCTCACTGTGGTCCTCAAACCGCTTTTTCGCCACAAAGCCAAGGGTGATCTCGTGGCGCTGGTAATACCGCCGCCCGGAAATGTAGCGGTTCAGATCCGGCCGCAGATACACGGTTTTGGCAACGGCCATGAGGATACAGTGGAACAGGGTGGTCTTGTATTCGTCCTCTCTCCGGTTCTTTTCCTCGATATAGCGCAGGGCCTCCGTCACGTCAAATTCCATATTGACGTAGACCTCGGCGTCGGTGCGCTTATTCATCAGATGGGGCATGATGGCGTGAAGCCCGTCCAGATCCCGGATCCAGCAGGCATCCGGCCGGTCACCCCATCGTTTTGTTCGTTTTTCCATAATTCGCTCCCTTTTTGCCATGCAAAAGCATAGCAAAATAAGAAATGTGCCTTTCCCGCGCCCCTGCGGGGCAACCGGAATGCTGCGCGAAAACTTCATGCACTGGCATTTGTGCATTTTGTAGCGCACTGCTTATACACGAAATTTCATGCGGTTTCCTGCCATTTGCCGGAAAATCCAAGCAAACGGGATACCGTGCACAGTATAGCACACCGCATCCCGTTTGTCAGCAATTTTATAGGTTCTTACAGATACCGGTCCAGCTTCTGCCAGAGGGCTTCGCCCTTCTGCTTCAGTTCTGTGCGGAAGGCTCGTCGGCCTTCTCTGTGTTCTTCCAAGCGCTCCTGAAATTCCTCCCGGAACTCATCCCGGCGCTCCTGAATCCCCTCTCTGTGCTCATCCCAACCCTCACGGTACCGCTCTGCCAGGCCATCGCCCAGATCCCGGAGCTTTGCCAGCGCGTCCATCATGCTGCCCTGAGCATTCAAAACACCGTCCATGGGCCTATGGTGATCGTCATACCGGCCCATGCGGTAGTTCTCCATCACAATGCCATAGCGCTCTCTGGCCCGCTTTACCGCGTCGCCCCAAGAGAGATACAGCCGGTCCCCGGCCTGACAGCCCACCTGGGCCATACATTCCGGGCGCTTGCAGATCTCCTGCAGCTTCGCGGCCATGGACCCGGCATTTTCATCAATGAGGAAGCCGTCCACCCCATCGGTCACGCCCTCCGCCGCGCAGCTGCCGTCGATCAGCACCGCCGCAAGATCGCAGGCCGCCGCCTCCCGAACCACCAGACCGTTGGTATCATAGCTGGATGGGAACAGGAACAGATCCGCCCGGCAGTACCACGCCCGCAGCGTCTCCCGCTGGGAGATAGCCCCGGTAAAGATGCACTTGCTGCCCAAGGGCTTTGCGTACTCCTGCACCTCCGCCGCGTCAGCGCCGCTGCCGATGAACACCATGCGGAAATCCTGACCCCCGGCCTGAAGCAGCTTCAGTGCGTCCAGAATGATCCGCAGTCCCTTGTACCACATCATGCGGCCCACAAACAGGAACACCGGCACGCCCTCCGGCAGATCGTAGTCCGTTGTGGCGGCGGTGATCGCCTCCTCGCTGACCCGGCCCCGGGGCATATCCACGCCGTTTTCCATCACTTGATAGTCTCCCTGATAGCCGATGGACCGGAGGTTTTCCCCCGCGCCGTGGCTCACTACCCACACCTCGTCGCAGGCGGAGATATTGGAGGCCAGCACATACAGCGCGCTCTCCTGCAGCAGCCGCCCCCGGAGGAGCTTAGCTACGTCCACATCAAACTTCGTGTGGTATGTAAACACCAGCGGTGCGTCCACCACATCCCGGATGGACCGGGCCAGGATCGTGGACATCACAGGGCAATGGCTGTGGAGCAGGTCCACCTTTTGCTCCTTCAGCTGCCGCAGGGTCTCCGGGGAAAAGGGATAGCCCGCCAGATAGCCGAACAGCCGCCGGGTATCCACGCTGGGATAGCGGGCCACTGGAAAGGGAAAGCGGCTGTCATCGGCGTCCGGATGCTCCGGCGTCACCACGATGGCCCGATCCCCCAGCTTTGTCAGCTCCCGGGCATAGTTGACAACAGTATTGGCCACGCCGTCGATCAGCGGCGGGAAGGAATCATTTAAAAGTGAAATGCTGTACTGCTCCGGCATGGTATATCCTTCTTTCTATTTATCTTATCAGCTTCAGTTTGCGTCCCCTCGCGGCTCCGGAACGAAAGCCGCCGAGGTGCGCTTCGTCAAAATGACAGCAGCCCCAAATGCTCCAGCAGGATTTTACAGCCAAGCAGCACTAAGATCACACCGCCGGTGATCTCCGCCCGCTGCTTGTACCGGGCGCCGAACCAGCACCCCACCGCCACGCCGGCCACGGAGATGCAGAAGGTCGTCACGCCGATCAGGCTGACAGCCGAGAGGATCGGCGTTTCCAGAAAGGCGAAGGTCACGCCTACCGCCAGTGCGTCGATGCTGGTGGCAATGGCCATGAGAAAAAGCTTTTTATGGTCCAGTCCTCCACCAGTAGCAGTGTCCTCCGCCTCGTCCTCCTCGCCGGAGAGGGCCTCCCGGATCATGTTGCCGCCGATAAGCAGCAGCAGAATAAAGGCGACCCAGTGGTCATACTGCTGGATATAACCCGAAAACTGAGAACCAAGTACCCACCCAAGGAGAGGCATCAATGCCTGAAAGCCGCCGAAATACAATCCCACCGTCAAGGCATGGCCCCATTTGATCCTCGTCATGGACAGGCCCTGACAGATCGCTACGGCGAAGGCGTCCATCGACAGTCCCACGCCGATGAGGAACAGCTCAAGAAATCCCATATTGATTAAGCCTCCTACAGGATCACCGGAACTTCCTTGCGAATTTTAAGGCTGTCCGGCGTCACATCACAGTCATAGGCCAGCACCCGGACCCCGTGAGCCGCCGCCTCCCGCAGGGCTTCTCCGAATGCGGGATGGGTTGCGTCATTGGGTGCGACGCTGTGAATATCTCTTATTTGTACCACAAAGAACAGGACTGCGTCAAGGCCGGTTTCCGCCGCCCGCTGCAGCTCCCGGATGTGCTTGACGCCCCGCTCCGTGGGGGCGTCCGGGAACAAGGCGTTTCCGTTTTCCTCCAGTGTGACGCCCTTCACCTCCACCAGATGAAGCCGCTCCTTTGTCTCTATGCAAAAGTCCAGCCGGGACCCGCCGTAAGCATACTCCGGGCGGATGGCGGTGACGTCCGGCAGGAAACCTCCGGCCGCCGCCCACTCCGCAAATACCTTATTGGGAGCCTGCGCGTCCATATTGATAAGGCTGCTACCCTTTTCCACCGCAATCAGATCGTATGCGGTTTTTCGGTTGGGATTCGTTCCCTTTTCCAGATAGACCGTGCAGCCCGGCACCAGCAGTTCCCGGCACCGGCCCGTATTCTTCACATGGACGGTCTCCACGCTGCCGTCCAGTTCCACATGGGCGATAAAGCGGTTGGGGCGGTCGATGAATTTCGCCGCCCGGACATTCTGATAGTGCATTGCTGTCTCCTTCGTATCATTCGCCATCCGCAGGCGCGGCTGACAGCAGGGGGCTATACATCATAATGGCATCGTTGGTGCAGAGGTACTGCTCCTCCAAAAGCGCACCGGACGGGCCATACACCTCCCGCCAAAGCTGGTTGTGCCGGATATAGCCGCCCCAGGATGCCTGATCGATCCGGGCGTCCTTTTCTATGACCCGGAATTGCAGCGCTGGCGGCTCTGTCGAGCGCCACGTCCCCTCCAGATGGGTCTCCCCCACCCGCAGGCACAGCTGATACGGCCGGTCCGTGTCATTGCGGATCATGAGATCCCGGTGGGGATAGGCGCAGGTGGCCCCGCTGCCGAAGGGCTGGGTACGGTTGGCGTCCGGGAACACGTCATGGGAGTGGCGGTAGCGCTCCGTCACCGTCAGGGGCGTGTGGAGGGTCATCCAGAAAATCAGATTGGACAGCTGGCACAGCCCACCGCCAATATCCCCGCCGATCTGTCCCAGAAACAGCACCATGCCCTCCTTGTAGCCCTTCCGGGCGGTGGGTTTTCCGATGCGTTTCCAGTAGCTGAAGGTCTCGCCGGGATACAGGATCAGACCGTCCAGCCGCTTTACGGCCAGCCTCAGGTTCGTTACCTTATTCTCCTGCCAGACCATTTCCTCTCCCCGGAGGTGGCGCATAAGCGGCGTGGCATGGGAGAACTGGACGCAGGGGAGCCGTTCTTCTTTCCGGATCTTTGCCCAACGGTACTTGGGCGAGCACCACAGCAGATAGCGCTTTCCTGTGTAATATGCCTTTCCCAGCCGCAGGCGCAGCCAGCTGCGTCGGATGGGCGGACGCAGATCCATCTTCGTATCCACGACGTCTCCCCCTTTCATTTTTCTTAGTATGCCACAGGATCTGCCGTAAATCTACATCAAAACGGTAACATTTCCCAACTTGTCAGCGTTTTTTTGTCACCTTTTTGCAAAAGATTGGTCAAATATGACGTCCGGCATCCGGGGGAATCTGCCATTTCCCGGAACTTATCTGAAAAAAGCGGCAAAAATTTCAATCAACCTCGTCTCAAGTATGAAATCAGCCGCTTTTCGTTCACAAATTGTTTTCTGGACACGCTTTCCACGCCGTGCTAAAATTGCTGTTATCCATAGAATACATACCAATTCAGAAGCGGAATTTCTGTCGGTTTCCGCTCCAAGAGAAAGAAGGAACGATCCATGAATGAGGTCCATTCCCCGAAAAAGCCTCTGATCTTCTACTACATGGTGGCCATGCTGCTGGTGATGCTGTTCAACTTCATCGCCATGCCCTGGCTGTCCCAGTATCAGATCCAGGAGGTGGACTACAACACCTTTGTGGACATGACGGAAAAGGGCGAGATCGGCCGGGCGGAAATTCAGGAGGCCGACAACCGGATCCTGTTCACCAGCAAGGATGAAAAAACCATCTACAAGACCGCTATGATCTCCACGGACAGCCAACTTGTCCAGCGACTGCTGGACGCCGGTGTTTCTACCAGCGGCGAGGAGATCGAGCAGACCTCCCTGCTCATGAATATTCTGAGCTGGGTGGCCCCCATTCTGATCTTCATCGCCCTGGGGCAGTTCATGTCCCGGAAGCTGATGCAGAAAATGGGCGGCGGCAATTCCATGATGTTCAATATGGGCAAGTCCAATGCCAAGGTGTATGTGAAGTCCGCCGAGGGAATTCGCTTTGACGACGTGGCCGGTGAGGACGAGGCCAAGGAGAATCTGACGGAGATCGTCAATTATCTCCATGACCCCAGTAAGTATCAGGAGATCGGTGCTTCCATGCCCAAGGGCGTCCTGCTGGTTGGCCCTCCGGGTACCGGCAAGACCATGCTTGCTAAGGCCGTGGCCGGTGAAGCCAACGTGCCCTTCTTCTCCATGTCCGGCTCCGAATTCGTAGAGATGTTCGTGGGCATGGGCGCTTCCAAGGTCCGTGACCTTTTCAAGCAGGCCAAGGAGAAGGCTCCCTGCATCGTATTTATCGACGAGATCGACGCCATCGGCAAAAAACGTGACGGTCAGATCGGCGGAAACGACGAACGGGAGCAGACTTTGAACCAGCTTCTGACGGAGATGGACGGCTTCGAGGGCAATACCGGCGTCATCATTCTGGCAGCCACCAACCGTCCGGAGTCTCTGGACCCCGCCCTGACCCGTCCCGGACGGTTTGACCGTCGGGTGCCGGTGGAACTGCCGGACCTGAAGGGCCGGGAGGAAATTCTGAAGGTCCACGCCAAGAAGATCAAGGTGGCCGAGGATGTTGATTTCAACAAGGTCGCCCGCATGGCCTCCGGCGCGTCCGGTGCGGAGCTTGCCAACATTGTGAACGAGGCCGCTCTGCGGGCCGTCCGGGATGGGCGGAAATTCGCCACCCAAGCGGATCTGGAAGAGAGCATTGAGGTGGTCATCGCCGGTTATCAGAAAAAGAACGCCATTATGACGGACCACGAAAAGCGGATCGTGGCTTATCACGAGATTGGCCACGCGCTGGTGGCAGCAAAGCAGACCAATTCCGCCCCCGTGCAGAAGATCACCATTGTTCCCCGGACCTCCGGTGCACTGGGCTACACCATGCAGGTGGATGAGGGCAACCACGTTCTGATGAGCAAGGAGGAGATTGAAAACAAGATTGCCACCTTCACCGGCGGACGGGCGGCGGAGGAAGTAGCCTTCGGCTCCGTCACCACCGGCGCCTCCAATGATATTGAGCAGGCCACCAAGCTGGCCCGTGCCATGATCACCCGGTACGGCATGAGCGACGATTTCGACATGGTGGCGCTGGAGACCGTTACCAATCAATATCTGGGCGGCGACGCCTCTCTGGTCTGCTCCGCCGAGACCCAGACTAAGATCGACCAGCAGGTAGTGGCGCTGGTGAAGCGGGAGCACCAGAAGGCGCTGGATATTCTCCGGGAAAACCGGACGAAGCTGGATGAGCTGGCCAACTTCCTCTACGAAAAGGAAACCATCACCGGCGAGGAATTCATGGGGATTTTGAACGGGTAAGCCGGGGCAGCTGTTTGAAGCGACAATCAGGCCGCTTTTATGTGATTCACCCAGCAGAATTGGAATTTTAGGAGGAAAGTGTTTATGGAGAAGCCTTTTCCAAAAATGATCCTGCGGATTCTTCTTGTTTGCGTTCTGCTTCTTGGGTTTCTTTATATGGATGACGATATTGGCACATCTGCTGCCAATCTGGAATCAGATATTCGCAATTTACAGAAGATTCCAGAGGATTGGATCGTTGAGGGAGATGTTTCCGATACGATGGCAGCCTATATCTCCTATCCCCAAGATCGGAGCGATCATACTTTTTCTGTCTACGTAAATCGTCCCGGACTTTCCTTCGGATATTTCTTTCGCGGCGGCGGAAGTCTTTCCGGAGTTGAAAGGGGAATCGCGGAATTCACGGTCGATGGGTATAACGAGCGGGCCTTCATCTCTATGAATCAACCGAAGGCGGCGCGGTTGGAAATCGATGATGGCAACACAGTTCAAATCATCGATCTTAACAGCGATCAGCCGTTTGCGATCGTCTTGCCCGCAAATGCTGGCGTTACCCATTTTTATGACGGAAACGGAAATCCTGTAAATTATCAAAAGAACCCTCTTTGACAAGCACCGGTTTTCAAACAATAAAAATCTCCGGTTGCGGCGGTAAGATGCAAAAAAGAGTACCATCCGAAGGATGGCACTCTTTTATTGCTTTAGGAAGCTCTTACTTCGCGGCCTTGGCAGCCTTAATGGCCTCGATCAGCATGGGAGTGACCTTGAACAGGTCGCCGCAGATGCCGTAGTCAGCGATCTCGAAGATGGGAGCGGTGTCGTTCTTGTTGACGGCGATGATGCACTCGGAATCCTGCATACCAGCCTTGTGCTGGATGGCGCCGGAGATACCCAGAGCAACGTACACCTTGGGATGCACGGTCTTGCCGGTCTGACCAACCTGATGGTCGGCAGACAGCCAGCCGGAGTCGATGGTGGCACGGGAGCCGCCAACAACGCCGCCCAGAACCTCAGCCAGCTCCTCAGCCAGCTTGATGCCGCCCTCAACGTCCTTGCTGATGCCGCGGCCCACAGACACGATGAAGTCGGCGCCGATCAGGTCCACCAGCTTCTTAGCGGCCTTCACCACCTCGGTGACGTCGGTGTGGATGTCCTCAGCAGTCAGAGTGAAGTTGGGCTTCACGATCTCAACAGCGTTGGCCTTGGCCTCGTCGAAGGCGTTCTTCTTCATAACGCCGGGACGGACGGTAGCCATGCAGGGACGGAAACGGGGGCAGATGATGGTAGCCAT